>VAPR01000778.1_pt1 | contig 18624 bp, 13 predicted proteins | sample 3380701 | NCBI WGS metagenome assembly VAPR01 (sample SAMN11536904, study PRJNA540576) | hot springs metagenome | isolation source: hot spring wet sediment | place: Spain: Lobios | collected 2014-01 | reverse complement strand
GGAAACCCCACAGGATCGGGTGATTGCTCCTATCGGTGGACGCTTTGCGGACTACGGTCTTTGGGACAGTGTCACCTTGCGGGTTGTTCCACCTGTCTATTTCAAGGATTTGCGCATCTATCCGAAGGTGCGTCAGCGACGCCTTGAGGTTAGGGTCACGATTGTCAACACCGCAGAAACGAATTTCCAAGGCAACCTGACGGCTCGCATTTTCCAGTGGAGGGTTGAGGGAAGAGACGAAAATGGTCAGTGGCGAGTTCAAAGCAACCCTATCGCAACTTTCCCTACCGTTGCAGTCACGGTGGAACCCAAAGGGCAGCAACAAGTGACTTTGCAATTGTCGGAACCGCCTTTGCAATTTTGGTTTCCCCATCAACCGCAACTGTATGTGCTGGAACTGCGGTTTAATCAACCGATGACCGATGTGCTGAGGGAGCGCTTTGGTTGGCGGGAGTTCTGGTGCGAGAAGGGCGACTTTTACTTGAACGGCAAAAAGGTGCACCTGCTTGCGACTTCTTGGTGGCCACCAACCCAAGGGGTGACCCGGCAGTTTGTAGAAGCGCAACTGAAAGGCATTAAAGCCATGAACACCTTCGCTTTCCGAACCCACACTCAGCCTTGGCAGCGCATTTGGTATGAGGTAGCGGACGAAGTTGGATTGCTCATGATCCCTGAAGCTGCCATTTGGAACGATGATACTGTCTACCGAGTTAATGACCCACGCTTCTGGGACAACTACGCAACGCACTTGCGAGCGATGGTGCGGCACCTGTTCAACCATCCTTCTATTGTGATGTGGAGTTTGACCAACGAGTTTTATGGTGCTCGCGCCAACGACGGGACACCAGAAGTAGAAGCCAACTTGGCACGCATGGGATTGATCGTTAAGGCAGAAGATCCCACCCGCCCTATCACCTACGAATCTGATGGCGATCCGGGAGGCATTGCTGACGTCATCGGCATCCATTACCCGAACGAATATCCGAGCCGACGGCTATGGCCCGATGATGCTTATTGGATGGATCAACCGCGCATCATAACAGGTGGGGGTGGCATGTTTTGGGACAATCAACCGTTTTTGTGGGATCGGAGCAAGCCTGTTTACATTGGCGAGTTTTTGTGGGCACCATCGCGAGACCCATCGGTGCACGCGATCTTCTTCGGCGACGAAGCCTACCGGGATCATGCAGCCTATCGGGCTCGCGCCAAAGCAATGGCGTGGCGAATGCAAATTCTTGCCTACCGTCATTACGGGGTCAGCGGTCAATCGCCTTGGACAGTTGTGGAAGGTGGTGACCTTGATGCTTCCAACCCATTGTGGCTTGTGCATCGGGACATGTATCGCCCCCTTGCTGCTTTCATCCGGGAACATGATTCTCGCTTTTTCGGAGGCGAGGAAATTGAGCGATTGGTGGAATTATTCAACGACACAATGCACGACTTGCCTAAAGTGCTGTTCCGATGGGAATTGAGGGATGGATCGAAAGTTCTGGTAACAGGACAGCAAATGCTAAAGATGGACAGTGGCACTCATTTGGAGCAGAATATTTCCCTTCCCTTGCCTGAAGTGTCGTCAAAGCGACGGTTAACCTTGCGGCTCACAATGGAAGCTCCTGAAGTAGCCGCTTCTCAGGAAGAGACAACTATAGAGGTATTCCCACGAGTTCCCCTTGTGCTGCCTAAGGTTCCGGTTGCCGTCTATGACCCCCAAAACACTTTGTCGCTATTGTTGCAGCAAGGCAAAGCGAGGTTTGTTCGGCTAAACCGCTTGCGGGATTGGGACGGTAAGGGTATCTTGATCATTGCTCCCAAAGCCCTTGCTGCGACAAAGCCTGCTGAGCCATTCGTCATCGGTGCAGTCAACGAAGAGAAGCAATGGTTGGCGCAGAAAGTGCGGGCAGGTGGACGCCTTTTGGTGTTGGAGCAAACAGCCGCTGCTTCCGATTGGCTTCCGATTCCCTTGACCGACCAAATGTCTACAATGGCGTTCCCCCACTCATCGCATCCGGTTGTGCGTGGCTTGACAGCCGAAGACTTGCGCTGGTGGCGTGGCGATCACTTAGTGAGTCACAACGAACCAACCCGACCCATCTGGGCAGGCATGATGCCATTAGTTGTCACTGGTTCTGAGGGAGGTGTTTCCCACGCTCCCTTAGTGGAAGTGCGACAAGGCAACGGCGTTTGGTTGATTTGCCAGTTGATGGTAGTGAGCAAATGGGGCAGAGAGCCAATGGCCCACTTGTTGCTTCAACGAATGTTGGACTACTTGGCAAACTACCGCTCAACGACAACCGAAGTTCTGTATTGGGGCAACGAAAAACTTCACGAGCACCTCGATCGGTTGCGAGTTGATTGGAGACCTCTAAAGAACTGGCAAGATCTACGGTATCCTCAAGCACGGTTGTTGTTGGTTCACTTGGACGACGGAGGTTTGGCTCAGAATGTAGAACGCTTGCGGGCGTTCTTGACGGCTGGTGGCACGGTGCTTTGGCATCGCCCCGACTTGAAAGAATTCACACGGCTAAAAGAAGCCTTAAAACTTCCCGTTACCATGCAACCCTATCGGGGTCCAGCTCTCCGAGCGGAAGGGGAAGGCACTTTGCTTGGCGCTTTGTTCCGAGAGGACTTGTATTGGTTAGGTCCAATTAGCGGTCCTGAGTGGGAGGCAGCACCACTGAGCACCGAAATCGCAGAAGCTGTCTTCCTCTCTGAAAAGACCATTGCTGATGCACGCCGGTTTGAAGTGGAAAAGGGCGTGCGGATAGAGGGTGGCGGGAACCTGACCGATGAAGGGGAATTGGCTTTCTGGTCTAATGGACGGGCGCGTTGGCAAATCTCTTTCCCTACGACGGGCAAGTATTACTTCGCCTTGATGGCCCGAGGCACTCCTGTGGAGGGCATTTATCCCATTGCAGAGGTTTACTTGGACAGGCAGAGGGTTGGGATACTTTACATTAGTTCTCCCACAAAGCGCTTGTTCCCGATCACTTTCTTCGCTCAGGCAGGAGTGCGTGAATTAACGATTGCTTTCGTCAACGACGCATGGCGACCTCCAGAAGACCGCAATTTGTGGTTGGATTACTTTTTGCTGGCGCCTGTGAGGGAGGGAACAGAAGTTGAAGAGAGCCTAACGACACCCCCTGCTTTGGTGAGCATTCAGGTTGGGCGAGGGCGCTTGGTGCTCAGTGCTATCCGTTGGGATGAAGCGGGCAAGAACAGCCGCAAAGCCCAACGGTTTATTACCACTGTTCTGACCGCTTTAGGAGCACGCTTTCAGGGAATAGAAACGCTGAGCGTCGTTGAAGCGGAACAGATGACCCCACAACCTAACTTGCCTTGGTTCCGCCGAGAAGCCGACCACATTTACATGGGCGCTAACGGATATGTAGAAACCCAAGTGCGAGTTGTCAAGGCGGGGCGCTACCGAGTGGGCATTTGGGCGCGTGGCACACCTATGAAGGGCGTCTACCCAATGGTTGTGTTGGAGTTGGACGGCAAAGCGTTAGGGCAAGTGGAGTGCCGAAGTGATGATTGGGGCGTCCACTTTTTGACCCTTGATTTACCCACTGGTTCCCACACCTTGCGCTTGCGGTTCACTAACGATGCTTACGACCCTGTTGCAGGCGAAGACCGCAACCTTTGGGTGGACAAACTGGAGTTTATCCCTCTTCCGTAGGTTAGGGAGAAATGACCCTTAGCGAAGGGGATAGAAACCGCTGAACGGGTGGCGTTAATTCGTGTCGGAGTAGGCTCAAAAGAACGTCCGCAGCAACTTGTCCCAGTTGGAAATACGGTGCTTCCAGGACCACAATGCCGCTCAACATGCCCATCTGGTTAGGGATTTTCTCCTTGATCACCAAACTCAAGTCATCGGGCAAACGGCAACCCTGTTCTATCAAGGCGCGCCCAAACCCAATTGCTGCTATCTCGGCCAAGAAGACCAAGGCTTCGGGGCGATTACTAAGGGCAAAGAACTCTTGTGCGAACCGATACCCATCGCCAGCGGTGTAACCAATAATCCAAACCCAGTTTTTGCGGAAGGGGAGATTGTGCTGTTCCAGCGCTTGTTGGAACCCTTTTAAGTTTGCTCGGTGGCAAGTGTAATCCAATCCGGGCAGTACCAATCCAATGCGCCTATGGCCTTGTCGGGCAAGGTAATCAACGGCGATCATAGGCATTCTAAAGTTGTCAATGTCCGTGCAATTCAAACTTGTTGCCAATTTGGGTGGCGTGCTCACTAACACCGTGGGAAGATGGCTTTTGCACCAAGAGGCAAGGTTGGGATCGTCGCAACGGATAGCGCCGATGAGCAACACCCCATCCACTTCGTTGGGCGAGAAAAGGTCAGGAGTGGGTAAGTAGCCACTGGCGGACGGGTTCGCTCGCAGTAGCACCCCATAGTCGTCTTGCCCCAACCGCTCACTAATTCCCGCCATGACGAACGCCATAGCAGGGTGCCGATAAACTTCTGCCATTTGCCAAGCAAAACAAACCCCGATCGTCAGGTTTTTGCCTGCTACCAGTCCCCGAGCGGCGCGATGGGGTCGGTAGCCTAACTCTTGAGCAATTCTTAGCACCCGCTGAGCAGTTTCAGCGCTGTAGCGAACATACTGTTTGTTTCCCCTCAAGATTGCCGAGACAACAATGCGCGAGACACCTGCCTTCTTAGCAATCTCTCGGATAGTTACCATCCTCAAAACGCTCCCTTCCATAGTCTGGGATTAGTCGTTCAAACTTTTTGACCGACTTTGCGAAGCGCCTCAGAAACTGTGTGAAACGGTCTAAGGGCTGTAGGCTACCACCTTTCAATTACTAAGTTTGGCAACCACGCCACCAGCAACAAGTCTTGCAGCGATAGACAAAACATGCGAATGTGTTCGGCTGGTTGTATCTGCTCAAATTTTCGCTCTGACGTAGATGGCTTGACAACGAAGAGCATACTGTGTTATGATTAACTCGGTAAATCTTTGGCGACCGCAAGTTGCTGAAACAAGGGAGGGATTGAAATGCGGCAGCAAAGGCGTTGCTGTCTTGGTGTCAGGGGAATTTCTCGTCCCACTAGATCCTTTCGTGTCGGCTTCACCTTGATTGAGTTGCTCGTGGTGATTGCCATCATCGCCATCCTGGCGGCGATTCTGTTCCCCGTGTTCAGCCAAGCCCGAGAGAAAGCGCGGCAAACAGTCTGCACCAGCAACCTGAAAAATATTGGCATGGCAGGCAGCATGTATACGCAAGATTACGACGAGATCATCCTACCGATGTGGACTCAAGCCTTTGGCACTCCTGAATGCGAGCGGCTTCCTGTAAAGTCATGTCGCAACTGGTGGATGTTTTTGGCACAGCCCTATATTCGAAACATTGACATGTTTGAGGATCCTTCTAACACGACTGCTTGGAGAGGGTTGGCGGTTCATGGAAGGGCAGGAAGTGGTCGCGGACCATGGGCTCCCTGCTCTCCCAACTCAGATGGTCACGACATTGGACGCTTCTGGGGTGGTTACGGCTTTAACTGGACGGGCTATGAGACCAACAACGGCGGCGGTGGAGGAGGATGCCCAGGTCAAGGTGATCGTGGAACATTAGGCAACTGGACCAAATTACCAACTGCCACTGCCCCTGCTGAGACCATCTGGATTATGGATAGCAACTGTGTTGTGGCAGGACGGTTGCCTTGTTGGCCTAATCCGAGGAGCACAGCGCCAACTGTTGGTCAATGCTTTGACCCTGAAGAGAGCGGTCGGGGTTGGTGCGGTTGCAGTTGGCCAACAGGTGGGAATCAGCGATCAGGAACAAAAGGGCTAAAGCGACACTTTGATGACCGAGGCAACATTTTGTTCTTAGACGGACATGTCAAAACTTTCAAGACGACTTACGGTTACAAGCCTGGCGACCCCTTCTATCTCTGGCGGACAATAAAGTGACCTGTGCGAGAAAGGGGCACCAGTTCTCCTGCGGGGTTGGTGCCCCTTTTTGAACAAGAAGGGGGTGTATGGAGATGCGAATGGAGGTTCCAATTTGGGTAGCAGTCGTCGTAATTGTTGTGGTCATCCTCATCGCTGCCTTCGCCATTTGGCGGGGAACAGGTGTCCAAAAGAGGGTGGAAACCCCTCAGGAGATGCCTGGGGCGATGATGGGGAAGTATGGAGCACCAGGACCAATGGTTCCCGGTAAAGCAAAACCAAGTGCCCCACCTTCGGGTAAATAAGAAGGACGCAGCACCCAAATCCCTGCAAAGGCTGCTGGGTCCACCCGATAGAGAGCAGGTGGGCAAAGGCTAATATCGCACTGCACGAGGTGAAAGATTCATGCAAAAGGTGCGTCAGTGGCTAAATTATCATATCGGGATGACCTTCTTGTTGATGGTCCTTGCTGTATCCACCAGTGGTTGGGCAATTTACCGATATATCCGTCAGAGGGAATGGTCTTCTGCAGCGATCCTTTGCCGCCATTGTGGGGCTGTCCTGTCAGCATACAGTTGCGGTGCTTGCGGAAAGATGGACAAAACGGGAAGCAAGCTGTTTCAGGTTGGTCAGATCACTTTGGCAATGGATGCTATCCGTAACTACCTTCGGAAAGAAACGCAAGGGCAAGCACAATTGGAAATCCGAGAAACGAAGGTAGAGGAGACAGGTAAGGTCTTGGTCACAGCTTTGGTGAACGGCAAGAAACGGCGGTTCCGAGTCGACCTTTCGGTTTCCCAGGGCGAAGTTACTGAACTGCCCCCCAATAAAGGCGACAGTCTTGAAGGGAAGGGAAAATAGGGGTAAGCGACACTGTAAACGGAAAGGGGAACAAGATGGATGAGGTCAATGGGGTCTCTATCAGCGATTGTTGTGGGGTTGATGGTAGGATGGGTAACCTTGCTTGGTAGCGAGGTGAGGCAAGCGGTGGACAATGGGCGCCTAAGGGTGGTTGCGGAACGAGGGGTGGAAGGCTACGAGCGGGTCTCCTTCTTTGTGCACTTTCGAAAGCGATGGGTTTTGGTCGCTCGTTGGCAACCGTTGGTGCGCATCGTTTACGACGGGCAAAAAGGCGAGGTGAGCTGGCAGCCACCCCTTCGTAACTTGCGCATTGACGGCACCACTTTGCTCCTCACTGATCGGCGCATAGATCCTGATGGGGCGAACTGGGTGTTGCGCATCGCCTTCACCTTAGCGCCCAAAGAACCTCTTGTTCGCGTCTGCTGTGAGTGGCAGTGCGATGCTGATCGTTCGTTGCGAGCTTTGTGGGGACCGGACTTGCTGGTGGGTGATAACCCTGCGAAACTTTGGGGGTTACTACCCGGTGTGGAGTTCCTTTACGACGGTGAGTCCTCATCCAATCCCCGCGATTTTGCTCCGCCGTTGCATGACCGCCGTTCGCCTAACCCCAAGAGGTTGACCATCCCGCTGATAGCGATCACGATTGGGAAGGGCAGCACCGCTTTGCCTGAAGGGGTAGACAAGTTTTTCTGCCCCGACTCGCTGTTTGATCGCGCCAAAGTGCAACTGGATTTGGTAAAAACGGAACCGATCACTGTGTCACTGTTTTGGGATCCGCTGCAAAAGTGGGATGGGGTGCACACGCTGCCATCAGTTCGCTTTGAAAGCCCCAGCGCTAACAACGATGGGCACAGGATGGCTCTCTTTTTGCCTTCTTGTCCCGACTTTGTGCCCGAGAATGCCGAGAAGGCTTCTAAGCCCTACCCCCTTCCGGCAAATCGAACCCTTTGGTTGGAAGCGAACATCGCTGTAGACACCGGGCATATCTTGACAGGGGTGAGGCGTTGGTTGTCTGAAATGCAAGGTTTGCCGAAACCCAATTTAGCTCCTCGATCCTTTGAGCAACAGTTGGCACTTGACCGACACGGCTTTTTGCACACTGTTTGGGATCCGCAAACGGAGAAGTGGCGCCACTGTGTTGGTTGGGCTCCCCACCACACACCCGGTTTCGCCACCCTGCTTTGGTTCAATGCACACCTCACCGAAGACAAGGAAGGGCGTGAGCAAGCCCTTGCTCGTGTCCATCAAGTTGCTCGCAACATGTTGCGCGACGGAGGCGCAGGGCTGTTCGTCTCGCCTGCTAATTGCCACATTATGCGCTGGGAGTTTCCGTTCCACTATGGCTATTTGCCCGAAGCAATGCAAGCGTTAGAAGCATCTGTTCGCCAACTCATGGCGTCACAGCAACCCGACGGAAGTTGGAGGTTTCATCCTGCGGATGACAAGCAAGCCACTTTGGGGCGCAAGGGTGATGCCGTGGTTGGCACCATCGCTTACAATGCAGCGATGCTTCTACGCTACGCCCGTATTACGGGTGACGCTGATGCGTTGCGGGCTGGAGAAAAAGCGTTGCTGTTGATGGAGCAATTTCGTGTCCCTCGCGGTGGGCAAACTTGGGAGTGTCCGATGTATGAACCTGACATCTTGCCTGCAGGCTGGGCGGTAGCAGCGTATCTGGAAGCCTTTTGGGTGACAGGTAATCTCCGTTGGTTGCACAATGCGATTTACTGGGCGGAGACAGGAGTGCCCTTCGTTTACCTTTGGCAACTCCCTGACCGACCAATGATGCTGGGGGCAGTCATCCCCGTGTTTGGTAGCACTTTTTACACCCATTCGTGGTTGGGGATGCCTGTGCAGTGGTGCGGGTTAGTTTACGCTTACCATGTGCAGCGGTTAGCAAAGACTTTGGAAAAGCATCGCCCGAAAGCGAATGGCTCTCCACTTCCGTTGAGCCTTCGCTTCACGCCTGCTGATTGGCGGCGCCTTGCAGAATTGATCACGGTCAGCGCTCAATACCAGCAGTTTGACGAAGGGGAGTTGAAGGGCACTTATCCTGATAGCCTGACGGATTTTGTGAAGCGCAACCCTGCTTTCATCAACCCTGAAGATATCGCTGTCAATGTGCTGGCTCTAAAGGGTTTTGATCCCGACATTCAAACGGTGCGGGTGCGACAAAGCAATCGCACTTTGTTGATCAGTTCAGGTGCTCTCATTGAAGGCGTTCGTCAGGCAGAAAATCGGTTGCTATTTAGGCTTCACTACTTTGTGGGTGAAAACAGCCACACACTTTTGGTGGGGCTTCGTCCACGAAGCGTTTGGGTGGATGGGAAACTGCTGCCTACTTCTCAAATTCCAGTGCAACGCCAAACTGGTTGGTGGTGGGATGAACAGCGTCGGCGTGCCTACCTTGTGGTTCCGCATCACCGAATGGCGGTTACAGTGGAACTGCGGTTTTGATCCTGATCCGACAGCGCGCAGGGCATTCGGCAGTTAGACACGAACCGAGCGATTCAGGATGGTAGCGAAATTACACCTGCAAGCAAAGATGCAAGCGCATTCCTTTGGGCGGGCAACGCTGCTCGGCTTAGGGGCATCTTTGCTCCTCGCTCTCTTGACCCCTTATAGCGACTTGGTGCTTCAAGGCACATGGGTTGGCTTAACTGCCTTTCCAATCAGCGCCTTCTTCGTGCTGTGCGCTTTGCTTGGGCTTAATGCTGTGCTTGCTCTTTGGTCTAAAGCCTTGCCGCTTCAAGAGTTGTTAGTCGTGTATGTCATGGTTTTGGTGGCAGCGGGCATCCCTTCCTTTGGTTGGACAGGGCTGCTAATTCCTTACCTCGCCGGACCCTTTTACTTCGCCACGCCAGAGAACAACTGGGCGGAGATTTTGCATCCTCATTTGCCACGCTTCTTGTTCGTCTCCGACCGTGAAGCCGTTGTTTGGCTTTACGAAGGCTTACCGCAAGGCGTGTCCATCCCTTGGCATCTTTGGATAATCCCGCTGACTTATTGGACTCTATTAGGCATCAGCGTCTGTGTCGTTTTCTTCTGCCTCAGCGCTTTGCTGAGAAAGCCTTGGGGAGAGCAAGAACGGTTAGTCTTCCCATTGATGCATTTGCCTTTAGAAATGGCAGGGTTTGGTTCTTCACCACAATCGCTTTTTCGCAGTCGGCTGATGTGGATTGGATCTTTCGTCGCCTTTTCCGTTCACACGCTCAACGGACTTCGTTACCATGTTCCGTGGCTGCCTTCCCTAAATGTGCATTTGATCTCGTTGGATGGACTCTTTACCGATCGTCCGTGGCGAGCCATCACGCCTTTTTGGGTGCGGATTTTGTTCAGCATCATCGGGTTGGCGTATTTATTGCCGCTGGAAGTGTCTTTTAGCCTGTGGGCATGGTATTTCCTTTTCCTTGCCCAGCAGGTGTTGGCAGATTGGTGGGGGATACCTTTGCGGAATGTGCAAGCCTATCCGGTTAAAGACTTCGTGGCGCATCAGATGTTTGGTGGCATCCTCGTTTATGCTCTTTACAACTTTTGGGCGGCAAGGGAGCACTGGCGAACAAGCTCGGGTGTGCCTTGGGCAGGGGCAAAGCGGACGACCGAAGCGAAGCCTTGCCGTTTTCCTTTGCTTTCTGGGGCGTTGTGATAGGGTTAGGGTTGATTAGCCTTTGGGGTTGGATGATGGGAGTGGGCTTTGCTTGGACTTTCGTTCTCTTCGCCCTTTACTTTCTTACCCACCTCATCGCTGTTCGGCTGGTTTGCGAAGGCGGGATGCTGTATGTTCAACATCCGTTTCGGCCTCTCAACTTTCTGCTGGCGATGTTTGGTTCCCGTCGCATAGGCATAAAGCCTTTGCCTCTTTTGGTTCTGTTTGACCATTTGTTCATGCTGGACAACCGCAGCCCGCTGATGCCTTGTTTGCAACAGGGGTTGAAGGTAGGTGATGTGGCTCGTCTCCCGCTTCGCTCGCTGATGGCAGCAATGGGATTAAGCGTTGCCCTCGCCATGCCTTGCTCCTACTTTGCCTACTTGAGCTTGATGTATCGTTATGGGGGCAACAACCTTCACCAGTGGTTCACGACCTACTACACGCGCAACCTTTATAGCACTTGGACTGCTCACTTGTTAACAGCAGGCGAACTGCCTAATCCTAAGGCACTGGTCACTGTGTTGGTGGGAGCCGGCACGATGATTTGCTTGTTGGTTTTGCACCGCAATTTCCTTTGGTTTCCGCTGTCTCCTATTGGCTACCTTATGGGTGCTTCATGGCCGATGATCAACTTTTGGTTTCCTGTTTTCGTTGCCTGGACGATCAAAGTGTTGGTGTTGCGGTATGGTGGGGGGCGATGGTATCGGCTATTGCTGCCTCTCTTCTCTGGGCTTATCTTTGGCGAGTTTTTCAGTGCCGGTTTTTGGGTGTTCGTAGACTTGTTCACAGGAGTGCGAGGGCATGTAATTTTTTCGTTTTGAGGCGCAAATTTCGCCCTCATCGGCAGGCAGTAAAGCAAAAGGCGTCCGCAGGGGCGGACGCCGAAATTGCAGTCACCATGTGGGGGTGCGGCGATGAGCGCTAATGATAGTGCTCGGAAGGGTCTTCATCCTCGTGTTCCAAAGCGTGCAAAACCTGTGCCTCTTCATAGGAGAGTTGCTCGGCAGCCTTGAGGACATACAGAGCGAACACATCTTCTGGTAAAGCGTCTTCAAAACTTATGGTCTCGTTGATCACGATTTTGGGAACGGCGAAGACCCTGTAGCGTTCCGCTAACTCGGGAAACTCCATGGCTTCCACCATGTCGGCGACGATGTTTGGGTTCTCCATAGCAAACTGGTGAGCCGTCAAGACTGCTCGAGGGCAATAGGGGCAAGTGGGGGTTACGAAGACTTGGATGTGCACAGGTTTGGCGATGGTGCGGATCTTTGACCGCACCTCTTCACTCAAGCGAGTTTTGCCTTCCGAAACCATCAGGATGTCCTCAATCAGCGTGGTGAACTCCAAGCCAGCAGGCAACCCGAAGTAGCGGATGTTTGTGCGTTGGTCACCGTTGCTGATGATCAGTGCTGGCACCTTGTCCACACCGTAGCGTTCCGCTAAAGCCCTTTCTTGGTCAATATCGTGGATTTCAGTTGTGATCAAAGGCGACAGTTCGGCTAACTCTTGCACCAACTCCTCGGATTCTCGGCAGAACTGGCAGTTTTGTTCCCTTGGTGTCCAAACTAACGAAGGCTTTCGGGTGAACAGGACAAGACGAACCGGATGCGCCAAGCGGTTTGCAAAAATGTCTCTCAACTTCCTTCGGTCGCGTTCACTGATGAGCGGCATAGGCATCTCCTCCATCAGGTTCGGCTTCAGTTTCCTTCACCCTGTGGCTTCAGGGTGATAAGCCAGCGTTCTTTTGCCATCTCCATTGATGCTTGAGTGGTGAAAAAAGATACACCTTCATTGCGCTCGCAAGGTGTCAGTGGAAAAAGAAGGGATGAGAGGTATCGAGGTTGGGAAGATGGGAGAGGGGAAGAGCGGCAAAGCAATTAACCAGCCCTGTCATCCAAATCAAGATGGCACAGCTCTTCTGCTTTCGTTGAACCCCTGTGTTTGGTTCAGAAGCAAAAATTCCCAGCTGCTACGGGCGGTAAGGGAAAATGTCGGTGTCCTCTGGTTTGCCTTGTAGAGCCCTCAGGAACCTTTCGTCAGAGATTCGGACCTCAAAGCGTCTTTCGCTGAATTCTTGGAGAGCCCGCAAGACAGGGTTCTCGTCGGAACGTTCCCGCTCGGCTTGTTCTACGAGTTGGCGGGCTCGTTCCGAGACTGCCAACACTAACACAAACTTGCTCCGCAAGCCTTCTGGTAACTTTTGGAGTTGATGCTGTAGGTCGTTTAACAGCACTTCCGACGGCAGCGCCAATTCGCGCTCTTGCTCCATTTGACAAAGACACCTCCAGACAGTGTAGCGAACGCTAAAAAGATAGCACAAAAAAGAGCAGTGTGGTGAGCCGATGCCCACCACACCACCCGTCGTTGCGGTTCCAGTTAAGGTCACTCCTTCTTCTCCTCGGGCTTCTCTATGATCAGTGTTTCCGTGGTGAGGAACAGGGTAGCAATGCTAACAGCGTTCTCCAAGGCAGTGCGCACCACTTTGAGGGGATCAACAATCCCTGCCTTCACCAAGTCTTCGATCTCTCCGGTGAGCACGTTGAAGCCGAAGCGTTCGCTGTTGGTCTCCAATTGCTTTGCCCGAACTTGTTCGGAGATGATGGAACCATCAAAGCCGGCGTTTCGGGCGATTTGACGCAAGGGCTCTTCCAAGGCACGCTTGACAATTCGGAACCCAATCAGTTCGTCCCGGTGGGTGCCTTGGGGTTCTTCCAACTGGTTGGCGACATAGAGCAAGGCAGCCCCGCCACCAGGCAAGATGCCTTCTTCTACGGCGGCTTTGGTTGCGTTGAGGGCATCTTCAAATCGGTGCTTGCGTTCTTTCAGTTCGGTCTCTGTAGGCGCGCCGACCTTTATCACTGCAACACCGCCTGCCAATTTTGCTAAGCGCTCTTCCAACTTTTCGCGGTCGTAGTCGCTTTCAGTCTCCTCAATCTGCTTGCGGATTTGTTGGATTCGGGCGACGATTTCTTCCTTGCGCCCACCGCCTTCCACAATGGTCGTCTTCTCTTTCTCAACAATCACTCGGCGGGCGGTGCCCAGTTCGTCCAGTTGGATGTTTTCAATCTTGACCCCTAAGTCCTCGCTGAAGAACTTACCACCTGTTAGGATAGCGATGTCCTGCAGGATGGCTTTGCGCCGCTCACCGAAAGCAGGGGCTTTCACGGCGCAGCATTGCAAGACACCGCGCAAGCGGTTGACCACCAAGGTCGCTAAAGCGTCACCTTCCACATTCTCCGCGATGATAAGCAACGGGCGTCCAGCACGGGCAACCTTCTCCAGTAAGGGCACCAGTTCCAGAGCCGACGAGAGTTTCTTTTCGTGGATAAAGATGAGCGGGTCCTCTAACACGCAGCGCATTGTCTCCGGGTCAGTGATGAAGTAGGGGGAGATATAGCCGCGATCAAACTGCATCCCTTCCACGACTTCCACGCTGGTCTTGGTCCCCTTGCCTTCCTCGATAGTGATGACTCCGTCCTTGCCAACCTTATCCATTGCATCGGCGATGATTTCACCGATCTCTGGGTCATTACCGGCGATAGTAGCGACATCGCGCACTTCGTCTTTACTGGTGACGGGGATAGCAATCTTGCGCAAGCGCTCTACAGACTGCTTGAGAGCCTTTTCCATCCCTCGCTTAAGGAACACAGGGTTTACGCCGGCGGCAACAAGCTTAGTTCCTTCCCGCAGCATTGCTGCTGCCAACACGATAGCGGTGGTTGTGCCATCGCCTGCCACATCGTTAGTCTTGCTGGCGACTTCGCGCATCAGCCGAGCGCCCAAGTCCTCAAACTTGTCGGTCAGTTCAATTTCCTTAGCAACGGTCACACCGTCTTTGGTCACAAGGGGGGAACCCCACTTGCGGTCTAAAACTACCAATCGCCCTTTGGGTCCGAGGGTAGCAGCGACAGCGTTGGCAACTTTGAAGGCACCTTGAACTAAGGCTTGGCGTGCTTGATCGCGGAAGACCAACTGTTTAGCCGCCATCTGTCCCTCACCTCCAAAACTGGTTGTCGTCCCCAGAGGGTCACTCCTCAATTACAGCGTAGATGTCGTCCACGCTTAAAAGGATGTGCTTTTCGCCATTCAGTTTGATTTCGGTGCCTGCGTACTTGCTGAAGATCACGGTGTCGCCTACCTTGACACCCAACTCATCAAAGGAGATAACGCGTCCATCCTTCAACTGCTTGCCGGCTCCAACAGCCAAGACCTTGCCCTTGAAGGGCTTCTCCTTTGCAGTGTCGGGAAGGTAGATACCGCCGGGCGTCTTCTCTTCTTCCTCTAAAACCTTTACCAAGACCTTGTCAGCTAAGGGTTTGATTGTCGCTGCCATTGTCGGGCACCTCCTTCGGTCAGACAGAGTTTGGTTTTGACTACTTGCGGTTGGTTGAGTTGTGAAGTGGGTGCGAAAGCCGTTAGTCATTTTAAATTTTAGGCAAGCGTAGTTGCCTTGTAAAGTCCAAAACAGGTGTCAAGGTTGAGCAATCGGCTATGTTCGATTGCTCTCAGGGACCTTTCAACGCCGAACACCGAGGCGTTTGCCCCAAAGGACGACCCCTTTAGCGCTAATGCCGGTGAACACTAAGGTGGGACACCACCGTTCCCAATCCCAGGCAGGCAGCACGACTCCTTCATAGCGCTCTTGTTGCCAAGTTACCACGAAGGTGTTTGCACCCCATTTTTGCACTGTAGCCTGCTGGGATGGCACAAGTGCCTCTTCTGCCAGTATGGGCAAGTTTTGGGCGGGGTTCAGTGTCAGGAACTCCCACTGCCCTAAGACCATGCGTTCAGCAATAGGCTGCTCTTCCTCCCCTGTATACCGCTGAGGGGAAACAAGTGGCCACCCATCTTGCGTCCAAACCAACCGACGGACATGAAGGTAAGCCCATGCAGGATCTCGCTGCTCCCGGGCGTGGTGAACCATGAACCAACCCTTCTCGTCCTTCAGGACAGAACAATGCCCCAATGCCAACCAAGTCTCACCATTGCGGAACTGGTAGCCACCGAGGATCTTGGTGCCTACCTCCCAAGGTTCCACCGTTGTGTCAGTCATTGACCGACCATTGGAGTCAAAGTAGGGTCCCGTCACCTCCTTGGCTCTCGCAACCCGCACATTGTAGTCCCGAAACAGTGAGTCGTAGGAGACGAACAGATAGAAGTAGTCGTGCTTGGGGTGGTAAACGATGAAGGCACCTTCTACTGCCCCGTGCACGGCTGCGGAGCGGCGCGCTAACAAAATCCGCCGTTGGGGATCTATGGCTTTGCCTGTGGTTGGGTCCAAAGGAGTGATGTAGATGCCGCCGAAAAAGGAGCCATAGACCAACCATGGTTGTTTCTTGCGGTCAAAGACAACCTGAGGGTCAATAGCGTTGGCTTCGTCGCCCCATCGGGTCTTGACAACCTCGCCTAAATCCTCCCAAGGACCGGCTAACGAACGGCTTCGGGCAACTCCGATGAAGGATTGGTTGGTGCCAAAAGCGGAAACGGAGTAGTAAAGGTAGAAGTAGTCACCTATTCGGACTACATCTGGCGCCCAAATCCCTCGCGCTCTTGGCACCCACTCCAAGGCAGGCTTAGGGATCCCGTCCAAGGCGTAGCCAAACCATTCCCAATGGATGAGGTCCTTAGAACGACGCACCTGAATCCCCGGTCTTGGAGGTCCCCCTACTCGCACATCGGTGGAGAACAGGTAGTAAAACTGCCCATCCTTGCCGATCGCTGGGTCGTGAACATTCACCACTGTCCAACGGGTTTCGTCGTGAAGAACGGCGGGATCATACATTGGGTAGCGAGGTGGTTCACTGGGAAACCGCAAGGTTTCTGCTCGGCACGAGGTCCCTCGCAAAGCAACCCCAAGGAGTCCAAAGATGACCAACCAGAGAAGAAGGATGCCCCACTTTGAGATACTTGCGAAAGCACTGCTACCACCCAACACTGGTTTGACTGCCCCCTTCCAAACTCGCAATAGCGACCTTCACACACATCATCGGTTCACTTCAGCGGAATGCGGACCTTGGTCAGCGAGAAGGGAGGAAGGGTCAATCGCAAGGTGGTGCCTTCTTCAATCGGAGCAGTGCTAATGCGAGGCACAATCTTCATGGGCTGCTCTCGGGTGTTGCGATCAAACCAAGTCTCTCCAGCTAAAGTCACAACTTCCGCTTCGTTGCGAGCCGCTACGCCGCCTCGCCACCGAAGGAGCATTTCCAACGGACCGTTGGTCGCGCACCGGTGCACTAAGGTGATCAGCAAATTTCCTTCAGGAGTTAGCACCGCCACAGGATCTACAAAAGGCACTTTTTGCAGGGGAGGGATGTGACCGAAAGGACGAGTCGTTTCGTAAGTAGCGCAAGCCAGCTGCACGCTGACGGGGATTGCGCCGGCTAACTCCATCATCATAGCGTGGGCATAGTGCACAGGGTTTGCGTAGACACGCTCTCGCTCCTTCCGCAGCCCTCCACCGTGGTTGACGGTTCCTGAATGGGTGATCAACTCTACGAAGTCACCCATCCGGATTGCCATGTGGGCGATAGTGGCAAAGTAGAGGGCTTCGGAAATAGAATCCTGAGTGGGCATGGTTCGTCGGGTTAATTTGCCGTCGGGGCGTTCTTCTCCTACAAAGTGGGCAAACAGTTGCAGTTCCGTAATGGCGAGGCGCGGGGCTGAGATGCCAGCTGCCTGCATCCGTTCCTTTAGCTGCCTATACCGTTCGGCTAACACCGTCGCATAGCCCATGAAGGCGTGATAGAGCTCCACAGGGTCTGTGTTGGCGTCCACGGCACCACCTGTCAGGATGTGGTCGGTGATGCTTTCCAAATGTGCTGCTGCCTTTTCAATCAACCGTAGGTTCCACTCTGACAGCGGTTCGTTGCCGTGCCCGCAAGCAAGCACATGGATAGTAGGGTCTACCTTCTTCATGGCCTCGCGAAAGCGAAGGTAGCGATCCACATAGCCATCGGGAGTTGTCCAAAAGACTTGCCAACGACCGTAAACTTCGTTTCCGATTTCCCAAAAACGCACCTGGTAGGGTTCAGGATGCCCATTTTGAGCGCGCAATCTTCCCATAGGGGTGTTAGGGTCACCGTTGCAATACTCTACCCACATAGCGGCTTCCTCAGGTGTGCCATTCCCTGCATTGATGCAGATCAACGGCTCACAACCAACAGCTCGGCAAAAAGCGATGAATTCGTCAGTGCCAAACAGGTTGTATTCCAAACCCTCCCAAGCTGGATTGGGAACGGTTGGGCGTTGGTCTACAGGACCGATTCCCCACTGCCAATGGTAGCCTGACACAAAATTTCCGCCCGGCCAACGCAAGAGAGGCAATTGCGCCTCTCGAAGGAACCGAATGACATCAGGATCTGCCCCGTTGATGTGATCGTCAGGGTAGAGGAGCAAATGAGACACAATGAAGTGGGCAGGAGGAAGTGCTACCAAGGAGAGTTGATACAAAGCGCTTGCAGGGGCTTCCGAAGGCAACTGCAGCCGCCCCGTATAGGTTTGCCAATTGGGTTGAAGGGGTAGGGTGGTCTTTGCCATCACTTGCCCATCGTCTGCTTTGGTGATCACCAAGTCCACTGTGCACGGTTCCACCGCACGAGCAATGAGGCGGAACTCGTAACCGCGGGTTCGGTGCAAAGGCAAGTAGATCCACTGAGCAATCCCTTGAGGGGCACCATTGGGGGAGTGGCGAACTTCTATCCGCTGAGCGCGACCACCATAGGGTCCTACTTCGGGGCTGGTGCGCACTTCGTTCCAAGAGGCAGTGCGAAACCAAGGGTAAGCGCAACCGCTGAAGTAAGCCTCAATCACTCGTTCGGGATCAGGCCAAGCCAACCAACGAGCGTGTCCCCGAATCCGCTGAGCGATGGCACCTCGATCAGTCATTGCCCTTGTGCCGCCATCTGGGTGGTCGTCGCCTGCCCAGAAGCGCCAACTACCGAAGGTTGGGTTGTCGAGAATTTGCGCATCCATCCCGTGGTAGATGTTGGTGCCTAAGTGCTCCGCAAACTTGCCAAACAGGTAAGGACTGACTGCTGTAGGGGCGCGCTGCTGCAAGTCCACTTCCAAAGACCCTTTGTTCACTTCACCATTTGGTGCCACATGCAATAGCGCTACCATCCGCCTTAACACCACCCTTCGTTTTTAGTTGCTCGCACCCGCACTCCATAACCGCTCATGCTCCCAATTATGGTCATTCCTGCCAATGAGTGATCG
>VAPR01000776.1_pt1 | contig 18678 bp, 18 predicted proteins | sample 3380701 | NCBI WGS metagenome assembly VAPR01 (sample SAMN11536904, study PRJNA540576) | hot springs metagenome | isolation source: hot spring wet sediment | place: Spain: Lobios | collected 2014-01 | reverse complement strand
TATATGGACGTCCATATACCTTAACGTTGCAGAGCCATTCCCAAAGTTCTGTCTATTTACTTTATTCGATAGAAGCCCATTTGTAGTCTACGAAGCCAAGACCGTCGAGGATAACGCCTTTGATGTTGTCCTTCTTCACGTAGGATTGCGTGTAGAAGTAGATTGGTGCAATCGGCATTTCCTCCATCAGGATTGCTTCTGCTTGTGCAAGAATTTCCTTGCGCTTCGCAGGGTCTTGTTCAAGCGCAGACTTGTTCAGGAGCTCTTTGTATTTCGGGTTTTCCCAGTTGGTGTCGTTGTTGCCACCTTTTTTGTCTTTGTACAGCTCCAGGAAGTTGATCGGATCGTTGAAGTCACCCAACCAGCCCATACGGCCGATCTGGAATTTTCCTTGGTGCAGGTCTTCCAGGTATACTTTCCACTCTTTGTTCTCCAGCTTCACTTCTACGCCGAGATTTTTCTTCCATTGGTCCTGGATCGCTTCCGCAATCTTTTTGTGACCTTCGGACGTGTTGTAGGAAAGGGTGATCGGCGGCAGCTTGGTGATGCCCAGTTCCTTCATGCCCTCTTCCAGCAGCTTCTTCGCGGTTTCCACATCGTTGTCCTTGAAGTAGCCATCTGCTTTCAGAGCCATGGACGGAGGTACTGCACCCATCGCTGGCTGCTGGTTCGTTTGAGTTACGTTGTCAATGATCGCTTGACGGTTGATCGCGTAGGTGAATGCCTTACGGATCTTCACGTTGTTGAATGGAGCTTTCTCGGTGTTAAACTTGTACCAGTACGTTCCGGCGATCGGTTGAGTCGTCATTTTGCCGGAATCTTTCAGAGCCGGGATCGCGTCTGTCGGCAAGGAGCTGAGAGGTGCACCTGCCCAGTCGATCTCGCCGTTTTCATACATGGACAGCTCGGTGTTCTCGTCTTCTACCATGGAGAACTCGATGCGATCCAGTTTCACAGCGTCTTTATCCCAGTAATTCTCGTTCTTCACGAGAACGAGTTTGCTCTTATGTTCCCAGGATTCCATCTTGAATGGGCCGTTACCCACGTGGGTACTTGCTTCAGCCGCCCATTTCGGATTAGCTTCCACTACTTTTTTGTTTACTGGATAATAAGTATAGAATGCGGTCAACTCCAGGAAGTAAGGAGTCGGGTTCTCCAGAGTAACTTGGAGGGTTTTGTCGTCGAGTGCCTTAACACCAACGTCATCAAGTTTGGCTTCGCCTTTGTTCGCTTTTTCTGCGTTCTTAATGTAGTACAGCTGGTAAGCGTAGTTAGCGGCAGTTTTCGGATCGAGTACACGTTTCCACGCAAATTCGAAGTCATGAGCGGTTACAGGGTCACCGTTGCTCCATTTCGCATCGCGAATTTTGAAGGTGTAGGTGAGCAGATCCTGCGAAACTTCGATTTTTTCCGCGATGGACTCATGCGGTTTGCCGTCTTCGGTGGTACGAGTCAGACCGTCAAAGGTTGCACGAGTGATCGCACCGGAAGTGGAGTCTTCAGCGAGTCCAGGGTCAGCTGTCGGCGGCTCGGAGTGCAGGTTCAGCTTCAGCACTGCAGGCTCTTTCTTTTCAGGAGCTGGCGCAGGTGTTTGAGTTTGTGTACCGCCGTTGTTCGGTGCGGGTGTTGCTGTCTCTTGTCCGCCGCAACCAGCCAGGGCTGCACCAAGTACTGCTACAGAACTCACTAATGCAAATACGCTCTTTTTCAACGCAATAACCCCCAATGAATTTTTCTTTTGTCTTTTTTCTTTTTTCTGAAAAAAACGAACAAACCGCGAAGCAACATGACTTAGTTAGAAGGCATCAACCCCTTTCAAGGTACCGCCACTTCGTCATCGCGAACGAAAGAGAAGGAATCTTTGTATTGTTTCAGTTCCAGCGACACATCTGCCGCCAGGATTCCTTCAATTTGTGAGAGTCGTTCGTTGACGAAGGTGACTAACTCGTCGTTGTTATGAAAGCACGCCTGAAGAATCAAGTCGTGTCTTCCGCTAAATGCACCCACGAACCGTACTTCCGGAAACTTGCTCAGTTCCTCGGCGACGTTGTTTTGCAAACCCAGTTTGGTCGTCAGGCCGATAATCGCTTGAACGTGCAAACCTAGTTTTTCGGGGTCGGGATGAATCACGAACTGGAACACACCATCTTGCAACAGGCGAGTAATACGGGATCGGATGGTGCCTTCGCTTAAGCCAAGTTGATGAGCAATTTCGGTATAAGGGGTTCTTCCGTCTTCCTGAAGAATTTGCAGGATTTGCTTATCAACATGGTCAATTTTCTTCAAGCCTACCACTCCATCATTTTATGGGACAGACAAAATGCGATTTTTAATGAAGCACGTTCTCTTTTTTACGAAATTCGCAAAAAACTTTAACAATCTGCCTGTCACCTTAAAAATAAACGGAAATGATAGCGGTGTCAACGAAATTTGACAAGTAGAATTATAAAAAATTATAAAGTCAATCCGAACAATAAACATTTTTTTAACCATTTTGTGAACGAAATCGGCGTTACTTGTGCAAAAACCGGCCGACATTTACAGCCGCCCGGTTTATGCATCACAGATTACTCGATGATGTTGTATATCAGTTGCTGTCGAACAGGCGTGTTTTCAGAGTAGGAAAAAGCCTCCTGGAGCTCCTGGAGTGCCTGCTGCAGCAGTCTTTCGTCGTTTGCGTGGATCGTAGCCAGCGTTTCTCCCTCGTTGACCGAATCTCCCACCTTTTTATGAAGGACGATTCCGACTGCGAGATCAATCGGCAGTTCCTTGGTCACACGTCCTGCACCCAACACAACCGAAGCATGGCCTACCATCTCCGCGTCAATACCGGAGACGTATCCTGACTGTTTCGCCGTCAACTGATGGATGATCTTGGCCTGCGGCAGTCGACTTGGGTCGTACACATCCTGCTCATCGCCACCTTGCGCCTTGATCATCTGCGCAAGTTTTTCCACTGCTTTGCCTGACCGGATGATTTCTTCCAGCTTGGCTCGCCCTTGAGACACGTCGTTGACCATACCGCCCAGTACCAGCATGTGGGCCCCGATGGTCACTGCAAGCTCCGTTAAATCCTCCGGACCGTTTCCAGCCAGCGTCTCAATCGCTTCCTTCACTTCCAGCGCATTGCCTATCGCGCGGCCAAGCGGTTGGTTCATGTCGCTGATCACCGCTACCGTTTTTCTGCCGACCTGACTTCCAATTGCCACCATCGTCCGAGCGAGGGTCTCCGCTTCTTCCTGTGTCTTCATGAACGCACCCTTGCCTACTTTTACGTCAAGCAAAATGGCGTCTGCTCCCGCCGCGATCTTCTTCGACATGATGGAGCTGGCAATCAGCGGCACTGCTTCCACCGTCGCGGTCACGTCGCGCAGCGCGTAGAGCTTCTTGTCTGCAGGCGTAAGATTGCCTGACTGGCCGATTACCGACACGCCAATATCGCGTACCTGCTGCAAAAACTGCTCGCGTGTACGCTCCACCTGAAAACCGGCAAAGGACTCTAGCTTGTCAATCGTGCCTCCAGAGTACCCCAAGCCACGACCTGACATTTTGGCCACAGGGATACCGGCAGCCGCCACCAGAGGCGCTACCACAAGTGTTGTTTTGTCTCCCACGCCTCCGGTACTGTGCTTATCCACCTTGATGCCGGGCAGTCCGCTCAAGTCAAGCTGTTCGCCTGACCCTGCCATGGCCATGGTCAGGTCTGCCGTCTCGCGCGGAGTCATTCCGCGAAACAGTACAGCCATTGCCCATGCGGACATTTGATAGTCCGGAATGCTGCCGTCCGTATAGCCTTGCACCAAAAATTGTATTTCTTCCGTGGTCAATTCGTAACCATCCCGTTTTTTCGCAATGATGTCTACCATCCGCATGACATTACACCTCGGCAATCAAGCTCTTCACGAGCGAAATAAAGTGTGGTCTGGTACGGTTTGCGACCTCGACCACCTGTTCGTGCGTTAACGGTTCCAGCTCCTCCCCGACCGCCATGTCGGTAATGCAGGAAATACCCAGTACACGCAGTCCGACGTGACTGGCAGCGATCACTTCCGGAGCGGTCGACATACCCACGGCATCTCCACCCAAACGGGCCAGCATCATCAGCTCGGCCGGGGTTTCATAGGTAGGCCCGCTTATGGCTGCATACACGCCCTTTTGCAAACGGATGCCCAGTTCCCTTCCTTTCGCTTCCGCCAGGTCAATCAACTCCGGCGTATAGGCTCGCGACATGTCAGGGAAGCGCGGACCGAACTCGTCGTCGTTTGGTCCGATCAACGGATTGTCGCCGATCAGGTTGATATGGTCGCTGATCAGCATCAGATCCCCTGCCTGGAAGGACCGGTTCATTCCGCCTGCTGCATTGGTTACGATCAGCGTTTCGATCCCCAGCTGTTTCATCACATAGACAGGGAACGTAATAACAGAGAGCGGATGTCCTTCATAATAGTGGAAGCGCCCCTGCATGGCCAATACAGGTGTTCCATTCAGGGTACCGACTACCAGTTTGCCGGCGTGCCCGACCACGGTGGACTGAGGAAAGTGCGGAATGTCATGGTACGGAATATGTACGGCCTCTTCGATCTCGTCGGCCAACACGCCGAGGCCGGACCCGAGAATGAGCCCGACGCGCGGTTTTACCGGTAGCTTTTGTTGCAAAAATGCGGCCGTTTCCTTCGCATGTTGAAGCTTGTTTTCCATACAGCCTCCTACAGTTTGGCGACGATGCCGTGAACGAGGGCAAGGAACTGTGCCTTCACTTTCTCCGTCGTCTCCATCACTTCATCATGGGAAAGCGGCTGTTCCAGAATCCCGGCAGCCATGTTGCTGATGCAGGAAATGCCCAATACTTGCATGTTCATATGGCGGGCGACGATTACTTCCGGAACAGTGGACATGCCTACAGCATCTCCCCCGAGAATGCGAAGCATGCGAATCTCTGCGGGTGTTTCGTAGCTGGGGCCAAGCAATCCCACGTAAACGCCCTCTTGCAGCTCAATACCCTGTTCGCCAGCCACTTCTTTGGCCACAGCGCGCAGCCGCTTTGAATACGCTTCGGACATGTCAGGGAAGCGCACTCCGAGCGTTTCATCGTTCGGACCAATCAAAGGGTTGCGGAATGTCATGTTGATGTGGTCGCGAATCAGCATCAGATCTCCCGGACGGTAGTTTTCGTTGATTCCGCCTGCTGCATTCGTCACGATAATGGTATCCACACCGAGTGCTTTCATGACGCGAATCGGAAACGTCACCGCTTCAAGACCGTGCCCTTCGTAATAGTGGAAACGACCCTGCATGGCTACTACCTGTTTTCCTTCCAGTTTGCCGATCACCAGCTGTCCTTTGTGGCCTACGACGGTCGATACCGTAAAACCGGGAATTTCGTGATAGGGAATCACAACCGGATTTTCAATCTCGTCAGCCAACACACCCAGGCCGGAGCCAAGCACCAACCCCAGCGTAGGTTTTTCCGCCAACTTCGGTTCAATGAACGATACTGCTTCTTTAATATTCATACTCCTTCTCACCTTGCCCTTTCTTTCTTTATAGCTTCGCCAAAAAGCTTTGGCCGATGTCCGGCTGCTTCACTCCAAAATTGTCTGCAATGGTTGCTCCAATGTCGGCAAATGTACCGCGGACGCCCAGGTTGGTACCCTGCTCCATTCCTTTGTACGTAACAAGAAGCGGTACGTATTCCCGGGTGTGGTCGGTTCCGTGATGAACGGGATCGTTGCCATGGTCAGCCGTCATGATCAAGAGATCCCCTTCGCGGAGCGCACTCAGCAATTCCGGCACACGGGCGTCGAACTCCATCAAGGCGCGGCCGTACCCTTCCGGGTCGCGGCGATGACCGTATTTGGCGTCAAAATCAACGAGATTGACAAAACTTAATCCGGTAAACTCTTCCTTCATGGTGCCCAAAAGCTGGTCTACCCCGTCCATGTTATCTTTGGTGCGAATGGAGCGGGTAATTCCCTCATCGGCATAAATATCGCTGATTTTTCCAACCGCGATGGACTGGTAACCTGCGTCCGCAAGACGGTTCATGACCGTTGGCGCGAACGGCTTCACCGAGTAGTCGTGGCGGTTGGCGGTGCGGACAAATGCTCCCGGCTTGCCGACAAACGGACGTGCAATGACGCGGGTTACTGCGAATTCGTCGCGAAGCGTCAACTCACGGGCAATTTCACAGATTCGATACAACTCGTCAAGCGGGACGATCTCCTCATGGGCAGCTACCTGGAAGACGCTGTCCGCAGAGGTGTACACGATGACGGAACCGGTGCGCATGTGTTCTTCGCCCAGTTCGTCGAGAATTTCTGTTCCTGACGCTACTTTGTTGCCCAACACCTTGCGGCCGATGCGGCGCTCGAACTCCTCGATCAGCTCAGCCGGGAAACCTTCAGGATACGTGCGAAACGGCGTGGACACGTGCAGGCCCATGATTTCCCAGTGGCCAGTCGTCGTATCTTTTCCAATGGAAATTTCCTTCATTTTGCCCCAATGCGCAGCCGGTCTCGAAGCCGGTTCAACATGGGCCAACGGTGCGATGTTGCCAAGACCCAGCGCCTGAAGATTCGGCAGGGAGAAACCCTCCACCCGCTCGGCAATGTGGCCGAGCGTATGAGCTCCCTGATCGTTAAACTCGGCTGCATCAGGCAATTCACCAATCCCGACACTATCTAAAACAATGAGAAAAACACGTGAAAAACGCGGCAAACGTAACGCCTCCTAACAAGAAAGTGTAAGTCGTCTGACGTCAGACCTATTTTGGGTAAAGAGAGACTAAGCTCTCGGGTGTGTCTTCGCATAAATGTCTTTTATGCGGGTGCGGGTCACATGCGTGTAAATTTGAGTCGTAGAAATATCCGCATGTCCCAGCATTTCCTGGACCGAACGTAAATCGGCCCCGTTTTCCAGCAGATGCGTTGCAAACGAGTGGCGAAGCGTATGCGGGGTAATCTCCGTGCGGATGTTCGCCTTCTGCGCGTACCGCTTGATAATCTTCCAGAAGCCCTGTCGGGTAATCTTTTTGCCCAGGTGGTTGAGAAACAGTGCGGTCTCGCTTCCTTCTTTCAACAAGCGGGGACGCCCGATGTTTATGTATTGGCGCACAATCTCAACGGCGACAGAGCCAAGAGGAATGATTCGTTCCTTGGAGCCTTTCCCCATGCATTTGACGAAGCCCATCTCCAGATTGACGTCACCGATGTTGAGGTGAACCAGTTCCGATACGCGAATGCCTGTGGCATAAAGCAGCTCCAGCATCGCCTTGTCGCGCAGTCCGGCCGGATGATGGACAGGCGGGCTCTCGAGCAATCTTTCTACCTCTTCGATCGAGAGCACTTTTGGCAATCGCTTCTCAATTTTCGGTGTCTCCAAATGGATGGACGGGTCTTTGTCGATCAGCTTGTCGCGAACCAGGAACTGATAGAAGGCGCGGATCGACGCCATATTGCGTGAAAGAGTGGCAGTCGCCCGGCCTTTTTTCTGCAGCGTCATCAGATACCCGATGATTTGCGCACGCGTGGAATCCTGGATCTGTGTGACGCCCCGCTCCTGCAGATAGGCAGTAAAGCCAACCATGTCCCGCTGGTAGGACTCCAGCGTGTTCTGGGAAAGCCCCTTCTCTACCGCGAGAAAATGGATGAATTGATCAATCAGCGTATCCATGAAGTCGTTTCCCCTTCAGGCGAAAAGTGTATCGTAAACTTTTCCACATGGAAAGGAAAACTCCTCTTTTTCAAGGACAAAAAGAGGACTACTCCCCGGTTATGTAAAACAGCTGAAGCCGGCTGACATATCCGTCCAGGGACTGGGTGGGAGGCGCGTTGATCAGCTTGATTACCTTGACTGCATTGCCGTGCGGTTCGCGATAGGGATCACCGGGTAAAAACTTGTCAGACAGAAAATGAATCAGCCCGTAGGACACGAGTGTGCAGGTAACAAACAGGAGAAAAAAGCGGAGAGCCTCCATTAACCGCCGAAACGGGAATCCCATGGACTTGTATCCCCCTCGTCCCTTCTTTACCACCATTATATGCGCCTGTCCGAGCATCCATTCAACTACACGGGAAGCTCCTGAAACGCATCGCCCAACGGAACGTACGGTACGTTCAAGGATTTTGCCACTGCTTCGTATACGACATGACCATTGACCACATTGACACCGCGTGCCAACGCACGGTTCTGGGAGATGGCCGCACGATACCCTTTGTTTGCAATTTGCAAGCCGTAGGGTATTGTAACATTCGTCAAGGCGATTGTCGACGTCCGAGGTACAGCGCCAGGCATGTTGGCGACCGCGTAATGCACGACGCCGTGTTTGACGTAGGTCGGGTCGCTATGCGTAGTTATGCGGTCAATGGTTTCAATGGAACCGCCCTGGTCGATTGCGACATCGACGATCACGGAACCTGGCATCATGGATTTCACCATGTCCTCCGTTACCAGTCTCGGTGCCCTCGCCCCCGGAATAAGTACGGCACCAATCAGGAGATCGGCATCTTTTACTGCCTGGGCAATGTTGAACTGATTGGACATCAGCGTATGCAATCGGCCGTGAAACTGGTCGTCCAATTCGCGCAGGCGATTCGCGTTGATGTCGATGATGGTGACGTCTGCCCCTAATCCGATGGCCATTTTCGCCGCATTGGTCCCAACAATTCCTCCGCCGATGATAACCACCTTCGCCGGAAGCACTCCGGGTACGCCGCCAAGCAGAACGCCCTTGCCTCCGTGCGGCTTTTCCAGGAACTGTGCGCCAATCTGCACCGACATCCGACCTGCCACCTCGCTCATCGGCATGAGCAGCGGTAGCGCTCCATCGTCGGTTTGAATCGTCTCGTAAGCGATTCCCACTACTTTTTTCGCGCATAGCTGTTCCGTCAATTCTTTTTCAGGTGCAAGGTGCAGATAGGTGAACAAGATGAGATTTTCACGAAAGTACGGGTATTCTGCTGGCAACGGTTCCTTTACCTTGCAGATCATATCTGCCTGTCCCCACACTTCTTCTGCCGTACTGATGATATCCGCACCAGCTGCCGCGTAGTCTTCGTCGGTAAAGCCGCTGCCGACACCCGCTCCGCTCTCCACCAACACGCGGTGACCTGCCTGCTTATAGGCGCTGACGCCTGCCGGGGTAAGGCCTACGCGGTTTTCATTGTTTTTGATTTCCTTCGGTACTCCGATTATGGTCATGTTGATACCTACCTCCAGAGCATAAAAACAGGGCTCAAAGATGCCTGCCCCCTTTTTACCATGTTTGTATTAAGTTGCCCTGTCTGGATATTCCTTAATCGCGTTGATCAACCATGTGGCGCTTGCCCCTTTTGAAAAGGTGCGATTGTCTTGCAACACAGCAAAAAAACTTCTCCGTCACAGAGAAGTTTATCTTACTTGAAATCGTCGATATTGACTTTATCGATGCATCGATGGCAGATGCCATAAAATGTCAGGCGATGATCGGTAATGTGAAAGTTGTAAACATTCTTCACCTTTTCTTCCGCTGAAACCAACAAATCCTCGAAAATCTCGTCCACCGTTCCACAGTTGTTACATATCAAATGATGGTGGTGATATTCGGCGTTGTCGTCGCGAAGATCATAACGGGCAACACCGTCGCCGAAATTCATTTTATGAATGATCTTTAATTCGCTGAGGAGCTCCAACGTCCGATATACGGTAGCGAGTCCGATTTCCGGGGCTTTCTCTTTCACCAGGAGATATACATCTTCCGCACTCAGGTGGTCCTCTTCGTTCTCCAGAAGGACGCGAACAGTGGCTTCACGCTGTGGTGTCAGTTTGTAGTTCTGGGAATGTAACTGTTGCTTGATTTTCTCTAACTTTTCTTCCATAATTGCCCCTCCCCGCTCACATGAAACCTGCTCCTATTATAGTAGAGGGTTGTCGGGGAAGTCAAATACAGAAGTTCTTACCTGATAATAATTCTTAATTAATTACGTACTGCATCAGTTTGGGCGAGATGAAGGTTTCGAACATGGCGGCAACGGTGAGAACAGCCAGCATGGTAACTACCAATGCGGTATATGTCATGAAATGCGGGATGATCACGTCTCGCTTGGTAACCAGCCGGGTTTTAATCAGCCGAAGAGAAAATGCAATACCGCTAACCCCCACGATCAGCAGGGCAGGAACGACCAGCATGTTTTGCGGCAGAACCCCCAGCAGGGAGAATGTGACGCCCTGCCACTGCAGCTGATTGACCAAAAATCCCACGGTGAAGCCGACGACAACACCTTTTATAAACAGGAGAAGCAGAATCATCGGCAGGCCGATAATCGACAGTCCAAGCACCCACATGATACCCACTGTTTTCAGATAGTGCCCGAATGCCTGCTGGAAATGTGCGCTTGGCTCTGGAATGCCGTGCTGGTTCATATTGTTGAAAAAGTACTGCAGAAACACGAGGAGCTCCTGCTTTTGCGACAACGCCAACGAATTTACGATTACAGCGCCAAAAATGACCCCCATCGTAAACAGGACGATCGTGAACAAAAAAAGCGACTGGTGTTCCCTCATATAGGCATGGAATGTTTGTCCGAATCGCGTTCGCACTAAGCTCGCCTCCCGCATCGCTGATTACTGTACAGCTTATGCGGCGATAGACGGCCCTATGACAGTTGGATTCGGCCGTACACACCCGCCCCTCCTGCAGATATATCGAGTGCGCCCTGACGAGCCAGACTGATTGTTCGGGCGATGCGTTCTCCTACCACCTGCGCCAGATCGTCTTCGCTTGTCCTGTGCAAAATATTCATTTCGGTACCGAATGCCAGGTAAAGCTTTTCCTTACCTTTGGGTCCGAGTCCCGGAATAAACTCCAGAGGGATCTGCTCCACATAGGGCGGACGGTGCTCGGGATGGTTGCCCGTTGGCAGATCGGCCAACTGTTCAATCCGATCCGACACCCCGCGCACGACGCGTTTAAACCCGCACTGCGGGCATCGTCCCGCCTCGTCCGCCGGTTGGAGCGACGAACAGTTTTGGCAGGCAGTTTGGTGGTATTTCCCCAACCTCGGGTGAAGACCGTAATTGGCGGCAACACCTCTTCCGCCCTGCCGACTCAGCGCCATGATCCATTCGGCGAATGACCTCTCACGCATGGCAATTGTCTGATACTCGCGCCCGATTTTTCCCAATGAGTGAGCATCAGAGTTGGTGAGAAACGTCTTTTCATGCAGTTCTAGCAGTCGGTCCGCCATCTCCGTGTTGGCGCTCAATCCAAGCTCCACCGCATAAATCAACGGAGCATCTGCCACCTCTGCCAGCGAATCGGTGCAGGAACCGTACAAGCCTTTGTGCGGCGTGAAGACGTGGGCGGGAACGACCGTACCTCCCAATGAATCGACTGCCGCTTGCAACTCCCGCAAGGTCGTGGCGATTCGCTGTGAGCTAAGGTTCACATTCTTGCAACGTACGGACAGCCACCTGGTAAATTGTCTCATCTCGTTCAGGGAAGGCAGATAGCAAAGAAAATGGGCTTCTCCCCTTGCCTCTTCCTTGATCTCTACCTCGCAGCCCAGAATGAGCATCGTCTGCTTGTACAGGATGCCTCCATTCGGATGAGGCTCGGCAACTCCTTCCGCGATCAAATCCTCCAGCTCATCCTGAACTTCCGGTACATGGGCGTCAATGATACCGATCATCTCCATGCCTTTTCGTTCCGAGGACTCCTCCAGGATTTTTGTTATCGTCATCTGGCGGGATGCCGTGATTTTCACCGGTTTGCCGCTTCTGGTCCCGCCGATGTGTATGTGCATATCGCAAAAAAAGTCTGGCAGACTCTTATCCACGGGCTTTCAGCACCCGGTTTTCCCACGCAAACAAGGCTAACACCGTTTTCGCATCGCGAATTTCTCCCTGCCTGTGAAGTTCGTGGGCTTCCTCCAGGGTAAGCTTCAGCATTTCCACGTATTCGTCATCGTCCGGTCGAGCCGTGCCCGGTGTTAAACCGGTAGCTATGTACACGTGAAGCAATTCATCAGCAAAACCGGGTGACGTATAAAAGGAACTGAGGTGGGTAAACTGGCTAGCCTGATAGCCTGTTTCTTCCTCCAGTTCGCGAATCGCACAGGTAAGCGGCTCTTCTCCTGGCTCCAGCTTGCCCGCTGGAATCTCCACGATCGTTCGTTCCAAGGGCTTGCGGAACTGCCGAACCGCCACCATTTTACCGTCGTCTGTAAGCGGGAGAACGGCTACCGCACCGGGGTGTGTCACGATTTCACGCTTGGCTGTTTTGCCGTCTGGAAGGCGTACTTCATCCACCTTTACCGTAATGATTTTTCCCTCGTAGATCGTCTGACTCGCGATTGTTTTTTCGTACAAATGATCTTTTTCACTCATAGAGACCCATCCTTTGTGATGAAATCTGGTTCTAAACCATTGCCCTCCCCCATATGCTGGGAGCAAACAGCTTGTCCACCCTTATTGTATCGGAGGAGATCTGAGATGAAAACCTATGTGACTCCACAACAACTCCGCATGGTCGGGAAAGCGTGGGAAATCCGCGCTACCCTTCGGAGCTGGTCAAATAAACAGCTAACGCTTCAAGAATATCTTGCCCGTCGAAGCGGCTCGGCTCGTCAGTAATCTGCAAAGCCTGCCAGTGTTTGCAGCGGACGGCCATGTGTGCAGCCGACACCGCTGTCTGGAATGGGGCCGGGTCCTCCCAATACCTGCGTCCCATTGTTGACAGACCTAGCTGATACCTCTCGTCCAAGTCCCTCACGATTTCCATGCCTGGAGCGGACTGTCTCAACAGCATGTGTTTCTGCGCAATCTGCTCCGCTTCACACTGCTGATGGAGCAGTTCGTCCCGTTCATCGTCAAACAAAGGGATGTTCACCAGAACCGGCCGAAGTGAAAATCGTTTTAATACGGTGCGGCTGTGATGGCTGATGCCGCGATGCCGGTCCCGGGGATCAGCAAAACTCAGCCGAGGCACAAAAATGGGGATACCGTCCAACAGGGAAACGGCGTGAATCACTTCTGCCAGCTGCATACCGGAAAACCCCAGAGGAGTACCTGTTCCTGCCACCCCCGGACCCAGAAAGCAGCAAATGACATCTGCTTTGGCTACATGCTTGGCCGCGAGCAAACCGTTATGGATGGTCACCGCCTCCAAATCTCCGCCCCAGGCATGGCCCGTCGTGACGGTAGCCGACAACAGCTCCTGCTCTTTCAACCGGTGTACCTGTCGGCTTAGCGCGATGGGGAGGGACGATCCATCCGGCATCACGTATACGACCCGATACGTCGGACTTTCCGCTTTGACTGCAGCCGTTACCGCGGGCAGCAGACTGTGCAGTTCCCCGATCAGTACAGGTGTTTTTTCCAGCGAAAGTGTTTCGTCGCAAAACAGTTGATGATACGGACTCATCTGTTCTTCCACGGTATCTACAGCGAGCTGAAAGGGAGTGTACCGCATTTTCATCACATGACCCCATTGGGTGGGGAAAAGATCCTCTTCCCGATCTGCTCTTCCCGCTTTCGCCACGACGAAATGAAGACCGCCAGTGCCGAGACCAAGACGGACCGCCGTCGTGTTGAGATGTATTTCATCTCCTGCTGCAAACACTTCATTGGTGTAGGCGACTGCCCGCTCGATCTGTCCCGTATGACTCATCTCCACTTCCAGCTCGGTGTATCCTGGGCGTGACGAAACCAGGCGAATTACTTTTGCCGTCGCGACTTGAAGCATGAGCTCCTCCTCCCTCCCCTTCATCGTATGCCCATGCAAGCCCCCTCATTACGAATGAAAAAAGAGGCCGGGTTCCCCCAACCTCTTACCTGCCTTCTATTCCAACACTTCTTCAATGATTGCCAATACCAGCTCGGATGCCTTGTAGAGTTCGGACAGCGGCATGCGTTCGTTTTTCGTGTGAATCTCTTCGTAGCCGATCCCGAAGTTCACACTAGGCACGCCGTAGCCATTGAACACGTTGCCGTCACTTCCGCCGCCACTTGCCACCAGGTCTGGTTCGCGGCCCACACGTTTTACGGCTGCAATCGCTTTTTTCACAACTGGCGTTTCTTCGGTGTACTTGTAGCCATGGTACATGAAGATGACTTCGTTCTCGCAGCGTGCACCCATTTCTGCGGCGGTTTCCTCGAACGCCGTGGTCATCGCTTTTACCTGCGTCTCCAGTTTGTCCATCACCAGGCTGCGAGCTTCCGACCAGATTTCCACATAGTCGGTTACAATGTTGAACGCTTTGCCGCCTTCAAATTTTCCAATGTTAGCCGTGGTATCTTCGTCTACACGCCCAAGCGGCATGCGGGCAATTGCCTTGCTAGCAACCGTGATCGCGCTGATGCCATCCTCTGGATTCACGCCAGCATGTGCGGCCTTGCCGTGAATCTTGGTAATAATGCGGTATTGCCCCGCTCCGGCCACAGTGATTTTGCCCACTGGTCCTTCCGAGTCAAGAATAAAGCCCATCTCTGCCTTCAACAGGCTTGCATCCATGGCACGGGAACCAACCAGACCAGACTCTTCACCGACTGTGAGCACCACCTGGATGGTTGGATGCGGCAGATTTTTCTCCTTCAACGTACGAATTCCTTCAAAAATGGCTGCGATTCCAGCCTTGTCATCGGCGCCGAGAATTGTCGTGCCGTCGGAATATACATAGCCGTCACGCACTTCCGGCTTGATGCCGTTACCGGGTACAACGGTATCCATATGGCTGCTGAACAGGATGGTTGGACCCTTTGCAGTGCCTTCCAGTGTCGCGATCAGGTTGTTTGCTTCATGACCGGTTTTCGCCGCTGCATCGTCCTCTTCTACGGTGAAGCCCATCTCGATGAGCTTGTCTTTCAACACCTTGTTGATTTTCGCTTCATGCTTGGTTTCGCTATCAATCTGAACCAGTTCCAAAAACTCGTTTAACAAGCGCTCCTGGTTAATCAAACCCAACTCCTCCTCATGTGATCATTTCTTATGTACGATCCCTCACTTGCGGCAAGCGAGGGACATGAATCAATTTTTAGTATACAGCAAAAATATTTTTTTCACCACGCGATTCGCTGGGTTCAGCCGTTATAGCGGTATATTCCCGTGTTTTTTCACCGGCCGCTCGTCGCGTTTGTTGCGCAGCATTTCCAACGACCGTTTTACATATTTCCGCGTCTCCCGTGGATCAATTACGTCGTCCACCATGCCGTTTTCTGCGGCTACATACGGATTGGCAAATTTCTCGCGGTACTCCGCAATTTTGGCCTGACGGGTAGCAACCGGATCTTCGCTTTGCTCAATGTCTCGGGCGAATATGATGTTGGCTGCCCCTTCCGGCCCCATCACGGCGATTTCTGCATTAGGCCATGCATAAACCACATCGGCGCCGATCGCTTTGGAGTTTAATGCCACGTAGGCACCGCCATATGCCTTGCGGGTAATGACGCTGATTTTAGGCACAGTCGCTTCGGAGTAGGCATACAAAATCTTTGCACCGTGACGAATGATGCCGCCATGCTCCTGATTGATGCCAGGAAAAAAACCGGTTACATCCACAAAGGTGATCAGCGGTATGTTAAAGGCATCACATGTACGAATGAAGCGCGCCAGCTTGTCCGAGGAGTCGATATCAAGCCCTCCTGCCATTACCTTCGGCTGGTTGGCAATCAAACCGACACTCTGCCCGTTGATGCGGCCCAAACCCACGACGATGTTACGGGCAAAATCAGGCTGAACCTCCATGAAGTCCCCGTAATCCACGATCTGCTCCAGCACCTTTTTCACATCATATACTTTGGTACCTGCTACCGGCACCAGATCTGCAAGGTCTTCCAGCCAATCACCGTCGTCCCCTTCGTACGGGACATGCGGTGGTTCTTCGCGGAAGTTCTGCGGCAGAAAGCTGAGCAATCGGCGCACCTGTTCCAACACCTCTTCTTCGGTTGGAGCGGTGAAATGGGCGTTTCCACTAATGGAGGAGTGAACACTCGCCCCGCCCAAATCTTCGCTGGAGATTTTTTCACCGGTTACGGTTTCGATCACTTTCGGGCCGGTAATGAACATCTGCGAGGTTTTTTCGACCATGAACACGTAGTCGGTAATGGCCGGAGAATAAACGGCGCCACCTGCACACGGTCCCAGAATCACGGATATTTGCGGAATGACACCGGAATAAATGGAGTTGCGGTAGAAAATATGGCCATAGCCATCAAGCGAAACTACGCCTTCCTGAATGCGCGCGCCCCCGGAATCGTTGAGCCCGATGACAGGTGCCCCGTTCTTGGCGGCGAGATCCATAATGTTGGCGATCTTTTTGGCGTGCATTTCCCCCAGGGCACCACCGAAGACGGTGAAATCCTGCGCAAACACGTAGACAAGCCGCCCGTTTACTTTTCCATATCCGGTGACGACGCCTTCGCCTGGAGCATCCAGCTTATCCATTCCAAAGTTAGTCGCCCGATGTTTGACAAATGGCTGCAGTTCGACAAAACTGTCCCGATCCAACAGAATATCCAGCCGTTCGCGCGCCGTCAATTTGCCGCGATTGTGCTGAGCGGCGATACGCTCATCGCCGCCACCCAGCTCTACTTTCCGTTTGCGCTCGTACAACTCATCGATTTTTTCATACATCTGTTCACTCATTCACCGTTACCTCCTTACTGCTCGTGCGGGTACTGACACAGTTCAAACAGGACTCCACCCGCTGCCTTGGGATGCAAAAAGGCGATTTGCGCCCCGTGCGCTCCTGGTTTAGGGGACTCGTTGATCAACGGTACGCCGTTTGCCGCCAGTCGCGCCAACCGTTCCTGTATGTCATCCACATCAAGCGCGATGTGGTGAATTCCTTCTCCCCGCTTCTCGATAAACTTGGCAATCGGACTTTGCTCACTAAGCGGCTCCAACAGCTCGATCCGGCTTTCCCCAATTCCGAGAAAAGCGATTCGCACCTGCTCGCTTGCCACTTCTTCCATTCCTAACAGCGGCAATCCAAGCTGCGTTGTATAAAAAGGCAGGGCCTCCTCCAAACGGCGCACAGCAATGCCGATATGGGCGATTTTTTTGGGTGGCTGCACAAAGGTCATCGCCTTTTGTTTCACGTTGGAGCGAATATAGTCAGCCGTCACCGAAGTAGGCGTGCCCGGTGTGAAGACTTCAGCAATACCCTGGGATTTCAGAAAAGGGATGTCTTCCTGCGGAATCACACCGCCCCCGATGATCAAGATGTCATCGGCTCCTTGCTCCCGCAATAGACGGGCCACTTCAGGGAACAGCTCGTTATGCGCCCCGGACAGGCAGGAAAGCCCGATGCAGTCAACGTCTTCCTGAATAGCCGCGGTCACGATCTGCGCTGGGGTTTGGCGCAGCCCTGTATACACGACTTCCATTCCTGCGTCACGCAGTGCCTGTGCGACGACAAGCGCGCCGCGGTCATGTCCGTCCAAACCTGGTTTGGCGACTAATACCCGTATCTTTCTCTCCATGGTAGATCCCCCTTGCGTTTGTTCATTGCATCCTATTTTGTTGTTAAACGGCTCGATACTCGCCGAACACCTGTCTCAACACTCCGCAGATCTCCCCAATGGTGGCATAACTGCGCACACAATCGAGAATGAGCGGCATCAAATTCTCCGTACCTTCTGCACCGGCGCGAAGGCGATTGAGCGTTTGCTCGACTTGCTGGTTGTCCCGTCGGCCGCGAAGCGCTTCCAGCTTCTCTTTTTGTTTTCGACCAAGACTCGGGTCAACGCGCAGGAGCTCAGGCTGCGGCTCGTTTTCCAGCTGGAAGCAGTTCATGCCGACTACCTTTTCCTCTCCTGATTCAATTTTGCGCTGGGTGTCATACGCTTGCTTGTGAATTTCCCGCTGCATGTAACCTGCTTCCACCGCTGCTACTGCTCCGCCCATCTGCTCGATTTTTTCCATGTACTCCAGTGCTTTGAGCTCGATCTGGTCGGTCAAATATTCGATGTAATAGGAACCTGCCAAGGGGTCAACGGTATCTGTTACGCCGCTCTCGTACGCGATGATCTGCTGCGTGCGCAGGGCAATACGGGCAGATTCTTCCGTTGGCAAAGCGAGCGCTTCGTCACGGGAGTTGGTGTGCAGACTTTGCGTCCCGCCCAATACTGCAGCCAGAGCCTGGATGGTGACGCGAACGATGTTGTTGTCCGGCTGTTGTGCCGTCAGTGTAGAACCGCCTGTCTGCGTGTGTACACGGAACTGCCAGGATTTCGGGTTTTTCGCGCCGTAACGCTCGCGCATCAAACGCGCCCACATGCGTCGTGCCGCCCGGAACTTGGCGATTTCTTCAAAAAAGTGGTTGTGTCCGTTAAAGAAAAACGACAGCTGCGGCGCAAATTGGTCGATATCCAAACCAGCCTGCAAAGCAGCTTCTACATAGGCGATGCCGTCCGCCAGCGTAAACGCGACTTCCTGTACCGCAGTCGATCCTGCTTCCCGGATGTGGTAGCCGCTAATGGAGATTGTATTCCATTTCGGAACGTGCCCTGCACAGTACGCGAAGATGTCCGTGATCAATCGCATGGATGGCTTGGGCGGGAAGATGTATGTGCCGCGCGCAATATATTCTTTTAAAATGTCGTTTTGGATCGTACCGGACAGCTTATCAGATGGTACTCCCTGCTTCTCCCCTACAGCGATGTACATCGCCAACAACACGGACGCAGGGGCGTTGATCGTCA
>VAPR01000775.1_pt1 | contig 18679 bp, 20 predicted proteins | sample 3380701 | NCBI WGS metagenome assembly VAPR01 (sample SAMN11536904, study PRJNA540576) | hot springs metagenome | isolation source: hot spring wet sediment | place: Spain: Lobios | collected 2014-01 | reverse complement strand
GACCCGACTGGTAGAAAACGAGCGAAGCCGAACGAAAAGGAGGCCTGTCCTTAAATCGCCCCTCGGACTCCTCGACGAGGGCGCGCAGCACGCCCTCGGGGCTCGGCTCGACCTCGGAGGTGCTCTTCCGCACGGCGCGTTCCTGTGTGGGGACGACCAAAAGCCACATCAGCCATGTCGTGCTGGATGCGCCATCGTGGGAGCACAGCGTGGCGTATCAGCTGGAGCAAATCCCTGAGGTCATCGCCTATGCCCGCAATGGCCATCTGGATTTCGTCACTCCACACGAGCGGCGGAGGAGACGGCATGAGCAGCGTCCCGACTGGAGGTTGCCCAACCAGGGGTGGAACGCGCACCCTAATGCTCCAGGCCGCTTAGGCTTTTCCGAAGAGTTCCTGAATGCGCTCCTGTCGGTAGTCGAAGATGCCTTTCAAGGCGCGGCGTACATAGAGCTCGTGGACAAGCTCTCCAAGCCAGCCGAAGGGCAGGCAGTAGCGCACCTCGTCCACAAGGCGTGTGCCGCCGTTTTCCGGGATAAAGCGGTGGGTGTGGTGCCAGAAAGCGTACGGACCACGAAGCTGGACGTCTACAAACAGGTGCGGAGGGTCGTAGGCGGCGATGTACGTTGTCCAGCGTACAGGTATCCCCACAAGCCGGATGGTATAGTCGATGAGGGCGCCCTGGTGCATGGGGACAGGAGAAGGCGTCAAGAGCCGAAAATCCAGCTCCGGTGGCGTAATGCGAGCCAGGTTTTCCGGGCGCTCAAAAAAAGGAAAGACCTCCGAGAGCGCTCGGGGCACCCACTGTTCACGGTAGAGGCGATAGAGCTTCATGGCGCAAACCTCTCCTCAGAAACGAGACGACGGTAAAGCTCTTGGAAACGCCTCGCGCGCTCCCTGTGATCCACAAGGGGCCGGGGGTAATCCAGCCGAATGAATTTGTCTTGAGGGAGATTCCAAGGTTCAAACAGCGCAGGGAGGGGGAGGTCTTGTAGCTCCGGCACCCAACGCCGCACGTAGGTGCCTTCGGGATCGTAGCGCTGGGCTTGCAAGACGGGATTGAAAATCCGAAGCGGACGGCTGTCTACCCCTACAGAGGCAGACCACTGCCAATTGCCCACGTTGGCTGCAAGCTCACCATCCAAGAGCTTGCTCCGGAAGTAGCGCTCACCCCAGCGCCAGTCAATGTGGAGGTCCTTGACGAGAAACGATGCCGCCACCATGCGCGCCCGGTTGTGCGTGTAGCCCGTCTGATTAAGCTCCCGCATAGCGGCATCAACCAAAGGATAACCCGTGCGCCCTTCACACCAGGCTTCAAAGAGACGCTCATCGTTTTCCCATGGAAACCGGTCACCCCAGGCCCGGAAGCTTCGCTCCGGGGTTTCGGGGAAATGCCAGAGCACGTGCTGGAAGAATTCCCGCCAGGCAAGCTCGGCGATGAACTGCTCAACGGACGCCCGCGCTGCCTCAGGAAGCGTCGCTTCCTGCAGCATGGAAAAGGCATCCCAGTAGAGGCGGCGGATGGAGATGGTGCCGAAACGCAGGTACGGGCTCATGCGGCTTGTCCCGTCCTCCTCTCCAGGATGGTCCCTGCGGCTCTTGTAGCGCAGAAGTCCTTCGGTCCGGAAGCGCTGCCACCGGGTGCGTGCTGCCCGCATGCCGGGCTCCACCGCCAGAGATGGGATGGTCACAGGCTTACCCAGTCGCTCTGCCGTGGGAATGGGCTCGCTTGGCGGAGGGGGCATGAGCCCGCGCAGGCGCTCAGGGGTTCCATGCGGCATGGGCTTGGGGATGGCACTCCAGGCCCGGTAGAAAGGCGTAAAGACCACGAAAGGCTCCCCCGACTGTGTGGCCACCTCCCACGGCTCCACAAGCACATGGTCCTTGAAGCTTCGCACCACGACCCCGTGCTCCCGAGCCAGGCGCTCGATGGCCTCGTCCCGACTTCGGGCGTAGGGTTCGTAGTCTCGGTTGAAGTACAACGCCACCGGAGCCAGTTCACGAAAGAGTGCAGAGAAGACCTCTTCTGGGGTGCCGTAGCGGATGCAGAGCGGCGCACCCAAGTGTTCAAGTTCCTGCGAAAGCTCCGTAAGGCAGGCGGCTTGGAAGTTGAAAATCGCCCCATCGGAGGGAAGCTCGGCAATAAGGCGGCGGTCCACCACGAAAACCGGTACCACGGGCACGCCCTCTTGGGCTGCATGCCAGAGGGCAGCATGGTCTTCGGTACGCAAATCGCGGCGAAACCAGACGACAATCGGACGCTCCATCCCGCCTCCTATACCTTGAGTTCCCGAAGGACTTCCCAAGCCACGTTGTAGCCCGCCGCGCCGAAGATGCCCCCACCCGGGTGCATGGAGGCGCTGCACAGAAAGAGCCCCTTCCACGGCGTCCGGTAGGCAGCAAGCTCCGGGAGCGGACGGAAGAGGAACATCTGGTCAAAGGACATCTCCACGTGCATCACGTTGCCCCGAGGCATGCGGTGCAGCGCTTCAATGTCCCGGGGCGATTGGATGTAGAGGTCCCGCACGAGGTCGCTCGTACCGGGGGCAAAGCGGTCGATGACCTGCAGAATCTTGCGGGCTTCTTCCCACTTGGTCTCCTCATCCCACACTCGTCCATCGGCGCGCTTGTACGGAAACCACTGCGCCCAGGCGAAGAGCACGTGCTTTCCTGGCGGTGCAAGAGTCGGGTCCACGGCAGAAAAGGTCATAACCAGAACTGGCGGCTCCCGTGAAGGAAGCCCGCGGAGGTAGTCGGCATAGGCATGGAGCAGGTACTCGGGGCTTGGGCAGAGAAGCTGCAGGCCCACGTGAAGGGGGCTACATCCATCGGGACTGTTCGGCAGGGCGTGATAGTTCGGGAGGCCATCGGCGGGGGCTCGGAGCACAAAGCCGAAGCCATTCCCCACGCGGATGGATTGCACACGGCGCCGAAAGTCTGCGGGCAGCTCCTCGGCAAGGAGCTCCAGAAACGTCACCCACACGTGCGCGTTGGAGATGATGACCCGAGCGCTCAGCCGCTCCCCGGAGACAAGCTCGACGCCCACGGCGCGTCCGTTTCGCACGAGAATGCGCCGGACTTCGGATTGGGTGCGCACTTCGCCTCCATGGGCTTCGATAAAGCGTGCCAGGGCTTGCGTCAGCATACCCGAGCCGCCCCGGGGACGTTTGATGCCGTGGGTGTGGAGCAGCGCATGCCAGCCGAGGAAATCGCCTGAGGCAGGCTCTGTAGGAGGTGGACCGCTCTGAGCTGCCCACCAGAGCATGGCGGCCCGTATCTTCGGATTCACGAACGTCTCCTGGACCAACTGCCCGTAAGAGGTCATAAGCCGGCGGAGGGTCTCCAGCCGCTCCGGACCGCGGAAGGCGCGCAGCCGGCTCCGGTGCCGCCATTGCCCAAGCACCATCCGCCGAAAGAGCCGTGCGGGCGTGGGGGTCTCCAAGAACGCCTCAAAGACCGCCTCGTTGATCGGACGCCAAAAGTGCACGAATTCCCAGTACCGCTCGGCATCTTCAGGACTAATCTTTGCGATGGACTCGCAGGTGCGCTCCAGGTCCCGGTAGAAGAAGATGACGGATCCGTCCTCAAACGGCGCACACAGGAACGGGTCCAGGTCGATGTAGGAGAGCCCGTAGCGTTCAAGCTCAAGCTCGCGGGCGATGGGCGTGTGGTGGATGAGGATATGCGCTGAGCCGCCGACGTCTATGCGGAAGCCGCCGAACATCTCCTCCGTGCACACGGCACCGCCTACGATGGGACGGCGCTCCAGCACGAGCACCCGCAACCCCGCCTTGGCAAGATAGGCAGCCGCCACCAACCCGTTGTGTCCGCTTCCGATGACAATCACGTCGGCATCCGGCATGAGAGCTCCCTCAGCGCACGAGCACAAGGTAGCCCAGACCATCCAACAGAAGCAGGAATGCCCCTTGGAGGAGGATTCCAGCGCCCGTACCGCGCCAGCGTTCGTCCTTGCCCCGGAAGAGAAGCACAGCGCCGGCGGTGATGTAGAGCACATCCAAGCCGGCGTTGATAAGAAGCAAACGGGCAAACCGGTCGCGCTCCCGAATCCAATCAATGGATTCGGAGGGTGCGCTCTCTTTGCGTTTGCGTTCCCACACACCCCAAAGGGCAATGGCACCGTCGATAGCGCCCCATGCGAGGTTCTGGTAGCCCATGAAGCGGGCAAACCGACCGCCCGTGGCGACCTGGTAGGTCCCAAGCGCCATGCTGCCAAGCGCCCAGCCGCCTAGAATCCCCATCATGCGCCCTTGGTGGACGAGGAGCCGCTCCCGCACCCGGAGCGCAACGGCACTGGAATCCGCTCCCTGGGTCCCAAATCCCAGGTGGGACATGAGCACAAAGCCCGCAAGAAGGTTAGTCCACATCGCGTCCCTTTCCGGAATCGTAGAGGGTTACCAGCTCCTGCGGATAGGGCATAAAGAAGCGCTGTCCCTTGAGGTAGGGCTCATCGAAACGCACAATCCAGGACTTGAGCAGCGCTACGGGAACGCTCATGGGCACTTGTCCGCGCCGGAATTGCCCGAGCACGTCCAGAAAGTGTGCCCGCTCTGCACGGGAGAGCCGATCGGAGACATATCCGAACGCGTGCAGGAGGACATTTTCGGCGCTCCGCAGGCGCGGCAGCCGAGCCAGGGCACGCCGGAGTCCGCGTTCGTATTGCTCGAAGAGCTCGGCTTCGGAAAGGGTCGCGTTAGCGACCAGACGCCCCAGCTCTCGGAGTGCGCTCTGGTTGTAATACAGGAGCACGAGCTTGTACTGCGTGTGGAAGGCAACCAGATCGCGCCGCCGTCCCCGCGCCCGGTAAGAGCGCCAGAGCGCCGAAGCGTAGATGCGCGTCAGGAAATGCTCCCGGATGCGCAGGTTGGTGAGCCGTCCCTCTTCCTCTATGGGGTAGTCCGGGAAGCGCTCCAGCACTGCCTGAGCAAAGAGCCCGGTGCCTTTGGCTGAGGCGGGCACGTTGGACGAAGCCGGATAGACCTTTACCTCACGAAGCCCGCAGGAGGGCGAGCGGCTCTTGAGGATGAAGCCGTCAATGGGCCCAACAGACTCCAGGAACGAGCGGGCAAAGTCCTGCATAGGCTTGGTCCAGTCCTTGCCGGTCGCAGGCTGAAGCAGACGCACCTCCTCACCCGTGCGCACCAAGCGCACAGGCTCCCGCGGAACGCCCATGCCGACCTCTACCTCGGGACAAACAGGCACAAACTCCACATGTGCTGCAAGCTCCCGAATAATCCGGTCCGGAATGCGCTCCCCGTTGTAGCGGACCGCATCGAATTCCAGGCAGCGGCTCACGAGCACCCGCGGACGCGGAAACGGTTCTAAAGTCATGGGCTGTCCTCCACGCCGCAGAACCGGTTGTGTTGCCGTTCGGGTTCCATAGAGCAGACACTTGACAGAGCGGGAGTGCGTCTGTACCTTCGCAAAAAACGAACAAAACGAACAAATCATGCAAACCGAAAGTGCGGCCTACTGGAGCACGGCAGAGGTTGCCCAAATGCTGGGCGTGACCGAGACCACGGTCAAACGCTGGGCGGATGCGGGGCATATTCCGTGTGTGCGCACCTTAGGCGGACACCGAAAATTCCGTCCCGAAGATGTGCTCGCCTTTGCCCGCAAGCGGGGCTATCCTGTAGAGAGGCTCGTAGAGGCCACGTCTGTCCACCGGGAGCGCCCTTCCTGGGAGCGGATGCGGGAGTGGCTGTACCGGCACCTTCTGGCTGGGGAAGCCGATACCGTGCAGGATCAGCTCTACGGGTGGCTCATGGCGGGGGTTCGGCTTGTGCATCTCTACGACCACGTGGTGGCGCCGGTCCTTGAGCGGATCGGCAGCGAGTGGGCAGCGGGAAAGCTCAGCGTAGCAGAGGAACACCTGGCTTCGAATGCGCTCCAGAGCGCGCTCATGGGCTTGCGGCGGCGGGTGCGACCGCTTGTGCCAGGGCTCCGGCGCGCGGTCTCTGCCGCGCTCGGTGAGGAAGAGCATATCCTCGGGCTCCTCATGGCTACGCACGTACTGGAGCATGCGGGGTTTCAGGTGGATTTCTTAGGTGCCCGCACCCCTGTGGAGGAGCTGCGGGCGTGGTTTGCAAAGGCACCTGCCGAGCTACTCTGCCTCAGCTTCGTTATGCCCGTAAGCCCTGAGGAAGCCCAGTCGCTTCTTGAGCCGCTCCAGGAGCTTCGCCGCCAAGGCGTTCGCCTCGTTGCCGGAGGGCGAGCGGCCGACCCGTCTTGGCAGACCCAGGGGCTCGTGGATGGGCTGTACACAAGCCTTCAGGACCTTGCCGAACATCTAAGGGCGTAGTGCATGGCGTATTCCCCTGCGATTCTGGCTTCCTCCTATCAGCTGTGTCGGGCGATAACCCGGGAGCATGCGCGGACGTTCTATTTTGCCTCGCACGTCCTGGGGGCTCGGCTCCAGCGCGCCGCCTATGCCGTCTACGGCTTCTGCCGACTTGCGGACGATGTGGTGGACCGCGCCAAGATGGGAGCCGATCCCGCTCTGGTGCGCGAAGAGCTGGGGCTCTTCCGCCGGGCTGTTCGGGCACTCCGCCAGGGTGAGGAGCTTCCCGAGAGCGCCTTCCCATGGTTTCCCGCACTTCAGGATACAGTGCAGACCTACGGCATCCCAGCCCATCTGTTTGATGAGCTTCTGGACGGCCTAGAGATGGACCTTGAGCCGCGGCGCTACGAGAGCTTTGAGGAGCTCTACGGCTACTGCTATCGGGTTGCCTCTACCGTAGGGCTCATGCTGTGCTATGTGTTCGGCTACCGGAGCCCGAAGGCGCTGGAACATGCCGTGGATATGGGCATCGCCATGCAGCTTACGAACATCCTGCGGGATATTCCCGAGGACTACGAGCTCGGACGCCTCTATCTGCCGCTTGAGGAGTTGGAAGCCTACGGCTATTCGGAGGCGGATTTGGCGCGCGGGGTAGTCAACGACGCCTTTCGGGCGCTCATGGCGTTTCAGGTAGAGCGGGCGCGCATGTATTACCGCCGAGCCTGGCAGGGGATTGGGCTTTTGGCCAGTCGGCAGGGGCGCGTCTGCACGCGCATCATGAGCCGGCTCTATGCTGGAATTCTGGACGAGATCGAGCGGCTCAACTACGATGTCTTTCGGCAGCGTGCGTTTGTGGCACTGCGTCGTAAGCTCTTGCTCGGCGTCCGAGCCGCGTTCAAGCGCCCCGGGTGGGAGATCGCCGGCTGGGGTGCGTGGGGGTTTTACGGCAGCCTCAACCTCAAATGATCAGGGGGAGAAGCCCAATGCGCCTGCTACGGGTTATCCTGCTCATCGCCCTGGTGCTCTTCTCATGAGACGAGCCCTCTTCTTAGGCGGACTGTGGTTTGTGGCGCTGTCGGGCTTGGGGAGCGCATCTCCTGAGCCCGTGCGGCTTGAAGTTTCGTATCAGGCGGAGCGGCGCTGGAATGCGGAGCCGAGCGCGGTCTTGGAGCACGTCCGCAAGCCCGACCGGCTCCGGGAGCTTTTGCCCGGTCTTGTGCGGCTGGAGCCGATGGGCGATGGGATGTGGCTGTGGGAGACCCAAACGTCTGTGCCGCTTGCTCCGCCGCAGCGAAATCGGTTTCGGGTGCGCCTCACGGTGGAAGGGGATTCCGTGGCAATCTGGCGATCGGTGGACGAGACGGAGCCGGACTGGCTGGAATGTCGGGCGCGGCTTCGCCGTGAGGAGAGAGGTTGGGTGCGCCTGGAGCTTGATTTCCGGATGCGATTCATCCGCCCCAGCCTGGGGAGCATCCACTGGCTTGCTCCTCTCGTGGGCGAAGGCTTCCTCCGCGAGCGGGTTCGCGAGCGGCTCGTGTGGATGGTGGAAACGTTCCTGAATCGGCTGGAAGCGCGGATTGTGGGATGAAGCGGCTGTGGGACGTTCTCGGCGTGCTCGTTTTCGCCTTGAGTCCGTTTGCCGCATACGGGCTCACGACAGGCTGGATGATGGACCTGCTCCCTTGGTCTTCCAGCCTGTTCCTGGCTCTTTGGGCGAGTGCAGTTCTGGGGCGGATACTTCAGCACCGCAATGCGCCAAGAGCGTTTGCTGCAGGGGCGTTCGTGGCGACGTGGATGCTGGAAGTGCTTGGGGTGCGCACGGGCGTGCCTTTTGGGGTCTACCGCTATACAGGGGTCCTTCAGCCCGAGCTTGCGGGTGTACCCCTTGTGATTCCCCTTGCCTGGGTGGGGCTTTTGCTCCTTGCCACAGCGTGGGTTGAGGTGCGGGCTCCGCAGTCGGGGCTCTGGGAGCGGGCGCTGCGCGTAGGGCTTTTGCTCGTTGGGGTGGATGTGCTCTTGGAGCCCATGGCGGCCTATGAGGGGCGGTACTGGGAGTGGATGGCGGGTGCGGTGCCGCTTCAGAACTACGGAAGCTGGGGCGTTGTGGGATTTGTAGGTGCGCTCTTGCTCAGCAGGCACGGCAAGCTTGCGCTGCCGGAGTCGGAGCGGCCATGGCTGTGGGGGCTTGCCGGGGTTTTGCTGGGGCTCTGCCTTGCGGTGGGTATAGCGGGCGGGCATTGGGGTGCGATGGGCGTTGGGGTTCTGCTCCTTGTTGGGGCAAGCATTGGCTTGAGGCGGCGATGAAGGCAGAGTATCTCCTCTTGCTTGCACTTGCGTTCTTACCACCCTTTGCGCTGAGTCTGCATCGCAACGTACGGCGGGCGATCTGGGGACGCCCCGTTCGGCTCGTTGGAGCCCTTGCGGGCATGAGCCTGCCCTTTTGGCTGTGGGACATCTGGGCGACCGCCCGCGGGCATTGGGCTTTTGATGAGCGCTATACCCTTGGGGTGCGGTTTGCGGGACTGCCTGTGGAGGAGTGGCTCTTCTTCCCGTGCATCGGCTTTATCGCCATCTTCCTGTGGGAGGTGGTGAAGTTCTACCGACGGGAGCGCTAAAGGATGCCCGAGTATACGCTCCTTGCCCTCACTTCTGCCCTGCTGGTTGTGGGATTGGACCTTTGGGCGTTGCGCACGCGGCTTGTGAAGCGTCCGGTGTTTTGGGTAACCCTTGGGCTTTTGCTTGTGGGCAAGCTCCTTGTGAACGGCTACCTTACGGCGCGACCCATTGTGCACTACGGGGCGCCGTATTTCCTGGGCATCCGGCTGGTCACGATTCCGGTAGAGGACTTCTTCTACGGGTTCGCCATGCTCGGGTTGGTGCTCGTACTCTGGGAATGGTTGGGCAAGCGCTAAGGGGGTGCCCACGCATGCCGACGGTCCAGCCACTCGGCGACTTCCAGGGCAGCGCGCTCTTTGGCTTTGGCTTCCAGCATCAGGTCTACCCTCATCGGGAGGTGCTCCAGGACCCAATCCAGGTCCTCAGGCAGGATGAAGTCAGCATGGGCGCCGGGAGGGGCATCTCTGCGCTGGGAGGAGAGGTGGATTTTGGGCACAGCTCCCTGCCACAGGGTACCAACACGGCGCAGGAGCTCACCCAAAGGCTCGGCTGGGTTCAGACGGTGATGGTGGGCATCCCAGATAGGGCGAACGCCTGTCTCCTCGCACACCGCAAGCACATCCGCAAGGTTGTAATGGCGCTCGTCGTTTTCAAGGGCAATCCAGTGCCGTTCCGCCTCGGGAAGCTCCCTGAGTCGTTTGCTCAACAACTGAAGCGAACGCCGTTTATCCCCGTACACCCCGCCCACATGCAGCACCACCACGTGTTCGCCAGGTTGGGCGCCCAGAAGCTCCAGTACACGGATCGAGTAGCGCACCTCGGCAAGGGCGCGCTCGAAGACCACAGGGTTTGGGCTGTTGAGGACCGTGTACTGCCCTGGATGGAGGGAGAAGCGGAAACCCAGGAGCAAGAAGCGCTCACCGATGCGTTTGAGCGGTTCCCGAAGCCACGATATCCAGTCCCAGATGAAGCGCTCGTGGGAGGCAAAGGGCACAAACTGGGAGCCGATGCGGAAGCGGCGCATGCGGGGATATGCCGCCATCCAGGTGAGGATGGCTTCCAGATCCGCAACGTTCGCCTGAATAGCCTGGCGGAGTCGTTCCTCCTTGAGGTTGCTCAGCCGGAAGCTGTGGTTGGTGGTCCGGACGGGCTCTACGGTCATGCAGGGGGAGCCGATGAAGCGAATCATGCCAACGGCTCAGAGGCTGATGACATCCGGCACGTCTTCCTGCTCCAAAAGCTCCCAGAGCCGGGCTGCGATCGCATCGGGCTCAAGGGCGTTTCGTGGCGGGGAACCCAGCGGGTTCCACAGTGGGGTGCGCACAGCCGGCAGGCGCGCCAGGATGAATCGGATTCCCTCCGCACGCCACTCCTTACGGGCAACGCCGAGGAGCTCCTCCAGCGCCGCTTTGCTTGTGGCATACGCCCCAAGCCCTGGGACGCGGACGTAATCGGGATAGACGCCCAAAAACAGCGCCCGTGCCCGTGGCTGCCACTGGGCGAAGCGCAGCACACGGCGGGCGCCCTCAAAGTTGGCGGTCCATACGGCATGCCAGGTGGGTTCATCGTGTTCTCGAAGAGCTTGCCGGGCGACGGCACCAGCGGCATAAATCAGCCGGTCGATGGGACCAGCTTGGGACATCATCGCGCGGACGGCTTCCTCGGAACCCAAATCGGCCACAATCGGATGTGCGCGCAGCTCCCAAGCAAGCGCTCGAAGAGCTTCGGCATTCCGCCCATGCAGCCAAAGCTGTTCTGCCCGTCCCGCCACCTGCCGAGCAAGGGCTTCCCCGATTCCACCCGTTGCTCCGATGATGAGCACGCGCATGCCAAGCGTTTCCTTTGTCTAGCTCAGCCGCGGTGAACTAAACGATGCTCCCGGGCGCAAAATTCCCCGCGTTACGTGTCGTGGTGATTGGCGGAGGGTTTGGGGGCTTGAGCGCCGCCGTCCATTTGGCGCGCTGTGGGGCTCATGTGGTGCTCCTGGAGCAGAACGAACGCCTTGGGGGCAAAGCTGGCGAAATCCGGTTGGGACCGTACCGGTTTGATACGGGTCCATCGGTGCTGACCCTGCCCGATGTGGTGCGTGGGCTCTTTCGGGTTTCGGGACTGGATGAAATGCCGGTCGAACTCGTCCCCCTGGAGCCCATCTGCCGGTACGAGTTTGCCGATGGCTCGGTCTTGGAAGTCAGTGCCGATGCCGCGCGCATGCGGGAGCGTCTTGGGCGCTGGGCGCCCGCCGATAGGGAGGCATGGGAGCGCTTCCTCGACTACAGCCGTCGCCTGTATACCTACACAGCCCGGGTGTTCTTGGGCTTCCCCATCCACGAGTGGGCGCTTCTGCTGCGGTCCGGACTTTTCTGGCGCTCGCTTCCAGGGCTTTTCCGTCTGGATGCCTTCCGAAGCATGCATGAGCGCGCCCACCGCGTGTTTCGGGACGCGCGGCTTGTGCAGCTTGCCGACCGGTTTGCCACCTACAACGGCTCAGACCCCTTCCGCGCTCCGGCAACGCTGCACGTGATCTTCTGGGTTGAGCACGGGCTTGGGGCGTACTACGTGCGGGGAGGAATCTACCGACTTGTGGAGGCATTAGCTCGGGCTGCTAAAGGGCTTGGTGTGGAGATACGGCTCAGTGAGCCTGCCCAACGCATCCGCCATGATGGCAAGCGGGTTCAGGGGGTGGAGACTCCTTCGGGCTTCATCCCCGCCGATGTGGTGGTCTCCGCCGTGGATGTGGCCACGACCTACAAACGCCTGCTGGGTGAGGCCTTCCGCGGCGCCATGCCCCGAGGGGAACTTTCCCTTTCCGGGCTTGTGTTCCTGTGGGGCGTGCGCGCGCGTGCAGCGCTTGCACACCACAACGTGTTCTTCAGCGCCGATTACGAGCAAGAGTTCCGAGAGCTCTTTCGGGAGCAGCGTCCGCCCACCGAGCCCACGGTCTACGTTGCCATCACGGCGCGGAGCGACCCGGAGCACGCTCCACCGGATGGGGAAAACTGGTTCGTGCTTCTCAATGTGCCACCCCGTCCGGAGCTCTGGCAGCACTCCCGCGAGGTAGACCGGGTGCGCAGCGCCGTCCTGCGGAGGCTTTCCGCGGTGGGTTTGGATCCAAGCCGTATCGAAGCGGAAGCGGTCCTGACGCCGGCGGATTGGGAGCGTCTCACCGGCTCCTATCGGGGAAGCCTCTACGGGCTTGCCTCCAACAGTCCGTGGGCGGCGTTTCGGCGTCCGCCGAACCGTTCGCGGCATTTGGAGGGACTCTACTTTGCTGGAGGCTCGGTCCATCCCGGGGGAGGGATTCCCCTTGCCATCCTATCGGGGCGCCATGCCGCATGGCTTGTTGCCCGGCGCTATGGATTGCCGTGGTTCAACGAACAGGGAGAAGTGCGATGAGGCAGCGAATCGTCATCATCGGGGCAGGATTTGGCGGACTTGCCTTAGGCATACGGCTTACCGCACGGGGTTTTCGGGTGACCATCCTGGACAAGCAAACCCAGCCCGGTGGGCATGCCGGGCAGCTTGTGCGGGCGGGGTATACCTTTGACATGGGGCCCTCGCTCATGACAGCACCGGAGCTCTTGGATGAGCTCTTTGCTCTGGCGGGAGAGAGTCGGGAGGAGCGGCTTCCGCTTGTGCGGCTGGACCCTTTCTACCGCATCCGGTTCCACGACGGGAGCACGTTGGATTACACGGGCGATTCCGAGCGTATGCGGGAGCAAATCGCGCAGCTTTCCCCCTCGGATGCCCGACAGTACGACCGCTTCATGGAACGCGCGCGCCAGTTCTACGATGCCGTGATCACCGATGGGCTGGGGGCGCGCCCTTTCGGGTGGCGTGAGATGCTACGCTTCTTGCCGCGCGCCCTGCGGCTTGGGGCGCTCCGTTCGGCATACGCTATGGCGGCACGCTATTTTCGGGATGAACGGGTGCGCTTCACGTTCTCCTTTCACCCTCTCTTTATCGGCGGAAACCCCTTTCGGGCGCCGGCGGTCTACCAGATGATTCCGTACCTGGAAAAGGTGGGTGGCGTCTGGTACGCTCCAGGCGGGATGCACGCCGTGGTCCGTGCCCTGGTGGAGCTGTTTCGCTCCTTGGGCGGGGAGCTTCTCCTGGGAGTGGAGGTGGAGGAAATCCTTGTTCGCAACGGACGCGCCCTTGGAGTACGCGCTGCCGGTGATGAAGTCCCGGCGGATGCCGTGGTGTCCAACGCGGACTTTCTCCACACTTATGGTCGGCTCCTTCGCCCGGAGCATCGCAGCCGGTGGCATGATGGAAGGCTGCGTCGGATACGCTATTCCATGAGCGCGGTGCTGCTCTACTTGGGTGTGCGGCGGACGTATCCGGAAGTGCTCCTTCACCACACGATCGTGCTCTCGGAGCGCTACCGCGGGCTTGTGGAGGACATCTTTGAACGGAAGCGCCTTCCGGAGGATTTCTCGCTCTACCTCCATGCACCTACGAGAAGCGACCCGACGATGGCTCCCCAGGGTTGCGAAAGTCTCTACGTGCTCGCCCCCGTGGCGAACTTGCAGAGTGGGGTGGATTGGGAACGGGAGATCTCAGACTATGCGGAGCGCATATTGAGGTTCCTGGAGGAGCATGCCGGTCTTGAGGGTCTACGGGGGCAGGTGGAGGTGATGGAGGTCTTCACGCCCCTGGATTTCCTTCGCCGGCGCAACTGCACTTATGGATCGGCGTGGGGAGTGGAGCCCGTGTTGTGGCAGACGGCGGTGTTTCGCCCTCACAACCGCAGCGAAGACGTGCGGGGGCTTTATCTTGTGGGCGCAAGTACGCATCCGGGCGCGGGGATTCCAGGCGTCTTGCTCGGAGCCAAGGCTACGGAGCTTGCCATTTTGGAGGATTTCAGCGTGCCGGTGCGGGACCGGGTTGCAAGCCTTTCCGTGTGAACCATGCTTCGGGCGCGTCATCGGTGGTGGGCGGAGGCGCTGTTTCGACCCTATCTCCAAGGGCTCATGCGGCGGCATGTGCGCCGGGTCGCCCTTCTGGAGCCTGTACCTCCGATGCCGGAGGAGCTTCCATGGCTCTGGCTTGCCAACCACAACACGTGGTGGGATGGGTTTCTCTTGTACTTTCTCAACCGCCGGCTTGCCGGGCGGCGGATGTACCTGCTTATGTTGGAGGAGCAGCTTCGGCGGTTTTGGTTTTTCCGGTACTTAGGGGCTTACGGCGTGCGTCTGGGCGAGGGACCGGATGCCCTGCGCCTGCTCCGGTATACGGTGGAGCTCTTTCGGGAGCGCCCTCCTGCTCTTGTGGTGTGGTTTCCGCAGGGGGAGCTTGTGCCTTATGGGAGTCCCGTGCGTTTTGCCCGTGGGGTGGAGGTACTCCTCAAGATGGCGCCCAAGCCCTTGTGGGTGCAGCTTGTGGGGATGTATCCTCTCCTTTGGGAGCACGTGCGTCCGGAGTTTTTCCTGGGCTTTGGTCCTGGGTTTTGTCTTGAGCCGGGTGGGGAGGTGCCGACATCGGAGGAGTTAGCCCAGGAGCTTGAGGGGACGTTGCGCGGGCTTGAAGAGGCGGTGCGCGGTCGGGCGCGGTTCAGGGAGCTCTTCTCCGGGCGCCGGTCGCCGCAGGAGCGTTAGGGATTGGCCAGGGTAAAGTAGTCGCTGGTGCCTTCAACGTGGATCTGCAGCACACCTGCGCGGGTGAGCCGCACGAGGATTTGTGCAGCGCGCCGCCGCGAGATGTTCACCAAACGGGCAAATTCGGCAACGGTGATTTTGCCGTGTTGCTCTAAGAACTGGAACAGTATGCGCTCGCGACGCCCGATGCTCACCGTTACCGGCGGAGCATCCGGGCGCTGTGCAGCCAGCAGGCGCACCATCTCACGGCTGGCAAGCACAGACTGGTCCTGATGCCGGATGAACACAGGTGCAAAGCGCCGATGTTGCCCCGGTACGACAACCCGATGCGGCCGCCGAGGACTGGGGGCAACGTAGACAACGATAACATCTTTGCCCTCCAGCGTGACAATCCAGACGTCCACATCCAACGGTGGCTCAACGTAGAAGGAGCATACCAGGCTGATGAGCTCAATTTCCTGCTTTTCACTCTCCACGCCGACGATCGTGCGGTCGTCGTCCACGCCGAAGAGCAAGTAGCCCCCTTGCGTGTTGGCAAAGGCACAGAGCTCTTTTGCAATCTTTTCCGGTGATGTGAAGCGCCGCTTGAATTCCACAGTCTGTGACTCTCCGCCGGCGATGAGCTCCTGCACTTGATGCCGCGTCATAGCTGCTGCCCACAGGCTGGGGAACAGCATATCCGAGGAGTTAGCTTTCCCGATAGCGCTGGAGCGGGAGTGGCACCCACCACGTGTTTGCCCAATAGCCCGGGCGGACTGGGTAGAAGCGGACGTTCTGGAAGCGGCGATGGTACGCTGCTGGGTAGACCGGCGACCAGAGGAACGTGTACGGCTGCTCCTCGTGGATAATGCGCTGGAATTCCCGCATGTACTCTAAGCGCTTCTTCGGGTCGAACTCCCGGCGATTCTTTTCCAAGAGCTCGTCAACGCGCTTGTTGATGAAGCCGACGTAGTTAGAGCCGCGGTTGAATGCCTGCGAGGAATGCCAGATTTGGTACGGATCGCTGGGAATTGGGTCGGCAACCCAGCCGAGGATTGTGGCGTCAAACTGGTGGGAGCGAATCTGCTGCAGGAAGGTTGCCCACTCGAGCTTCTGTACGCGGGCGCGGATGCCGACTTTTTGGAATTCATCTGCCAGCAGGACAGCAATGTTTTCCCGGATTTCGTTGCCGGCGTTGATGAGGAAGGTGAATTCAAAGGGAACCCGCTTGCCATCGATGATCTTGTCCAACACGCCATCGCCGTCGGAGTCGGTCCAACCGGCTTCGGCCAGGAGCTGGCGGGCGCGTTGGGGATTGTATTCGTACGGCTTCAGTGTGCTGTCGTATTCAGGGCGTCCTGGGTAGATAGGGCTTTCCACCGGGCGGGCGTAGCCGAGCATGATGGTGCGAATGAGGGCTTCGCGATTGACCAAGTGCGAGAGGGCTTGCCGTACGCGTTTATCGGCAAAGAGCGGGCGGCGGAGGTTCCAGCCGATGTACGTGTAGCTGGTCTGTTCGTAGGTGACCTTCCGGAGGTATGGGGTGGCGACCGTGTCAATCATTTCCTCAAACAGCTTCGGCGGGACGTAGGGCATGAAGTCGATGTCGCCGTTCTTCAGAGCGCTGATGGCGCTGGTGCGCTCTGTTATGACGCGGTAGACCAACTGCGCTGGGTAGCGGCGTGCCCAGGGATTGTTGTCTCCGTTCCAGTAACGCTCGTTGCGGCGGAGGCGGATGTACTCGGTTGTGCGCCATTCGTGCAGCACGTACGGACCGCTGCCGATGATGTACTGCGGACTGCGGGAGCGCTCCGGAGCCCGGAACCACTGGGCAAACTCCTGGAGTGCGGAATTCCGGGCAGCAGCGGCTGTATCGTTCGTTTCGGCAATGGTGTACCGGTCCGTTAGCCCATTGGGGTCGAAGATGTGTTTCGGCAAGATGGGCAGGCCACCCAGGAAGTATTCGGCAAGAAAGTACGGCTCCCGCATGCGGATGACGACCGTGTACGGGTCGGGCGCCTGGACGTCGGCGACGTTATCGTAGTAGTTGCGCAAAGCGGCTGCCTCCACGATGTACGGGTTCTTGACCGCTTTGAAGGTGAAGAGCACGTCAGCGCTGGTCAAAGGATGCCCGTCGGAGAAGTGAATCCCCTGGCGCAGACGGAAGGTGTAGGTGAGATGGTCCGGGGAAATCCGGGGGAGGCTGTCGGCAAGGTTGGGTTCCAGCTCCAGGGTCTGCGGGTTTTGGAAGAGCAGCGACTCGAAGATGTGCGTGTAGATTTCCTGGCTGGTGGCGTCGTTTGCCGTCAGGGGATTCAGGCTCTCTGGGTCGGACAGAATGTGGATGATGACCCAGTCCCCAGGAACCGGCTTCGTGGTGTCAACGCCTTCCAGAGAGAATTCCGTCTGACGACTTCCGCAACTGGTCAGCAGGAAGGCGCTTCCGAGAGCGCAGAGGACAAATGCAAAGGCAGTGGTCATGGCGTTACTCCTCGTCGCTGTGGAAGGCAGAGCTCATCGTGGCTTCCTGTGAGAGAGGGGAATGCTGAGTAGCGAGCGCAGCATCCAAGCGCTCAGACAGTTCTCGGGCGGCATGGAAGCCAGCCATTTGCAACAGATGGTGGAGCGCAACAGCTTCGGCAACGGCAGCAACGGGTTTCCCCGGCACAATCGGGAGCGTGATGGCAGCAATATCAACTCCCAGCAGAGGCAGGGTGGCTTGGTCTAAACCGAGGCGCTCATAGGTCTTGGCACGGTCCCATTCCTCCAGCTCCACGATGATGTCCAGTCGCTTCTGAGAGCGCACTGCGCGGATGCCGAACATGTGCCGAATGTCCACAATGCCCAGTCCGCGGATTTCCAGCAAGTGGTGGGTCAGCTTCGTGCTGGTGCCGATGAGCACGGATTCCCGCTTTTTCGTCAGCACGACGACATCGTCAGCAACCAAGCGGTGACCGCGGGAGACCAGCTCTAAGGCCAGCTCGCTTTTCCCAATCCCGCTACGCCCAACGAAGAGGATGCCAACGCCGTAGACGTCCACGAAGGTACCGTGGACGACAGCGCGCGGGGCGAACTGGTCGTGCAGGAATTCCGACAACACGGCGATGGTCTTGGTCGTATCGTACGGCGTACGCAGCAGGGCAATGCCACGGGAAGACGCCAACCGCACGAAAGACTCCTCCGGACGGTTGCCGTTGGTGAAGACAATGCACGGGATGGGGAAGCTCAGCAATCGGTCTATGGCAGCGTGCCGTTCCGTCGGCGGGAGGCTGCGCAGGTAGTAGAATTCGGTATTGCCCACAATTTGCACGCGCTGGGGGGTGAAGAAGTCTGTGTAGCCAGCCAAGAGCAGTTGGGGGCGGTGGAGTCCTTTGTCGGTGATAGGGTTTTCAAGGCCCAGCTCGCCTGTGAGTGGCTCAAGGGGCAGCGGTGCATGGAGCAGCGTCCGAACGGGGATGTGCTCTCGGGCGAAGACTTCCACTGTCTGCCACCATTGCATGGGGTTCTGCGCGCTGCTACGTCCCGAGCTCAGCGCGGTTCACGCCGTGTTTTGAGCTTACGCAGTTGACGCACTAAGACATCCACAGCCTGGTTGATGGCGGCAAGGTAGCTATCGCCCTTTTCCTTGACAACGATTTCGTGCCCGTCTGCGGTGAGCCGAACTTCCACGTGCTTGAGACCCCGCTCTTCCTCCAGCACGACGTGGGCTCGGAGAAGACCTGTGTGGAAGCGGTTGAGTTTCTGCAGCTCTCGTTCAACGGTCTCGTGGAGCTCCTCCGGGGCTTTAAAGTGGCGTGCCGTAACGGTGACTTGGAGCATCGCGTATCCCCTGACGGTAAGCGCTTTCGGAGTGCAAAGTTATGCGTTGGCACGCAATAGCGTGGCTGTGCCCCGTTACGGGCTCAGCGGAGCAGCAGCGGAAGCTGGAGCACCAGCGAGAGGGAAAGGGTTACGCTGCTTCCGCGGAGCCGTATGCGTTCGTTTGCAGCAGGGGCTCCCGATATCTGAGCTGCGACGGGCTCCAGGAGTGGCTCGCTGAGCGGGACGAACGTGTAGGCAGCCTCAACGCGCAATCCCTCCAGCAGTGACCCGCGGGCGGCAGCATCAAAGCTCAGGGCGGCATCGTAGACCACCATGGGGAGCGTGCGGGTCCGACCCGGTATGTTGCCCGCCACCATGAGGGTGGCGCC
>VAPR01000773.1_pt1 | contig 18766 bp, 17 predicted proteins | sample 3380701 | NCBI WGS metagenome assembly VAPR01 (sample SAMN11536904, study PRJNA540576) | hot springs metagenome | isolation source: hot spring wet sediment | place: Spain: Lobios | collected 2014-01 | reverse complement strand
GCCCGGTGGGACTTGAACCCACGACCTCCGGCTCCGCAGGCCGACGCCCTATCCATTCTAGGCCACGGGCCCTTCGCCGCTGTTGTATACGCCGTTTCTTATATACTTCCTACAAGGGATGCACATTTTCATGAGTTTGTACATAAACTGTTTTAATCATCTTTATGCATATTGTAGGCGTGATGGCGCGGGAGGTTGTTAAGGGAAAGTGGGCTTCGAGGTTCATTGTGGCGGCGTATGTTCAGGGAGCTTTAGCCGTAGGTAACACGTTGTTCTGGGTGATTGGGCAGCTGGGGTTCATGAAGCCTGAGTTCAGCAGGGTGATAGCATTTGGCAGCGCTGGGAATTGGTTTACCGTCGGCTATCTTAGCTACCTAATAGTCGGCGTCATCGGCGTTGCGGTAACAGCTCTCTTCTACCACTACATCGAGAACGTCCTCGGCAAGCCCTACAAAGGCCTCGCCAACGGCCTCGCGTGGCTTCACCTGATTCTGATGAACGTCGGCGTCATTGGAGCAACTTGGCTGATGATGGTTGGCGGGTATCTCGGAGGCGCGGCGATGCTTCCACCTGAGGTAGGCGGCCGTGGATGGAACGCTGGACAGGTCCATACAAACATCTTCTACGGCATTCCGCTGGGTTACCCGACATGGATTGCGTTGTTCATCTTCCTGCTGGCGATTGGAGTGGCGTGCGGAGGCCTCGGCTACATACTGATGTGGCGACAGAGAGTAGAGTAGGCCATCCCAAGATAATACCCCAAGATACATCCCCAATTTTTTTGATGCAGCATTTTTATCCCAGAGAGGGTAATCGAAGCCATCGGAGATGTTTCGCTTGTTTAGGAAGAAGGAGCCGCCTAAGCCGCCTTTTGACCAGAGGATGTCAGAAATAGTTACAAGGCTAATGACGATTCAGAACAGGATGGATTCTAAGGCCCGCGCCATGCAGATGAGGGGTAGGGAGCTCTTCAACCAGATTGTCCGTGCGAAGATGGAGAAAGATGAGGAGCGCGCAGCTGTTTATGCCAACGAGCTTGCTCAGCTTCGTAAGATGATGCATGCGACGGTTAGGAGCCAGGCCTCGCTCGAAGGTGTTGTCCTCAGGCTCGAGGCTGTCAGAGACTATAATGAGGTGAGGAAGGTCATCGGCCCTGTCGCGGCGGTTGTTATGGCTGTTCAGAAAGATGTCGGCGGCGTGATGCCCGAGATCTCCAGCGGGCTGCGCGGCGTCCAAGACCTTCTCGAAGACCTCTCAGTGAGCGTCGGCACCGTTTCAGACACCTACATAGGGACGTCAACCACTGACCCCGAGGCCGAGGCTATTCTAAAAGAGGCCTCAGAGGTTGCAGCCCAGAGACTTAAGAGAGACATGCCAGACATCGAGTCGGGACACTTCATAACATAACATAAATTAGAGGCCTCAAGGGTTCTCCAAAGAGGTTGACGGAGGAAGTTAAGCAGCTGCTTGAGCTGGGGTTTCGGCTAGGAGGTTCCATACCCATCTCCTCGCCTAAGCCTCATGAAACAAAGTGGGTGAGCAGATGGCGTAGAGACAAGGTTTTCGAAGCGAAACCTGACCCACAGCGTCGAAAATTTTTCGTCTGCGTTCCCTACTCTTACCAGAACGGTCCTCTCCACCTCGGGCACGGCTTCACTTTCACGCGCGGAGACGCTGTCGCACGCTACATGCGGATGAGGGGCTATAACGTGTTGTTTCCATGGGCGTGGCACTGGACTGGCGAGGCTGTGGCAGGGACCAGCGAGAGGCTGAAGAAAGGCGACGAATCCGTCAGAAGAATGCTTCTCGAGATAGACGGCGTCCCCGAAAGCCTACTAAGCCACTTCACGCATCCCGAGTTCATCTGCGCATACTACACCGCCGAAAACAGGAAAGTCGTGGACGCGATGGGCTGGTCGGTTGACTGGAACCGCGAATTTCACACGACAGATCTCCACCCCTACTATAGCAGGTTCATCGAGTGGCAGTATCATGTGCTTAGGCGGAGTGGGATGCTTGTTCAGGGACGTCACCCCGTCGTCTGGTGCCCAAAATGCCAGAGCGCGACAGGCGACCACGACAGACTCCGTGGAGAAGGCATATACCCTGAGGAATACACCATGGTCTTCTTCGAGCTGGATGGGGTTAAGCTCGCGGCCGCTACTCTGAGGCCCGAGACGATATTCGGTGTGACAAACCTCTGGATACATCCCGAAGGTGTTTACCAGGTGGTTGAGCGGAACGGTGTCAGACTCATGATGAGCAGGGAGGCTGCAGCGAAGCTGGGAGAGCAGCTTGGTCTTGGCAAAGTGTTGGAGGAGATACATGGCCGCGAGCTTCTGGGCAGATATGTCAAGTCACCGTTCACAGGCAGGAGTGTCCCCATTCTCCCCGCAGAGTTTGTGGATGTCTCGCTCGGTACGGGAGTTGTCTACAGCGTACCAGCCCATGCACCCTACGACTACATCGCCGTCAAAGAACTCAAAACAAACCCCGACAAACTGCGGGAAAAAGGATTGGATCCCAAGCTCGCAGAAATGATACGGCTCATCAAGGTGATAGAGACACCGGGATTGGGAGAGCATCCTGCTGTAGATGCGGTTGAGAAAGCGGGGATAACAAGCCAATTGGATGAGCGGCTCGAGGATTTGACCAGAGAAATCTATTCCAAGGAGTTCTACTCTGGGAAAATGGTTGTCGAAGAATTTCGCGGTGTCTCGGTCTCGGCTGCTCGGGAACAGGTCATTGAGCGGCTAAAGCAAAACGGTGACGGCGATGTTTTCTACGACCTTTCGGGCAAAGTCATCTGCAGGTCAGGCGACGAGTGCATAGTCAAGATTGTTGATGACCAGTGGTTCCTCAACTTCTCAAACCCGGAGTGGAAAGCAAAGGTGAAGCGTCTCATCTCCTCGATGAATGTGTATCCGGAGGCTGCGCGGTCTTGGCTGCTGAATGTTGTTGACTGGCTTCATGACTGGGCATGCACGCGGAGAACCGGTCTAGGCACACGTCTTCCATGGGACCCGTCATGGATAATAGAGACGCTCAGCGACTCAACCATCTACCCAGCACTCTACACAATAAGCAACATCCTCAACAAGTTCCCCGAGAAGGCTGCAAAGCTCGGCGTCGACGTCTTCGACTACGTCTTCCTCGGGCTGGGAGACCCCCGCCGCCTCGCCGAAAAATACGGCATAGAGCTGGAGCACATCGAATCCATGAGGAGAGAGTTTCTCCACTGGTATGGTGTAGATCTCCGTGTTTCGGGGAAGGATCTCGTCGCAAACCATCTAACCTTCTACCTTTTCCACCACACGGGGATTTTCGAGGAGAGGCATTGGCCAAGGGGTGTGGCGGTGAACGGCATGATAACCATCGAGGGAAACAAGATGTCGAAGAGCAGGGGAAACTTCGTGACGCTCAAGCAGGCCCTTGCACGGCATGGAAGCGACGCGACGAGGCTCGCTCTTCTACTGAGCGCCGAGGACCTCGACGACCCTGACTGGCGTGAAAAAGCAGCGGAGGAAGCAGGCGCATTCGTCAAAAACTTCCTCTCAATAATCGAGAAAATAGCCAACGAGGCCAGCGATGAACAGGGGCCCTGCGATGAATGGCTTCTCGCGGCCACAGATAGAAGCTGCGAGATTGTTTCAGAGAACTTGGAGAAGCTGAAGACGAGGTCGGCGTGCAGCGAGGCTGTCTACGGCATGCTCAACAACTGGCGCTGGTACATTAGAAGAAACGGAGAGAAGATAACACGTGCGGCAAAGATGTTCGCGGAGAAATGGGTTCTCATCCTCTCTCCGTTCGCGCCCTTCGCCGCCGAAGAGGCGTGGGAGAAGCTAGGAAAAAAGGGGTATGCCTCTCTTCAGGAGTGGCCCAGGTCATCGACGGGCATGGAGAGGGCGAGGGTGCTTTTCTCGGAAATGGTGTTAGAGGGTCTGGTCTCTGATGTGCGTGAGGTTCTGGGCCTGGTGAAAGGCACGCCCGTCGAGGTCAAGCTATACAGCGCAGCTGGGTGGAAACATGAGGCGGCGAAGGTGATGCTATCCAGCCAAGAGCAAAACGGCTTCGAGGCCGTGAAAAGAAACAGGCCCGACCTCCTCAGACAAGACCCAGCCAAAATCCGGAAAATAGCCGATCACATCAGAGACTTGACTCAGAAAGCATCTTCGCTGACACAGCAGCCGGCATCGGTGGTCGCACAGCTGCTGGAGAACGAGGCAAAACTCGTCAAAGACCTCGCGGACTTTATCCGACACGAGCTCGGCATAGAGGCGATATTACACGGTGAGAATGACGCATCTGATGATAGGGAGAGGGCTAAGGCGAGGCAGGCCCTGCCGCTTAAGCCAGCCATATACGTTGTAGTGAAATGAGCCAGACCCGCCTCCTCTTCATCATCCTCTCAGGCCCAAACGACTTCGAGAAAGCAAGACAAGGCCTCCGCATAGCCAGAAACATTGCCAAGGAAAAAATCGCAAGCGAGGTGAAACTACTTTTCGTCGGACCAGGAACCACTCTCCTCGACCCCGAAAACCAAAACTACCACATCGTCAAAAAATATGCAACAGAACTGAACCAAGCAGGTGCAAGATGCACAGTATGCGCGGGCAACCTCCGCGTATACAAACTCGAGGAAAAAATAGACAAAACCCTCTTCATAGCAGATGACTCAACCGCAGTCGTCGCCGAAGCCGCGTTGAACGGCTTCACCATCCTCACCTTCTAGACACCGTCGTCTCGGAAAACCCATCCATTCTCAGCCTTCCTCAACCGCCTCTTCTCGACGATTGTCTCCGCCTCTTTCCTCAATCTCTCAAAGAGCTGTGCATCCCCGCATAGAAAACGCCCCTCCAAAACAGCATCCAGAACCAAGGTATTGAGACGCCGCAGCTCCTCAAACACCTCGTCAACCGTGTAGCTGAAGATTTGAGCAGGCCACTTTAACACGACCCTATCACCACCATGTTCTCTAATTACTAGAAGATCATAATCACTTAACGGAGTCTCCTCACCTCTCGCCCGCGACCCAAACAAAATCACAAGAAAAGAATCTCCACATAATTCATCCCTAATCTCTTCAAACATCTTCTCCTTCAACGTCGACAGCTTCCTAGATATGTTCGCCCAACTCGTCGACATACCTGATTATCCTCCTCATACATTCCAGCGCTTCTTCGGCATCCCACACATTATAATGAACTACTCCGGTGTCAGGATATCTCGCCGCAGCATAATGTCTCTCCAGCTTGGACGCACAGACCAGAACATCATGTGGAACATCCTTCTGATACACCAGAGAGAGCGTGTTCAGCATCTCTGAAATGGAGTGAGTGAATGGTCTTGCCCCTGTCCTCTCTAAAAGCAACCCATTGAGAAGCATTTCTACGGATTGTTGTGCGAAAAAAGAGGCTGAATCATACCGGCCCAGACGATAATCATCCTCAGCATATTTGATGAATTTTCTCGCTTTCTCAAACCATGTTTCCCATGTTCCCAAGACATCACCAATGTGATGTGGAGTGGGTTAAAGACGTTACGCAACATGTAAACAGCAGTACCACGTCTCCCAACATGCTTTGCATGCTGGGAGTCATGTTCAACCCTCGTAATGCTTATTTAGGATTGAGTAGTAGAGGTGGATGCGCCATGGTGTCTGTTAAGGTTGTAGGTGTTGCGGTTGTCTTCCTCGTTATAGGCCTCGTCGCTGGATTGTTCCTCAGCCCCATCGTGATGCCGCCGCAGAGAGCTGAGGTTGTGTCGATAAAGTTTGTCCTCGACTGGGCGATTCAGGGGCCGCAGGCACCGTTTGTTGTCGCTCTTGAGAAGGGATATTTTGCGCAGGAGGGTTTGGCGGTCATTCTGGACAGAGGATACGGCTCGGCCGACGCAGTCACAAAAGTTGCTTCTGGAGCTTATCAAATGGGTTACGGAAGCCTCGACGCCATGATTGAATTCAACGTCAAGAACCCGGGTAAAGAATTGATAGCCGTGTACGTTGTCCTAAACAACCCGCCCTACTCCGTGATCACACTGAAAGACAAGGGAATCAAATCTCCTAAAGATCTGGAGGGTAAGAAAATTGGGGCGCCTGAGGGTGATGCTCCGAGGCGGCTTTTCCCAGTCTTCGCCAAAGCAACAGGCATAGACCCCAACAAGGTTGAATGGGTGAGCATGTCGCCGCCGTTGAGAGAACCCTCACTCGTAAAAGGCGAGGTCGACGCCATAACAGGGTTCTACTTCACAGGCTACCTCAACCTCCTCGCCTTAAACGTGAACCCAGGCGACATAGTTGCATTCAAGTACACCGACTACGGTGTCGAGCTTTATGGAAACGCTATAATGGTTAGGAAAGACTTTGTGGAGCGGTATCCCGACGCTGTGGCAAAGTTCGTCAGAGCCGTGAACCGCGCTTTCAAGGAGGTGATAGCCAACCCCGAGATGGCCGCTGACTATGTAAAGCAACGTGACCCGCTGGTTGACAGAAACGTGGAGCTTGAGAGGCTTAAACTCGCCATCAGAGACAACATGGTGACGGAGGAGGTTAGGAGAAACGGGCTGGGGGCTGTTGACAAGGCACGGCTCGAGAGAGCAATCAAAAGCGTCGTAGAGGCATTCGGTCTTCCGAGAACACCGTCTGTAGACGAAGTGTTCACCGACAGGTTCCTCCCGCCGAAAGAGGAGCGCACAATCTAAAAACATCCACATTTTTTATCTCTGTGGGAACCGCTTGATAGAGCTTAGAAACGTCAGCCTCAGGTATGTCTCCAAGTCAGGGTTCAGGACCTTAAACGAGTTAGAGGCTCTCCGAAATGTGAACATAGTGGTTGAGAAGGGTAGTTTCACGTCTATAGTAGGCCCCAGCGGATGCGGCAAAACAACAATCTTGAAAATCGTGTCTGGTCTACTACGCCCGACCGAGGGCGAGGTCTATGTTGACGGTAAACGCGTGGAGAAGCCTCTGCCGATTGTTGGCATGGCTTTCCAGAACCCGGTGCTTCTCCCATGGCGCACCGTGCTCGAGAACATTCTCCTACCACTTGAGGTGGTAGAGCCACATAGGTCACAGCTCCAGAAAAACAGGAAAACCTATGTCGAGAAAGCTTTGAGGCTTTTGAGGCTGGTTGGTCTCGAGGGGTTCGCCGACAAAAAGCCATGGGAGCTTTCGGGAGGAATGCAGCAGCGTGTCTCACTCTGCAGAGCCCTCATACATGACCCCGAGATACTGTTGCTCGACGAGCCTTTCGGAGCCCTCGACCTCTTCACCCGCGAAGAGCTCTGGAACGTGCTTCAAAACGTTTGGCTCCAGACACGATGCACAGTATTGATGGTGACTCATGACCTCAGAGAAGCCATATACCTGTCAGACGTCATCTATGTCATGAGCAAGAGGCCTGGGACGGTAATTGGCTCGATGGTCTCCGACTACCCGCGTCCAAGAGAGATAGATATAACATATGAGGAGCGTTTCGTCGAACAGATGCACAGGCTCCGTGAAATGATCCAGGTGAAGTAGATGTCGAAACAGTCTCTCTCCTCCCTGTTTGTCTCAGCCGTAAAAGAGTATGCTCTCCCGATAGCCGTTTTCGCCGGCTTCTTCGCTCTATGGGAGCTTGTGACGATAGTGTTTTCAATTCCCGAGTTTATCCTGCCCTCCCCCTCTCGGACAGTAGAGGTTATGCTCGCCAACTTCCCCGTCATCATTCGCCACTCCTACGCAACCCTTGAAGCAACCTTGATTGGTTTCGGGCTCTCAATCGTTTTCGGCCTTTTGCTGGGACTTGCCGTCGGATACTCGGCCATAATCTACCGAGCCGTGTATCCTCTTCTCGTAGCCTTCAACACAATCCCCAAAGTGGCCATCGTCCCGATTCTCGTGATATGGTTCGGCATAGGCAAAGTGCCCGCGGTTCTCACAGCTTTCCTCATCTCCTTCTTCCCGATAGTGGTCAACGTCGCCGTCGCACTCGCCACAATAGAGCCCGAGATAAGAGATGTTCTACGCTCCCTCGGCGCATCAAAGACGCAGATATTCACGAAAATTGGGATACCGAGGTCCATGCCCTATTTCTTCGGCTCACTAAAAGTGGCATCCACCCTCGCATTCGTCGGCGCAGTCATCTCCGAATCAGTGGCAAGCAACGAGGGAACAGGATACCTCATGATAGCCGCGTCATCACGCTTCGACGTCCCACTCGTCTTCGCAGGCCTCCTCGTAATCTCCTTCATAGGGATCAGTCTCTTTCTCGTCTTCGCACTCCTCGAAAAACGTCTCGTCGGATGGGCCTACCGCTAAACACCGCAAACAATATGACCATGCATCAGTTATTCTGTCTCATATAGGAAGCAAGAGACCTCTCTGCCCTCTATTTTGTAGGACGCGGGCTCCTCTAAGTCGCATTTGCCTTGGATGAACTTGGGGCAGCGTGGATGAAACCTGCACCCAGTCGGAGGATTTGCTAGGTTCGGCGGCTCACCTGAGATGACGTTCCTCATGACAAGCCTGTTACGCGGGTCCGGGTCCGGAATAGCCTCAATCAACGCCCGAGTATAGGGATGTAGAGGATTCCTTAGAACATCCTTGGTCGAGCCAAGCTCCACAATCTTACCACCATACATAACAGCAATCCTATCAGAGAAATACTTAGCCGTAGCAATATCATGAGTTATGTAAAGGATTGAGAGCCCGTATTTTGTCTGAAGATCTTTTAGCAGTAGAAGCATTTCCACCCTGATTGATGCGTCGAGCATTGAGACTGGTTCATCGGCTACGATGAACTCAGGGTTGGAAATTATTGCCCGTGCGATGGCGACGCGCTGCCTTTGTCCTCCGCTAATTTGGTGTGGATACTTGGATGCAAAGTCTTCGGGCGGCGTCAGCTTCACGTCAGACAAAGCTTTGAACACTTTTTCTCTTCTTTCTTCTGGAGTACCTATTTGATGTACTACGAGAGGTTCTTCCACTATCTTGTAGACTGTGAACATGGGGTTTAGGCTTGAGTAAGGGTCTTGGAATACTGCTGACATCCTTCTGCGAAACGGTTTAAGGCTTTTTTCGTCAAGGCGTGATATTTCAACCCCGTCGAAGAATACCTTTCCAGCGGTTGGCCTCACTGAACAGAGTATTGTTCTGCCAAGAGTTGTTTTTCCAGAGCCGCTCTCTCCAACAACAGCCAGAGTCTCCATACGATCTATGTGTAGTTGAACGTTGTCGACTGCTCTGACATACCCGATGGTTTTAAAAAGTTTTCTGATGGGAAAGTAGACTTTCAACCCTTCAACTTTTACGAGTTCTTTTCGGTTCATGTCTCGTTCAGCCAACATGCTGCGTAGTGGTTTTCGCCGACTTGTTTTAGGGTTGGTTCTTCTGTCTCGCATTTACCTTTTATTATGTATGGGCATCTGGGATGAAACGGGCAGCCTGATGGGGGGTTAATAAGGTCTGGTGGAGAGCCTGGTATGAACCTCGGCTCTTTGTCCACCCGCAGAGTTGGTACGCTGTCGATCAAAAGTTGTGTGTAGGGGTGTTTCGCGTTTATGAAAACCGACTCCGCTGGCCCTATTTCCACTAGCCTTCCAGCATACATTATGCCGACTCTATCGGCGAGTTCGCTTGCAAGGGCCAAGTCATGTGTAATAAATATGTATGTTTTTTTAAGTTCGTTTTTCAGTTTCTTCAGAAGGTTCATTATGTTTGCTTGGGTTATGATGTCTAAGGCTGACGTCGGTTCATCGAGGATTATTATCTGTGGGTCTACGACGAGGGCCATGGCGATGGCTACGCGTTGTTTCATTCCTCCGCTAAGCTCATGTGGATACCGTTTTGCGAATTCTCGCCTTATTCCCACAAGGGAGAGGGCTTCTACAGCTTTGTTGAAAGCTTCTTTTCTACTCATTCCGAGGCCGGTCACCAGAGGGTCGGCAACTTGGTCCCCAATAGTGAGAACTGGGTTGAGTGTGTTCATGGCTCCTTGGAATACCATGGATATGCCGTTAACCCTCACTCTCTTACGTAATTCGTTCTCGGGAAGACTGACTATGTTAAAGCCGTTGAAGATAACCTCCCCATCGTATGTTGCAATGTTTTTGGGCAGTAGCTTGATTATCGCATATGCCAGTGAGGATTTGCCGGAGCCGCTTTCACCGACAATTGCTAAGGTCTCGCCCTTTTGTAAGCTAAAGCTAACCGAGTTCACCGCCTTAACAATACCGTTATTTGTCTCGTAATGCAGGGTGAGGTTTTTGACCTCCAGATGCAATCTGGCTCAACTTAATGAATAAAAAAAGGGAAATAAGGTTTAGCTTGGTTTAGGCCTGCGCAGCAACGCCATGACGGAGATTATTAGCGCTATGACTGAGACCGCCAAAACTATCTGAGCAGTCAGCAGAATTGCTGAAGCTGTGTTGGCTAGCTGTGAAACACTCTCGTTGACCGTTGTGACAGATGATGACAACGTGTTTACGCTTGTCTCGACTCTACCGACTCTATTGTCGACTCCTCCAACTCTTTCATTGACTGTGTTGATTGCTGACTGCACACCCGTGAGAGCCTGAGCGAGGTCTCTTGAGACCTGTCCAAGTCTGTCGAGGAGCTCTTTACTCACCACTTCTATGCTTTGGGTGATGGGCTCTATGTTGAGGACGTCGACAAATTCTTTAACTGATGCGACTGCAGCGACTTCGTCGCTGTAGGCTGCTAAAGTGAACTCGTAGAGTCCTCCCGGTCTAAGTGTTCTGGTGAAGTCGGGCTGGAGTCTGATGATGAATCTTGTCGGCGTTACACGTTCTGCTTCCCCGACTGTCAGTATCTCACCTGTTACAGGGTCTTTGACAAGGTATTTTGCGTAGAGGGGTGCTGGCCCCTCGACATCCAGTAGTAGAAGTGATTCGCCTCCTGGTGTGATGGTGGACCTGCCCACGTTAACGATGCTTACCGTCGGCGGGAGTCCCCAGAAGTTGTCTCCAGGTCTGAACGGGTAGGTTTCGTCTCTGAAGGCTTCCAGCCGTAGGTACTGGGCGGCGCTGTCGAACGCTGTGAGCATGAAAGGCCCGTTGCTTATCCACACAATCCCATAGCGGGTGAACCAGTCACGGACAGCGTTGTACCTTGCCTGCGCATCCTCGGCTGACTCATAAACACTGTCTCCTACTCTGAAATAGCCCTCTGGTAAGAAACCTTCAGCTCTCATGGCGTTGACCGTTTCAACGACTGCTGCAGCGTGGTCTCTTAAGACGAGGCTAAGCCATGGAACGCCTCTGGCCGTTGAAGCCGAGTCAGTGTAGGCGAAGGCCCTTTCCTCGAAGACAAGTCTATCCATGGCTGCACGTATCTCCCAAGGCACTGTCATGCATGGATAAGATGAGATCCAGACGTTGGCGAATGAAGCTATATAGTTGGGATTGAAATGCCAATAATCAATGTATACCTCCACCCTGTTGTCGGACAGGATTCTTATTCCTTTGAGAGTTTCGAAGAGCGGGGTGTTCGCTGAGGCTACGGCAGGTTCTAGCTCAGACTTTGCTGGGTCTGCTACGATGTCCCATAAGCTCGCGAGATTGAACAGAAGGTCAGCTGGAGATATCTGTATTCCATGGTGCCATTTCGAGTTGAAGAATCCTGAGTAGTCGAAGGTTACTTTGCTTGTTGCCTGCACGCCTGTGCCTACCTGCACCCATCTGTCATTTTGTGCATCCCATACCACTGCATTGGATGGCACGTCAAGCTTTCCATCAGGGCCTGCGGTTGTCACGTCAAAGGCTGCTCTTATCGGTATGGGTAAACCGTTGAAAGGATGCAGGGCGATCGCGGGGTCACACGTACTGGCCGCGGTGTCGACCGAGTAAACGTCTTCAAAGCCGCCCACGGGGTTCCATGTTGTTCTCTCAGTCCAAACCCATAGGTGGCCAACTTTGAGAGTGCTTTTACCGGGCACGTAGGCATTTCGTATGACGTGCCACGCCCGCAGCCCCGCACCCACATCGTTAGTTACACCGACCACATTAACGGACGTGATGTAGGCGTCCAATCTGGTGACACCCCAAATTCTAACCGATTCCAATATTCCTAATTCAGCGAGCTCCCTGTATAGTCTATCCCTTTCCTCTTTATCTTTGAATTCGCCCGTGAATATTCTCTGACCTAATTCGTCTGCTCGGTCGTTCTGGTACTGCCAGAACCCAGACTCACCCCATCCGGGCATATAAGTATACCATGGCGCATTATACTGATTAATGCTTGTGCTATCGTATTTGTCTACCCCCGGTTTCCCCCAGCCTTCTGTGTAGAGGTGCCACTGAAACTCAGCGGGGTCCGTGCCATAGATAATTTCAATAGCCGGACCAAATGGAAGGTAGATCCGCTCAACAGTGAACCCAAGTTTTTCCAACTCGCTTGCGAACGAGTCACCCATTTGCCGACGCTCGTCCTCAATTCTTATGATAAACTTCAAAGTCACAGGCTCTCTGTTATAGTACCATTTTCCAGCAATCTTTTCAGCACCCATCTGTCGCATTTCCTCATCGACAATGGCTGCTGCCAAAGCGGGGTCATACTTGAACTCATACTTCGCGATAATGTCGAAGATCGTGGTGAAGTCTGGGTCTACCGAGCTTAGGAAGGTAACCATGGGCAGGGCAAGGCCTCCGAAAACGTCTCTAACCATGAAGTCTCTGTTGAAGATGTAGTTGAGTGCGAATCGTATTTTTTGGTTTGAAAATGGATTAAGCTTGCCTTCGGGAGCTGGTGCAGGGTTGACGATGACATCGTTAACGCCTGAAGGTGCTGTGTAAAGTCTGATGTCCCTATCTCCAACAAGGGCTTTAGCCTGAGCCGCCCTTAGACCAAATTGGTAAATATCGATGTCGCCACGCTTAACTGCTTCAGGAGCCAAGTCCAACGGCACCCTAGTGTATTCAACGACATCAGCGGCTGGTCCTGGACGAGTGTGCGGTGCTGTGTACTGGGCAAAGCCTGTCGGGGCCAAAGCCACCAACAACAAGGGCAAAATCAACGCAGCCAGAACCCTTAATGCTTGAGTTTTCCCGATCACGTTATATGAACTGACAAAGGGGTAATTATATTTTTTCACAACACTGTAAGTTATGCCCGGTCTGTCCAAAAATGCTTAATATTCCAGAACACTTAACTGTAAACAGTACATGGGGCTGGAGAGGTCTCTCGCTATCAAAGCAGTAACTTTAACCCTTGTTTTATTCGGAGTTCTCTTCTTCACCGCGGCCTTAATCGGCGCAACAGGTGTCTCGGATAAACTGTTAAGAGCAATAATCAACGAAGAAGTGCGAGCATTTCGTCAAAGCATTACACGACAGGTTACGGACCCCGAGGCTCTAAACAAAGCCGTTACCGAATATGAGCAACAACTCATCAAAAGCTATGGACTTGATCAGCCGTGGTACACGAGGTTGGGTAGCATGGTTTTGAGAATCATATTTCTCGACCTCGGAAACGCCAAAAACCTACAGAGCTTCAGCGGAAGCAAAAAAGTCTCAGATATAATCGTTGAGAGAATTCCTAACACAGTTCTCTTAGTCACGACAGCAATACTCATCAACTCGTTGATCGGATTACTGGTCGGGCCGAGGCTTGCGATGAAAATTGGCTCCAAAACAGACCAATCATTCTCATATTTCTCGGCAATATCATATGCACTTCCAACATGGTGGGTTGGTATTCTTTTTATTCTCGTTTTCGCATTCTATATTAGGCTCTTCCCATTTGGAGGAATGTTCAGTACACCTCCACCCGAATCAGAAATCGGAAAGTTTCTTGACCTACTATGGCACGCGGCATTACCAATCACTGTATTGGTATTGGCAAACGTAGGGGTAAGCATTTACGTTACTAGAACACTCGTCATCAACGTGTCACAGGAAGACTTTGTAACGGCTGCCAAGGCCCGGGGACTCCCCGAAAACGTCGTCAGAAGAAGATATGTGATGCGCGTGTCTGCTCCACCAATCTTAACAAACATTATTCTCGCCCTAGCGGGTTCAATCGGTGGAGCAATACTTACCGAGACAGTTTTTTCCTGGCCAGGTCTAGGCTCCCTATTCTATCAAGCCATCACCACATCAGACGAGGCCCTCATACTAGGGCTGACATACATTTTCACGCTTGTGTACGTCGCGGCAAGGTTCGTTCTGGAAATCCTCTACGTTTTGCTCGACCCGAGGGTTCGAATCTAAATGGCTCTCTCACCAGCAGAATCCTTCAGAGTATTCTGGTCATATAAAAAATCCAAAATCGGTGTCGCCATGCTCGTGGTTTTCGCCGTAGCATCCATTTATGTAGTTGTGGTTTATACCCCTGATTACACAAGGTTTGTTTGGAACAACCCGGCAGCTTGGGAAGAATACCCAAAAAACGCGCCTCCAGGCTGGACCGCCATATTTACAGGATTTAACCGTCTGGAAAACACGATTTTGGAAACTGGTGAACCACGGGTTGAAGCAGTTGGAAACGAGAGAATTCTACGGTGGTCCCTTCGTTACAGATACACAGCGGACGAGTTCCCCACATTCATCCTTCTCAGAATAGAAAAGCTGAGCTACTGGCGCTTAAACCCGGTCATAACAGTGTCGCTCATACGACCCGACGGATATAGAATTGACCTGCTAACCGTAATTCCTCCACCTGCAAGACCTAATGAAACCCCGCCCTACATCAGGTATGACACTTCTCCATTCAGAGTTAAGCTGGATGCAGAGCCTTCAGTCTGGCGTGCGACATCAATATTTCTAAGAGAAAGATATGGTTTAGATATTTCACCCGATCAATTGGGATCCATCGGTGTGCAGAGATACCTTTTCGGGAAAATTTCAGATAACGGCGATACCGATGTTCTGAAAGGCGTTTACGAGTTCCAGATCACTGCAAGAGTATTCGACGAAAGAGACTCGTTCTCTAAAATGGCTCTTGTCTTGGGCGGAACCGTTTATGGATTAATGGGCACAGACATAATTGGACGCGACCTTGCCGTTGGACTTATCCTCGGCTTTCCAACATCACTCTTCGTAGGCATTGTGACTTCAATCATCGTAACAGTTATTGGAGCGATACTTGGAGTTTTGAGCGGTTATCTAGGAGGACGGGTCGACGAGATAATTCAAAGGACAGCAGACATAGTAAATAACATCCCACTTCTGCCACTTTCTATTTTCCTCATTTTTATCTTGGGAACGTCAATCAACAACATTATCTTGGTGCTTATCGTTTTTGGATGGCCTGGACTAACCATAGTAGTTAGGTCTTTGGTTCTGCAAATTAGGGAATCCCAGTTTGTAGAAGTGGCCAGAGTCCTTGGAAGCTCAGTTTATAGACTAGTTTTCTTACACATATTTCCACAGGTAGCGCCTTTCATAATAGCTCAGATGATCTTCTTCGTTCCAAACTTCATTCTACTTGAGGCAGCGCTAAGTTTCCTTGGTTTAGGAGACCCCTCACTACCAACATGGGGGCAAATTCTTGAAATGGGGTTCAGAAACAACGCAATCTACCTCGGGTATTGGTGGTGGATTCTCCCACCCGGTTTGCTCATCGTCTCTACGGCTGTCGGATTCGTTCTCATAGCTCTGGGTATGGAGCCAGTAGTAAACCCCAGGCTACGAACAAAATAAGCTCAACAAATGTGGCGAAGTCGATGTTTATTAGGTGTCGGTTTAGTTTTTTACCGTGGGCCCGTGGCGCAGAATGGATAGCGCACCGGCCTTCTAAGTCGGGGGTCGTGGGTTCAAGTCCCACCGGGCCCGTTTCGCAGCGTCTTCGTTGTTCATCAGCTTGCTTTGGAGACGTCGCTTATATGTATCCCATTACTGCGAGGGTTGGGTATCTGTTGATGAATTCTGCGACGAGGGGTTTGTAGGTGTAGGGCTGGCCGTCGACTGTGGGGAGCTCTCTGAGGCCCATGAGTATGCGGAACGCCTCCGCCTCCGAGCCCCTGGCCCTTACTATGTATGTGTTCTCACCCATCTCGAGGTTTTTCGCGAATACGATTGGCAGGTAGAGGTTTTCGGAGACTTCCCGGGGCAGTTTTCTCCAAAGTTCTCCAAGCTCTCTTTTGTCGAAGTAGTGTCGTCCTCCTCCAACTGTTTCAACATATGGCTTCTCCATCTCCAGCAGCGATGAAAGCTTCGCGGCTCGGCGGGGTAGAGAGTCGTTGACGTGTCTCATCGTCTCCGCCAGCCAGTCGTCCACGAACGACATCTGACGTTCTTTCTATGCCGTGGATAAAAAGTATATAGGCTGATGTGGGGAAAATTAGTTTGATGAACCTGCAGATAGATCAGTCGACTGTTCTCGCGGTTATTTGGTTCTTCATAGGGTTTGGAGCAGGGCTCGCGTTGATGCGGTTCTGGAAAGTGTTGATCGTGGTTGTGGTTTTGGCTGTTTTGCTGCCATTTATCGTATCACTCGCAGGTGTTAGCTCACCGATTTCATCTGAGCAGGTGATCGCCGCGTTCTTCAACGGCATTAACCTACTAGCCTCCCTACTAGCATCAAACAACTACTCTGCCCTCGGGTTCATCATCGGCGTAGCACTTGGACTGGTAACATATGCTTTACGGTCCAGATGATGCAAAGCTTAAATGAGGTGCAGTATGTCACCGTCCATGCAAAAGGGTATCATTTTCACGGAGAAGGCTCCTAAGCCGATAGGCCCATACTCGCAGGCTGTTCGCGTTGGCGATTTTCTTTTTCTCTCGGGAATGATTGCGCTAAACCCTGCGACCGGAAAAGTTGAGGATACAGACATCAGGTCTCAGACTAGGCGGGTGATCGAGAACGCGAAGGCTATTCTCGAGGCAGCCGGCCTGTCTTTAGAACACGTGGTAAAGGCGACGGTGTATCTGGGAAACCCCGATGACTTTGCGGCGATGAACGAAGTCTACAGCCAATATTTTTCAAAGAGCCCTCCGGCTCGAACAACTGTAGTGGCTCATTTTCCTAGGAAAGAGTTTTTGGTGGAGATTGACTTTATCGCGTATGCTGGGCGGTGAATTCGAGAGTTTCGAGAGGGTGGTAGACTGGGAGAGACGTTGCGTCGTTGATGTGTATTTTGCAGACGCTGCTTGTGGAGACGACGTAGCTGCAGCCGCTTGCTCTCATCCTGCTGAAAAGCTCCTCTCCCACAGCGTTGGATAGATCATACCCAAGTACGCCATGCTTCATGCCGAATGTGCCAGCCATGCCGCAGCATGTTCCCGTCTCGACGACTGTTGCATCTATTCCGGCCGTGTTTAGAAGTGCTACGACTTCGCGGCATGAGTTGAATGCTCGCTCATGGCATGGAACGTGGACCGCCGCACGGCCCTCTATCATGGCTTTTGACTCCAGTTTACCGTCTTCAACAAGGTTGTGTAGCAACATGGTTAGGGAGATGGTTGCATCGGCGACTTTCTCTGCCTCCGCGACGTGGTTCAGTAGCTTAGGGTAGAGATGTTTTAGGGTGTAGGTTGCCGTCGGCTCTATGGAGACGATTACTGCATCGTCTCCGAGTGCTTTGGATAGGCTTCGGACGTTGAATTCGGCGTGTTTCCGTGCTTTGTCGAGGTCTCCGTAGGCGAAGTATGGATATCCGCTTGAGCGCTGAGGTGGAAACGAAACCCTGTAGCCCGCTGCTTTAAGGGCCTCTACAGCCTTCGCCCCGATGTCAGGTCTCAGATATCTCGCGAAAAAGTCCGCGAAAAACACGGCATCGGCACCGTTGTCGACAACTTTTCCATTTAGAAGTTTGTCTAGAGGTCGGGCGGCGATCTCCGGCAGCGTTCTTCTACGCTCTATCCCCAGAAACTTTTCCATCAAGGCGCGAACTGTAGAGGAGGAGATTAGGCGGTTGAAGAGCCTTGGAAACTTGGAGCCTATTCTGTAGGCTGTTTCATAGCTTTCGACGACCTTGTTGACGAAGAGTTGTCCACCCTCGCGTATGTAGCGGTGCTTTACCTCGGCAATCATGTAGGGCATGTCGATTATCGTTGGACAGATTTCTCTACATAGTCCGCAGGAAATGCATAGTGGGGCGAATTCCGCGGCTTTCTCGAGGCCGTGTACAAAGGCTGTCCAAGGAATTCCTATGGGGCCTGTGTAGATGTGTCCGAAAACGTGTCCGCCGAGAGATGAGAATGTGGGGCAGATATTCATACATGCTCCGCATCTTATGCAGTAGAGTGCTTCGCGGAAAACGGGGTCATCGCGCATCGCCGAGCGTCCGTTATCGATTATGACGACGTGCATCTCACGGTCTTCAAGGCTGTCCGCTAACGGTGTTCGCCCGGTGAGGAATGAGACGTAGTTTGTGAGCCACTGGCCTGTTGAGCTTACAGGATGTGCGACTATGAGCTTGAGCGCGTCCTCAATTTTTTCGACCAGTTTCTCCATACCCATGACGGCTATGTATGTTTTGGCAGGGATGTTGCCCAGTCTATCGTTTCCTTCGTTTGTCTCAACAACTACGGTGCCTGTCTCCGCAATAGCTATGTTTACTCCTGTTATTGCTAAATCGGCTGTGAGAAACTTTTCTCTCAAATATTCGCGGGCGAAGTTCATCAACTCGCTGATGTCGTCGCTCAGCATTCTGCCTGCTTCTTGGCTGAAGAGTTTTGCAACATCTTGGCGTGTTTTGTGGACAGCGGGGTAGACGAGATGGAAGGGCCTTTCTCCCGCGAGCTGGACAATCAGCTCCCCCAAATCTGTGTCAACAACCCTGAGCCCTTGCTTCTCGAGAAACTGGTTAAGCCCAATCTCCTC
>VAPR01000772.1_pt1 | contig 18778 bp, 18 predicted proteins | sample 3380701 | NCBI WGS metagenome assembly VAPR01 (sample SAMN11536904, study PRJNA540576) | hot springs metagenome | isolation source: hot spring wet sediment | place: Spain: Lobios | collected 2014-01 | reverse complement strand
TCACCGAGCGCCAAATCACTCCACTGTTGCTCTTCTTGCACATTGCGTTGCTGGAGGGTCTCATCAATGCCTTTTTGGGCGCTTTGGTGTTTTGGGTGCGCACCCCAAAGGAGGTGTTGGTGTGAGCAAGTTCGGTTGGTGGTCATTGGTGGTTGCTTTCGCCCTTTGGCTGAGCGCGCTTGGCGCTCAAGAGCGCGTTGCGCTGCGATTCAGCGTTCGCGAGGGAACAAGGCTGCTCTGGCACATCCGAACCCAATCTCGCCAACTGGTCAACATGCGGGGCAAAACAGAAACGATGGAAATGTGGTTGCTCGAAGAAGTGGAAACCATACGCCCCAACGGCAACTTGGTTTGGGTCTCTCAAGTCACCCGCTGCGTGGTGGATGGGCAAGTGTTGCCTGCAGACCAATTTGAAGTCACCGTTACTGAACTAACGCCCCTTGGGTATCCTGCTCAACCCATAACTTTTCCACCCCCCTCGCTGGAACGATTGGATGACTGGTTGGTAGAGTTGTTGGGAGGCGTGAGTCTGGTGTTCCCTGCAACGGAAGTAGGGGTCGGCAGTCAGTGGCAGCATCAACTCGTTATCGGGCTGAAACCACCCAACGAACCCCGTCGCTTGACTGTATCCTACCGCTTGGAGAAACAAGAACTTGTTGGCAAGCACGATTGTTGGCGTATTGCAGTGCATCACCAAACACCTGTCCGATTGGTGTGGCAGTGGCGAGGTGCTTCCGTAACGGTCAACGGGAGTGCTAAACTGGATGGGGTGTTCTGGTTTGACCCAAAGTTGGGTGCCCCTCGGCAACGACGCGCCACTTTGGTCATCAGTTACACCCGAGAATCGGAGCAATGGGACGGGCTAAAGTTTGTTCAGCAAACCCAGTTCGTCAACCAAACCGTTGAGACGGAAGCAAGGTTGCTTTCGCCCTGAACGCTTTGGCAGGACAATGAGGTGATCCCTGTGTGCTTGGCTGTGCCAGGGCGCATCATAGAGATTGTAGACGAATCCCAGCAAATCGCTAAGGTGGAAGTGGGTGGCGTTCGGCGCAACATTAGCGTTGCGCTGTTGGACGATGTGCAAGTAGGCGATTGGGTGCTCATCCATGTGGGTTTTGCAATCCAAAAGGTGGACGAAGAGGAAGCACTGCAAACCCTTGCCCTTTTGCAACAATTAGGACAAGGCGTGGAAGAAGAACTGAGGCAAGACGGAAGCGACACGAAGGCGTCTTAGGGGACCTTCATCTCTTGGCTACCAGGGAGGCATTTGCCCATGCGTTTCATAGACGAGTTCCGCAACATGGAGCTGGCGAAGACGGTGCTTCGGGAGATAGAACGATTGTCGCAAGGGAACCGCTTCCGCATCATGGAAATCTGTGGCGGTCACACCCACACCATTTACCGCTACGGGCTGCACGATGTGTTGCCCGAGACGATTGAACTGGTGCACGGTCCCGGTTGCCCTGTCTGCGTGCTGCCGATGGGACGAGTGGACGATGCTATCGCTTTGGCGCACCACGATGGTGTCATCTTGACCACTTTCGGTGACATGATGAGGGTGCCCGGGTCGCAAGGCTCTCTCATTGATGCCCAAGCCAACGGGGCGGACATCCGCATGGTTTACTCGCCGTTGGATGCGCTCAAACTGGCGCAACAAAACCCCAACCGCAAAGTCGTGTTCTTCGCCATCGGTTTTGAAACCACAGCCCCTGCTACAGCAGTCACGGTGTTGAAAGCCAAGGAGTTGAGCATACGCAACTTCTTTGTTTTCTGCAACCATGTGTTGGTGGTGCCGGCTATCCGCGCCCTATTGGACAGCCCCGAAACTCGCTTGGATGGCTTCATTGGTCCCGGGCATGTGACCACGGTGATCGGTAGCAATGCTTGGTCCTTCATCCCACAAGAATACGGCAAGGGCATCGTCATTAGCGGGTTTGAGCCATTGGACATGTTGCAAGCGATTTTGATGCTTTTGCAGCAGTTGAAAGAGGGACATCCAACTGTAGCAGTGCAATACACCCGCGCTGTTCGCCCTGAAGGCAACCCGAAGGCGAAAGCGTTGATGGAGCAAGTGTTCACCCTGCGGGAAACTTTTGAGTGGCGCGGGTTGGGGTGGATTCCCAACAGTGCGTTGACCCTGCGCCCCGAGTTGGAAACCTTTGATGCAGAAAAGCAGTTTTCACTGCCCCAGCGGCAAGTCGCCGATCCCAAGGTGTGTCAATGCGGCGCGGTGTTGCGCGGTGCGCTTTTGCCTTGGGAATGCAAAGTGTTTGGCACGGCATGCACCCCTGAACGCCCAATCGGTGCGTGCATGGTGTCGTCCGAAGGGGCATGCGCCGCTGTCTATCAATACGGACGCTATTCCCGCAAAGTGCAGGAGTATCTCGCTACTCACCGACCGAGAGCGCTTCGGCAGTTGACTGATTGACTGGAAGGGTGTCCGTTGGCAAAAAGGAGGTCTACGAGGTGAGTCCCAACGACGATGTGCTGCAACAATTGGAACAACTAAAGCGCAAGCCCTCTCTGTTGCGCGATACCGCAATCACCATGGCGCACGGTGCCGGTGGCAAAGCCACCAACGATTTGATTGCTGCCCTGTTTTTGCCAGCGTTCCGAAACCCCGCTTTGGAAAAACTGGAAGATCACGCCACTTTTGAGGTGAACGGGACCCGTTTTGCATTCACTACCGATGCTTTCACAGTCCATCCCCTCTTCTTCCCCGGCGGCGACATCGGTTGCCTTGCAGTGCATGGCACTATCAACGACTTGGCAACAGCGGGTGCACGACCGTTGTGCTTGGCAGCCGCTTTCGTTTTGGAAGAAGGGTTGCCCATTGACACTTTGCAGCGCATCGTTGCTTCCATGGCAACCGCAGCGCAACGCTGTGGGGTGCCTATCGTCACGGGCGACACGAAAACGGTGCAACGAGGGAGAGGCGATGGCGTCTACATCGTCACGACGGGCTTAGGCATCGTTGAGCACCCCGTAAACCTTTCGTCGGCAAACGCGCGCCCGGGTGACAAGGTGATCCTGTCGGGCTCTATTGGTGAACACGGTGTCGCTGTGATGTTGGCACGAGGAAACTTGGAGTTTGAGGCGGACATCCAAAGTGACACGGCGCCGTTGTGGGACATGGTAGACCGAGTGCTCGCTGTTTGCCCTGAGGTTCGCTGCTTGCGCGATCCCACTCGGGGAGGCGTGGCAACAGTGCTCAACGAAATCGCTCAAGCGTCTCGCGTCGGCATTCGGGTGTTTGACGAAAAGGTGCCCGTGCGTCCAGAAGTGCGAGGGGCTTGCGAGTTGCTCGGCATTGAACCGCTGTATGTTGCTAACGAAGGCAAGATGGTGTTCATCGTGCCCCCAGAGAAAGCGGAGTTGGTGTTGGCCACTTTGCATGAGCACCCGTTGGGCAAAGACGCTGCCATCATCGGTCAAGTAGAAGAGGAACCCGCTGGCATGGTGTTGTTGGAAACAGGTCTTGGCGGGGCACGGGTGTTGGACATGTTGATGGGCGATCCGCTGCCGCGAATTTGCTGAGGTGTTGGTTCGTGCTGGAACGCATCCGCACTTATTTGTCCTTTGTCAGGTTTGAGCATGCGGTTTTTGCCTTGCCTTTTGCGCTCACTTCCGCTTGGGTTTGTGCCCGAGGGGTTCCGCCTTGGCGAGAGTTGGCGTGGATTGTGGTTGCCGTTTTAGCGGCTCGTTCGGCAGCGATGGGGTTCAACCGCATCGTGGATTTGGAGTTTGACAAACGCAACCCGCGCACCCAAAACCGTGAGTTGCCCACAGGTAAACTGACTTTGTCGCAAGCGTGGGGATTTGTGCTCGTTTCCGCAGCGGTTTTTGTGTTCGCCGCCTATCAACTCAACTGGCTTGCTTTTTGGTTGTCTTTCCCCACTTTGGCTTGGCTGTTCGGCTACTCCTACACCAAGCGCTTCACCGACTGGTCCCACCTTTGGTTGGGTTCGGCGTTGGGCATCGCACCAGTGGGGGCATGGATTGCGCTCAAAGGCACTGTCGAGTTGCCCCCGCTGCTGCTGATGGCGGCAGTCACTTGTTGGGTAGCAGGATTTGACATCATCTACGCCACTTTGGATGAGTCCTTTGACCGACGGGTTGGGTTGCATTCGTTGGTCGTGCGCTATGGGGCTGCTAAAGCCCTCTGGGTGTCCCGAGGGTTGCATGGGATTTTCTTAGCAGCCTTAGCCGCTTTCGGTTGGGTGGCTCAATTAGGTCCCATCTTTTGGCTTGCGTGGTTCTTCATCGTCGGCTTCATCGCTTACGAACACGCTATCGCCGAACCAGGTAACCCACAAAAAGTCAACACTGCTTTCTTCACCGTGAACGGCATCGTAAGCATCCTGCTGTTTGTTGCTGTTGCCGCAGACCTTGCGGTGCGTTCAACTGGCTGAAGGGTAAATTGCCTTGCTGCGCCAAAAAAACGCAGCCCCTCACTTGTGGCTATTTGTGGCAGTTGCCCGAACCAGAAGAAGTAGGACGAAGGCTTGCAGACTTTGCCCAAAAGCACCGCAAACTTGTCTGTCAGATTTGGCTCTGGGCAGAGGGGCTGCACCGACAGCCATCCCTAACCGAACGAGAAGTCTTGAGGGAAGCGTGGGCTGCCGCCGAGGTCCTCAAGCAGTGCAGCCCGTGAGCGAAAAGGAGGGGACACCTATGCGTTGGCTCTGGTGGGTAGCCGTTGGGGCTGTTCTGACGATTACGGTTTCGGGAGACCTCTTTTCCGTTGACAGTTGGCGTCCAGTTCCCGCTGCAGGGTTGCAAGCAAAGTGGCAACGCACCCCTCAAGGTTGGCGCTGCGCTTTTGTCAAGACTGGCGAAGAGCGACGCCTCTTGGCGTTAGAAGCAACCGTCGAAGGCTTGGACAAATTTCCCTCACTCCTCCTTCACCATCGGTTGCGGCTTGTTAAAGGGCAAGCTCCTCGTTTGGTCGTCATCGCCTTCGGCAAGGGAAACGCAATTTGGTTCCGATTGGGTCCGCCTCTCTCCCCCACAGATGAAGTTGCAGAACAGCAATTGCCCCTGACGAGGTTGACACCAACTGCACTCCAATCGGTTACTGCAACCTTCTACCCTTCTCAAGTGCAGCGGTTGCAGGTGGGTTTACTTTTGGACGGTGCTGTGGAAGGCATTTGGGAAGTGCATCACATCACGCTGAGCACTAAGCCGTTCAAACCTACCCGACCATTTGTCGTCCCCCTCTCACCCGAAAGCCGTCTCTCCCTCGGACACCATCCCCTCGCCAAGGTCACTACAACAATTGTCAAGCAAGAAAAGGTGGGTTGGTGTTGGCGAACAGAGTTCGCCCTCGTTGGGGGGCAACACATGTGGGTTTTGCCGTCCATCGTTGTGCCCGGTGGTGACTTAACAGGTTATCGCGGGTTGCAGTTAACCTATCGCACCCATTTGCCCGCTAACATTAAGGCGTTGTTGGTGATCTTGGTGGAGCAAGACGGCTCCCATTACTACAGCGATTGGCTTGCGACTCCTACAACGGAGTGGCGGACTGTGGTTTTGCCCTTCAGTGAATTGCGACTTGGTGGTTGGTCTCAAGACGAAAACGGGCAGTTGGACTTAGACCAAGTTAGCAGTGTGGTTGTCGGCATGCACGGGACGACCACGGAGACAGAAGGACGAGGCTGGATAGAAGTTGCCAACCTTGCTTTCGTCCCGTAATCCATTAGCGAATGGGACATTGGCACGGCGAAGTGCAGCACTTGGGGCAACCGTTGGCGTAGCGTTGGGCTGCTGCCTCTATGTCTACTCCCGCTAAATTCGCCACACTCAGCAGCCAAGCCAACACATCGGAAAACTCCACCTTCAGTGCCTCCAAATTCCGTTGGTCACTTTTCAACAACCGCGCCAATTCTCCCACTTCTTCCACGAACCACAAAAAAGTGCGTTCCAAACCGCGCTGGGCATCCCGCTCAAAATAAGTACGGTGGATTTGATCCTGCAATTCTCGCAGCGTCAACCTTTCAACCCCCTTTCGTAGCGCAGGAGCCATCGCTTTCAGCGCCCTAAATTGTTAGGCTTCCCAAACGACAATGACAGGGCAAAAGACCAATCTCCGTTTACAATCAAAGCAAATCTGCCCCCTCTGCATGAGCCAATGTGGTTGCAGGTGAGGCGAGATGAAGGAACCGGAGGCAGTCTTGGTAGCGGCGTTGCTGCACGATATCGGAAAGTTTAGCCAGCGGGTGGGCAACGAGGTGAGGTGGCGCCATGAGGCTTTCACCGAACAATTCCTCCGGACCTTCAGCGAAAAGTTGGGAGCTGATGCTGAACGCATTTTGGACTTGGCAGCCACTCACCACCAAGAGGTCGCCCAACGCGATCAACTGTGTGTCAAGTTAGCTGATTGGTTGGCTTCTGCAGAACGCCAACGAGAAGTGCAACCCCAAATCCCTCCTGAGCGAACCGCCTTGCTTGCTTTGCCTTCCCGAGTCCAACTCACCCAACCTGAACCCCAACCTCGCTTTCTCCCCTTGCACCCGCTAAGGCTGGACGAAGCCACCTTTTTCCCCACCGATCAGCGGCAAGTTGCTCCCGAGGACTACCGTGACTTGTGGGACAAGTTCACGAAAACTTTGGAGCAACTGCCCAGCCTGCTTACCTTGACCACATGGCTGACCTTATTGCAGGTTTATGCCCACGCTATCCCATCGGCAACTCCTTGGGAGCGGGAACCCGAAAGGCGCACCACGCCAGATGTCTCGCTATTTCACCACGCCAAGTTGACCGCTGCCATCGCTGCTTGCCTTGTCCACTTGCCTGAAGACCAATTGTCAACCGACGAGTTGGTGCAACTGCGGAACGCGTTGCGCGGGTTTGAAGCGCCAGACTTCCTCCCTCGCCTTCGTCGGGATCCTGTCGCTCAAAAGCCCTTGTGCCTGCTGGTTCGGGGAGATGTGGCGGGGATTCAAAGTTGGCTTTACCGAATCGCCCGTGCTGAAGGGGAAACCCACCGACGCACTGCCAAGCGGTTGCGCGGCCGTTCCTTTTACCTCGTGTTGCTCACTGAAGCCGTTGCCCTTTGGCTTTGTCAACAAGCCAGTGTGCCAACATGCAACATCCTTTTCTGCGGCGGTGGCGTTTTTGATCTCTTGCTGCCCATCACCGTTGAACCCAAGTTGACCGAGTGGGAACGCACCTTGGACGAATGGTTGCTCAATGAGTTCTTCGGCGACTTGAAAATCAACTTAGCTTGGGTGCGCGTAAGCGCCTACAACTTTTACCAGTTTGGCTCTGTTTACCAAAGCCTTGCTGCAGCATTGGAGCAACGCAAGCGCCGAACCTTCGCTCACTACTTGGACACCCCCAACTTTTGGCAGCACGAAGTGGCTGACATTTGCCGCTACTGCGACACCAAGCCTTTTGCTCAGCCCGATTCTCCATGCGAACAGTGTCAATTGCACGAACGCTTAGGTGACGCTTTGCGCCACGCCGACAAAATCACCTACCTTGTTTGGGCGTCTGGCAACGCTGCATCAACCGTCCGCAACACCGTCCGAACGCGTGAAGGCGTTTCGGTGCGCTTTGACCCGTTGGGCCTCACCGCTGCTTTGGTTGACGAACAAACAGCCCAAGCAATTGTCAAGGCATGGGACGGACAAAGTAACTTGACAATTTGCAAGCGCAACGACCCGCAGGATTGGTGGCAAGCGCTGCTCTGGGACAAGCAAAAGCCTGTGTCAGCGGGTGTTTGGTGGGCTGCCTCCGACGCACCCGTTGCGCTTCGTCAATGGCGAGCGCCCAACAAACCCGATGACGACCCCGATGCGATTGTGCACGAGGACGAAGGGATGGACTTTGACGAAATCGCTGCCCTTAGCGACGGCGACGATTTGCTCGGCGTGCTGCGCATGGATGTGGACAACTTGGGGGCTTTGTTCGCTGTCGGCGTTGAGCCATCCACGCCTTCCCGAATCGCCGAATTGAGTGGGCGCAAGGATGCCTTCTTCAGTGGGCGGAGTAGATAACCCCGTCATCAAAGACCCAATCACCGACTTGCCCTACATCCCTGGTTCGTCGCTCAAAGGCAAACTCCGTTCGCTGCTGGAGTGGGCTCGTGACACCCAAGCGGTGAAGCAACCGCATTCCAAGCATCGCATCTTCGGCGCCTGCGAATGTGGCAAATGCGTGGTTTGTCGGCTCTTCGGTGTCGCTTCTGACGACCCAGAAAAACGAATGAAAGCAGGGCCCACCCGCTTGCTCGTCCGCGATGCTTTCCCAACAGGCTACGAAGCGATACTGAAAGGCGAAGAACCGCATCCCGACAGCACGGTTGGGCGCTGGTGGGAGATGTTGGGTGTCGGCGTCGGCACCGAACTGAAAACGGAAAACTTTTTGGATCGCATCACTTCCGAAGCCAATCCCCGCACAATGGAACGGGTGCCCGCTGGCTCCGAATTCCAAGTAGAGTTCGTCCTGGATGTCTATCACGCTGACGGCGACAAGGAACTGCTTCAAGCCCTTGCCGAAGCGATGGCTCTGTTGGAACACAGTGCGTTGGGTGGCAGTGGCTCTCGTGGCTACGGGCGCGTGCGGTTCAAAAACCTAACCGTGACTTGGTTCCCCGCAACTACTACCGAACAGGTGAAGGGGCAAAGTCAGATGAAATTGGCACGGTAGCGCAGCTGCAAGCGAAGGTTAACGAGCTGTGGAAGTGGGTTGGGAACAGCGTCGCAGGGGAGGGGTAAGGGCGATGGCAACTTGGCTTGTCCGCTTGCGACCCAGGAGCAGCGTGGGGGTAGATTTGACCTCCGAGACGCTGTTTGGTGCCCTCTGTTGGGCACTTCGGCGATTGGACGGAGCCGAAGCCCTTGATCGTTGGTTGCAACGCTGCTGCACTCAACTACCTGAACTCGCCCTCTCTTCGCCCCTCCCGTTCGTGGACGGTGACCTTCCCTTGCACTTCTTTCCCGTGCCTTTATCCTTGCTGCCCACCAGTCAAACAGTCGCTCAAGTCGCAGGCAACGATCGCCAACAGCTGATTGCTGCTATCGCTGCCGCCAAAAAGATCAGCAAAGCTGCCTACTTGTCCGAAACCCTGTTAAAGCAAGCCGCGAAGGGCGACTTGACACCTGAAGCATTGCTGGAGCAAGTGTTGCGGGAGCAAATAGTGATAGTCAGTGGGTGCTTGCTTACGGTCAGCGATGTTGAGTGCTTGCCGAAACTGAAAAGCACAAAGCAGGAACAACCCCTCTGGGAAACCATAGACGCTTTGCACACCGCTGTTGACCGAGTAGCGATGGGAGCTGCGGAAGGGTCGCTCTTTTATGACACCGAGCGCTTCTTCGCACCGAAAGTGGGGTTGTTTGTCCTCATTCGTTGTCCTGAAGACTTCCCGCTGACTGCCGTAGTGCGCTTGTGGGCTCATGAAGCCTTCGGGGGCAACCGTTCTGTTGGCAAAGGGCATCTTGTGCCAGATAACCCAGAACCTGCCGACACATGGTTGACGCAACTGGAAGCACCCGATGGCAACGCCGTTTTGCTGCTATCGCGATGCGTTCCCCGAGAAGGAGAGTTTGAGTGGCAGCAATCTTTCTATCGGTTGGTGACTCGCCGACCCAAGTTTGAGTCCGCCTTCGGACAACCTGACCGCGTTTACAAAGGTATTTTTCGGTTCGTTGCGGAAGGCGCCGTATTGGTGCCCACCAAACCGCAACCTGCTTACGGTCAATTGTTGTGTATTGGCACCCAAACCGATTACAATGGCATTGTCCACTCTGTTTACCACAACGGCATTGGCTTTCCGTTGCGTTACCATCTGGGAGAGCACTTTTCCTAAGGCGCTAATATGCGGTTCATCAGGAAGCGGACCCTAAAGAAGCGCCGATATGCTTCAGCAGCCCTAAAGGTGGTGACGCAGAATGCGGTGGCAGCAACCCATCACCCTAAAAGTAACCGTTTGCTCACCTGTCCTGGTTGGCTCAGGCGAAAAGTGCAATGCCTTAGGCTTCGTCCCTGATCGCAACCGGAATACTGTGTTGGTGGTAGACGAGCACCGACTCTTTGCTGCTTTAAAAGAAGAGGAGTGCGAAAAGTTCTTGCATTGGTTGGAAGACTTGATAAGTCAAGAAAACCGACCCGCACCTCAAAGAGCCCGACCTTCACTCAACGACTTTCTGCCACGCATCAAGAAATCAGCGGAGTGGTTGCGGCAATCTAAAGCGGTTCGCTACGAACTCCGTTGGTGCGAAGAAATAGAGAGGGCCGACCCAAGAAGGCGTGACGAGTTCATCAGGAGGTGTCGCGAGTTTTCCCTCTGCCTCAAAACCCCTGACCATCGCCCCTACCTGCCTGGCAGCGAGTTGAAAGGTGCGTTGCGCACTGCTGTCCTCGTTGAATTGCTAACCCAAACCCATCAGCAATTAAACCAATTGGTGCAGGGCATTTCTAAATTGCACTCCGACTTGCAACGGGAACCGCAAAAGAGCAACCAAAGTCGCCAACTCCGTCAATTAGCGTTGCAGACTGAACAAAACCTTTTGCGGTCAGGGCAACGAGATGCCCACTATGACCTCCTTCGAGGCGTTGCCATCAGCGACAGCCAGCCGTTTCCTCAATCCGCTTTGCGCCTCTACGCTGCCAAACGGTTGGGCATGAGCAGGGATGTGACCGTGTTTACCGAAGCCATCGCACCGGGTAGCCAAACGGTTGTGACTTTGTCCTTAGCGCGCCCCGACCGTTGGATGGAAAAACTTGGTCTGACAGATCATTCGGGCTGGCTAAACTGGAACCAATTAGCCCAAGCCCTTTACAGCCACGCTAATGCCCAATTGGAGTTTTTGGAGCGAAAGTTTCCGCAGCTGCGGCAGCGGATCAACCAACTCAGGAACCTCAATAGCCCTGACGCTCCCCTGATGCGGATTGGTTGGGGACAAGGCTATATTAGCACCACCATGACCTATCCGATCCGAACGCAGCACCCTAACGAATACGAAACCCTGCGGAAAATCATGGCGGAACTCATCAGGCAATACAGGCGCACTGCCTCCAACAACTTCCCCAAAACCCTTTGGGTGGTTTGGACAAACAACCAAGCCGCTGACCTCTTTGGCTGGATTCAGCTCATGCGTGTGTAGGAGGTGAACTGCGATGCCCTCAGAGGACGAAGGTGAACTGTTTGGTTCCTCGGTAAAAGTGCTCCACTCCTACAGGCATCTTGCAGAAGTCAACTGGCAAAGTTTGAACGATCACCCCCTGACTGCGTTACCTTGGGATGCTTGGTTTGTGCTAAAATGCTCTCTTGCCTTTGCCGAAAAGGTTATTGCCCGGAAGTGTTCGCAGGAGGCGAGCGCCATGATCATCGAGCCCAAACTGATCATGCTGGAAGATGTGAAAGCCAGCGAGAAGGTGCAAACGTTCATCCGATTGTCCGATGAGCAAATGGAGGCCATTGGCTACACAGAACACGGGTTTCGCCATGTCAGTTTGGTTGCCCACAACGCCCGCCGCCTCCTGCAAGAGTTGGGGTTCAATGACCGGCAGCCCGAGTTAGCCGCTATTGCCGGTTACCTGCACGATGTGGGCAACATGATCTCCCGCATCATGCACAGCAAAACGGGTGCGGTCATCGCCTTGAACCTGCTTTTGGAGTTAGGGATGTCTCCTGATGAAGCTGGGGCTGTTGCTGCTGCTATTGGTAACCACGATGAGCAAGAGGGGGGCGCAATCATTTCGCCCATTACGGCAGCCGTGGTAATTGCTGACAAAGCCGATGTTCATCGTTCCCGAGTCCGCAACCCCAACATGGCAGCCTTTGACATCCACGACCGCATCAATTACGCTGCCCAACAAGCCTTGCTTTCCGTGAACCCGAGGGAACGCACCATCACACTGGATTTGACCATTGACTTGAGCATCGGGAGCGTGTTCGAATACTTCGAGATCTTCATGAGCCGTATGCTGTTCAGCCGGAAAGCAGCGGAGTTTTTAGGTTGCCGCTATCGGTTGGTCATCAACGGTGTGCCGATGCTGTGACGAGGTAGGCTTTATTCTGAATTGAGCAGGGAACGCAAAACTTGGCGTAAAGTTTCTGCCTCCGTTTCACTCAGCGGGGTCAAAGGGCGGCGAGGGCGACCTGCAGGGACCCCTTGAGCGATAAGTGCTGCTTTCACTCGTGCGGGAAAGTTTTGACCGTTCAAGTGATGCCATAAGCGCAGCAATTGGGTGTGTAGCTGTTGAGCCTTCTCGTGCTCTCCTTTTTGCACCGCTTCCCAAAGGGCAACGGACAGGTGGGGGAAAGCAGTGCAAAGACCAGCGATGGCTCCATGGGCACCCAGCAAAAAACTGGGGTAAAGCAAATCGTCAACAGCTGTCAGCACCCATTTGCCTTCGGGAAGGTTTGCCAGAAGCCACGCCAAGGCGTGTAAGTCGCCTGCACTTTGCTTGACACCTATGACAAAAGGCGTTTCTGCCATCAACTGCACCAATGCCTCAGCGCTCAAGTAAGCCCAAGGCACAACATTGTAAACCAAAACGGGCAACCCTGTTTCTTCGCCGATAGTGCGAAAATAGGCGAACAACTCGGGTTCGCTGGGTGAAAACAAGTAATGCGGTGGCGTGACCATCAAAGCCGCTACGGGCAAGTTGCGCACAGCGAAAGCGTGTTGCAAGGCTTGACGAGTTGAATTGGCGATGATGCCAACGATTAGGGGAACCCTGCCGTTGATCTCTTCCAAGGCAATCTCTGTGATGCGGCGCGTTTCATCGGGAGTGAGCGTATAGCCTTCACCCGTGCTCCCGCAAACAGCGATGCCATGCACTTTTGCAGAGAGGAAGAAACGAAGGACTGCACGAAGAGCAAATTCATCTACTTCGTCCTCTTCGTCAAAAGGGGTCGGGGATGGTGGGATGATGCCATGAAGTTTCCTTTGCTCTACTGCTGCGTGAGGGAGCCCTTCGTTGTTCAACCTCATGGCTGCTTACACCTCCTTGGAAACTGTTGCCTTAGGCAAGGAAAGTTGTCGCTTCCTTAACGGCGGCGCAACGCCTCCACAACGGTCCATAAACCGTGCGCTACCAATTCCCCCCAAACAATGCCCACAAAAAGGGGACGCAAGGCTTGGTAGCCCTTCAACCCCATCAGTCGCAAGGTCAACCGATGAGTAAGCCAACCAAGGAACAGGGAAAACCACTGGTTGCGCAAAGTTGCGGTGCTGCTCATGATGAGCCCCAACGGCGAGATTTGCCACCAAAGGAAGTGACGGTGAAGGTAAAGGAGGATTGCCATAGCGGTGCCACCGATGATCATGTTTTGCACGAAGGGCACATCCGTCCCAAAAGGTGCCGCCACCCAACTGCGCAACCGGTGAAACGCCCATGCTGGCTCCTGCTGGGTGAACCAAGGGGTCAAGTTCAAAGCGCCCCGACGGTAGCAAAGCCAAAACGAAAAAGGTAAAGCAACCGCCAGCGTGACGAGGTAACCCCATCCCAAATGCAGAGCAAACCGCTTTACGGAGAACGGTACTGCTGTCGCCAACTTGAACCCGTCCATCAAGTAAGGCAGCGGAATGGTCACTTGGTCAAACATGAGCAATTGTTGGGGAAATGCCATAACTGTCAAGTTGCGCCAACCAACTCGCTGCACGCCAAAGGTGCGTGCCAACACATCCCAAGGCGTAAAGGAGCATTCCACATGCATCACGCCGCCCGCACTCACGATGCGGGTCAAACCCAAGTGCACAGATGTCCACACGACGAGAAGAAGGGTGGCAAATATCGGCTGCATGCCCGAAATCGCAAGCAACCCCACGAGGGCAAGAAGACCAAAAAGCCAACCCACCAATCCCCAGCGAGAAGTTTGGTCAGCACTTCGCCAGTTGGACAGAGTTTGGCGGAAAGAAGGGGTGAGCAAAGCAGCGGCTAAAACCAAAAACGCTCCTGCCTCTTGCGCCCGCTGCAAAGTCGTGATGCCACCCGTCCCCACGCCCGGTGGCACCCCATACCATCGTAACCCTAACTTCACAAACATGTGAACCCAATAGAAGCCCCAGAAACTAACCGCCACTTCCGACGGAATTAGGTAACCCATCCCTACGGCGGCAAACCGAAGCGTTGTTTCCTCCCCTTGCCAAATATCAAAGGGAAAATCGGTGAACACCTGCCCCCAACGAAATTGAAGGGGCACCGATGGCAAAGCAGGAAGGGTTCGGGAAAGAGCATTGAGGGAGTGAACGAACAACGGGATCCCAAGACCCAAAAGGAACGGTGCAGCAAAGTTTTTGAGCTCAAGGGTTTGGATTGCTTGCACCACTTGCACTGTTGGAAATGCTAACTTCTCCTCCACGATCCAACGCCGATGCAACCAGAGGGCAAGGCAAAAGTGGGCAGCAAGATAGCAAGAGGCAAACAAAACCCAAAACAGGGTGGGTGCTAACCAAGGCTGCCAAGGGAGGGGCGAAGGCGCAGGGATACCATGATAAAACCCCTGCACTGCCGCTTTGTCCGAGACCACAAACCAAGAAGGTAGGTAGCTGCCAAACAGTTCTTGCCATTGGTTAGCAGGGGAGGTGAAGTAATGGAAAGCTGCCATCAGGGGGAACAAAAAACCAACCAACCCACTGGAAGGCAAGGCAGCACAAAAGTGCCAAACTCCGTAAACCAACAACACTTCGCCCCATGACCAAGTCCTTCCCCATCGGGAAAGCAGTGTTCGGGCAAGCACGAGGAGCAAAAGCTGGGTCAACGCGGCACTGGACAGATGGGCTTCGGTTAGCCGTGAATTCAAGACCAAATCCGCATAGGGGGTCGCCAGGGCAATAAAAACCAGCCCGAAGGAAACAAACAGAAGCGATAACCAACGGGGAGAGCCGTTCGCTCCCTCAGATTTGTCCAAGCCCCTTACCAGTTGACCAGCGGAAGAGGTTGCCAACTCCCCCATGCTTGCTTTCCCCGAACAGAAAGTATGGGGCATTCAATCCTAATCCTCCCAGCAGGCAGTAGGAAGCCGTTCACTTACCCATTCATTTCTCTTGCTCCATTGGGTGGGTGGGTAGCACCTTCTGGGGTGGCTGTTCCGTATAAGTTGGTTGGCTCCGCAACCTCGTCACGAAAGCACCAATGATCACGACCAAGACAGCAATAACAACCAGCGCCACAAGCAACCGATTCATGCTTTCTCACTCCTCCCCGTAGGCAATGCGAAACCGCTGAGCATCTGCCATGCGGGTCCACCAGTTGCGAAGGCTTCGGCGCACCCACTTGACATGTCCATCAGCAAAACTCATGTTGAACCCATCGGAATGACGCCGATCCAAACGCCCCACTTTGCGTGTTTCATTACCCACTGTCTCAAAACAACCTCCCCGAGGGCTCAGGTGTTCAGTGTCCCGGAAAATTCGGAACACAACCACAGAAGTGAATTGAGGGTTGTTCTTATCGCAATTTGGGTTGCCGTCGATTAGAGCAATGGTGGTAGCAGGTTCTTCAAAAGAGGCATCGTGCGCTCCTACATCAGCAACCGTAAACCCTCGCACTGGATCCAGGGCTTCGTGCGAGACCATTCCCCAATAGCAAGGGTTCCAACGGCTGGGAGACCCCCCACCCGGAGTGCATGAGATGCCGGGCACTTCTTGACCTTCATCGTAGCCTTCGTTATACACATAACCAAGGCGGAAGGGGTTTTCCACCGAGCCTAAAGGCGGCGAACCCCATTGGGCAATTACTGGCGGACAATCCCGACGAGCAGCCGGTGTTGTCCAAACCCACGCATTCTGAGCTCGGGACGGACAAGCGAAAATCTGAACATTCCGAATGTAAGGCTGACAAAAGTCCATCCATGTCAGCTGAGGACACTGATTCCACCCATTGGGGAAAGACCAAGCTGGTGGAAAGTGTCCGTCGTAATCCTCCCGATACATGGAATAGGCTAAGCCCAGTTGCTTTAAGTTGCTCGTGCAAGAGGCTTGCCGCGCTTTATCCCTTACTTGGCTGAACACGGGGAACAAGATAGCCGCCAGGATCGCAATTATCGCGATCACCACCAGCAGTTCGATTAGAGTGAAGCCTTCACACCTATTGGGGCGCCCCATACTGATCCCTCCTATGTAGCGAATTTTAAACCCGTAATCCTTATCCCCGCCAGCGTTGCACTTTTGGGGCACTTTTGTAGCCACAAAGCTCCTGAAGCCGGTTGAAGGCTCTTGAGGCAAAGCTCTGAAGAAGTCAACCGCTCTTTGCCCCTAAGGTTGTTGGCTTTCAAAGACGGGATTTGGCTCCTTTCGCTAATTGTGGTAGCCTCGTTAGGAGCAAATTTTTTGTTTGCGGCTACTACTCCTTGGCAGGCGCTTACAGACAAGTGATCGGTCAAACTCTGGTGGTTGACCGTGAAGGTCCTCGTAGGAGACTGGTGCACACTTGTGTTAGTAAGGCATTGGTCGCAGCAAGCAAACCTTTATTGTTGGGCTACGAACGGAACCAAGCGATTGTGCGTTGCAGTCCTTCTTCCAAAGTCACAGTTGGTTCGTAGCCCAACTGCTTGCGCGCTTTCGTGATGTCGGCGAGGGAATGGCGGACATCGCCAGGGCGAGGGGGAGCGTAAATCGGCTCTATGTGGTTGGCACCTATGAGGGTGCGCAAGAGGCGAAAGAGTTCGTTGACCGAAGTTTGTTTGCCTGCTCCCACATTGAACACTTCGCCTGTCACCCCAGAAGCCGTAGCTGCCAACAAATTGGCTTGCACGCAATTGTCCACGAAGGTGAAATCACGGGTTTGTTCCCCATCACCGTAGATTGTTGGGGACTCTCCCCTTAGGAGGGCTGTGATAAAGCGGGGGATGACTGCTGCGTATTGGGAGGTAGGGTCTTGGCGTGGACCGAAAATGTTGAAGTAGCGTAGACTCACCGTTTCCAACCCGTAAAGTCGCCAAAACAGCTGGCACAAGTGTTCCCCAACCAACTTGCTAAGGGCGTATGGGGACTGAGGGTTAGGCGGCATGTCTTCTCGCTTGGGGAGCGTTGGCGTTTCGCCGTAAACGGACGAAGACGAAGCGAACACGACACGCTTGACTTTTTCGTCGCGGGCGGCGAGGAGCAAGAGGAGGGTTCCCGTGGCGTTGACTTGGTGGGTCGTCAAGGGGTCTTCTACAGACCGGACGACCGAGGGGATAGCCCCTTGGTGGAAGATAAACGCCACACCTTTCACCGCCTGTTGCACTGTTTGCGGATTAGTCAAACTCCCCTCTATCAGGTCTATGCGGTCCAGCAAATGAGCGATGTTGGCACGCTTACCCGTAGAGAAATCGTCTAAAACACGCACTTTTGCCCCTAATTGCACCAACCGTTCCGTTAGGTGCGAGCCAATGAACCCTGCTCCTCCAGTGACCAAAACAGGCACCCCACGCCAGTCGCTCACAGTGCTCCCCCGCTTTCTTTCTGTTTTTTCGGCTTTGCGCAAAGGTTGCCCCAAAACTGTTGTAAGGCTAACGGGAAAACCCCTTTTCGGATGTAACTTTTGTCATGCGGGAACGGCTTCTTTAGGTTGGGCAGAGAGCCAGTTTTGGATTTCGCGGCGGCGGATTTCCTGCAGCAATTCTTCCAAGTCTCCGTCCAGAATTTCTTTCAATCGGTAAAGCGTGATATCGTAGCGGTGATCGGTGACTCGGTTTTGGATAAAGTTGTAGGTGCGGTCTTTATCGCTTCGGTCGCCCGATTTGATTTGCTCACGGCGCTGGCGTTGGATTTGGGCTTCTTGTTCTCGCCGCTTCATCTCCGTCAGTCGGGTGCGCAAAATCCGCAATGCCTTTGCCTTGTTTTGGTGTTGGCTCCGTTCGTCTTGACACTCTACAACCAAACCGGTGGGTTTATGGCGGATCCTGACAGCGGTCTCGTTCTTCTGCATGTGCTGACCGCCCGGACCAGAGGAACGGAAGGTTTCAATTTCCAAGTCTTCTTCTCGGATCTCCACAGAAGCCTCTTCGGCTTCGGGAAGCACGGCGACCGTTGCGGCACTGGTGTGGATTCGCCCTGAGGATTCGGTGACGGGAATTCGTTGGACGCGATGCACCCCGCTTTCGTAGCGGAGCAAGCGCCAAGCGTCCTTGCCGCTGATATGCAGGATAACCTCTTTGTAGCCTCCCAAAGCTGATGGACTCTCGTAAACGATTTCCGCCTTCCACCCTTTCCGCTCAGCGAACCGCAGATACATCCGACACAGGTCTCGGGCGAACAGGGCGGCTTCTTCGCCTCCCGTGCCTGCTCGGATTTCCATGACTAAGTCCTTGCCTTCATTGGGGTCTTTAGGCAGCAAGGCTTCTGCCAGTTCCTCTTCTAACCGCTCCCGCAAGGGGACAATAGTTTCCAACTCCTCCTGCGCCAACTTTGCCAAATCCTCATCGCTTTCGCTTTCCAAAATCTCGCGCGCTTGTTGTTCTTGTTGGAGCAAACGCTTGTATTCACGGTAGCGCTCTACAATGGGTAGCAACTCCCCGTGCCGTTTCATGAGGGCTTGCAAACGAGCGGAATCCTTGGCGATTTCTGGGTCTGCTAATTGCTGCTCTATGGTTTGCAGTTCGGCTTCCAAAGCATCCAATTGCTGTCGCATCAACCATCACCTACTCCAAAGGGGTTGAGGCTTGCTTGAATTGGGATGGTTGAGTGGTTACGCCTTCCAATCGTAGCACTTCGTTGAGGGCAGCCAGCGCCACTTCTAATTGGTGTTCATCGGGTTGACGAGTAGTGAGTTTCTGTAGCCAAAGTCCCGGTGCTGCAAGCCACTTCATCACAGGGTTGTTAGCCCCTAACCGCAGCAGTTC
>VAPR01000771.1_pt1 | contig 18782 bp, 18 predicted proteins | sample 3380701 | NCBI WGS metagenome assembly VAPR01 (sample SAMN11536904, study PRJNA540576) | hot springs metagenome | isolation source: hot spring wet sediment | place: Spain: Lobios | collected 2014-01 | reverse complement strand
CCTCTTATCTATGGAAAAAAGCACATAAATTGATAATCTTTCTGCAACCGCAATTACTGTGGCATCTACAAAACCTATACAGTTTTTTACAAACTTTACTTTACCCAGAGAAATTCCTTTGTGGCTTTAATGCAACACTCAGGTTCGATGTTAATTAACACTCAATCACTTACAAGGTGGATTAAATTTGCAGAACCTCGGGATACAAAAAATCGTAGAAAAGCTTGTAGCTTGGAGAAAACACACTTTCTACCTTTCTTGTTGTCTTAAGGTCTCTATGCCTTAGAATCTTGCTTACAGCACTTATATTTGCATTCTGCTTTGCCTTTTCTCCTCGGATTCAAAGATGATTACCTGATTTTATCGGTTCGTAAAGCAGTTTAGCCTGTTTTACAGGATTTTCCCCTCTTTTAATAAGTATTACTGATTGTAATTGTAATATTTTTTCCTCTGAAGTAGACGATTAAGGATTGTGAAAAGCTAAGGGTAGCGGAAATTCTTCCTGCAACGTATAAGCCTTCTTCTCTTATTCTTGTTTTATTTTTAGCTTTCCGAGTTTTAACTCCAAGGTTTTAAGGTTCGATTCTTCTAGCTCCGAGTTTACTTAAGTCTTTATCATAAGAGCAGACTTCTACCTGAAGTTCTTTAGAGAGTTCAGATATATAAGCACCGGGGACATCAACATTATGCTTAGCGTAAATATCCAGGGCCTTTAGTATGATTCCTTTGTTTCTTATCTTAAGACCTTTAAAGGTTAGAATTGGTTTCAGTATATCCCTTTATATAACTTTTCTCTAGTTTAAAGAACTTTTGTAATGTCCATATGACCTCCGCAAGTGGCAAGTGTTATTTTCATAAGAATAGCTTTTTCTGTTCCAAATTCTAGTCTTTTAAAGAGTTCTTTGCGCTTTTCCGCTTTTTCCGGGTTGTCCCGGGTTAAGTATCTTAAAAGGAAATTAGAATCAATCAAGTTCATTGGCAATATCCTTTGCTATCTCTTGAGAAACCTTTTCTTTTATTGATTTGAAATCCAATTTAGTCTTTACCTTGTCTTTTAGTATGCCAGCAAGTTTCTCAGCTTTGCTTTATGCAGGGGATATTTTTGTTGTGTTGTCCTCTAGTTCTATCTCTACGTAGTCACCTGTATTTATTTTTAGGGCATCTCTTAAAGTTTTGGGAAGTACTATATGTCCTTTATATGTCCTTTACTTGATACTTTTGCCAGTTTCTTTATCATGATTTCACCTATATTTTGTTTTTTCACATTTATTGTAATAGTAAAAGTACTTAACTCCTTAAAAAATCGGAGCAAATTACTGCTCAAGAACTTCTTTAATTCTCTAACATACTGATGTTATTTATAAATTTGGCGGGGCCGACGGGACTTGAACCCGCGACCTCTGGCTTGACAGGCCAGCGTTCTAACCGGGCTGAACTACGGCCCCACCTTAAGTGGTGGGCGGTACCGGGATTGAACCAGTGACCTCTTGCTTGTAAGGCAAGCGCTCTCCCACTGAGCTAACCGCCCATATAAACAGAACTCTAAAGAGCAGACACTAAACGGGTAATTTATATAACTGAATTTATGCATCTTGTCCAGATTCCATAAACAATTTAGCCCATAGCCTATTGCTTGATACGCTATGGGCTAAACCTAACAAACCTGATATCCAGCAACTTAAGAGAGATTTACATTAGTTCCAACTCCCTCACCAACTGAAAGAGAAGGAGGGGGAGGGGATGGAACAACCAGATCCCTCTGCTTGAGCACCGGTTCATCCGAAACTATGGCTTCGTTTAAGACCTCATCCATATGCTCAACAAGCTTGATCTTTATATCCTTTAGAATCTTATTCGGTATATCCTTTAGATCCTTTTCGTTTTCCTTGGGAATTATCACCTTCTTAACCCTACCACGATGAGCAGCAAGTATCTTCTCCTTGAGTCCACCTATAGGGAGCACCCTTCCACGCAGTGTTATCTCTCCTGTCATTGCAACTTCCCGGCTTACTGGTTTCTTTATCAGAGCCGACACTATAGCAGTTGCAATCGCTATACCTGCTGAAGGCCCATCCTTAGGTGTAGCTCCTTCAGGAACGTGTATGTGAACATCTATCTTCTGATAGAAATAACGCTCAAGACCCAGTTGCTCAGCCCTTGACCTTACATAGCTCATCGCAGCATGAGCTGACTCCTGCATTACCTCTCCAAGTTTCCCTGTAACCGTAAAATTACCCTTACCCGGAACCACAGCAACCTCAATGGTAAGGAGCTCTCCACCCACTTCCGTCCAGGCAAGCCCTGTAGCGATTCCTATCTGATCCTTCTCCTCAATCTCACCGTATCTGTATTTCGGTATTCCAAGGTATTTTGGTACTGAACTGGCAGTTATCTTAACCACATGATCAGGTCCGTGCTTTACAACTTCCTTGGCAACTTTTCTGCATATTGTTCCAATTTCACGCTCTAATGTTCTTACCCCTGCTTCACGGGTGTATCGCCTTATGATTGTAAGAATTGCACTGTCAGATATGGTGCAGTTCTCAGGCTTTAGCCCATGGGCTTCAAGTTGCTTTGGAATCAGGAACCTCTTTGCAATCTGGAGCTTCTCGTCTTCGGTATAACCGGGAATCCTTATAATTTCCATTCTATCCTGAAGCGCCCAGGGAATCGTATGAAGCACATTAGCAGTTGTAATAAAGAGGACGTTTGAGAGATCATAATCCACCTCAATGTAGTGGTCATTAAAAGCCTTGTTCTGCTCGGGATCCAGTGCTTCAAGAAGCGCAGATGCAGGGTCACCCCTAAAATCCATACCCAGCTTGTCTATCTCATCCAGCAAGAATACAGGGTTTACAGTTCCTGCTTTTCTCATTCCCTGGATAATCTTTCCGGGAAGAGCACCAATATAGGTACGACGATGCCCTCTAATCTCAGCCTCATCCCTTACTCCACCAAGAGAAACCCTAACGAATTTCCTTCCCATAGCACGGGCTATAGATTTGGCAAGAGAGGTCTTTCCAACCCCTGGAGGACCAACAAAACAGAGTATAGGACCCCTTAGTTTATTTGTAAGTGCTCTTACCGCAAGATACTCCAAGATCCTTTCTTTAGGCTTTTCAAGACCATAGTGGTCTTCATCAAGGATTTTCTTGGCCTCATCTATATCAAGCCTGTCCTCTGTTTTCTCATTTGTCCATGGAAGGGAAAGGAGCCAATCTATGTAGTTTCTTACCACAGTGGCTTCAGCCGACATAGGAGACATCATCTTAAGCTTCTTAAGCTCCCTTCTTACCTTCTGCTCTACTTCCTCAGGAAGAGATTTCTGTTTGAGTCTTTCCTCAAACTCCTGAATCTCTGATTTTAAATCATCCTTCTCTCCAAGCTCTTTCTGAATAGCCCTCATCTGCTCGGTAAGATAGTACTCCTTCTGGGCCTTCTCCATCTGCTTTTTAACCCGCGTTCGTATCCGCTTCTCTATCTGAAGGATTTCAAGCTCTGCCTGAATCTTTTCATAAAGCTTCTCCAGTCTTTCAGCAGGATTTACAGTCTCAAGTATCTCCTGCTTGTCCTGAAGTTTTAGTCCAAGATGCGAAGCAATCGTATCAGCAAGGCGGCTTGGCTCCTCAATAGATGCAACGGTAACAAGAACCTCAGAAGGAATCTTCTTGTTAAGCTTTACGTAGTTCTCAAAAGCCGTAAGCAGGGTTCGAATAAGGGCTTCAGTCTCAACTCCAACCTCTGCACTCTCAACAATCGGCTCTGCTTCAACCAAGAAAAAGCTTGGATTTGGCACATAACGAAGTATTCTAGCCCTTTTCTTTCCTTCTACCAGAACTTTAACGGTACCATCAGGAAGGCGAAGCATCTGAACTATTGTTCCTATAGTACCTACCCGATAGATATCCTCTTCGTTTGGATCATTGGTTTTTGCATCCTTTTGCGCAACGAGAAGGATCTCCTTATTCTTCCTCATTGCTTCCTCAAGGGCCCTTATGGACTTTTCCCGCCCCACAAACAATGGAGCAACCATATGCGGGAAAATAACCACATCCCTTAAGGGAAGCAAAGGAATAACAATTACCTCTTGTTTCTTATCGTCATCAAATTTGAAAAACATTGGCATTTTTCTCCCCTCTTTTATCCAGATCCAAGTCTCCTCTCTTCTTCATAGAAAAAGAGAGGGTTTCCTGTACCTAGTATTACATCTTCTTTTATTATACAACGCCTAAGACCGGTTAAAGATGGAACCTCATAAGCGATATCGAGCATTATTGACTCTATTATAGACCTAAGACCTCGAGCACCGGTTTTTCTCTTCATTGCCTCTCTGGCTATCGCTCTTAGGGCGTCTTCTGTAAACTCAAGCTCAACCCCTTCTAACTCCATAAGCTTTTTAAACTGCTTTATAATAGCATTCTTTGGTTTTGTAAGAATCTCTATAAATGCATCCTCATCAAGCTCATCCAATGTGGCAACCACTGGAAGCCTTCCAACGAACTCAGGAATCAAACCAAACTTTATTAAATCCTCAGGCTGAACCTCTTTAAGGATCCTTCCCAGATCCTTTTCCTCCTTTCTTCCTATATTCGCCTCAAAACCCATTGATCTCTCCCCAATCCTGTGTCTTATTATATCCTCAAGTCCGCAGAAAGCGCCTCCACATATAAAGAGTATGTTCGTTGTATCCACCTGTATAAATTCCTGCTGAGGGTGTTTTCTACCACCCTTTGGAGGAACATTAGCCTTTGTACCCTCTATAATCTTTAAAAGAGCCTGTTGAACACCCTCACCAGAAACATCCCTTGTAATCGAAGGACTATCTCCAGACTTACGGGCAAGTTTATCTATCTCATCTATATATATAATTCCTTTTGACGCTCTTTCAATATCGTAATCTGCAGCCTGAAGAAGGCTAACAATCATGTTTTCAACATCTTCCCCAACATAACCGGCTTCTGTATAACAGGTGGCATCAACTATGGTAAAGGGGACATCTAAGAACCTTGCAAGTGTTTGAGCAAGGAGCGTTTTACCAGACCCAGTAGGACCTATAAGCAAGATATTGCTCTTTTGAATCTCTATATCGTTGTTTTTCCTGCTATAAGAGCTAAGCTCTACTCTCTTGTAGTGATTGTAAACCGCAACAGCCAGTGTCTTTTTAGCCCTTTCCTGACCTATTACGTACTCATCCAAAAAAGCCTTTATCTGAGCAGGTGTCGGAAGAGCAGAGTATCGCTTCCTAAGGTATCCTTCTTTTGCCTCCTCATCAGCAATTATCTCGTTACAGAGTTCTATACACTCATTACAGATGTAGACTGTAGGTCCGGCAATCAGTTTTCTTACCTCTTTTTGACTTTTTCCACAAAAAGAGCAGTAAAGTTTTCCATCTTTTCCATCACGCCTTGTTGTCACTTTGATGTCTCCTCCCTTTTCGTAATTATAGCATCAACGATGCCATATTCTAAGGCATCTTTTGCTGTAAGGAAGAAATCCCTTTCCGTATCCCTTGCAATCTTCTCTATAGGTTGCCCAGTATGGTATGCAAGGATTCTATTTATTTCCTCACGGATCCTCAGTATCTCCTTTGCATGTATCTCAACATCTGTAGCCTGTCCCTCAAAACCACCTAAAACCTGATGCAGCATTACACGAGCATGAGGGAGAGCATACCTCTTACCCTTAGTTCCAGCAGCAAGAAGAACAGCAGCCATACTGGCAGCCTGCCCTATGCACATTGTAACCACATCCGGTTTTACGTACTGCATTGTATCGTAGATAGCAAAACCAGCGGTTACAAGCCCACCAGGTGAGTTTATGTAAACGTATATATCCTTCTCCGGATTCTCAGACTCTAGAAAAAGCAACTGGGCAACAACCGTATCAGCCACCGCATCCGTAATCGGAGAACCGATAAAGATAATTCTATCCTTTAAAAGACGGGAGAAAATATCATAAGCTCTTTCTCCACGGCTTGTCTGCTCTATTACAATAGGCACATAATTTATCATACTGTTAGTTTTAGTATACTGATTAGGTATTTCCTTGTCAATTTAAGTTTGCTCGGGGGAAACCTCTTCTATTTTGGCTTTTTCCAAAAGGAAATCAAGCACTTTTTCCTCCAGTATTCGCTCTTCAAGAGCAGGAATCATGTTGTTTTTCTCGTATAGCTCCCTTACCCTCTCAAAAGGAACCTCATAAGCCCTTGCAATTTCCATAAGTCTGTTGTTTAACTCTTCTTCTTCGACTTTTATCCCTTCTTTCTTTGCGATTGCTCCCAGAATAAGCGAAGCCTTTACGTTACGTAAAGCCCTTTGCCTAAAGCTATTTTCCATGTCCTCATTTAAAGGCGGGACCTCAAGCCCATGTCTTTGAAAGCTAAGAACAAATTCCCTCTTTAAATGAGCTATCTCACTTTCAACCAGGGTTGGAGGAACATCAAAACTTGTTCTTTCCAGAAGGGCTGTTATAAGCTCTTCTTTCAGTTTACTTTTTGCCTCTTCCTCAAGTCTTTTTTCCAAATCTTCCTTAATCTTTTTTCTTAATGCCTCCACATTTTCCTGTCCGAGATCCTTTGCAAACTCATCGTCAAGCTGTGGCAAAATCCTCTGAAATACATCCTTTACCTTTATCCTAAACTTTACCGTTTTCCCTGCAACCTCCTTAATATGAAAATCCTCTGGATAGGTAACCTCAAACTCTTTCTCCTCCCCTTTCCTCATTCCCAGGATATTTTCCTCAAACTCCGGAATTAGCCTTCCTTCCCCCACAAGCAGCTGAACACCTTCTTTGGTAAGCTCAGGAATTGGTTTTCCATCCAGCACACCCTTGTAGTCAACAATAACATAGTCCCCTTTCCTTACCTCTCTTTCCTCCTCAAGTGGTTTAGCCTCAGCAGATTGCTCCCTTAGTTGGTTGATAACCCGTTCTATATCCTCATCCTTAACCTCATACCTTTCCTTTTTTAACTCAATTCCTATGTAATCCTTTACCTCAAATTCTGGTATAATTTCAAATACTGCAGTGTAACGAAACTCTCTATCACGCTCAACCTTCTCTGTGGTGATTTTTGGCCTAGATATAGGGGTAACAGAAGCTTCCTTTAGTGCTCCTTCAAAAGACTCAGAAACAAGCCTTGAGGCTACCTCATTGAGTATATCCTGTTTGTACATCGCCTCTATAATGCTTCTGGGAACCTTACCGGGACGAAATCCCTTTACCCTTGCGCTACTTTGAAACTCCTTAAGCACCTTCTCAAGCTTTTCCTTTACTTCCTCTGCAGGAATTGTTACCTCTACCTTTCTCTCAACACTACTTAATGCTTCAACATTAACCCTCATGGAAACAAAACTCCTCTTGCTTTAAATATGCTTAATTTGGAAGTTCCTGCGAGAGGGGGGAGTTGAACCCCCACGGGCTGTGCCCACTGGATCCTAAGTCCAGCGCGTCTGCCAGTTCCGCCACTCTCGCTTTTCTTATGGGCTGCGAGGGATTCGAACCCCCGACCCGGTGATTAAGAGTCACCTGCTCTACCAGACTGAGCTAGCAGCCCATCTAAACATTAATTTGAATCTAAAAGCAAATACGATAATCTCCTTCCAGCTATAAGCAGTATTATAAATGCGTTATTTCCAAAATCAACGCTTTTTAAGAATAAACTCCTATGGGTTCATAAACCCAGTTCTTGCAATATTTCCAAAACCTTGTTATCCCTTGTCTTAAAACAAAAAGAGACCTAGACTTAAAGGTAATTGACATAAAACAGAGAGATTTTGTATATAAGTAATGTATACGGGTAAGGAATTTATGGACCCCAGAAAAAAAGCAATTGTTATTGGAGCCCTACTTCATGACATAGGCAAGGTTGGGCAGAATATATTAAAGAGAGAAATACTATGAACTTAGTTAGACTAGCAGATGAAGCTTATAAAGAAATTCTAAAGCCTACTTCGAAATATAGAGAAGTAAGCGCTGATACTAGAGTTCCTTATATAAGCCTACTAGATCATTCACTATTAACCTCAGGAATTGCAGTTGCTTGTGTAAAAGAATTAATCTTAAGAGGCAGTTCTCCACTAGAATTAAGTGGCTATAACTTAACGGAGGAAGAAGCAATAGCATCAGTACGAATTGCTTCCTTATTCCATGACTACGGTAAAATCTACCAAACACACCTAGGACACATTGAAAAGGGAGTAAACTTTGTAAGGTCGTGGCTAGAAGAGAAAGGAATAGAGGGAATAAAAAAAGAGGTGATCTTAAGAGAGATAGAACGCCACCATCTCCGTAAGAATCCAGAGAGCTTATTGGAAAAGATTGTTTGCTTAGCTGATTCCATAGCCTCGGCAGGAGACAGACCAGATCTCAGTGATATAAAGACATACAAGGAACTAGTAGATAAAACTCAAGGAACTATAGAGTTAGAAAAAGAGATTTTTGGGGAGAAACACGGGCTTGCCCTAATTCTGGGTGATACGGACAGAATAAAATTCTATGTTTATGAGACTACGAAACTGCCTGCAATTAGAGGGGCAAGCGAAATTTTAAAAGAACTTAACGAGGTAAAGACAAAGGAGATTTTCTCAAACCACTTAGTTCCTGAATGCTTGATTTACAGTGGCGGCGGCTCATTTCTTGGTATAGTTCCGGTGAGTCTAGCAGATACAATAAAGTCTGAAGTTGAAAAAGCCTATCTGGTTGAAACCTCGGTTTGTACAATAAGTATAGTTTTCAAGCCTTTAAGCTATCTTAACTTTGCAAGGGGAATAGAACCCTACGTAGAAGAGGGTTTTAGTCCGATTTTCAGGAATGCTAAGGGGATCGGCAATTGGCTTCTTGAAAGTCATTTTGGTAAGAAGATGGAATTTAAGGATAAAAAGGGATTTGGAGAATTTGTTCAGAGCCTAGCTTATGAACTTAAAAGAGAAAAAGAAACAAAAGAGAGGGTTCCTTTCTTTGAGGTTCTTCCTATTGTCGAAAGATGTCAATATTGTGGAAAAAGGGCGGCAGAAAAACTTGATGAGATAGGGACAGAAAAGTTTACAGTTTGTTACGTCTGTAAGAAGAACGTAGATAAAGGAAGGAGAGATAGAACCATTCTTTTAGATTGTTTTAAAAATTGGATTGAGAAAAATTATGGTGTGAATGAAGAAATCAAAAAGGTTATTCCCTGTCCTGATCTTGACCGTATAGGTAATTACATTGCTTTCATATACGCTGATGGTAATGAGATTGGAGAAACCTTTTCAAGAATTAAAGCTCCTTCTTCTTACAAACATTTCTCAGAGAGCTTGAAGGAAGCAACGGAGAACTCTATCTTTGAGGCTTTATATAAAGGCTTTGAAAGCATTATAAGAGACAATCAACTTCCCAGGAACGATGATGGCAAGCCATACCTTCCTTTTGAGATTCTAAACATCGGAGGCGATGATGTAGCGGTCTTAGTACCCGCCCCTTTTAGCTGGAAGGTTGCTTTAAAATTTCTTGAGGAATTTGAAGTGAGAACAAAAGAACTAGCAAAGGAATTAGGAAACAAAGAAGGTAAATTTACTTCCTCCTGTGGAATCTTAATAGCAAAATCCAGTTATCCTATGCACTATGCTGAACGCTTAGCAGAAGGGCTTTTAAAGAAAGCCAAGAAAAAGGCTAAGGAAAAAGATAAAACTAAAGAAGAAACAAAGAGCGCTGTTTGTCATCTTTATCTCACAACCTCTATAGCTTCGGAGGATGCTGATGGATTAATAAAGGAATTCTACGAAAGAGAACATGGGAATATTACACTTACTTTACGACCTTATACATTAGAAGAGGCTAAAGCTATTCTTGACAGAATTGGTGATTTAAAAATAGCAACTTCACAAATTTACAAACTGGCACAGTCTCTTGAAAAGGGAATTCACTTTTCATACGGATTTTATTTATATCAATTGGTCAGAGGTTCAATCGAGGGAAAAGAAATTGGATTTCAAAAGAAGACCGAAGATCTATTTAAGAAACTAGGATGTGGTGAACCCAACATACTTTGGAAAAAAACTGAGAAAGGTTTCGCCACACCGCTTTACGATATTCTCGAACTTCTGAAAATAGGAGTTAACAAAATTGGTTAATCTACAAATCAAGCTTTTACTAGAACTAAGAACTCCACTCCATACATCAGGTGATAAACCAATTCTCTGGGTTGATAGAGGCACTTATTTAGACGCAAGCAAAAACCCCTCTATACCAGCCACGAGTTTAAAGGGTGTAATAAGATATTCAGCCGAAAAGTTTTTAAGAACCTATGAAGAGGAAAAAGCCTGCTATGCTCCTAAACCGGGAGATATGTGTAATTGTTGTATCGTTTGTATTTATTTCGGTTCGCCTAGAAATAAGGCCAGACTTAAATTTCATGACCTAAAGCCAGTATCCGAATACTTGTTAGATACAAGAGTAGGTACTGGAGTAAACAGAAGAAGGAAGGTCGTTGAAGAGGATCATCTTTTTACTCTAGAAACTGCTTGGGTTAAAGAATTTAGAACCGAAATTGATGGTTTGTTTGATTTAGAAGAGGATGCAAAGGAAGCTGCTTCTCTCGTATACGGTGGATTGAAGCTGGCTTTTGCCATAGGTGGGGTGAAATCGAGAGGGCTTGGATGGATGAAGGTTAAGGATTTTAAAGCAAACATTGATTATAAAGAAATATCAATTGAAGATTTACAACTTATTCTTGAGGACATAGTTACCCGATGAAAGAAGAGATTTTTGTATCTATAACTCCAAAATCCCCAATCTATCTAGGCGAGATAAAACCCAATACTTCTTTTCTATCCTCCAAGAATTATCTGCCTGGAGGCCTTTTACTGGGAGCTTTAGGAGAGTACTTGGTCAGAAGCAAACGAGAGGGGGAAATTAGAGAAATCACTAAAAAGATTCGATTCGGAAATTTCTTTCCTTCAAGGGGAGAAACACTTTGGGCTATTCCATTCCCAGTAACTAGCCTAGAATGTAAAAGAGAACCAAGATTTAAACCAAAAGGCCATGGAATATTCGATTCGCTTCTTGTTTCCTTGGCTTATGCCGAGCTTCAGAAAGCTGGAGCTAAGTTTCCCGTACCACTTGATTTTAAATGCAGATATTCCGATAGCAACTCTAATTGCAATAGAAGAATGGACAGGGCTTTAGGGTTTTTTATTAAAGAAAAAAATTATGAAAAAGTAAGTCTAACTAGAATCTCTCAAACAAAAGTAGCAATAAACAGGAGAAGGAACACGGCAGAAAAGGAAATGCTATATAGTGTTACAGCACTTGCACCCAAAGGTGTATTTGTAGGAAGAGTTTGGGCAGCAAATGGAGAAGTTGAGTTAATAAAAGAAGCCATTGAGGCTATAGGGATAGGAGGTCTTACAGGGCGAGGTTATGGAAAGGTTGAGTTAAAAGAGTCTGAGGTAAGAGTGGAACCTATAGAAAAAAGAGTGAAGGAGTTTAATGAGATTCTAAGAAGGGTATGGAAGGACTTAACATCTATTTCAGTTAATAGCGGCTTCCCCAATGAGCCTCAGGGGTTTTATTTTTCCCTCGACCTTCTTTCTCCTGCGATTTTAAGGGACCAAAACGGGTTACCTACACTTAAACCTAATTTAAACTGGATAGGAACAAAGCCAGAACTTGTGTTTATCTCCAACTCTTCTACCTTTATAAGCGGCTGGTCAACTGCATGGGGACTTTACAAAGAAACCTACATGGGGACCTCTATGGGAAGCGTTTATGTATTCAGGGTTGACTCTGAGAAAGACATCTCCTATGAAGAGTTGGAGAGAATTGAGCTAGAGGGTATAGGGGAAAGAACGAATGAGGGATTTGGAGAGGTTTTAATTTGCCATCCATTCCACAAGGAGGTGGAGCAAGTATGATTGGGATCAAAGCGAGAGGAAAGATAGAAGATAAATTAGATGAGTTAATAGAGAAAGCACATAAATTTATTGATGAAACAAAAATATGGAATAGTGATTTGGACAAGACTCAGTTTCGCAACCTACTAGATTTAGCTTCCTCTGTTGAATCCTTTAAAGTCATAGAAAATTTTATCTTTTACCAGATGGGTAGAGACACAAAGTCTAAAAGCTGGTCTAGCATTTCTAATAGAAAGGCATTTGGTGAGCTTCTTATTGAAGAGTTAAAGAGTTTAGAAAAGGTTGCAGAAGAGATTGCTAATCAAACTAAGGAAGAGGTTAAAACCATATACATAGAACTTGTTAAACTGTACATCGGCTATGCCAATCGCTATTTCACTTTTAAGAAGGAAGAAAAGAAAAAAGCAGAGGGAGGTAGAGAATGAACGATTTCTCTAAATTTAAAAACCGCTATTTCATCACCGCCGACTTGCTATTGGAACGCCCGCTCCACATAGGAAAGGGAACTTCGCTAGAGCCTATAGGAACGGATTTGCCTGTAATAAAGGATGCTCTAGGAATACCCTGTATTCCCGGCTCTTCTCTGAAAGGCGTTTTTAGAGTGTTTGCAGAAAGACTACTTAGAACGCTTGGTGAAATGAATTATAAACAGGACGGGAAACAAATCTGGGCCTGTAATCCACTTGACGACAAAGAGAAGTGCATCCCGCCGGAGAAGTTAAAGGAGCTAGAAAAAGAAGCCAAGAATGGTAGCAATAAAATTGACGATGAAAAACTAACGAACTTAATATTAGACAATTCCTGCACTGCCTGCTTGATTTTTGGCTCTGGCATCATTGCTTCGAGAATTTATTTTAAGGACGCATATCTGAGAAATAAAGGTGACCTTCTTCGCCTCAGCGAAATTAGAGATGGAGTTGCAATTGATAGAGATACGGGGACGGCAAAAAGCGGGGCTAAATTTGATTATGAAATAGTCCCTTCAGGAGCAAGGTTTGGAATAGAAGTAATTCTTGAAAACGTTGATGAATGGGAAGCCGGATTTATCTTCGCCCTGCTCCGCTCTTGGGAAAGGGGCGAATTAGCTCTTGGTGGGAAAAGCACTAGCGGACTCGGATGGAATAAATTGGAGGGAGTTAAAACGGAAATGGTAAATGGATCAAACCTCCTCGATTATGTGATAAAGGGGAGTAAAGATCCGGTTGATACTAAGAGTCTAGTTGACAAGTTTCAAAGTGGATTAAAGAAGGAGGGGCAAGATGCACAGGGTTCAACTGAATAGTTTGGAATTGAAACTCGAACTTTCACTCAAATCGCCTCTTCTTATAAAATCGGGTGGTATTTCTCCGAACCCTTCCCTTCCCGATATGCAATTTGTTAGGACTTTTATAAGCGGCAAAGGGGAAACCGTTTACATACCTGGCTCTTCTTTGAAAGGTGTGATAAGGAGCTATGTTGAGAAGGTTTTAAGAACTTTAAGTGAAACCCATAACAAAGAAACACTTAAGTGGGCATGCAATTTGTTTGAAAAGGACAAAGCCTGTGTGAGCAAGATAAAAGATGACGCTAATCCATCTGAGGTTTATAGGGATTCCTGCCGTGCCTGCAAAATTTTTGGCAATACAAAGCTTAAAGGGCGGATTTCTATACTGGATTCATACCCAAACGGCGAGGTAAAAACAGAGATACGTCATGGAGTGGCAATAAGCCGTTTGACCCATGCTGTTGCCCAAGGACCATTTGACATGGAAGTTGCGGTTAGTGGCAGTTTTAAAACAAAATTTATCTTAACGAACTTTGAATCCTGGATTATAGGACTTTTTACAATAGCCTTAAGAAACATAAATGAAGGAATGGTAAAAGTTGGTTTCGGCAAAAATAGAGGCTTTGGAGAGGTAGAAGCAAAGGTACAAAAAGCAACCTTCAACTTTGCTGGTGATACTCCCAAGAATGAAATATGGGGCATTGGAAAAATGAGCTCAGAAAAGAGCCTAAACGACTACGGATTGAAAAAGGATGATTTTTTTGGTGTAAATATTGAATCAAAGGAAGAGTTCAAAGATATTCTTGGAGTAAAGAGAATCTATGACTTCGAGGGGTGGGAAGCTATTGGGAAAGCTTCAATTAATTATCTTCGGGAGGCTCTAAAGTGAGTTCCGAAAAGAGAGGGCATATATATTCCGCTCAGATGTCAGAGGACGCTTTAAAGAAATTTCTTAATGAGTTCTTTAGTTCTGAAGAGGTATTTACCTTATTGGAAGACCTAGATTACTACAAACCTCATTCCCAAAAAGATATTCCATCAGAATTATCTCCTAAAGGAAGAAGTTTTAACGATAAAGGAGAAGTCAGGTGGGAGAAATTGGAAAACGAATTTAGAGTTATGGTTTTCTCAGAAAAAGAGATTAGAGATAACATGTTTGGTCTAACTCTTGCCCCTAGTAATTATGAACTCAAGCGAACCAGCCTTTACTTAATAAAACCTAAAGAATCTAGATATAATCCGCGTTTTGACGAATACCCCGATAGGTCTGAGAAAGCTGAGGGTTGGATTTATCTCAAAGAAGGGGCTTCTATGTTTGTAACCCTGAGGAGGTTAACGAAATGAGCCGACGACCATCTTTAGAGGAAAAGCCTTTTGTTTATGTTCCAGTATCCAAAAAAGAGCCCGACAGAAAAGAATTTATAAGCCATGAGGTTCAGAAAAATCTTACGGGAAAGATTGATTTTGACCTGGAAGTGGTTTCCGACTACCTGTTCGTCGGCTCAGGCGGATACGATTTTCGAGGTGATAAAGTATTTTATTCCTTCTTTCAGTCAAAGGGGAAAATAACCATTCCCGGAACAAGCATTAAAGGTTCTATAAGAGCTACAGCCGAGGCTATTTCAAACTCATGCATAAGCCAGAATAAAAGTGGGGAAAACACTTTTATAACAAGCACTCATAAAAAATGTAAGAGTGAAAACAAACTTTGCCCCGTTTGTCGCATCTTTGGGATGACTGGATATGGGGGAAGAATAAGCTTCTCAGATGCACATCCGTTGACAAATATATCACCTTCCCCTCCAGTGAAAATAGGCGAACTCTTTCAACCAAGGCGTATTGAGCGAGATGAGAACGGAAAAGGCAAGCGCAAGTTTTATAGTAATTGGCGATCTAACCAAGAACCAGATAGAAACTACAGATTTGTTGAGGCCGTGAGTAAGGGTACTCATTTCAAATTTACTCTTTCGTTTAGCAACCTTCTCGAAGATGAGCTTTCGCTTATTCTCCATGCTATGGGAGTAAATCAGGATTATAGAATTAAGATCGGCGGTGCAAAACCTAGATGTTTTGGAACGGTTAGGTTTACCGCACTAGGTGGTAGCTTATATAAAAACCCTATTGAAAACCCCACGAAAATCACTGAAGAATCCATTAGGGATTTTATGAAAAACAAAAAATTAATTAACCCAGAGTTGCTTAAATCTCTGAGCGAACAGCTTAAACCAAAAGAAGATAAAACCTGTCCTAAGGGGGTTTATTGATGGATGTAGATAAAATAATAAAATTAGCTGAGGATATAGCTACTACATTTAAAGGACTTGATAGACCAAGAACTGAGTGGAACAAATGGTCAGAATATTATAGGCGCACAAAAGATTTGAATAAATCATTATCCCTTGCTGAGAAGCTCTCAAATTCCCCAATGTTAAGAGATAATCCTCAAAAAGTTTACAAAGTAATTACAAGCACTATAAAAAGTAAGATGACAACTTTTAAGAATCTATCCAGTGAAGAAATTTCTCAGATATTCGGTTTTGTAAGTTGGAAACTTACTAGCTTTGAAGCTAAAGGGGAAGGAGGAAAGAAAGTTGAAAAAAGTCCTCGTGGCAACTTTAGGAGACAGCCCCGGCGTGGTAACCGAGGCTATAGATAAGCTGAGAGGAGAAGGGATTGAGATCGATGAAGTAATACTCCTCACCACCAAAGATAATGATACAAGAGAATCGGCTAAACTGCTAAGTGACCACATCCCTAAGTACTATCAAAGTAAACTCCACATAAGCGACATTCGTGGAATTGACACTTATTTCGATGTTGATTCTCAAGAATCGCTCCTTGATTTTATGCAAAATGCCTGTGAGATATTGAAAACTCTCAAAAAGCGCAATGTAGAAACACACGTCTGTATTGCAGGCGGTAGAAAAAGCATGTCTGCCCTTATGACTCTGGCAGTTCAAATCTATGGGGCTACAAGTCTGTTCCACATAATACTGGAGGATCTTGAACTCGAACAAGAAGGGAAAATAAGTAACCTTAGAAACAAAGATGAAAGAGAAAAAAATTGGATACTTCACCCCGATCCATCTATTATAAAGCTGGTAAAACTTCCCTTTATAGGGCTCTTCCCATGGATTGGAGATATATTAAAAGGGCTGAAAGGGGAAGAAGTAAACAAGGATATAAAAAACATATTAGTAGATAACAATTTATTAATCCATAACTCAGAAATAACGGAGATAGGAAAAACAGTTTTAAATATACTTGAAAGCGTTGAATCCCTCCCAGAGCCTTACCCACATGAAGCAAAGGTACACCTAAGCTCTAAAGAGCCAAAGTACAAAGATAAGCTCCAAGAAATGGTTAATAAATTGAAAAGCAGGTTTTCCTTTATATGCGAGTTGAACGATATTCCATGGAAACAAGGAGAGCCAAAGGTTCTAGCTAAAGAAGGCAATATCTTGGAAGTTTATTTCCCGAGTCGAAAGGGATTTAACTTAGCTTTAAAACTAATTACTACTGCTACTACAAGTGGACAACTAGAGAGAGCAAGACAGGAAGTAGAAAAGTTCTTGAAAAAAGAGATTTAACAGCAGAGGAAGGTATCTTTATATGTACGATATGCTCTCAAGCTTTGTTATCGAGCTTGAAACCCTAGAGGCTATGGTCCTAAATGGCTATGGGGGAGAAGCAATACATGGGCTTTTCTTTGAGGTCTTAAACAACTACTCCAAAAAAGTGGCAGAGTATCTTCACAATGGAAGCAATAGACAAAAACCATTTTCGCTATCCGGCATCCTTGAGAAGAAACCAAAAACCGAAGGGAAAATAATACTGGAAAGTGGGGAAAAGGCCTCCTTTAGAATATCCATACTGGAAGAAAAACTTCTTCCTGATATCCTTGCTGCATTTGGGAAAGCCCTAAACCTTAAAACCAGCCTTACACTGGGAAACGGAAAGATACTTCTAAAGAACATACACTATAAGGAAGGCCAAAATCTTTGGGTAAGGTCATCCCTCTACCCCAAACTCTTTGAGGAAGCACAACCAGATGACAAAATACAATTTAAGTTTTTCTCACCCACTTCTTTCAGAATCAGGGGAAATCAGTGTACATTACCCGGAGCCTACCTCATCTTTGGCTCTCTAATTGATAGATGGAACTCATTTTCGGGCATAACTTTTGACAAAAGCTTTACAGAGAAACTACACACAATCTATCCATCACAGTTTAAGTTAAAAAGCGAGATTGTAAACTTCTCAAATTACAAGGTTATAGGGTTTAAAGGTGTTCTAGAATACAGGCTGGGAAAAGAATTTGCCAGGAAAGAAAAAAAGATTTTAAATACCCTTGCCGATTTTGCTTTTTACTCAGGGATAGGATATAAAACCACAATGGGAATGGGACAAGCAGTAAGGGTAAAGCAATGAGTCGTGATATACTGATTTGCACAGTGGGAACAAGCCTGTTTAGCAACATCGAACGGCTAGATGATAAAGAGCCTCTAAAAGTCTATGAGAAAAAAGGAAACATTACAGGACTTGTAAAAGAACTGCTTAAACGAAATCCAAGAGATAGAGTATGCGGAGCCGAGATAAACTCCATTACAAGTATCATCGAAAAAGGAAAACTTTCTGAAAGAAACGAACTTCACCTTCTTATCTCTCATACCGATGAAGGTTGGGAAATAGGTGAAATACTTAAGCACTACTATCAGGATTCTCAGAACCCTTATAAATTTGAGAGAGTAGTTGCAACCGTAATAGAAGGCCTTAAAGACTACGATGTAAAAAAATTTAAAACCGAAGGACTTAAAAATCTTGTCAAAGAAATTGCAAAGATCGTAAGAGAAAAAGGAACGGAACGCATTGTTATAAACGCTACAGGAGGATACAAAGCACAAACCTCATTTGCAGGCCTCATAGGACAGGCTCTGGAAATACCGGTTATGTATATGTTTGAAAAATTTGAAGACATAATAGAACTTCCTCCTCAGCCTATAAGTTTTAATTTTGATCTCTGGCTTCTACATTATGAAAGCCTGGACAACCTCTCTAAAAAGAACATAGCTCCGTATGAAGAAGTAAAAAGACTGACAGCAGATGAGAGACTAAAAACACTTATAGAGGTAGAAACAATAAACGAAGAAAAACACGTTGCCTTAACCCCAGTTGGCCAACTCTTTCATGAAATGTTTCTCTACAGGTTTAAGAAGGAAAAGAACCATCTGCTTGGAGATATTCAACCTGTTAAAGAAGAACCTGCTTTTTCCAAACACTTTTATCATAACCCACCCTTCGGAGCGGAAACCTTTGTAAAGAGAATATGGAAAGATAAAAAATATATAAAAACCATTAGAGACTTCTACACACATCCCGACTTACCAGAAAGGAGCAGGTTTGAATTCGATCCCAAACACAACAAAATTGTACTTATATTCAGCGATGGAAGAAGAACCGCAAAGTTTAATGTGGAGATTCCCTCACAAAACGAGGTTACTTTAAAGGCCGCACTCGTTGACCTGAATGAAACGTATTTTAATGGATAAAAACTGGAGATTAACAGATTAAGGGGGGCGAGGGAGAGGAAGAGGGGAAAGGGGGAAGAGGTAGAGAAATTCTTTTAATCC
>VAPR01000767.1_pt1 | contig 18825 bp, 15 predicted proteins | sample 3380701 | NCBI WGS metagenome assembly VAPR01 (sample SAMN11536904, study PRJNA540576) | hot springs metagenome | isolation source: hot spring wet sediment | place: Spain: Lobios | collected 2014-01 | reverse complement strand
AAACCCCAATCAACCTTGGCGCCCTTACTTCATGCTCATTAACCCTTACTTGCGCAACTATCAGGTCTTTGCCTGTCCAAGCGCGCCGATGTTTGGCAACTGCACTGGTGGAAGCATTCCGCACCATGGGGTGAATGACGCTATCAACTGGGGTTGGGTTGATCGCTCCTTCCGCATTAGTTACGGCATTAGCGAAAACATTGAGAATGGCGAACGCCCCAACTTACCCAGTTCAGATCCCCTTTACATTAACTGCGGTGGTCTACGAGGAGCAGGTCGGATGGCAAATCGCCCTACCCCTGCTGATACTCCTGTCGTTGCTGATACGATGGGCCTGTTGAACAGCGGTGACCGGATCGGTTGGGCAAATGTCTGTGCTGCGAGATGCAATCCCGATCGGCGAACTGACGCTAACACCCGACACTCTGGTGGTAGCAATGTGATCTTCATGGATGGGCATGTGAAGTGGTATCGCTCCTCCCAAGCAAAGAGCAATTGGGACAACCGTGTTTGGGCTGGTGGCTGTGGCAATTGGGGGAATGGTCGGCGCTAATGGAGGATAGCGTTTCCTTTGCCAATCCAACAGGCGCTGCCCAATAGGTGGCGCCTGTTCTTTCTTTTGCTCCTGACACCGCTTCGCTGTTGCTTCCCAGAGGGTAGCGGGTATTCTGGTTTGGGAAGGCTTCATTGCTTCGCAGAGGGAGCAGTTTGAATCGGTGGGAGGAAGTGCCAGACATTTTGCCTTCGTTCCCAAGTCCCTCCCATCTGCCGCTCCAACATGGAAAGCAAAGCACTCAAGGAGACCGTGCCTATTGGGACACTGATGGGTTGTTGGGCGAAGCTTGCAGGCAGCAAAAAGGCTGTCTGGGCTTCCCATGCTAAGTGCAAGAGCAAGTCAGACAAGACCCATTGGTCCTTGTGGAGTGAAAATGACAAGCGTTTGGTGCGGCTCCTTTGTCCCTCCGTGACAGCGAAAATCAACCACCACTCCTGCACCTGCGGTTGACCGTTTTGCAACTTTATCGTTAGCAAAAGACGCTTAGCACCGACTTCATCTGCCCGAACGAGAAGAGGGATGGTCACCGTTCGTCCAGCAGGCACCGATCCCTCCCAAAGCAACCACTCTGTTGGAGCAATATCTGCCGACAGGGGTTGAGCATTGAGGACGCTCAGTTGGCTAACTTGAGGCAAAGTGATCGTGACTGCGCAGGGGATAGGAGAAGTTAGGGAAAGTTCCCACAGGTGCGTTTTGCCGACGACCACTGGCTCAAACCGAGCCCAGCGCAATTGGACGGGAGGGGAGATAGGGAGAATGCCTTGCCAACCGCCGAACCGCCTCAATTCAGCACCTTGCAACTCTTCTAAGCCCGCGGCAGGAGCAGCAAGTCTCGGCGCAGGTGTCGCCCCTGCAGGTCGGGAAGGAGGGGATGAGGGTGGGGTTGCTTTGGCTTCGAGGGAAGGTGTTTCCCCTTTGACTCGCTCTTGAATCTCTACTTCTGCGCGGAAGGCAATGGGAGGCTGTCGCTCTGGCAAAGGAGCAATCTGCGGGGTCGCAAGGGGCTCGGCTAACGCAATCTCCACTTCCCTCTCTTCTTCGTGCAATTGCTCAGGAAGGGTGAGTTGAGGTCGTTGGAGAGGAGGAATGGGCTTGTCTTTAGGCATTTCCTTAGCAGGAGCGAGAGGAGTTTCAGGAGGGCGTCCCATCATCCTCAAGCGCTGCTGAGGAGAGGGAGGCAACACTTCTTTCAACGATGGCGCACTTGCCGCTGGAGGTTGCAAAGGCTGGGAGCTCTCTGGCAGTGTCAATCGGGGTTGTGCTGGCGCTGTCAATTCTGCTACCATGACAGACTGTCGCTTGGTCTTGGTGAAGGAGTAGACCCCAAAGACCATCACGACCGCTGCTGCAACAGCTGCCGCAATCCCCCATTGCCAGCGATAGAGAGGACTAAAGCGGGGGGAAGAGTGGGTGCGCACCGCAATGGAGATACGAGGCAATAAGTCAGAAGGAGGCGCAATGGGCTGCTCCGCTGCCATGCGCAGGGCACCCATCGCTCGCTGGAAGGCTTCCCATTCTTGCTGGCAGGTGCCACACTGCTGCAAGTGTTGACCGATCGCTTGTCGCTCTGTCTCTGTCACTTCGTCGCTCCAGTATTCGCTGAGACGATTGACAACCTCTTGGCAGTTCATTGTTCATCGCCACCCTTTGGACGCTGGGGCGGGCTGATTTGTTCCTTTTCCAACTGCACCCACATTTCTTTGAACGCTCGGCGGGCACGATGGAGTCGGGACTTGACCGTGCCTTCGGGAACCCCAAGAACTTCAGCCACCTCAGAGTAAGACAGCCCTTGCATATCGCAGAGCACCAAGATGGTTTTGGCTTCTTCAGGCAATTGCCTTAGCACCCGCCAAACCGGTTCTGCTTGCTCCCGTTGGCGCCAAACCTCTCCGGGGTTGGGCTCTGCAGGCAGGGGTAGAGTTGGTTCAGACTGATCCTCCGGTTCTTCCAACTGGGAGAAGGGGAGGGGGCGAGGGCGTCGGAGCCAATCCTTGCAGGTGTTGACGGCGATTCGGTAAAGCCAAGTGAAGAAAGTCGCTTTGCCCCGAAAAGAACCCAATCGCTCAAACGCCTTGATGAAAGTTTCTTGGGTCGCATCGGCTGCATCCTCGGCGTCTCCCAACATTTGGAAAGCGAGGGCGTAAATGCGTTGGTAGTGCCGTTTTACCAACTGGTCAAAGGCGGTCAAATCACCCCGTTTGGCTCGCCACACCAAGAGTTCGTCAGTGGATTGAGACTCCTCCATGCGCCGTCACAACTCCTCAGGCGGTGCCACTTCCTGACCGTTGACAAGGACACGCACCTTTGCTGGACCGTAACCGATAACCGTCTTTGTCACCCGATCGCCGGGCACATGGGTTCCACGATACACCTCTCGCTCTCCATGGCTGTCTGAGACGAAGATTTGCACCAGTTGTTGCAACTCAGTGCCACCGACGACAATTGCTACTCTGGCAACACGGGCATTGGGGGGCAATTTTGCCCAGTCTATTTCAGGTTCAGGGGGAGGCGACCCCTTGCTCACAATTAAGTTCACCGGGGTATCCTCTGGCACTTCTACATTAGGGGGCGGTTGCTGCCCCAACACATAGCCCTTCGGGACGGTCTCGCTGTGGGTTTCCACCCGCAAGCCCAGCCGCAGCCTTGCCCGCTTGAGTTCTGCAAGGGCTTCCTGAAAGGTCCGCCCCGCAAGGTTAGGCACAAAGGCCTTGGCTGCTCCTTGACTGGCAACCACCAACACCTCTCGTCCCTCTAATACCCGTTGATTGGGCAAGGGGTCTTCCATCCGAAGGATGTGCTCCGCTGGCACTTCTTTGCTAAATTCCCACCGAACAACGCGCAACCGCAGGTTGCGTTCCATCAATACCTGTTGGGCTTGGGAAAGGCGCATACCTGTGATATCGGGCACCACAACCTCTTTAGGTTTGGTGCCCACCAGCAAGCCATAGATGACTCCAGAGACCAACATCAACCCCAACACTAAGCCACCGACTAAGCCCAATGCCGACTGAGTCATCCGTTGCCACACTCTCGGTGCCTCCTCAGCGCTTGCGGGTTCTAAGGAAGGCGAAGGTTCAGGAAGAGGGGTTTCGCTTTGTTCGGCAGTTATGGTTGCCAAAATCTCCAACACAGCGTTTCGCAGTTCGCCCCCATGAGTGAACCGTTGGTGGGGATCCTTCGCCATGGCGCGCAAAAGGATGGTGTCCAAAGCAGAAGGCACAGCAGGATGTATGCTGCTGGCAAGGGGCACTGGAGCAGTCAAATGCAAATGGGCAAAGTCCGCAACCCGAGTGGCTTCAAAAGGCAAGTGGCCAGTGATCATCTGGAAGAGCAGCACTCCTAAGGCATACACATCGCTTTGGGGGGTCGCTTCGTCCCCTTGAAACCGTTCAGGCGCAAGGTAAGGCGCAACCCGCTCCATCCACTCTGTCTCTGCTACTCGGGAGGACAGGAAGACAGACCACAACCCAAAATCACCAACCTTCACTTCTCCTCTTGGCGCCACCAAAACATTGTGGGGGCGAAGGTCACCGTGCACTGCCCCTTGTTGGTGCAGGTAGCCAATGCCGTCAGCAATTTGGACAAACAAATCCAACGCCTGTCGCAAGGGCATTGGGAGGCGCCGTTGCAGCAAATAAGCGAGGTCATGCCCTGCCACCAACTCGCAGACGACAAAGGGAAGGGGGCCGCTTTCTGTTGTCGTCTCCCCAACCGTCAAGTAGCGCACCAAAGCAGGATGGGCATAATGGATGTGCCGTTCAACTGCCCGAATCAATGCCTCAACAAAGGACCGTTGGACAGCGAAGGTAGGGCGAACAACTTTGACAGCTACCAGCTGCCCAGTGAGTTGGTCTCGCGCTCGATAAACCGTAAAGAGCCAACCATCTCCAATCCGTCCAACAATATGGAAGCGAGTGCCAACCGTTGTGCCAATCATACATTCGTCCCTCTCCCGTGCCATCACACCTGTAACGCACATCCAACGGCAATTATAAAGCAACCGCTAAGGAGGCAAAGGGTGATGAGGGCATTGGTGGTCGGTGACATGCATGGTCAAATGACACCTCTTTGGCAGGCTTTGGAAACAGAACGCCCTGACCTTCTGCTTTGCGTTGGGGACTGGGGTGATCCAGGGCAAATCGCCCCTAAAACTTACCAAGCCTTGATTGACCGGGTGCCCGTTTACTCCGTTTTCGGCAACCACGACGATCTCGCCCTGCTCCGGACTTTGCGCAACTGTGATGGCTCTCCGGTCTTGCTTCCTCACGGCGAGATCGTGGCAGTTAGAGATATCCGCCTCGCTGGCATCAGCGGCATTTGGGCAAAGAGCCACAAAAAGCCCTACTACATCACTGACGAGGAGGTAATCGCAATCGCTGAACAGCTGAGGGACAAAGAGGTCACTGTGCTCCTCTCCCATGGTTGCCCCGTCGGTTTAGCCGATGAGACCCTAAGGGGCACGCGAGGCGGACAGCGGTGTTTTTTAGAAGCCTTCCGCCTCATCCGACCCAAAGCTTACTTATGCGGTCACCTACACAGGCCCCAACTGAGGCAACTGAAAGACGGGTCATTTGTGCTGAATGTGGGCACCACAGCCTTGGGTGACTACGCCGTTCTGGACCTCGCCCCCAATCAAGCGGAGATTGTCAAGAGGGTGACCCTTTCAGCACAGGAGTAGTGATCAAGCGCTTGAACATCCGGCGAGTGTAGAAGAGTTTACTGGATCAATGGCTTTCCTAACCAAAGCCCTGTATGTCGCCAAACGAACACTTTGCCCAACGCAATAGCTGCTTCGGCGATAATGCGCCGAGACAGTTTGGACTTGCCATGTCGTCTGTCAACGAACAGGATAGGCACTTCCACAATGCGCAACCCGTTCCAAACAGCCAAGGCTGTGCTCAAGTAGAGGAAGCCATAACCCTCTACTTGCAATCGCTGCAGCGACAGTTTTTCCAACGCACGACGCCGATACATTCGGAAGCCACTGGTGCAATCTCGCACATGGAGCCCCAAGGTAGTGCGGACAAGTCTGTTGGCGCTTCGCGAGAGGACTTGCCGAAACAGCGACCAACCTTGCACCCCTCCACCCGGGACATACCGAGAGCCAATCGCCAAATCGGCGCCCTCTTTGACTGCCTGCCAAAGGTCAGGAAGCCGCTGAGGGTCATGGGAAAAATCCGCATCCATGTGTCCCAACCACTCGGCACCGTGGGACAAAGCGTATTGCAAACCCGTCACGATGGCGGAAGCATACCCCAATTTGCCTTGGCGGCGAAGGAGGTGCACCTGAGGATTGGTGCGTTGCCAATCTGCCACAATGTCCGCAGTGCCATCGGGTGAGTTGTCGTCTACCACAACCACATGGGCTTCTGGCAGAAATTGGAAAACTGACGAAAGCAGAGCATGAATGTTTTCTGCTTCGTTGTAAGTGGGCACCGTGATCCAAACTGCCATCCTCACCCATCACCGATCTCCGTTAGGCTACACTAACTCCCGGTAGTTGTCGCGCACCTTGCGGATAGCTCGGGCAATATCTTCCATGTCTTCAGGTTCGGCTAACAGCACTTCTTGCTTGAGCCATACCGCTTCTGAGTTGCAAACCCGTTCGGTCACGGGACAGCACACCTTGCTGTAGTCATAGTAACGAGCGAAAGGATGCCAATCCAACGCAGCCTTGCTGAAAGCGGGTTCGCGATACAACGGCTTGTAGCCGGGACTGGCAGGAATTCCTTCTGCTCGTAGTGCTTCAATAAACCTTTGCTTGGGCACATTGCCCATCCGTTCGGGAAAGTATCGGAAGATGAACAGGTGGTAAGCGTGTTCCGTCACCTGATCGTCTTCGGCAAGGGGTTCTACAACCTCCAATTCTTTCAGCAGGCTGTTAAGGTAAGCCGCATTTCGTTGGCGTTTAGCATGCAATTCATCCGCTCGCTGCAATTGCACCAACAAGATAGCCGCTTGCCACTCGGTCATCCGGTGGTTGCCACCGATGATGTAGTGGGCATACCACTCACCTGTTCGGGAGCGACCGCAGTTGTGTAGCGACCAAACCTGTTCCGCAATCTCGTCACTATCTGTGGTGACGGCACCGCCTTCCCCTGCAGTGATGTTCTTGCTGGCTTGAAAGCTAAAACCGCCGGCGTCACCAATGGCACCGACGCGCCGTCCTTTCCACGCCGCACCATGAGCTTGGGCGGCATCTTCAATAAGGGCTAACCCATGCTTCTTCGCAATTTCTGTCAAGGCATCCATATCGCAGGGACGACCGGCAATATGCACTGCCATAATAGCACGGGTGCGAGGAGTGATAGCTGCCTCTACTGATTGTGGATCCAAGGTCATCGTTGTCGGATCAATGTCTGCAAAAACGGGAACGGCTCCCGCATCCAAAACTGAAGAGGCAGACGCAATGAAGGTGTAGGGCGGCACGATGACCTCCTCACCGGGCTGAACGCCGACAGCGCGCAAAGCAAGGTAAAGAGCAACGGTTCCATTGGTGCAAGCGATACAGTGGCGAGCGTGTTGGTAACGAGCGAAGGCTTGTTCAAATTGCTCCACACGGCTTCCTTTCACCCGCCCCCACCATTGACCGCTTTCCACAACTTCCCTCAGTGCTCGCACCTCGCGTTCGTCAAAAACCGGCCAACGAGGAAAAGTTTTAGTCCGCACAGGCGTGCCACCAGCGATCGCTAAAACGCTCATCCTGCTCACCTCCAAGCCAAAGCACGCAAATCAAGGGCTGACAAAATGATAGCGCTTTGCCTCTTTCGGCTGTTTCTGTAAAAGCACTTGCGGAGCAATGGCAAGCCATAGTTCGGTTAGTGCAGCAGTTCAAGTTCTTTTGTTTTCGCTGCGACACAATTTTTCATGCTGATATCGGCGCGGTATGGGACATCTGTGCTGTGCCGAAGGGATACTTCCTTTGCGTTGTGCGGGTGCAGTGGGGCGCTTGTCAGTCGTCCCTGAAGCTCGGCTGTTCTTTTCATGGCATGGGCAAAAGTTGCAGTGACAAACAAGAGTCATTGCAACTTACTGATAACTTTTGCCGAGGCGATAAAGATGGTTTGTCCCGTTTGTCGTCGGTCGTTGCCAGCCGAAGCGCAGTTTTGCCCCTATTGCGGAGCAAAGATTGGAACAGAGGAAGTAGAAGAGACCAACCTTGCCCTACTTGACTTGTTGGCTCAATATGAGCGGCGGGTGCGAGAGAACCCGAAAGATACTGCCAGTCGTTTCAATTTAGCCCTCACCTATCTGCGGATGAAGCGATGGGGGGCAGCGGTTCAGCAGTTGGAGTTGGTCTGTCAGTCAGAGCCCGATTTCCCGGATGCTTGGTATTGGTTAGCAGTCGCCTATCACCACCTTGGTCGCAAAGAGGATGCCCATGCTCTCCTTCAAACTTTCCTCTCTCGTTTTCCTGACCACCCGAAAGCCGTTACCCTGCGTCAAAAGCAGAGTGCCAACGGGCTATCGGTGTCGCCAAAATTGATGGCACCGCAGGAGGGGGAAGAGGGATGAAAGCGTTGGTGAAAACAAAACGGGCACCTGGGTTTGACTTACTGGACACACCTGCCCCCCAGCTGGGGGCAGGGGAAGCGCTGATTCGCGTTCGGTATGCTTCTATCTGTGGCAGCGATGTTCACTTGTATCAGTGGGCACCTTGGATGGCAGAACACCTCAAAGAGATCCCCCGCATCGTCGGGCACGAAACTGCCGGAGAAGTCGTCGCAGTGGGTGATGGGGTAACAGAAGTGCAGCCGGGCGATTTTGTCGCCGTTGAAACCCACCTTGTTTGCGGCACCTGTTATCAGTGTCGGACAGGTCGGATGCATGTTTGCCGCAACCTAAAAATTTTGGGCTTTGATGCTGATGGTTCGTTTGCCGAGTTTGTCAAGGTGCCTGCCCGCAACTGTTGGAAGGTGCCACCTTCCATCCCGCGTGAGTGGGTTTCGTTGATGGAACCGATGGGCAACGCTGTGGATACCGTTTTAGCAGAACCCATTTCTGGACTGCGCATCGCTATCCTGGGGTGTGGTCCAATTGGGTTGATGGGCATAGCCGTCGCAAAAGCCTGCGGAGCTGCTTGGGTGCTTGCTTCCGAACCCGATCCCTTCCGCCGAGAATTGGCAAAGCGTATGGGAGCCGATCTCGTGGTCAATCCGAGCGAACAAGACCTGATCCAAGTTGTCCGCTCCGAAACCGATGGTGACGGAGTAGACGCAGTCGCAGAGATGTCGGGTAACCCCAACGCTTTCCTCCAAGCCTTGGAAATTGTCACCCCCGGCGGTTGGGTGGCTCTTTTAGGGCTCTTCAACCAGCCCGTCACCTTTAACCCATCCGACACCATCATGAAAGCCGTCCGCATCCACACAGTAACGGGGCGACGCATGTTCAGCACTTGGGAGATGGTCACTCGCTTGCTCACTTCAGGCAAGGTGGATTTGGAACCTTTGATCACTCACCGGCTGCCATTAGAGCGTTACGACGAAGCCTTCCACTCTTTGATCCAACGCCAAGCCATCAAGGTCGTGTTCCATATTTCGTGATTGACAAAGTCCAAGTTTGCAGGGAGGTCGGAGATGGTCGTTAGCACTTGGGAAGCGATTCTGCGCCTCTTTTTAACTATGCTCTTGAGTGGGCTGATCGGTGCGGAACGAGAAGCCCATGAACGACCTGCAGGGCTGCGAACCCATGTTTTAGTCGGTGTTGGGGCTTGTTTGTTCATGTTGCTCTCCCTAATGATGTCCCAACTGGGAGGGGATCCAGGGCGGATCGCAGCCCAAGTGGTCACAGGCATTGGCTTTATCGGCGCAGGCACGATTTGGTTGCGAGGAGACATTATCCGTGGTTTGACAACGGCTGCTTCCATCTGGGCAACCGCAGCGATTGGGATGTTGGTTGGCGCAGGTTGGTATAGCCTCGCCACTGTTGCCGCCCTCACCGTTTTTGTTGCGTTGACCACTTTGCGACGGGTGGAACGGTTTCTGGTGCAGCGGTTGGCAGGACAAACTTTAGTGGTTCGGTGCGAACTTCCTTCCAGCCCCGACACCCTCTGGCAGTTGCTCAACGCCCTCAGTGACCTGCGGGCACGCCTCCTGCAAGTGGAAAACTTGACTTCGGGTGACACCGACTTTCAAAGAGTTCGGCTCACTTTGCAGCTCTCTGGACGCATCGCTCCCTCTGAATTGTTGAAAGCTCTCGTGAAAGCGGGTGCCATTTCCGCTCGCATGGAAGAATAACTGAACACGCAAACCAAGGCTCAAGAGGAAAATTTGCTTGAGGTGGTGACAGATGTATCGGGTTGGGATTGTAGGCTTGGGGCGCAAAGCCCTGACGATAGACGACGAAACCCACCTTCGTTGGCTGACAAACTACGAACTTCCGCCAACCACCCATGTCTCCGCCTATTTGGCAAACGAAAAAACCCAAATCGTCGCCGTCTGTGCCCGAACCGAAGAAAGTTTGGAACGCTTCTACCAACGCACAGGGTTGCGGGAAGCGCGCGGCTATACCGACTTTCGGGAAATGTTCGCTAAGGAACAACTGGACATCGTCAGCGTTTGCACCCACACGGATTTGAAGGCGTCTATCGTTATCGCAGCAGCCGAAGCAGGGGTTAAAGGCATCATCTGCGAGAAAGCGATGGCAACCTCGTTGGAGGAAGCCGATGCCATGCTTGCTGCCTGCGAGCGAGCAGGCACAAAGTTATTGGTCAACCATCCCCGTCGCTACCACCCCACTTACCAACACGCTAAGGCTTTGTTGGAACAAGGCGTAATCGGCGAGGTCGTGCGGGTTCACGGGACAATGTGGACTTGGCTTCTGCACAACGGGACGCACCTTTGGGATATCCTGCGTTACTTTTTAGGCGATGCCGATTGGGTTTGCGGTTGGGTGCGGGACGACCATCCAAACGATCCCGGCGGCTACGGCGTGATCCATTTCCGCAAAGGTGTTGTCGCCTTTGTGGATGTTGGTGGGGGACAGGGGTTTCAACTGGAGCTGCACGGCACGAACGGGCTCATTCGCATTGACAGTTTCCACGATGGGGTGCAGGTAGCGGTCTACGCTGATGTTTACCCGCCAGACCCGCAACGCCCTGCTTACCAGTTCCGCCCTCGTTTCCTTTTGCGCTCCGAGCATCACCCCAACCCACCTCGGTTCACTCCGCCAATGCAAGCGGCGTTGCAAGACCTGTTGGACGCAATAGAGCAAAATCGCCAACCCCAGTCCAGCGGGTATGATGGGCGAGCCGCTCTGGAAATCGGCATTGCTTTTCACGCGTCCCATCGGGCAGGGAATGTTCCGATTGCCCTGCCCCTTGCTGACCGCACTTTGAAAGTGGTCTCTCGGTGATGCTAACTCACAACCGCCCCAAAGCGCGCTCCAGCTGGCTGAAAGCAACGGTTAGGTCGTAAAGGGCTTGGGCAAAGTTGAGTTGGGCGCGCACTAAAGTGGCTAAGGCGTCCAAATATTCTACCAACACGCTACGCCCTGCTTCGTAACGCACCTTTGCCACGCGAGCATCCTCTTCGGCAGCGGTCAAGGCAGCGCGCGCTGTCGACAGGTTTTGCGCAGCAGCCCGCAACTGCCGCAGAGCAATGTCCACTTCTTGAGCGATTTGCAACTGAATTCGTTCCATGTCCGCTTGGGCTTTCTCGCTCATCGCAAGGGCTTCTGCTACCATCGCTTTCCGTTGACCACCATCCAACAGCGTCCACCCAACAATGAGGCTGATCAAGTAGCCACCAGCACTCATCTCCCCTTTAGCGTTCATCCGCTCCGCCATTGCCATGAGGCTCACTTGAGGGGCAAAAGCGGCTTTTGCAACCCGCACCCCTTCCATTTGGGCTCGCCACTGCTCTGCTGCGTTGCGCAGTTCAGGTCGGTGGGTGAATGCTTCTGTCAGCCACCGCCGCCGATCCCCAAAAGGTTCCAACGCCTTGATAATGTCCGAGTCCTTGTCGGTCGGTTGATCAATGCCTTTCAAACCGAACAGCGAAGAAACAACAGAAGCAAGCGTCTCAGCGAGGACAATTTGGGAATCGGGATGGACACCCATAACGGCTTTTAGTTCAGTTAGCGCTATCTCGTAATCGCGCTGAGCATTGACGAGGAACTGGCGAGCGTTTGCCAATTCGGCTTCAGAACGAAGCACCCAAAACTCAGGGATGCGTCCCACTTCGGCAGCAATTTTGTCTATGCGCAATCGCTCCTCCATCGCCGTCACATAGGCTTGCGCCACTCGCACCATTTCTTGACTGAGCAGCGCTTTCAGGTAAGCAAGTTTCGTTTCCAGCGCCACATCCAACCGCATCGTTTCCAATTGAGCAGCCGTTGCCCGCTGCGAGGCTTCCGCTTGGCGAACAAGGGCAGGCAAGCGCCCACCTGTAGCGAGGGGCAGCATCAGCATTGCGTTGGTGGTGATCGAAGAGCGGGGAGGCAGCGACACTATCGGTGAGGGCATGACAACAGCAGAAGGGGTCGCAATCCCCGTTTGGGTTCCTGTGCTGGTAAAGGCGTTGAGGGACAGTTGAGGACGCGTTTCTGCTCGAATTTGTTGCGTGCGCGCTATCGCTGCTTTCAGTTCCGCAGCGGCGCCGCGCAGCACAGGGCTTTCTCGCAGGGCAAAGGCAACCGCTTCGCGAAGTCCCAAAGGCTGCTGCACCTTGGGGCGGGTAGCAAAGGGATCCTTCGGTTCTGATGCCCATCCCCATGAGACACTCAACACCAACAGCATCGTCCAAACCATGAACGCCTTGCCCCCTTTCAGCATTTTGCCAACCGATCGAAAACAAAGAAGTCAAGCCTCTTCTTTGCTTTGAAGCTTTTTCAAGGGTGAGCGCTTTTGGCTCAAGCGGTTTTCGTTTGTTGGCGCTTTATCGGAAGCGAAAGCGACGGCGCACCCATTGGGCTAAATCGTCCACATAGGTGTGCATGATGGGGATGTCAAAGAGCGAAAGGAAAGTGCCCACCAAAAGCCCAAAGATCACCACAACGCCCAATGCTTGGTAAGCATCCAGCCCGCCAGTAGGGAAGAAGGCTAAGGGCACCATCGCTGCCATCGTGGTGCAGCTGGTCATCAAGATGGGGCGCAACCGCTCCGAGCATGCCCGCTTGATCGCTTCGTCGCGAGGCAAGCCTTGTTCCCGATAGCGCTGAATCAAGTCCAAAAGCAAGATCGCCGTCGTAATGTCGATGCCGCTGAGGACAATGACTGCCAAGATAGACACCGACGAAAAGTGCAGCTTCATCAACCACAAACCGAAGAACACGCCTGTCAACTCCAACGGCAGCGACGCCACCATCTGGAATGGCATCAGGAAACTGCGGAACTGGGCGACAAGGATGAGATACATGAACACGACCGCCAGCAGCAAACTGGTAAAGAGCCGCCGAAAACTGTCCATCATCTGCGTCATGTCGCCCCGCATCTCTATTGTGTAGCCAGGCGGAAAGTTCAGGTGTTGAAACGCCCTCGCTTGGATTTCCATTGCCAAGTCCATGCTGGGCAACTTGCCCGGGCGGTAGTAGCCCGTGATGCCGATGACGCGTCGCAAGTTGTCGCGCTCAATGACCGTCGGGATAGGCTTTTGGCGAATTTCGGCGATATGGTGGAGCGGGATTTGCCGACCGTCGGGTGTCGTGATGAACAAGTTCGCCAAATCGCCCAAGTGACGGCGTTGCGACTCGTCCAACCGCACGCGGATGGTCAACTGGCGAACATTGGGTAAGCGATAGAACTCACTTGTCAACCCGCCCGCTAAAGCGTAGTAGGCTTGTTGCGCCACATCTGCCGGCGTCAACCCCAGCTCCCGCAACTTGGGCAAATCCAACACCAACTCATAGGCATTGGGGTTGAGCGTCCAAGTGAGGGTAGGTTGGAAAAAGTGCTCTTTCAGCAACGGGTCGGTGCGACAAATCTCCAGTAGTTGCTGCCCCAGCTGGTGCAAGACTTCGAAGTCGTCACCTGCGATGATGAGGTGGATAGGGGCTGCCGCTGTCGCCATCACATCCACACCCATCTCCTTGAGTTGCAAGCGCCGAATGCCTGGGATGGTTCGTATTGCCTCCTCTTGGATAGCGTCAAGGATTTCCCAAATGCTCCGCTGACGGCGCTCCTTCTCTACGAAGGTGAGCATGAAGGCAGCGCCGTTGACCTGCGGCATTTGGTAACCCGTGAAGTAAGGCGACCACGATTCCAACATCGTTTCCGCACCGACTTCAAGGGACGCCACTTCCAGCTCGGGTTGCTTGGCGATGATGTGCGCCAGTTGTAGGACAGCGCGTTCCGTTTCGGCGTAAGAGGTGCCCGGTTGCATCTCCATAACCCCGTAGGCTTGCCCGATGTCGCCCAACGGCATCATCTCGCCGCCAATGAAGTGGTAGAAGGCGAAGCCGATGAGGATGGTCGCTGTGATGCGGATAAGGTTGGCGAAGCGATTACTCAGCGTCCAATCAATGGCTCGGCGGTAACCCTCTTCCACTTTGTCAAGGAATCGCTGCACAGGATCCAACGGGATGGAAAGCCAGCGCAAGAGGAAATGGCGCCGCTCCCACGCTCGCTCACTGGGTGGGCGTAACCAGTTGGCGCACAAGACGGGAGTCAGTGTGAAAGACACCAGCATGGACGCCAGCAGCGCAAACAAAAGCGGGTAGACCAACTCCACATACATCAATTGGGTGATGCCCCCGCAAAAGAGCAGCGGGATGAGGGCGAGGGTGAAGGTCGCTGTTGAAGCGATAACCGCTAACCGCACTTCGGCGATGCCTTCTATCGTCGCTGTTTTGGGATCAAAACCCCTGCGCAAGTAGCGCTCAACAGCGTGGATGTCAATGATGGTGTCGTCCACCAATCGCCCGATGCTTAGTAGCAGCCCAACGAGCGACCCGCTATTGAGGGAGAAACCGAAAGGCACCAACAGCAGCGTCGCAAATGCTAACGAGGTTGGGATAGTGATTAGGGCGATGAGAGTGCCCCGCCATTCGCCGAGAAACAGCAAGACGACCAATGCAGTGAACAGCACCGCCAAGCCTAACTCCTCCCAAACCCTCAGCGTCAAGTGATTAACGAACCGAGCGTTGTCGTAGGTGACTGTAAACCGCACACCGGGGTAGTTACGCTCCAACTCGTGAATGGCTTTTAGAATGTGGGGCACCACCTGTGCGCTACTGCCACCTGGATCTTGCAACACCGCCACTTCAATCGCAGGCACAACCTGTCCCGAACCGTGTGTCCCAATCTTTGCTCCTTCTCCTCCCGCTTGAGCCCCATGTCCTAACCTTCGTTCTGCGTCTCCCATTCCCCGCCCTGTCACATAGAAGTAGCCGCTACGCCGCTCCCAATAATTGTCCAAGACGCGGGCGACATCGCTCAAGTAGACGAGGCGCTTGGCAGATTGAGGGTCAGGGATCTGAGGCTGAGGGGCAAAATTGAAATTGGGTGGGTTGGGCAACAGGGTCCGAGCACTCGGCTCCAATTCGCTACCCGTGCTGCCCATTGCTCCCATCGTTCCTACCATCCCTGCAGTGGTGCTCTTCCCTACGCCCGCCGATCCCTGTCCTGCTCCAACAGGGACAGCAGCGATGGGGATGTCCAGCAAGCGGTCCAAGGCGTCGGGGCGTGCAAGGTTGTCTATGCGGATGACAAACTCGTTGGCGTCAAAGGTGAGCCTCCCCGCAGGTTGCGCCGTGCTAAAGCGATTGATAGCGTCCACGATGTCGGTAATGGAGAGTTGATAGGCTGCCAATTTGGTGCGGTCCACCTCGATGTGCAGTTGGCGCTTGTAGCCACCAAAGGTGTAAACGGAGAAGACACCTGGCAAGCGCTTGAGCCGGTTGACGACGATGTTGTCGGCGAACTCCCGCAGCCGCTTCATGTCCCAGCCCCGCTGGGGATCTCCTGTCAGTCCAAAAATCAAGATGGGCAAGTTCAGTGGGTCGATGGGAACAACCCATGACGGCTTGAGGTTGGCGCCCGTCGGCGGCAAGTTTGCTTGGATGACATTCAACAGCGACAACACTTCATTGTAGGCACGCTTCATGTCCGTGCCGTAAGCGAACTCCAGCGTGACAATAGACAAGCCGTCTTGCGAAGTGGAGCGGATGAAGCGCAGGTCGCGGACATGGACGAGGTTTTCTTCAATGGGCTTGCTGATGTAAAGTTCCATCTCCTGCGCTGACATGCCAGGCATCATTGTCACGACAGCGATAAGCGGTTGCTCCACATAGGGCATGATGCGGCGAGGCAAGTAGCCCGTGACAACGACCAAGATGGCGAGGACGACCACCGATGCCCAAAAGGACAAAACGGCGTAAGGGTGCTCAATGCTCCACTTGTGGATGAGGTGCAAAGGCGTGACGCCCCGCAGAGTGTAGCGGTTTTCAGTCATGCCCTGACCACCTTGCTTTTGCGAACAAGAACCAGCGCTTACGGATGGTCATGGTGGTGCTCCCCCTTTTGCGAAGGGGGTGGAGGAACCGACAGAGGGGTAAGGGCGTTCCTTTCGGCTTCTGAAACTGCAACAACAGGGGTTCCATCTTTCAGCGTTTGCCAACCGCGCACGATAACTTCGTCACCTTCTCTTAAGCCGTCCAAAACCAAGGTGCGCTGCCCATCCGTAGCGCCCAGTTGAACGGTCTTCAGTCGTGCTACCTTCGTTTCGTTACCTTGTCGCCTTGTGGGCACCAAATCCATTCCGCACTTTGGGCAGCGCCCTGCTTTGTCCGACTGCACTTCTGGATGCATGGGGCAAGTGTATTTGGTTTTCGGTTGGACAGCATGGCGTTTGGTAGGCACTAAATCCATCCCACACTTGGGGCAATGGTCAGGTTTGTCTGAACGAACTTCTGGGTGCATCGGGCAAGTGTATTCGGTCGGTCCTGAGTCGCTTATCGGCATTGCGATCCAAATAGCGGGCTGCCCATTGAATTGCGTGAGGGCGCTGTTAGGCACGGTTAAGGCAGCGGGAAGGCGCTGCTTGACAATGCGCACCATCACTGATTGCCCTGGCAACAACTGAAGGTCGGTGTTGTCCACGATGGCTTCCACCAGCCCCGTGCGAGTGGTCGGGTCGGCAGAAGGGAAGATGGCGGTTATCCTTGCTTGCCACTGCTTGCCGTCTTTCACTGAACGGATGACGACGGGTGCGCCTAAGCGGAGGTCTATCAAGTCCTTTTCGGAAACGAAGGTTTGGATGCGGACTTTGTCCAATTGGGCGATACGAAGGATAGGCGTGCCTCCCGTGACCAAAGTTCCTGGAGCAATGAGCCGTTCTACTACATAGCCATCAGTCAGGGCGTAGATTTGGGTGTAGCCCCGCAGGATACGGGCAATAGTCAAGGCGGCTTTCGCTTGCATCCTGAGAGCATCGGCATGCAAAACATGGCGGTGGGCGCGCTGGATGCTCGCTTGGGCTTCCTGCACCATCGCTTGTGCTTGCTGGACTTCGGCTGCTACTTGGCGCATTCTCGCTTGTGCGGCTTCTAAAGCGGCTTGGGCTTGCTGGACCTTCGCTTGAGCGGCTTGCGCCATCGCTCGCATTTGAGAGACCTTCGCCTGAGCCGTTGCCACCATCGCTTGTCCTTGGGTCACTCGTTCCTTCGCCGCTGCTAATTCCGCTTCTTTCTGCTTGACTGTTGCTCTCGCTTGGCGCACTTTCGCTTCCGCGGCGCGCACCATCGCTTGGGCTTGGCGCAATTTTGCTTCGGCGGAACGCGTGCGGGCTTTTGCTGCTTCGTATTGAGCTTGCTCCCGTTGGAATTCGTCTTTGGAAATCACCTTCTGCTCGTAAAGGGTTTTCGCTCGCTCAATTTCTGCTTCCCAGTAAGCAAACTCAGCTTGCGCTGCAGCCAACTCTTGTTGAGCGATTTCCACTTCCTGCAAGGCGCGTTCCAAATCCGCTTCAGCTTCGCCAATTTGCTCAGTGGCGACTTGCCGCTCGCTTTCCAAAGCTGCTACCATGCGCTCAGTTTCCCTTAGTTGGGCTTGGGCGAGGCTCAATGCTTGTTCGGCTTCGGTAACACCTGCTTGCGCTTGGGCTGCCATGCTTATTGCTTCGGTCAGCATCGCTCGCTTTTCGGCAACCATGCGTTCTGCTTCTTCGCGCATCGCTTGGGCTGCTTGCACGGCGCTTTCCGCTTGGCGGCGTTTGGCTTCCGCTTCTCCCTTCTCCGCTTCCGCCATGTGGCGTTCGTGCAACGCCGCCATAGCGCTATAAGCGGCTTCCCTTTCGCGAGCGGCATACTCGCCCCCTGCGTTGTCTAACTTGGCGACCAGTTGCCCCCTTCGGATGCGGTCACCAGCGTAGTAAGGCATCCAAGTCAGTCGTCCCGTCACGCGGGCAACAACAATTTCTTCGTTGAGGGGCGCAACAGTGCCTGTGTAGGTGACAGCGACTTCAAAGGGTGATGGTTTGACGACCTCAGTGACGACAGGCAGGACACCTTCTGGCGGTTTTGCTGCTTCCATATCCATCGCCAGCGCTTCCACGACACTCATTTGCCCCGGACGACGCCACCGCCAGACAAGCCCGTGAAAATGTTCAGGACCGAACCGGTTGAACAAGACAAGGTAGAGCACCAACAAAAGAGCGATGCTGCCAATTATTGAGCGGTTAAAGATCCGACCCACGATCGCCCGCCTCCAACATAGCGACGCAGTAGGCTGTGCCCCTTCTTAAGCACATTACTTCCACACAAGCTTCATCACGCATTTGGGGCGATTGTCAGGTTTGTTTCGAAGAGGGGAGCAGCCCATTGGGCAGACATGTTTATTTCTTCTCAGGTTTTGCCGCTGGGCTACCAACTTTTTGCACAGCGATGCCAGTGATGCCCTTGCGCGAGATGATGGCGCCAGTAACGGTCACTGTTTTGGCGACGAACTTTTTGAGTTGCTGGTAAGCGTTGGCGTGGGCGTGGCTCTCCACGACCACGAACAACCTACCATCTTCGGTCAACAACCCCATTGGCAACCCTTTGTTGATGCACATGGTAGCGCATTGGGCATGCTTTTCTCCACGGGCGTCGTGAGTTAGGTAACAACTCAAGCACACCACTTCGCCCGTGACGGTAGCGGGCTTGTTGCTTTTTTGCTGGGCACCGACGACCCAACTTGCCCATAGCACCAGTAGAGCAATAGGCACAAGATATGCAATTCGCACTGGTGACACCCCCTTTAGGAGCTACTTCTCCTAAACGCAGCCGAAACAAATTTTGTTCCATCCAATCTCCTAAACGCAGCCGAAACAAATTTTGTTCCATCCAATCTCCTA
>VAPR01000766.1_pt1 | contig 18827 bp, 19 predicted proteins | sample 3380701 | NCBI WGS metagenome assembly VAPR01 (sample SAMN11536904, study PRJNA540576) | hot springs metagenome | isolation source: hot spring wet sediment | place: Spain: Lobios | collected 2014-01 | reverse complement strand
AGCTGGGAAGGCGCAAGCCGCTGGCCGCCTTTATGCTGCCATGTGCAGCAGCCGCCATCTGTTCGGGAACATCAATAGATTTGGCGAACTGGAAAAAGCTTGTCCTGCAGAGGGCAAGCTTTCCTTCTTTGATCAAAGGGCCAATTGGCACGGAGGGAATGATAATAGATTTTTGTTCCTCCAATCCCATGTGTAAAAGAAATGACATGGTGGATAATAACAGAAGGTGAATCACAGAAACGCATAACTATCAAAAGAGTGATAAAAGAGACAAAAAAGAAAAGAATACAAAAAAATGGGCTGCAAAAAAATCGTGATAAAATACCTTTTACAGTTTAATTTTTCATTCTTGCTAAACAAATTTTACATCCAGGAGGATCAGACATGGAAACCGTTCTGACACAGAAGAAACATCCCCCGGGATTGTACCTGCTGTTTTTTACAGAGATGTGGGAACGATTCAGTTATTACGGGATGAGAGCACTGTTGACGCTCTATTTGACAACCGCACTGGTAAGTGGCGGTCTCGGTTTTGAAGAAGGCGTGGCTATGAGTATCTACGGCTTCTTTACAGGTGCTGTTTACTTCACCCCTCTGGTAGGAGGCTATCTTTCCGACCGATACCTCGGCAGACGGTTGGCCATTACAATCGGCGGTATTGCGATGGCACTGGGGAACTTCGTTTTATTTGCTGAACAGAGTACATGGGGCTTGTATGCAGGTTTAGGGCTGTTGATTCTTGGAAACGGTTTCTTCAAACCGAACATCTCTACCCTGGTGGGCGAACTGTATGGAGAAAAGGATACCAGACGGGACGCAGCGTTCACCATTTTTTACATGGGAATCAACATCGGTGCGTTTTTCGCCCCGCTGGTCTGCGGTTATCTCGCGGAGGATTACTTCAAAACTACCGTAAACGGAGTCGTACAATACGGGTTTAAATACGGATTCCTGGCGGCAGCCATCGGAATGGTGATCGGTCAGATCCTGTTTAATGCGCTGGCCAACCGTTACCTGGGCGATATCGGCAAAAAACCGGTGGGTAAGCCGGAGAAAACATCGACGGGGGCAGAGAAAAGCACTCCGTTGACCAAGAAGGAAAAAGAAAGAACAGCAGTGATTGTCATCCTCGCATGTTTCGTCGTTTTCTTCTGGGCAGGCTTTGAACAGGCAGGAAGCTCACTTACTCTGTACACGGACAAGTTTGTTGACCGTCAAATCGGCGGTTGGGAAGTTCCCACGTCGTGGTTCCAATCGTTGAACCCGCTGTTTATCGTGATCCTGGCACCGGTTCTGTCCGCCTTGTGGGTGAGGCTGAGCTATACCAAGCGAGGAGATCTCACTATCCCGACCAAGATGGGACTTGGCATGATTTTGCTGGGACTTGGTTACGTAGTCCTGCTTCTTGCTGTCATGCAAACAGGCAGTGATGAAACGAACCTGCAGTACAAAGCAAACGTGATGTTCATCGTGATGACGTATCTGCTTCATACCCTTGGCGAATTGTTCCTGTCGCCGGTAGGGTTGTCAATGGTGAGCAAGATCGCACCGGTGAAACTTGCGTCCCTGTTGATGGGGGTTTGGCTGGCAAGCTCGGGTGTAGCTAACATCCTGGCCGGAGAACTGGCTTCCACCACAGAGACGCTGGGGTATTTCGAAGTGTTTGGGTTGATTGGGTTACTGGCAGTTGTGCTCGGGGTGGTGCTGCTGTTCATCTCCAAAAAACTGGTTAAGATGATGGAATAGGATGTGGAGATGGAGAAAGTCCCCTTTTGTGCATAGGGGACTCTCTATCGTTCCAAGAACGAAAATATTGCGCATATTTTTTATTTTAGTAAATTTATTTAAGTTATTGTGTAAAAATACGAAACTTGATAATATGGGAGCGTTGTCGTTTCGAAAAAACGACAAATTTCTTTATTTTTCATCTGATTTCGTAAAAAACAGAACGTTAGTGGGGTGGCATAGTGAAACGATACGGTTTGGCAGTTCAGATTTTTCTTGGTCTGATCCTCGGTATCGCCGTTGGGGCACTCTTTTACGGAAATCCTACCGTGGAGAGTTTCTTGAAGCCGATTGGCGATATTTTTATCCGTCTGATTAAAATGATCGTAGTTCCGATCGTTCTCTCTACGCTGATCGTCGGCGTGGCCGGTGTTGGCGATGTGAAAAAGCTTGGGAAAATCGGTGGAAAAACGATTCTCTATTTTGAAATCGTTACCACGATTGCCATTATTGTCGGTCTTCTGGCCGCCAACCTGTTCCAGCCGGGAGCGGGTGTGAACATGGCCCAGCTGACCAAATCGGACATCTCAAAATACGTGGATACCGCTGAGACGTCTCAAAGCCACGGCTTCGTGGAGACATTCGTCAACATCGTTCCGAAAAACGTGTTTGATGCACTGGCCAACGGCGACATGCTGGCCATCATTTTCTTCGCTGTGATTTTCGGTTTGGGTGTTGCGGCGATTGGTGAAAAAGGGAAGCCAGTACTGAACTTTTTCCAGGGTGTGGCCGATGCCATGTTCTGGGTGGTTAACTTCATCATGAAGTTCGCTCCATTCGGTGTATTCGCCCTGATCGGGGTAACCGTCTCCAAGTTTGGTCTCAGTTCACTGATTCCACTGGGCAAACTGGTAGTGATTGTGCACCTGACGATGCTGTTCTTCGTCTTTGCTGTTTTGGGTGTCATCGCCCGCATGTCCGGTATTTCCATCTTGGCGCTGATCAAGATTCTGAAGGACGAGCTGCTGCTGGCGTACTCGACGGCAAGCTCGGAAACAGTTCTGCCAAAGATTATGGAAAAAATGGAGCGGCTGGGATGCCCGAAAGCGATCACGTCGTTTGTCATCCCGACCGGTTATTCGTTTAACCTGGACGGTTCCACGCTTTATCAGGCGCTTGCCGCACTGTTCATCGCGCAGATGTACGGCATCGACATGCCGATGAGCGCACAGATTACGCTGGTTCTCGTGCTGATGGTGACGTCAAAAGGGATCGCAGGTGTTCCGGGAGTTTCCTTCGTCGTCTTGCTCGCTACGCTCGGTTCCGTGGGGATTCCGCTGGAAGGTCTGGCGTTTATCGCGGGGATCGACCGGATTCTCGATATGGCACGTACGGTAGTCAATGTAATCGGCAACTCGCTCGCTGCGATCGTGATCTCCCGTTGGGAAGGGCAATTTGACCCGGCTCGCGCGAAAAAAGCGATGCAGGCAACCACTCAGGTGGCGCAATAACGAAAGCATAACGAAAGGGTATGAGATTCGTCTCATACCCTTTTATGCATGTAATCTTTTTAGTCATGAAAGTGGCAGTAGTGAGAGAAGCCTATTTCCATGCTGCGCTCCGGTCTCCACCCACCGAACACAAGCTTACGCTCGCGTTCGGCGGGGCCCGTTCTACGTCCGCAGGGAAGTATACGCTGTCCGCTCCGCAATGACTGGCGGGGAAACGCACGAAGTCCCCGTAGGGGGAAAGCAGTAGCCGCTTCATAGCGTAATCAAGGTTGCGTTTCTATTTCCCGCCAATCATTGCTCCGCTAGGTAGGACTCCGCAAGTCGCTCCGCCTGGAAATAGGCTTCTCATACGTGGCAGTTTTTCAGCAAATTCAGGGAGAAAACATCTGTGCTTCGATACAGTCTACGTTGTCTATCTGGTTTGTTAAGAAATCACGGTAACGAGAAGAAGCATGTTTCCAGACGGAGCGACTTGCGTAGCCCAGCCTTGCGTAGCGATGAATTTGTGGGAAAAAGGAGCGTAACCCTGGATACGCTACGAAGCGGCTACCACTTTTACGCTCCCCCGCGAATCGTTGCGGAGCGGACAGTCTCAGCATCCCTGCGGGGCGAAGAACGGAGCGGAGACTGGAAACATGCTTCTTCCACTACAGCCACTTCCCGACCAATTTTTTATCACCGAGACGTCATAGTCACGTCTACACCGATTTCAGGTTTGCTTCTCTGCCTAAAGATATTTGCCACGCTGTGAATGATCACTCCCAAGACGACCAAAACAAGTCCGACCCATGCGATTGGGGATGGGAACGCGGCCGATAAAAACAATACCTCGCCAAGCAGCGTGAACCCTACTTCCGTTGCTTGCGTCGCATCGATGGCGGCCAGTTTTTTCACATCGTGTTTCACCATATCCGTTGCGGTGAAAAGAAGAACGGTTGCACATACCCCTGAAGTAACCGCGATGATCAGGGACTGCACGACCTGTGAAGGAGTAGGGAGGCCAACAGTTACCATTGCGTATCCAGACAGAATCACCCAGAACGGCAAGCTAGCCAGTGTCATCCCCAGCACCCGTTGAAACGTATCGATATGATCGCTGCATTCCTGCATCATCCTGCGGTTGCCGAGTGGATAGGCAAACGAAGAGAGTATCAATGGGAGCACAACCAGCCACATCATAGTGGAAGAGATGCTGGTAGCCTGGTCATATTGCATCAAGATGACACCGAGAATGATGATGAGAGAAAACAACAGCTCCTTCATAGGAATTCGATCCCGAACCAGGGTGTTCCCAGCGCGACGGGGGATAAAAGGGACGAGCAGGGAGCCAGCCACCACCATCAGTTGTACGGTGCCGGCTACTAACCAACCAGGACCATATGAGGAAGCAAAGCAAAGTGGACCATAGAAACAGACGAAGCCTACCAGGCTCCACAACAACCAGGTGGCCGGCTTCTGTTTCATTTCCGTAAACAGCGGTTGCAAGCCGCCACGCATGAATACGATCAGAAAAAGCAGGGGTGTCATGAAGAAAAAGCGCAGAGATGCACTCCAGATCCAGCTTCCGCCTTCCAACCCGATGGAACGATTCAACACAAATGTAAAAGAAAAAAATACCGCTGCAAGTAATCCGTACACGATTGGACGCATAATAACTCCTTGGAAGAAATGGTTTGGTTACCATTATTGTGAAGCGAAACGGCATATTTGTCCACAACTGCGTCTGCCGCCACCAAATAAAAATGACGCCAATAGAAATATTCCCATTTCGTACGACGGCAATTTTATGTAAGATTATCTTACATAAAAGCGTGGAAGAGGGGATCAAAGTGCCAATGATACGAGATGCGGTCAAGGAAGATGTGCCAGACATACTGCGAATTTACAACTGGGCGATTGTAAACTCAACGGCTACCTTCGATTTGGAGGAACAAACACTTGAACAAAGGCTGCAATGGTTTGCCAAATACGGAGGCGATTATCCCTTGATCGTGGCAGAGGAAAACGGCGTCGTCATCGGATATGGCTGTTTATCCCGTTTTCGCGAAAAGCCGGCCTACTCCAAAACGGTTGAGTCCTCCGTCTATATTGACAGGGACTACTGGGGCAAGGGGATCGGAAAAATGCTTGTTCACGAACTGATTCAAAGGGCTGAACAACATGGGTATCACACCATCATTGCGGGAATAACCGGTGGCAATCAAGCGAGCGAGAAGCTTCATCGCGGTTTTGGGTTCCAGCGGATTGGCTGCTTTCAAGAAGTTGGCCATAAATTTGGGGAGTGGCATAATGTTACCTTTTATCAACTGATTCTTTGACATTTTTTGATTCTGTCATTCATCTCGATATACCTGTAAACTAAGAGATGAGATTATCAGTAGAGGAGTCGCTGTCTTGCCTGCGTACAAATTGGATCCAGATTGGGTTGTTCGTTACCTTGATGAACTAGAAGGAAAGCTCACTACCGAAATGAATCCGGAACAAAGAGAAGAGATTATGAGCAAGATCCGAGAAATGACACTATCCATTATGTATAAGCAAGCACAAAGATTTATTGAATTGTAAATCGTACGAGTCAATTGGGATGGTCCTCCGCGCGGTTAGTCAGGGGATTATCCTTTTTTTTACGCACCAGCAAAAGTGGCTGCCAAATCGACAGCCACTATTTTTTTGGAGCATTACAAGAAAATTACACGGTATATGAAAAATAGCCCATTCTTTCAGACGAAGAAAGTGGCAATACTAGTAAAAAAAATTACGGAGATGAACAGTGTTGCACCTGGCTATCATTCTGTGGGCAATGTTCGCTGCCTGGCGCTGGGGTGACTGGCGAAACTGGAAAAACTATCACTCCACGATGCTATTCATGCCTTTTTCCAATCTCATATACAGCTTGCTGGTAAACGATCGGAACTTCTATTTATGGAGGTACCAGACGGAGTTCCTTCTAAGTGTAGAAACGGCCGATCTCTTTCATTGCCTCATCACTTTTCCGGCAACGGTCTTGCTGTTCTTATCCAACTATCCGGAGCAACGAGGCAAACAAATCCTGCATATTTTGAAGTACGTTTCGATTTATATTGCGGTGGAGATCATCGCGCTGCAGATTGGAGCGATATCGCACACAAAAGGGTGGAGCATCTGGTGGTCCCTCTGGTTCAACTGTGTTACGTTTCCTGTTCTCAGACTGCATCACACCCATCCGCTACGAGCCTATGCGGTTTCAATGCTCATCACGGCTTATCTTTTATGGTACTTTGATGTCCCGCTGCAGGATCTGGAGTAACCGCTTAATTTGCTTTTCGGACGCTTCCGTCCCGCTCGATCCGTACATTCGCTGAGATGGATTCAATTCGATCCAACAGCTTGGCTCCGGCTTCCTGGTCCATGGGCACTGCTTGACCCAGTTCTGCATGATACGGCTGCATCTGCAGGTTGCAATCGCCGTTTTTTGTGCAGGATGCCTTCAGTACAATGGTTTCCCATGTTTTTGGATGGGCGGAGCGGGTGAAAATGAAATTTCCCAGGCTGTAGGCGATCCATTTGCCCTGATAGGATTCAAATCCCTGCAGTACATGCGGATGACCGCCGATGATCAAATCCGCACCAGCGTCGATATAGGCGCGTGACAACTTCTTCTGGTGGTCAACAGGATGATCCACTTTTTCCTTGCCCCAATGCGCTATCACGATAACCAGGTCGGCCACCTTTTTCGCCGAACGAATCGCTTCTACGGCATCCGTCGGGTCGTAGGTGGCGGCGACCCCCGGCTTGTTCTTACCGGCATGCCAGCTTACTTCCGGGACGACCCGGCTGAACCCCAGGAATGCCATCTTCACTCCATTTCGTTCCACTACCACGGGTGCGTATGCACGCTTGGCGTCAGCCCCCGCCCCTACATATTGGATCTCGTTTTCGTTTAATACGCTGATCGTGTCCAGCAAGCCTTCCTGGCCCTGATCCATCGAATGGTTGTTCGCCAGGTTCACCAGATCGACACCCGCCTCTCTCAGTGCGGGTATGGCCTCAGGTGGCGATTTATACACGTACTGCTTGGGAGTGACAGGATTTCCCCGCTGGGTCACTGGAGTTTCCAGGTTGGCGATGGTATAGTCATCCTGTTGAAACATGTCAGCAACGTGCGTATAGGGAAAGGCGTAGCCTTTTTCTTTCAGCAGGGTTTCTACATGCCCGTCGAGGAGTACATCTCCGACAAAGGACAATTGCACCACTGGTTCGCTGTTATCGCCAGGTTCTGCATTGCTTTCGTTGCTTTGTTCCTTTTGTCCCGTTTCTGATTGTTTGTTTGGATTGGGTGCTGGTTGATTCGCGTCCATCTTCACAAACACCCCGACAGCTGCTATCAGAAAAACAGTGAGAAGGGCACCGCTTGCCACCATGATCCTGCGAAGTCGGCGCCTTTTTTTCTCGCGATCGGCTTTGATCCGATCTGCTCTTGATTGAATCATCGCTCCTCCTCATTGAACTGCCATGGCAAGATGTGTTCTATTATACCATCTCATTGCAGCCATTCGCGTCGGCCATACGAACCACTCAGGAGGTCATTGGATTGCCATTGTGCTGTTTTACATAAGCAGCGTGCTGATTTCGGCGCTGTTGCTCTGGTTGCCGATTTTTCACAACCCCGGTGTTTCTCTGTCGTTTATCGATGCGGTGTTCACTGCATCCAGCGCGATCAGTATGACTGGTCTTACCGTAATCAGGATCCATGACGTGTTTAATCAGTGGGGAATTATCCTGCTCACGCTGCTGTTTCAGGTAGGCGGGATCGGCATTATGACGGCGGGAACGATTATCTGGATCCTGTTGCGGCAGAAAATCGGTCTGGAACAACGAATCTGGATTGCGGCTGACCACAATCGCCCGTCGCTGGCAGGTTTGGTGAAGCTGATGAGCAGCATCGTGCTGCTGGCTATCTTCATAGAGTTGGCAGGAATGAACCGCATTGGTAGCTACTTTCTTGTGGCGGGCTTCAAAGCCTGTCGTTACGCGCACAAAAGCCTCCCAAAAAAACGAGGGAGGCTTCCTGCATTTATTTCATCTCTACCCACTTCATGTCGCCATTGCCAAGTCCGTCGATGTGTATCCCTTGTTTTACTCGGTCGCCCTGCAGCCAGGAGCTGGTATAGAAGTAGATCGGGGCAACCGGCATTTCCTCCATCAAGATGGCTTCCGCTTCCGCAAAGAGCTGTTTCCGTTTTTCCGGGTCTTTTTCTTTTGACGATTGGATCAGCAGCTCTTTGTATCTGGCGTTTTCCCATCTGGTATCGTTGTTTCCGCCATCTTTATCGCGGAACACTTCCAGGAAGTTGATGGGGTCGTTAAAGTCGCCGATCCATCCCATTCGTCCCACTTGATACTTGCCTGTATTTAGCGTCTCCTGATAAACCGCGAACTCTTGATTCTCCAGTTTTACGTCGACACCAAGAGCTTTTTTCCACTGGTCCTGAATCGCTTCGGCAATCTTCTTGTGACCTTCACTGGTATTGAACGAAATGGTGACGGGGGGCAGTTTGCTGATTCCCAACTCCTTCATTCCTTCTTCAAGCAGCTTTTTCGCTGTTTCGGTATCGTTATCCTTGAAGTAATCCGACTTGATTGACATGGAAGGAGGCAAGAAGCTGGTAGACGGCAGTTGGCCTGCTTGCAGAATGTTCTCCACGATGGCTTTGCGGTTGATCGCGTACGTGAATGCTTTGCGGATCTTCGCGTTGGTGAAAGGGGCTTTTTCCGTATGGAATTTGTACCAGTAGACAGTGGCTACAGGTTTAGTGATCAGCTTGCCTGACTCTTTTAATGCGGGGATAGCGTCGGTCGGCAGGGAATCAAACGGGGCCCCCGCCCAATCGATTTCGCCGTTTTCGAACATGGAAAACGCGGTATTCTCATCCTCGATCATGCTGAATTCAATTTTGTCTACTTTTACGGCATCCTTATCCCAGTAGTGCTCGTTTTTTGCGAGTACGATTTTGCTCTTGTGTTCCCAGGATTCCATCTTGAACGGACCGTTGCCGATATGCGTACTGGCTTCCGTAGCCCAGGCGGGGTTTTTTTCCGCCACTTTTTTGTTTACAGGCATGTAGGTGTAAAAGGAAGTCAACTCCAGGAAGAACGGGGTGGGGTTTTCCAGCTTCACTTCCAACGTTTTGTCGTCCAGTGCCTTCACACCTACGTCGTCTGCCTTGGCTTTCCCGGCGTTGTACGCTTCGCCGTTTTTGATATAGAAGAGCTGGTAGGCGTATTCCGAGGCGGTCTTCGCGTCAAGGGCGCGCTTCCATGCGTATTCAAAATCGTGCGCGGTGACCGGATCGCCGTTGCTCCATTTGGAATCGCGAAGGTGGAACGTGTAGGTGAGACCATCCTCTGATACATCAATCGTTTCGGCCACTGCCTCATGCGGCTTGTTGTCCTGGCCGTTGCGCGTCAACCCGTCGAAGGTGGCTTGAGCGATCGCGCCGGAGATGTTGTCGGAAGCAATGCCGGGATCGGTCGTTCTTGGTTCGGATGAGATGTTGGTGCGAAACACTTTAGGTTCGGTGCTTGCCGGTGGTGGTGCGGTGGGCGAAGGAGGAGCGCTTGTTGAATTGCCTGAACATCCGGCTAATGCTGTACCCAGAACAACAAGTGAACTCATTACAGTAAAAACACTCTTTCTCATGGTAAATCCCCCCCTTTTTCATCTAGGAACAATATACACCGGAGAAAAGGAAAAAAAGGGGTTTTTGAGAATGCTTTATTTTGATTTATCAGATGATTATATTTATTACGAATTGTTAAAAGGAATAAAAGGGCGAGCAAAAAACTTCTTTACACACCCATATGTCATCATTTATAACAAAGATAAAAAACATGTGAGGTTTTCTAACATGAGCATTTTCCTATCGGGATTCTTATTATCATTGTCATTGTGTCTGGACCTGGGGATGGTAAACGTGGCTGTATTACGGGCAGGAGTTCAGCGCGGGTGGCTCCCGTCGTTTCTGATTGGCGTCGGTTCCAGCTTTGGAGATCTTCTCTATGCGCTGCTTTCGATGGTCGGGATTTCTCTTCTGCTGCAAAACGTGTACGTCCGCTGGCTGCTCTGGTTGGGGGGAACCGCTGTGCTCCTGTACATGACGTGGGGCATGATAAAAGAACTCCGGAAGCCAAAGGAAATCGACGTGGAAAACGGGGGAGAGCAGACAGAGGAAGTGCGCAGAGGCTGGAGAGATTTCACCTGGGGAATGGGGTTGGCCCTTGCTTCACCATCCGCCATCTTGTGGTTCGCTACCATTGGCGGAAGCGTGATTGCTGCTTCCAGCGGCGGATCGTCATCTTCACTGCTGCTGTTCTTCACCGGATTTTTTGCCGCTTCACTGGCATGGTCGCTGTTTATGGCGGTATTGTCCAGTCAGGGAGGAAAAATGCTGGGGCCTCGGTTGGTTCGCGGTTTTTCGCTCGTCTCAGCACTGTTGTTTTTGTATTTTGCCGGAAAAGTGTTTCTCGACGGGTACCACACACTTCTGTAAAAGCAAAAACGCTCCGGGCTGCGGAGCGTTTTTCGTATAGGCAGCCTACCGGTCTTTATCCATATACTCCTGAATCTTTTTCTTCTCCCATTCCTCACTGAACAGGGAACCAAAGCCGAATACGGAGAATCCGTGCGCGAATAATCCAATTCCCCATCCGATTAGCGGGTAGTAGAACCAGACACTGTCCCGGGAGAAGACGAGATCAATGAAGAACAAGAGAAGATTTACAAGAATATAGACGATTGCATGGGAGTAGAACCCTTTTAACGCCTGAACCTTTTTCTTCGCCTTCAGGTATTTTTCATTTGTTTCCACTAACTTTCTCCTCCATTTCAATTGGGACACGTGGCGACATGCAGGGATACGTGTAGGCTAGAAACACAAATCCCTTTTTCTCAAGAATGGGTCTGCTCATGGGGCTAGCCTCTACCATTAACAGCGGAAACCCTTTGTCCCTCGCTGCCTGTGCTCTCGCAGCCAATAGTCCTGTATACCATCCCTGCTTTCGATAGGCTGGCAATGTCGATCCGCCCCATAGGCTGCCAAAGGAAGTTCCCTCGTGCAGGTACATCCAGGCTGCGCTAACTGCTTTGCCCTGGACGTAAGCAGCATAAATGAACAAACTGTCCGGGTCTTGTACAAGGTCCCGTTTCAAACGCTCGGCCAGATCGTCGTGAGAAGTTCCCCATACTTCCTTTTCCAGTTGCATGATGTCATCAATGCCTTTTTCATCGGATATCTTCTCAATCTCCGGCGGAATCGGGCAATGGAGAAGAGAAGGTGTCGCATTTATATTCATGACCAGTAACGCTTCCGCTTCTCCGATTTCAAATCCGTGAGCTTTCAGTCTGTCCGTCAGGTTTGCCGGCTGATCGTAGTCGTACACTTTCCACTCAAACGATTGGCCCAGCTTTTGAAAATATTCGATTTCCTGTCTGATTGCCTCGTCCGCAGTCTCTTCGCTCAGTTTGGAATGGAGGACACAGCCGTCTTCGTTTGTGGTAGAAACGTGCCGGATGACGGAGTCGGTAGCCTCCCGGCGCCATCCCGGATAGCGAATGTCCACCCGTTGTTGCTTGGTAAACAGATCGAGCAGCTGTTTTATGTCCAATAAAAAACCTCCTCTGATATGAGATTTTATTCCCAAATAGTACCACGATTCTCTGAAACAGGGTATGATGTGTTTTGAATGTCGAATTGAAGGAGGAGAAAATGGATCATTCCCACTCTTTTTTATTTCCCGAACTGGAAACAGAAAGAATCATACTGCGTGTATTGACACTTGACGATACTGACGAAGTATTTGCTCATTTTTCCGATGAAAACGTAACGAGATTTATGGATATTGACCCGTGCAAGGATCGCCAAGAGGCGGAAGAGATTATCCGGTTTCATCTGGAGGATTCCGGTTGTCGTTGGGGCCTGTTTCACAAAACCAATCAGCAATTGATGGGGACGTGCGGTTACCATTGTTGGGTAAAAGGAGAGGAGCCCCGGGCAGAAATCGGTTTTGACTTGGGCAAGGAGTATTGGGGACAAGGATACATGCGGGAAGCCATGCAGACGGCTATTCGATTCGGCTTTGAGAACATGGGGCTCGCCATGATTGAAGCAACCGTGGAACCTGAAAATGAACGGTCGATTCAACTGTTGAATCGGTTGGGTTTCCAGAGGGAAGACGAACTTCGTGACCATTTACTTTACTATTATTTGAAAAATGGAGTGAAATAGCGCAGTCGGAAGGGCGGTAGGATTGTCTCCACAAAAAATAGGCCCCCGGACAGCGGGAGCTCATGGGAAACACGATCATTCAATTGGTCTCTAACAGCGCTTCCAGTGTCTGTTGGACTTCGTAACCAGCATCAAAACTGACCAGCCGGCTCTCTTCGCCGGACAGTGCAGCAGCCAGATTGTCCAAAAGTGCCAGCATGCGGTTGTTTTCTTCCACCGGAATCTCTGCAAGCGGCTCGCCTGGTCCGCCAGCCTCCAGCCGGCTCCAGTTTACGAGCGAGAGCGTGCCTTCCGTACCGTAGATGGTATAGCTGATATGTTCCTGTCTTGCAATCTGGCTTAAACCGTTTACCGTTACGGGGGTGCCGTCCTCCAGCTGCATGGTGGCGACAATGCCCGTTTCACAGGCAGTCGGGTCTTCAGGGTACTCCACCTTTGCTTCGATATGGCTGAGGCGTCCAAACAACGCTTGCGTCAAATGGATAAAGTGCGGCAGTACTTCACGCACAAACCCACCTTGCTCACGTCCCGCAACCCAGGCTGTCTGCTGCCAGGGGCGGGGCCATTGCTGGAAGTGAGTCACAATGTCGATCCGGCGCACTGTTCCAATGGTGGCCAATCGTTGTTTGATTTCAGCAAACGCGGAACGGTAGAAGAGTGGAAAGTTCATGGCGTGTACGACTCCTGCCTGTTTCGCTGCTTGTACCATCTCAGTTGCTTCGTCCAGCGAATTGGCGAGGGGCTTCTCGCACAGCAAATGTTTTCCGGACGCCAGAACGTCCAGTGCGATCGAGTGGTGAAACTTGGGCGGAACAGCCAGATAAACAAGATCAAGCTGTTCGTTTGCCAACAGTTCGCGGTGATCCGTGTACCACGGCACTCCGCCCGAATTTTCCGACACGCGTTGGGCTCGTTCGGCGGAGACGTCGCTCACCGCTGCCACCTGAAAGCGCGGGTGGTTCCGCATGGTGTTGAGCAGATTCTCGCCCATTATGCCTAAACCGATGACGCCGATGCGATACGGCGTTGGTTGGTTCATGGATAATCCCCCTATGAAAGCAAATATTTCCTGCGTTGTTAAGCATAAGCCCGCCTTGTTTTTCCGTCAACCGGTGAAGTGCAGCATCAACATTTTCTGCATGCCGACAGAATTGCAGATGAACCAGGAAGCGAGGAGAGTCGTTATGAGCGAAGAAATTCTGGATATTTGGGATGAATCAGGGCAGCACATGGGAGCAGCCACAAGGAAACAGGTCCATCTGGAAGGATTGTGGCATCGGACCTTCCACTGCTGGATATACATTCGCGATGATCAGGGTGTCCAACTCATGTTTCAGAAGAGACATCCGGATAAAGACACCTTTCCAGATCAATTGGACATCACCTCGGCGGGCCATCTGCTTGCGGGTGAACTACCGGAAGATGGTGTTCGGGAGCTGGAAGAAGAACTGGGGCTGGTTGTGCCGTTCGAACACCTGCAAGAGATCGGGATCATCGAAGACAGTACCGTTGGCCCAGGCATTATCGACAACGAACTGTGTCACGTGTATGCATATCCGTGCAGTCAGCCGCTGGAACAGTATCGTTTGCAAGCGGACGAAGTGATTGGCCTGTTCCGAATCCCGTTGAATGCGGTGGAAAAACTGTTCGCCGGCGAGGTAACCAGCATCGATGCGATCGGTTTCAACCTGCTTCCGGACGGGAGCAAACAGAGAGAGACACTGCAAGTAAGCGCAAGTGATTTTGTCCCACATGAGGAGCGTTACTACCAAACCGTATTTGCTGCGGTCAAACGCTTATGCCAGTTATAGATGAGTAAGCAGCCCTTCCCTTCAAAAAAAACAAAAAATTGTCAATTGACGAATTTGTCGGTAAAATAAAATTTATCGAATTTTGTTCCACAAAAGGAGGGGCAGGCGTGTCAGACATACGGAAGATGACAGCTGAGGAGATCGGTGAATTTGTCAGAATAGTGGCAACAGCGTATCCGGGAAGCGGATTTGCCACGGAAGAAGCGAAGAACCGGCTGAAAGAGCGGCTTACGCAAACCGTTTTGGAGGACCCCACTGCCTGCATGTACGGCTTTTATCGGGACGGTCGCATGCTTGGGGGAATGAAGTGGTACGACTTTACGATGAATGTCCACGGGATTCGCATGCTGGTCGGAGGGATCGGCCTGGTGGCAGTAGATCTGCTGCATAAAAAAGAGAAGATCGCCAAACAGATGTTGTACCACTTTCTGCACAGCTACCGCGAGCGTGGCGTGAGCATGGTGCTGCTGTATCCGTTCCGCGTAGACTTTTACAAGCAGATGGGGTTTGGGGTCGGCACCAAAATGAACCAGTATCGCGTGCAGCCGGCAAGTTTGCCCAATCGGGGCACCAAGCAAAACCTCGTCTATCTGGGCAAAAGCGAACGGGAAGCGATCGTCGCCTGCTACAATCGGTACGCATCCGGTAGGCACGGCATGATCGACAAAAACGAGTACGAGATCAGAGCGATACTGGAAAATCCGGAAAATGTAATCGTTGGCTGCAAACAGGGGGACTCTGTAACGGGTTATCTTGTATTCAGCTTCCGCAAAGCAAGCGATGAGAACTTTGGGCTGAACAACATCCTGGTGAAGGAGTTTATCTGTGAAACCAGAGAAGCCATGTCCGAACTGCTGACGTTTCTGCACAGCCAGGCAGATCAGGTCAACCGGATCATCTTCAACACGCAGGACGAGCACTTCCACCACCTTTTGTCCACCCCTGGCAACGGCACCAACAACCTGCTTCCCCACGTTTTCCACGAAAGCAACACGTCAGGTGTGGGCTTGATGTACCGGGTGATCCATGTCGGCAAGGTGTTCGAAGAGCTCTCCGACCGCAATTTTGGCGGTTGTACGGTGAAGCTGAAGCTTGCCATCCGGGACAGCTTTTATCCTGAGAACAACGGAAGCACGATCGTGCATTTTCGGGATGGCCTTCCAAGCGTGGCGGCAGGAGATGAGTTTGACCTGGAGGTTGGCATGGATATCTCTGATTTTTCTTCCCTCTTGATGGGGGCCGTCACTTTCAGGAGTCTCTACCGCTACGGACTTGTCGATGTTTCCGATCCGTCGCGTGTGGAGATGCTGGATCGTCTGTTCCACGCAGAGGAAAAACCGGTCTGCACGACGGCGTTTTAAAGGGGAAGAAGCCGCTCTTGCGGGTTTTTTTAGTGGAGGGGGGAAAGCTCCTCCACGGAACCCTAGTGTACAAAAAAATGCTTGAACAATAAAACATGATCCACTATAACTAAAATGTGGGATAAATATCCAGAAAAAGGGAGAGGAAGATATGAAAGGAATGAAAACACTGCTCGGGTCTGTCGTAGCCGCAAGCATGCTGGCTGCTACTCCTGCCTGGGCTGCGGCTCCGGTTGTTCAATACCCCCATTGGTTCAAAATCGACCAACACAAGGAAGCTCATGTAAGAAGCGCAGACAGCAAACAGAGCCGCTCCGTCACGAAAATTCCGCGCGAGCTGAAAGAAGCGCTGGAAAAACTGCAGCAAAAGCTCCCGGAATTGAAAGGTCTGCACATTCGCGCTGTGTTACTGCGCGAAGAGAGTACATCCCGTCCTGAGGTATGGGAATTTTCGTTGTCCTCCAAGGAAAAAGGCAATCGGTACGACGGGAAAAGCATCAACGCGACGGTGGCGATCAATGCGGAGACGCTCGAGCTCTACCGCTACAACTATGCCAACCCGGAGTGGACAGGCTCTGGAGAGATCTCGGAAGAAAAGGCAAAAGAAAAGGCTGATGAGTTCGTAAAAAAAATCCTCGGCAGCAAGAAAAAAGAGTATGAGCAAAAATGGGTGTCGTTTTATGAGGAAGAAGATGACGAGGAAGAAGAGAGAAGCTCCGCCGTTGTCGGTTATATCAGAAAGGTAAACGACATTCCGTTGGCCAATTTCGATCTGCACGTGGAAGTTGACGCAGAGGGACATGTGACCAGCTTTTTTAACGAGGGTTTCGCCGCGCTGGAAAAAGTGAAGTTCCCGAATCCGAAAAAGGCGCTGAGCAAGGAAAATGCGGAGAAGGAACACCGCAAGCTCGTCGACATGTCGCTTATTTATTTGTACGATTGGGAAAAGGATCGCCCGGTGCTTGCCTATGAACCGGATTTCTATGGACCAGTCGATGCCTTTACCGGCAAAAAATCGCCTGATCTCGTTTACTTTACCATGGATGATCCGAAGCGCATCCAGGTGGACGGTGCCGGCAATCCGTGGGTGATCCGGTCACGCCAGGATGCGGAGACACTGTTGAAACAGGTGTTTAAAATTCCGGTGGAAGATTTGGAATTGGAAGATGAAATCGAATCGGATGAGGACGAGCCAAAGGAATCCCGGATGCTTACTTACATCTGGGAATCCAAGGATAAACCATGGGGCTGGGTAGAGCTGGTCGTTTACAAGGAATCGGGAAAACTTCGCAGCTTTTATTCCGATTTTGATCGGGACGCGCAGAGCGAGCCAAAAGTGAAGGCTGACGAGGCGGTTCAGATCGCGACAGACACACTGGAACAATTTTTCCCCCAAGACAAGAAAGAGATTCAACTGACCTACATGCACGACCCATATGATAAACGGGAGCTTCCGGACTGGGTGGAGGAAGATGAGGACGAACGGAAATACGTTCGTACGTACTCCCTCTCCTTCAATGATCTCTATCAAAATATCCCGGTTGGCTACAGCTCTTATCATGTCGCCATCGATCCGGCCACAGGCAGCGTAACGGAACTGCAGCTTGAAGGAGTAGAGAAACTGGCCAATCTGCCTGACCCGGTGAAAACCGTTTCGCCGGAAGAAGCAAAGACAGCCATGCAAAAATACCAACAGCTTACCCTCATCTACATGTGGCCGCGGTATATGGGCTATCGGGCACCTGGGCCTGTGCTGCTTTACACTCCGGAAGAAAAGCCGTTCTGGTACATTGACGCCTTTACCGGCAACGTCGTGGAATTCGACATGGAAGAGGATGAAAAGTAGACGATTGTCTAGCAACTCTTTCAACATCACATAGAATGTTTTCCCGCCTCCCCCCATATAGTGGTAGTAAACCTGAGGGGGGATGGCACTATGCTGGCGTTGATTTATCTGGTTGTGGCTTTGCTGCTGATCGTGTGGCTGGTCGTTCGACTCGTGTTCAAACTGGTTCGCCACGATACCATCCATCACGATATGAACTACCTTTGGGAAGCGTACAACCTTTCACTGAAAGACATTCATTTTTCCAAAGTAAAGCGATAATCGCCGAAAAGGGCACCGGTTCCGGTGCTTTTTTCCCATGGAAATCCATGATATCATGGAGGTAACATGGCTGATCGGGATTATGGTTTGGAAAAGAGGTGAAGGGTCGTGGTTGTCGCCGGGACTGACCAGAAACGGCAGCACTTCAGGGTGCAATTACATCCACCCTTATGTTCCGATATGACAATCGTAATGGTAAAGGGAAAGACATTGGAGGTAGGCAGTGCGGAAGTGCTGATTGTGGACATCGGACCGGGCGGGTTGCGGTTTCAGACATGTCTGCGTCTTCCGGTGCATCCGGAAATCGTCCTCCAGTTTGAAACGGACGTCATGTCCCAATCCATCCAAATGTACGGTAACGTCGTGCGCTGCCACCAACTGGACGAAAGCGTATTTGAATACGGCGTACAGTTTACGATGGATGAAGAGCGGCATGCGGAAATTGCCCGCGTGTTCAACCGCCTCGCCATCCGGCAAAAGAAGGCGCCCCATTTGCCCAGCGGTCGTTTTTTGATAGGCGATCCGGTTGCCTATCTGCGCAGCAAAGAAGCATAAAAACCTCATCCTGCGATGAGGTTTTTTTTGCATGATCTTACGAAGAACGAACACCAGGCGGCAGAGCAGGCGGAACGTAGGTGAGTTCTTCGTCCGCTGTAATGTAATCCGTGTTCACCATCAAAAGCAGGTAGCGTCTGCCTGTCTGCGGGTCGCTGAGAATGATGTGGTCGCGTCCCGCTGCTTCCAGTCGGCCACGGAAGATTTTGGCGTTCCATTGCGCGTTGTTTTCAAATGTTTGATAAACGGTGATGACTTTCCCCAGATTAAGGCGCAGAATATTTTCGATGTAGGATTCCTCGACGAACGGTGCGCCTGGTACGCCCGGTACTCCGGGAATGACACCGCCGCTGGGCTGTTGGGGAGTCATGATTTGCTGCTGTGTCGTCTGAAAGGGATAGGTAGAAGAGATGTAGGGGCTTTCCGCATATTGATAGGGGTAGCTGGCGTAAGATGCAAAAGGTGCATACTGACTCATGAAACTCTCTCTCCTT
>VAPR01000765.1_pt1 | contig 18827 bp, 21 predicted proteins | sample 3380701 | NCBI WGS metagenome assembly VAPR01 (sample SAMN11536904, study PRJNA540576) | hot springs metagenome | isolation source: hot spring wet sediment | place: Spain: Lobios | collected 2014-01 | reverse complement strand
ATGCAGGCATGGAGGGTGATGAAGTGATGAAAGATCTGCCGAAGGGCCAGTCCATCGAGGAAAAACAATATCTCGTCCGTTTCAAGGCGGATACGGAGTCCCACCTGCATGTGCTCGACATTGATGTGTGTGCCACCAAGTGTCCGGACAAAATTTGCACGATCTTTTGTCCGGCAGAGGTGTACAAGTGGGAAGAAATACGGATGCACGTCGGGTATGAGGGGTGTCATGAATGCGGAAGCTGCCGGATCGGCTGCCCGCACGAAAACATCAAGTGGGTATATCCTAAAGGTGGTCACGGGATCATCTTTAGGCTTGGGTAGGCAGACATGTTTACCGTAGGGGATACCGTCGTGTTTGCCCTGGATGGCGCCAAGGGAATCATCATCGGCGTCGAAGGAGATCTCTGCCATGTGATGTGGGAAGATACGTTTATCAGTTGGGAAAAAGCAGATTCGTTGAAAAAAGCAGAATGATAAGCGAAGAAAACGCACCCCTTAAAGATGACATGGGAATTCCCCTTAGGGTAGACCGATGTGACTTTAGGGGGTGTATTTGTGTTACCTGCTTTGGTTTCTAGCGACTGGTCGCCTTCTGACGGTTGCTTACCGGGGGAGGATTCTGCCTCGCACTCTTCCCGTTCTCGTTTTTTTGGGGGGATCTTTGTACTCTAATGACATTTCGGGCTCGTTTCCACCTGCGAATACGATGACCAACAGGTACGCGCCGCTTTCTTTGAAGATGTAAGGCCCGTGGCACTGCTGACACCAGTCTGGCAATCCACGTTTTCGCGACTGGTGAGGTGTCTGGTAATTGCCTGAAAAGTTTTGTCTCTTCCGCCGATAAAGGCACGATCTCGCTGACAACGAAACTAACCAAGCGGTCTGGATGTTTTCTGGATGAGAAATGGAACGGTGCAACTATTTCGATGTGATTTTGTCTATCTTCCGAATGAATGGGTATCTCCAGTAAGAACGATTGTCCGACTAAATAGCTGCCGACCATCTGGCCATTGATCAGTACCGAGCAGGTAAACTTGAAGTTGGGAGGGAGTGCGCGGAAGAGCCTGCCTCTCACAAGCAACGAACGCAAGGGTGACTGTGGGGCCGATTCCACGTAGACGCAGAACCTGGGAGGAACCCAGAAATCATTAAACCTGTTCGTGCTTGAAATCCGCAGCGAATGACCAAAAGCGCCCGTCTCTCTTAGACAGCGAAAGAGGCCGGACAGGCCCTCACTCGAATAGAATTTGAGAAAATGGGTCATCCATGCATTTGAGATGGTCCCGTAATGTTTCGCACATGTCCGGATCACCTCGCGTATCCCTACGGTTCTCCACAGCCGAATGGACTTGCATGCTTTGTGGGTTCGGGCATTTGCCAAATAATCCGGGATAAAGCCGATTCTATGATGCTTGGATATCCTGATCCACAGATCGTAATCCATGCAAAATTGAAGGGATTCATCCACTCCTCCAACCTGGAGAAGGACTTCTTTTCTCATAAACACTGCCGGCTGGCAGATCATGCACCCCTCAAACAATCGCTGGTAATCGGCGTGCCGCACATGGTATTCCCGGATGACCTTGCTTTTCTCATTGATCACCTTTGCTTTCCCATATGCCATCGCCCATTCAGGATGATTCTGAAGTGCTTCAACCGCTTTTCGGATCGCTCCCGGCTGATACATATCATCTGAATTCACCCAACCAATTATCTCGCCTTTCGCCATGGCCACTCCCTTGTTAATCGCATGGGACTGGCCGCGGTCTTTTTCCGAAACAAACCGGAACCGTTCCCCATAATGGCTGTACTTCTGCAGGATGGGGAGAGTTCCATCTGTAGATCCTCCATCTACCACTATCAGTTCGACGTGAGGATAGTCTTGGGTGAGGATACTTTCTATTGTTTCCTGGATGTATTTTGCCTGGTTGTACGAGGGGGTGATAACGCTAACCAATGGGAGACCATGATCAGACAAAGGAATCACTCCAATACGATGAAATCCGGATAATAGAAACGGACAGGTAAACTTACGGCCATGATATGTACGGGGGCTGTGTTTGGAAATGGGGTAGTTGCATTATTTTTCGTATCGTCCAAAATTTCGGGACGTTCCTGATAGATGAATGACAGTTTCTTACAGTCTGAAAATGGCATATCCTACTACAACAGTAAAATAAGTCGATCAAAGGAGAATGGACCCATCATGATGGATGATGAAATAAACAGAATCAAGCTGGCCGTGAAAGATGCATTACAGCATTTCGATTTCGAAAAATTGCAGGAGCAGCAGCCTACGAGACAGCAGCTTATTGAATATAAGCAAGTCTCCGTTGTGCTGGATGTCGGAGCAAACATTGGGCAGTATGCAAGCAAGGTGCGGCAACAAGGATTTCAAGGGAGAATCATCTCATTCGAACCGATGTCGAAAGAGTTCCGTCTGTTGTGCCATTTCGTTTCAAACGATCCGAACTGGTCTTGCAAACAGCTGGCGATCGGCGCATATGACGGCGTCTGTACGATCAATATTGCGGGAAATTCCTACAGCAGCTCCATATTGCCTATGCTGAAGAGACATATAGACAACGCTCCGGACTCAGCGTATGTGGATCGGGAAATGGTTTGGATTGCACGCTTGGATTCAATAAAGGATGAGATTGTAAAGTCGAATGAACGGGTGTATCTCAAAATGGATGTTCAGGGATACGAAATGGAGGTACTGAAAGGAGCCCCATCAATGCTCAAACAGGTAGAAATCATTGAACTGGAACTCTCGGTTAGCCCGCTATACGAGAATCAGGTGCTGTATGAGCCGATGATGAATTATTTGTCCGATTTGGGATTTGATCTGGTCTGTATGGAACGAGGTTTTTCTGACCTGTTCAGCGGCGAGGTTCTTCAATTTGACGGGATTTTCATTCGCAGGTAAAGGAGCCCGGTACATACTTGTATCGGGCTGCTGGTTGAGACGGGCTTCTCCGGAAAACGAGAGAGACGACCATTTTCATTGACCGATAGAGCATCTGTTCAATCGTGTTCATATGATGTTTCATGCCAATAGCAATCGGACAGAGGTCGTATGTGATAGCCGATTTCCATGCAAGATTAGCAAGGGGAAGTGAAGATGAATAATCAAAAAGATTCGCCCCATGAATTTTACAGGCAGTTTATGAAACCTGACGACCTGATCTTTGACATTGGAGCGAATGTTGGAGGAAAATCGGAAATCTTTCTTGCTCTCGGTGCCAGGGTCGTAGCCGTCGAACCTCAGAAACATTGTGTGGATCACCTTCGAAGCAGGCTGCTTCCCCATCAGAAGCTAACCGTTGTGGAGAAAGCCCTTGGTGAAAAGGAAGGGGAAGCCATCATGTACGTAAACGATGCCCACGTCCTGTCGACTATTTCTCCTGAATGGGTCAAGCACATGGAGGCGAGCGGACGTTTCAAGGGATACCCATGGAAAAGACGAACAATCGTTCCCCTCACTACATTGGATGATTTACTGGCTCAATATGGAGTGCCGGTTTTTTGCAAAATCGATGTGGAAGGGTATGAATTGAATGTGCTGCGGGGTCTATCTCAGGCATTGCCTGCCCTTTGCATAGAATTTGCCATTGAAACCATTTCCCAGACGAAGAGTTGTATGGAATATTTGCAAACACTGGGGAATTACGAGTGGAATTATTGTTTTGGGGATGACATGCGGTTCGCACTGGATGACTGGGTTGAGTCGGACGTCCTCTTAGGAAAAATAAAACAGCTGGCTCACCCGTTAGCATGGGGAGATGTCTATGCGAGATTGCGAAAAAGTAGTGTAAAAGCGTCGATAGGAGATTTTGGAACATGATGATGAAATCTTTCTGGAACAACAAAAAAGTATTCATTACAGGACATACCGGCTTTAAGGGTTCTTGGCTCTGTCTGTGGCTGCATTCATTGGGAGCAACGATTACCGGATATTCACTGCCATCTCCGACGAATCCCAGCCTCTATCAATTATGCCGGATTGATTCCATTGTTCACTCTGTCCTGGAAGATGTCCGAGCAAAGGAGAAACTGAAACAGGCGATCCTGGACGCCCAACCCGACATCATCATTCACATGGCTGCACAGTCGCTGGTTCGGACCGCTTATCAGAATCCGGCAGAATCATATGAAATCAATGTGATGGGGACCGTTCATCTTCTGGAAGCGTTGCGTAATGCGGTTTCGAAAGGAGTTCCAATCAGAGCCGTCATTAACGTCACGACCGATAAATGTTACGAAAACAAAGAGTGGGTATGGGGCTATCGCGAGAAAGACGAATTGGGAGGCTACGATCCCTATTCCAGCAGCAAAGCATGTTCGGAATTGGTGACGGCAGCCTATCGCAATTCCTACTTTCATACGAATGAATACAACAAACATCAAGTGGGTCTTGCGACTGCCCGGGCCGGTAATGTAATCGGCGGGGGCGATTGGGCGGCTGATCGTTTGGTTCCCGATTTCATCCGGGCACTGCTACGGGGCGAGAAGTTGAAAATTCGATACCCCGGTGCGATCCGTCCTTGGCAGCACGTCCTTGAACCGTTGAGAGGCTACTTGTTACTTGCTCAAAAACTATACGACGACGGGAGACGATTCTCGCAGAGTTGGAACTTCGGCCCCAACGACAGCGATGCGAAATCGGTCGAGTGGATCGTCCGCAAGCTGTGCGACAAATGGGGGGGAAACACTGGCTACGAGATCGAATCGGATGTACAGTGGCACGAAGCTCATTATTTGAAGCTGGATTGTTCCAAAGCAAAGTGCGAGCTTGGTTGGGAGCCGACATGGAATATCGAGAGGGCGCTAGAAAGCATCATCGAATGGACCCGTGCGTACCAGCAAAACCAAGACCTTCGGGCCATGTGTTTGGCGCAAATTGAACAATACTGCAGGGACGGCTCACATCAACAAGCAGGTATTCAATAGCTTCTGGAAAGGAGGAAACATGGATGAAGGTCGTGATTCTGGCCGGTGGGTATGGCACCCGTATTAGCGAAGAATCGCATCTAAAGCCGAAGCCGCTGATTGAGATCGGCGAGAAGCCGATCATCTGCCATATCATGTCCATCTACTCCCGGTACGGATACAACGAGTTCATTGTCTGCCTTGGGTATAAAGGTTACATGATCAAGGAGTACTTTGCTCATTATTTCCTCTACCAATCCGATGTCACCTTTGATTTTCGCAATGACAGCAAGATGATCATTCATAATCGCGCGGCAGAACCCTGGAAGGTTACATTGGTTGATACGGGAAAGGATACATCGACAGGGGGAAGGGTGAAGCGGGTTCAGCCGTTCATCGGAAATGAAACATTTATGCTGACGTACGGTGATGGGGTCTCAAGTATCAACATTCAGGAGCTTGTCGACTTTCATCGTTCTCATGGTAAAGTGGCTACCGTAACAGCTACGCAACCAGCAGGGAGATTCGGCGCATTGAAACTGGCCGAGGGAAACAGCGTCATCGGCTTTCAGGAAAAACCGAAAGGAGACGGTGGTTGGATCAATGCAGGATTTTTCGTGATGGAGCCCCAGGTATTCAACTATATCCAGGGAGACGACACTGTTTTGGAAAGAGAACCATTGGAGGGACTGGCTGGAGACGGGCAATTGGTGGCGTACAAGTTTCCCGGTTTTTGGCACCCGATGGATACGCTCCGGGATAAGAATTATTTGGAGGAATTGTGGAAGTCAGGGAGAGCGGAATGGAGAAGATAAACCCTGGGGAGGTATCAAATGATGTCGTTACCAATCATTTTCTTCCATCGAACGGACGATTCCTATTTATTTCATATCTTGCGACAAGCGAAAATCGCCAGCCCAACTTCGGATGTCATCTTGATTGGCAGCCCGTCCAACAGAAAATATGCTTCCGATGGCATCAAGCATGCCCTCATTTCAGACTATTCACAGGGAGCTGCAGGATTCGCGAAAGTGTATAAACACCTGAGTATTTGCGAATATTCCTATAATTTATTTTGTTTCCAAAGATGGTTTGTTCTGAGGGATTACATGAGGGGGAACAACATAAGCGAATGTTGGACCCTTGACTCAGACGTCATGTTATTTACGGATTTGAACCGTCAGGAATTCAAACAATTTTCCGGAGAATTCACCTGGACCACTTACATGACGTTGCAGGAATTGGAGGAGCTTTGCACGATCACGCAAGAGCATTTTAGCCAGCCCCATCTTTTTGAGTTTTTGAAACGCTATACAAAAGAAACGGGAAATTACATCAAAGAAAATGGGATGCTGGCCGTGTCAGATATGGTTACCCAGAGGCTCCACCTGGAAAAGTATCTGAAAAGAGATCGAACGAATGGGGTTATCGGCGACTCCTTATTTGACAGTAATCTATTTTTCTCGTTTCCGGGTGTGGAGATGAATGATAACAAGAAAAAGTTATATCTCATAAACGGCAGCCTGTTTTACAAAAAGGTGGACAATGGTCAGTTTATGACAGCAAATACAATCCATTTTACCACTGTACCGAACAAAAAGTATATTCAGCATGTTTACATGCCGAATTTGTCAGCCATAAGCAAAGGAGCCTACTTCTTCGACTATCGTACGTCTCAATGGTTACCGGCACAACTTTAACAGGTGAAAAAAAGTCAGGGGGAATCTATCAATGCAGAGGTTCTGGGAGAAAATAATCGGCCCCATTTTTGCATGGCAGCAACCGAAAACGGTGGTCGAGATCGGGGCGCTTCACGGGGAACATACGGTTAAATTACTGGGGTATTGCCATCGTGAAAAGGCAAGTCTTATTGTGATCGATCCTTCTCCCGCTTTCCATGAAAAGCAGTGGGGAGAAGAGATGGGTCGACGGATGATCCTGTTGCGAGAGCGAAGCCTGGACGTATTGCCCAGACTCGGTTGGATGGATGCTGTTTTGATAGACGGGGATCACAATTGGTATACCGTCTATCATGAACTGAAAGAGATTGAGAAATTCGCAGTCAGAACGAATTATTTCCCGCTTGTCTTTTTGCACGATACCGAATGGCCATACGGGCGAAGAGATTATTATTTTAATCCGGATGCCATTCCACCGGAATTCAGGCAGCCCTATGCCAGGAAAGGCCTCATCTATGGTCAAAGTATGGTCGTGGATCAGGGCGGCTTTAATCCTGGGGGGATCCATGCCATTCACGAAAACGGACCCAGGAATGGAGTTCTGACAGCGATTGAAGATTTTCTGAAGGAAACGGCATTTCCCATCACATTGCACCGTGTGGCTTCCCATAACGGACTGGCGATTCTAACGCTCACAAACAGGGAGCGCGATGAGTATATCGCTGAAGTGATCAAAAATTCTGGCCTATAAGGCCTGGTGGCTGGTGAACGGTCATGTCCTTTCAGATTCACAAGACCAAGATACCGGGTTGTTACGAAATTATCCCGAAACGGATAATGGATGTAAGAGGTAGTTTTACGAAAACATTTCACAAGGATGTTTTTTTGGAAAATGGGTTGGATATTCAGTTTGCCGAGGAGTATTTTTCCATATCCCGAAAAGGAGTCCTGAGAGGATTGCACTTCCAGCTTCCGCCAGATGACCATGTCAAAATCGTCTACTGTCTATCGGGGGGAGTGATTGACGTCGTAGTGGATTTGAGAATAGGCTCTCCTACGTATGGCGGCTACGAGATGTTTCAGTTAACAGCGGATCAAGTAAACATGATTTATATTCCAAAAGGGTTGGCGCATGGTTTTTATGTTACCGAAGAGCCGGCTGTCATGCTGTACAAAACCTCGACCGTATACAACCCGGAATCCGATTGTGGCATTCACTGGTCGTCCCTTGGAGTCCCGTGGCCAGACAAGACACCGATCATTTCAGAGAGAGACGGCAAATTTCCGCATTTTCATCAATTTCGTAGTCCGTTCTCTTATTCAACAGAGTAGGTGCCCGAGCAGAGAATCCTCAGGAGGAAACATCATGGATGATTATCTATTGAATTATTACTCGGTAAGTTTGGAATTTATTAACGAATTTCGATCGGTACAATACAAGGGCATCCCACTTGCTTTATTTGTTAATTTGCATGATCTTTGTGGTCATGACCATGCAATATTACAAGAAAAATCGTTAAGAGGAAAATTGAAGGTTCGAATCAACAATGCAGATGAGGTTCAGAAGGGGTATAATGCCATACTGGATTCCATCATGGACGGGAGCCAAAGGAAACCAAACCAGGTTGGAAAGGTTATGTTGTACGATCATGTATTGAGTGGTGACACCATTTTACCATATCTGGACCCAACCGGGGTCTTTGTGATAACCCCCCACAATGTGCTGGAGAAACTGAAAGGCTTCAAAGTAGATACGCGTTCAATCAACAATGAATTGCTGCAAAAAGCGGCTAACATTTTTGAACAACATCAAAATCATCCTTTTTTTTCACAGCAGGGATTTCAGCTATCGATGTTGCACCAAAGATTTCCACAAATTCTGGATACGCTGAGCACCGTCGAAAGGTTTTTACATGAATATCCCATTTCGTGTGTCATTGTTGGCACCACTACCGACTATGTTAGCCGGATATTAACAGTTGCAGCCAGGCAAAAAGGGATACCGAGTATTTGCCTCCAGCACGGCGTGATCGGTATTGAGGAAGAGTTTATGCCAGTTTTCGCAACGAAGAACGCTGTGTACGGAAGATATGAGAAACGATGGTATGTGAAACGCGGGGTATCTGAAAGTCAGATTGTGATCACAGGCCATCCAAAATTTCACCGGATCTATGATCAACCACGGTTACCTAAAAACTTGTTTCAACATATGCTTGGAGTGAATCCGCAAAAAAAATCCATCCTGGTAGTCACAACTACGGAAATTGACGTTAGACTGGTAGCCGCTCTCATTGAAAATCTCATGCATGATGCCGATGCAGAGATCCTTCTCAGGCCACACCCGCATGAATTTGCTTTTAAAACCGTCAATGCGTACAATCCAATCTTTAACAGACACCCCAACTTGAAGCTGGTCTCGAAAGTTTTTCCGCTTGATATCCTCCACCATGTGGATCTAGTGATCGGGATCGATCAATCAACCATGAGTCTGGAAGCCATGTTGTTAAACAAACCTGTGTTGATTTTGAAGTCTCCAACGCAGGATCCACTATTTGTTACTGATTTCTATGATGAGATGGGACGGTTTGTCAGTTCCGATCCCAAAGCCATTGCGAAAATGGCGATCGATCTACTTTCCCCCCACAGTGTTTTATTTGATGAAAATAGACGCAAAAGAAATGAATTCGTAGCCTCGAGATATCCAGTAAAGGCTTCCATGAACGCCGTTTTGGATTTGATTCGCGATTTGACAGGAATTTCGTACGAACACCCTTACAACAAGCCGTTTTCGGGATAAATCATTCAGGAGAATGCCATGAGCGAAATCCAAATTGGAACAAAGAAGATTGGACAAAAGTATCCGCCCTTTATTATCGCTGAAATGTCCGGAAATCATAATCAATCGTTGGAACGTGCACTGGAGATTGTCGAAGCGGCAGCAAAAGCGGGAGCCCATGGATTAAAGTTACAGACCTTTACGGCTGATACGATGACGCTTAACAGCGATCAGCCAGAGTTTCTGATTCAAGATCCACACAGTTTATGGAATGGGAAATCCTTATACAACATCTATCAACAGGCGCATACCCCATGGGAATGGCACCAGCCAATATTTGACCGATGCAAGGAGCTTGGAATGATCGGATTCAGTACGCCTTTCGATGCAACCTCCGTGGATTTCCTGGAGTCGTTAGATGTTCCATGCTACAAAATAGCGTCTTTTGAAAACGTGGATTTGCCGCTTGTACGCAGGGTAGCCGCGACCGGGAAACCAATGTTTATTTCGACGGGTATGGCAACACTGTCCGAGTTGGATGAAACGGTCCGTGCAGCGCGTGAAACAGGGTGCAAAGATCTGGTCTTACTGAAATGTACCAGCAGTTACCCCGCTTTACCGGAAGATAGCAACATCGTATCGATTCCCCATATGCGCGATCTCTTCCAATGTGAAGTAGGCCTTTCCGATCACACAATGGGCATAGGTGTCGCGGTAGCCAGTGTTGCGTTGGGAGCATCCGTTGTGGAAAAACATGTTACACTTCGCCGGGCGGATGGTGGAGTTGATTCTGCGTTCTCGATGGAGCCGGAGGAGATGCGCTTGTTAGTCTTGGAGAGTGAAAAAGCTTGGAAATCGCTAGGCAAGATTTCTTACAGTCCTAGTGAACTTGAGAAAAAGTCTTTGGGATATCGCAGATCCCTCTATTTCGTTAAAGATCTAAACAAAGGTGATGTAATCACAGACGAATGCATCAAATCGATTCGTCCCGGATTAGGTTTGTCGCCAAAATACTACGAGTCCCTTCTGGGGAAACGAGTAAATCAATCTGTCAAAAGAGGAACACCTGCAAGCTGGGACCTGATTGGATAATCTAGGATGATCCAAAGGGAGATGAGCGGTGAACATTGCAATCCGAGTAGATGCGGGATATGACATTGGGGCTGGCCATGTGATCCGCTGTGTATCATTGGCAGATGAATTGACGAAGAGAGGGCACACGGTCACGTTCATCTCAACCGAGTGCCCTGGGCACTATTGCGATTTTATTGAAAAGAAGGGCTATGAGATTCATCGATTAACATCAACTCCATACGGTTCGTCGCTTACAGTAGAAGAGAAAAACAAAATCGATGCCAAGTTGACCATCGAATGCTTGAGAGGCAAAACGATTGATTGGCTAGTCGTCGACAGTTATCTGTTGGGAGTGAAATGGGAGCAGGAGTTGCGTCATGTTGTCAAACGCATCATGGTAATCGATGACTTTGTCAACCGGCCGCATGATTGTGATATTCTGGTGGATCAAGATTCGCTGGAGGTGTCGCAAGACCGATACGTACGCCTGGTTGGGAAAGATACCTTGCTCCTTGTGGGTGTGAAGTATGTCACCTTGCGTCCCCAGTTCGCACAAGCTAGACAAACATTACGAAAACGCTCTGGAGATGTAAATAAGCTGCTGGTCGGCTTCGGCGGTAGTGACAACACCAATTGTACGTTGAAAACAGTAGAGACCATCCGACGATTCCATCAGCGAATCACGACTACCCATGTGATGGTAGGGCAGGCAAACCGCAACAAGGATTCGATCCTGAAGTTTTGCATGCGAGAACCTTCGTTTGTACTCCACGATCAGATCGAGAATGTTGCAAACGTTATGGTTCATTCTGATCTTGGAATAGGCGCAGGAGGCACAATGACCTGGGAAAGATGTTGCTTGGGTTTGCCGAGCCTGGTTATCACCATAGACGAAAGCCAAAGGGCACTCAATCAAACATTGGATAAAATGGGAGTTGTCGTTCATTTGGGAGATGATGATTCGGTCACACATGAGGCAATGTTCGGTGCGCTCCAATCCATTCTGGACGACAAACAAAGGCTGATCGAGATGAGCCGAAGAGGGATGGAATTGATCGATGGAAGAGGAATCATCCGAATCATCGATGCATGGGAAACGTATCAGAAATACGGAAGTTGAGGTGGATTACATGAGCGATTTGCGCTCACACTACAGAAATTTATTTTCAAAGTATGGAGATAGTGCGGAATCTGCTCAATACCGTGATAGAAGATCACAAGAGAAACGTTTTGAAATATTAATTGAGATCGCAAACATTGATGGCAGCAAAATTCTGGATTTTGGCTGCGGGACTGCTCATCTTGCCTCTTTTCTCAACGCGAAGGGCATGCATGTTGATTATACGGGTGTAGATATTGTTGACGAACTCTTGGAATGCGCAAAAAGGAAACATCCAGAGGCAAAATTTTGCACGCTTGATGAAGCATTGCAGGATACCTACGATTACGTCTTTGTCAGCGGCGTTTTTAATAACGTGATGAAAAATAATGAAACTTTTTATAAAGAAACAGTGAAGCAGCTTTTTCACGTGGCGAAAAAAGGAATGGCATTTAATATGATGAGTTCATACGTCGACTATTACGACCCAGAGCTGTTCTATGAAAAACCGGAAAATGTGTTTCAATTTATTAAAGAAGAAGTCTCTCCATTCGTGACAATCAGAAACGATTATCAAATCAGAGATGGAGTTATCCCTTTTGAATTCGCGGTATATGTCTATAAAAGGTAGGTTAGATGACCTTTATGAGATGTGCCATTATGCAACCTACGTACTTGCCATGGGCGGGATATTTTAACCTGATTTCCCAGGTAGACGTCTTTGTTTTTTTGGATGATGTTCAGTTTGTAAAACGAAGCTGGCAAAGCCGCAATCGCATACTAATGAACGGAAACCCTTATTTCATCACGGTTCCTGTCAATCATGTGAGTCGTTCACAGAAAATATGTGAAGTGGAATGTAATTATCATCAAAATTGGCGTGAGAAACATATTCGAACGGTTGAACAAACATACGCAAAGCACGCGTACAAAGAGGAAATGTACCAAGCTACGTTTGATCTAATTGGGAACACAGCGATTACCCGCTTGGCTGACCTAAATATTCGTCTCATCAAACGATGGTCACATCATCTGGGATTGAAGACGCCTTTCCTGTTATCAAGCGACTTGCAGGCAGAGGGGAAACGATCTTCCCGGTTGTTTCATATTTGCCAAAAAATAGGATGTACAGAATATGTAAGCCCGATTGGGGCTGCAGCTTATTTGCAGGAGGATCAAGTGTTTGCGGAATCTTCGCCTGTTCGCCTTTCTTTTCAGACATACCAACCATCTGCGTATCAGCAAAAGGGAGCTGTCCAGTTTGTCAGTCATTTGTCTCTTGTCGATGTGCTGGCTAACCTGGGATGGGAACAGACTCGCGAGTATGTCTTGACTGGCAGGGCATAAGGAGGACGGGGAGGGTTATTATGCCAATTTTCAAGGCAAAAAATTATTTAGACGTGTACAGGGTGAGGGCAGCATCAGACGACCTTCATCAGATGAGTGGCAGGCATGACAAGCGGATCACAGCATTTTGCAACCAGCAAATGGAAAGAGAAATGGCACCTTCCAAAGATGATGTCGTGGTTGATATCGGCTGCGGAGATGGTTCCTTCCTCGTACAAATTCACAAAAACATTGCCACAGGTTTTGGCATCGTTCCCACTGAAGAAGAGAAGGCTAGGCTAGAAGTGGCGTATTCCATCGATAACCTGTCTTTTTTACGAGGACTAACAACCAAATTACCCTTGGCTGACGAGACGGCATCAAAAGTGATTTGCAATGGAGTCCTTGTGTTGTTGGATACTGAAGATGAGCTGGTAGCAAGTATGAGAGAGATATACAGGGTCTCAAAGAAGCATGCAATGATATGGATCGGGGAACTTCCGCATGTCGATGAGTTTGCTTACCATAACAAAAAATATGGTGATTCCCTTATCAAGTGGATCATGTCCGAATTAAGACAAAGTGGGGTCGTGGCTGCAGCACATGCCACAAAGAAAGTACTTACGGCGTTGTTTTCAAAAGAAACCCTGATCATCAATCCGAAAACGCACCTTTATATACTGCCAGATAAATTTGTTCAAATATGCGAGAACATAGGTTTTGAAGTGCTTCAATCATGGAAAAGTATCACAATCGATAAGACCGGAAGAGAGTGTGAGATTCCCACTAGATATAACTACCTGCTGAGAAAGACCTTGGAGAATTGAAGGCGATCTCGAAATGGCGTCTATTGATCAAAAGATGATTGTCATTATCCAAGCGCGAATGGGTTCGACTCGATTGCCTGGAAAAGTATTGCTGCCTTTGGGGGCAACAGTTGTGCTTGATTATGTAGTATCGCGCTGCAACCGGATTAAAGAGGCTCAAGATATCATCGTTGCTACATCGACCTCAATCCAAGACAATCCCATTTCCGATTGGTGCCAACAACATCACATCACTTGTTTTCGCGGCACAGAAGATGATGTGTTATCGCGTTTTTATGAGTGCGCGGTACCCTATCAACCTGATTATGTCATTCGTGTCACCAGCGATTGCCCCTTTTTGGATTATCATATGACAAATGACATGGTGAAGCAGGTAGAGCGAAAACCGACAGATATTGTTGTTGTAGAGGGTGGTCTACCTCGGGGGCTTGAAGCGGAGCTTGTATCTTTTTCCGCTTTGGAGACTATGCATCTCATTGCATCGGAGGCAAAATACCGGGAACACGTCACACACTATGCCTACGAGCACCAGAATCAATTTCGCACAAGTAAATATCGGGCACCAGTTTCGTTATGCCATCCACATCTTCGCCTCACTTTGGACACTTCTGAAGATTATTTGCTTTGTCAAGCAGTTGCGAATCATTTTTCCGACGATGTATTCGTTTCCTCCCAAACCATTGTGGACTTTTTGCTGGATCATCCACACATTGCTCAAATCAATTCCCATGTAAAACAAAAGGAAGTTTAAGAATGCCACTTTACTCGGTCCTCTCATAATTCTGGCGGCGAAGAGGTGATGAACGTGCAGCCATCTCAGGAGGAAACTCTTGCGATTCACGGTGGGACACCTGTACGACAGACGTTTCTGCCGTATAGTAGACAATTTGTTGATACGGAAGATCTTGAAAAGGTAGTCAGCACGTTGTGTTCGCCGTTTATTACTCAGGGACCCAAAATCAAGGAATTTGAAGATGCAATCGCAAGGTATACAGGCGCAAAATACGCGGTCGCATTCTGTAATGGTACTGCCGCATTACACGGGGCAGTATTTGCCGCTGGCATCACCCATGGGGACGAAGTGATCACCACACCCATGACTTTCGCGGCAAGTGCCAATTGCATACGGTACTGTGGTGGTACGGTCGTTTTTGCTGACATTGACCCACATACTTACAACATCGATATCAATCAGATCAAACGAAAATTGACGAGCAGAACAAAAGCAATCCTTCCAGTGGATTATACGGGACAACCAGCGGATCTTGATGAAATCATGGAGTTTGCCCGGCTGCATGATTTAGTCGTGATTGAAGACGCCGCGCACGCACTGGGGGCCACCTACAAAGGGGAAAGGGTAGGAGCACTGGCCGACATGACGATGTTTAGCTTCCATCCGGTTAAACTTGTCACCACAGGTGAAGGTGGCATTATCACCACCAATTCCGAAGAATATTATGAACGTTTACTCATGTTCAGAAGCCATGGAATTACTCGAGACAGGAAGTTTCTGGAGAAACAATCGGAAGGTGATTGGTACTATGAGATGCACCACCTTGGGTTCAATTACCGGATGACAGACCTTCAAGCAGCGTTGGGCCTGTCTCAGTTGCAAAAAATCGATTCATTGCTCGAGCGCCGAAAAACAATCGCGCGCATATACAATGAAGCTTTTAGCAAGCTGGATGGTGTTATCATTCCTTTTCAAAGGGAAGATCGTGCATCAGGCTGGCATCTGTATGTGATTCAACTAGATCCAAAGTACGTACGGGTTGGAAGAAAGGAAATTTTTGAAGCGCTCCGACATGAAAATATTGGTGTACATGTTCACTACATCCCTGTTCATTTTCACCCGTATTACGAAAAAATGGGGTACCTAAGAGGAGTAGTCCCTGTTGCAGAAAACCTCTATGATCACATCCTTACCTTACCGCTGTTCCCGTCGATGACTGACAAAGACATTCACGATGTAATAAAGGCTGTCGAAAAGGTGCTTCTATATTACCGCGATTACCGCGAGGACAAAGAAAGAGTGGAAATTTCATAAAAAAGGGGCGAAACACATTGCATTTATCGCGAGATGTCCTGCATAACTACTGGAGAAATCCAGGGGACTTAAATTCGGCTGTTTATTACATCCAGGGGATCGAACAAAGTAAATTGCTGCATGACTATATGAAAGATTACTGCGGTCCACAGGCGAGGATCTTGGAAATTGGTTGTAATGTAGGCCGAAATCTTAACTACTTGTTCCAGGCTGGATACCATCATGTATCAGGTATCGAGATCAGTACGATTGCAACGGAGCTATTAAAGAAAACCTACCCTGATTTAGCGCGACATGCTGCCATTTACAACGCTGCTGTGGAAGAAATAATCACAACGATTCCAGACAACCAATTTGATCTGGTGTATACCATGGCGGTTTTGGAACATATTCATACGGAAAGCGAATGGATTTTTGCAGAAATCAAAAGAATTGCCAAATCTTATGTAATTACCATCGAAGACGAAGTCGCGGTAACACCACGTCATTTTGCTCGAAATTATCAGGAAGTGTTTGAAGCATTGGGGCTAAAACAGATATTGGAAGAAACAAATCAGGTTAAAAAGATTGTAGGAGGGGCTTTTGTTTTACGAATTTTTAAGAAGGAGTAACTTGATCAAATTCCGGAGGTAGGGATTATGAATCCTGACTCACATAATAAAACAGCATTAATCACCGGTGCGACCGGGTTTGTCGGTTTTCACCTCGCAAAGCATCTCGTACGCTTGGGGTGGAATGTTCACGCCATCGTTCGCCCGGAATCGAAAACCATCCCGCTTTTGCAACTGGGCGATCGAATCACGGTACACCGCCATTACGGTTCGACGGCCGAATTGATTGAGATCGTCGACAGGAGCAAACCCGATATCGTCTTCCATCTCGCTTCCCTGTTTCTGGCGCAGCATCAGCCAAGAGATGTGGTGCCCATGATTCAAAGCAACCTCGCATTTGCCACCCAGCTCGTGGAAGCCATGATCACGTGCGGAGTATACCGTCTGGTCAATACGGGAACTTCCTGGCAGCATTATCAAAACAAAACGTATAGTCCGGTCTGCCTGTATGCTGCTACGAAACAAGCGTTCGAAGCGATTTTGGCTTATTATGCGGAAGCCACTCCACTGCAAGCGATCACGTTAAAGCTGTTTGACACGTACGGCCCCGACGATCCCAGACCGAAACTGTTTTCATTGCTGCAAAAAGCCGCTCAGGAGCAAAAGGAGTTGTTCATGTCTCCCGGTGAGCAATTGATCGATACCGTTTATATCGATGACGTGGTACATGCCTTTTCAATTGCGGCCAAACGGCTTCTTGACGGTGAAGTTGAACAACCGTATGAAACCTTTGCCGTCGGTTCTGGCAACCCTGTGCCGCTGAAACATCTCGTGAACGTATTTGAATCGGTAACTGGCGGGAAATTGCCCGTACAATGGGGGGCGCGGTCTTATCGTCCCCGTGAAGTGATGGTGCCATGGAACACGGGAATCCCATTGCCAGGCTGGCGGCCGGTTGTTGGACTGGAAGAAGGTATCCGAAAAATGTTATCCCTCGGGGGGTGACTGGCAATGCTTGTGAACCATACAAAATTGACCGATTGTTACGAAATCATTCCTGACATCTTTCGCGATGAGCGGGGACGATTAATCAAAACGTTCCATCGCGAGCGATTTGAATCGTTCCAGCTTCAGAGTGATTTCGCAGAACAGTACTATTCTTTTTCGCAAAAACGTGTGTTACGAGGATTGCACTTCCAAATTCCTCCGTATCAACATGTCAAGCTGGTGTATTGTATTTTCGGACGGGTGTTGGACGCGGTAGTAGACTTGAGAGTCGGTTCCCCGAGTTACGGTCAGTTTGAACTGTTTGACCTGTCTGCCGAAAAAGGAAACATGGTGTATATACCGGCGGGTATGGCTCACGGCTTTTATGTCGCAAGCGAGAGTGCCGTGGTCGTGAACAACGCCTCAACGGTATACTCGCCGGAACACGACGCTGGCATCAGATGGGATTCGGTTGGAATTCCCTGGGAAGACCAACACCCGGTTGTGTCGCAAAAAGACAGGAGCCTTGTGCCGTTTCCGCTCTTTTCAAGTCCATTTGTGTACCAGAGAAACTAGGACGGAGAGCTCACCCATTTTTGCGCTTCCGCAATAAACGCCTTCACCGCCGGAGGAGACTGATCTTGCGACCGCACCGCCAGCCCTATGCGGCGGAGTACCTGCGGCACGAGCTCGACCACTTTGACGTTAGGCAGGTTGCGGGGCAGCGTCAACTCGGGAACCACCGTCACGCCGATGCCCGCTTCCACCATCGCCAGAATCGTGGAAGTATCGGCTACTTCAAACTGGATGTCGGGATTGAGCCCTTTTCCGCGAAATGCCTCGCCCACCAATCGTTCGCAGCCAGCCATCGGCATGATGAACGGTTCCTCTGCGAGCTGCTCCAGCTGCAGGAACGGCTGTTCACTCAGCGGATGCTGGGCGGGAAGCACGACTTTCAACGGGTCCTCAGCCAGAACTACCGCATCCAGTTCCTCCACAGGGAAGGGTGTGAACCCGACATCGACGACCCCGGCTCGAATCCACTCCTCAATCTCCGGATAACTCCCTTCAAACAGAGAAATCTCAACGCCTGGATAACGACTGCGGTAGGTGCGCAGAATGCCAGGCAGCAGTTTGGCGGAAACGCTGGGAAACGTACCGATGCGTATCGTGCCAATCTGCAGGCCGGCAGCTTGGGCGGCAACCTGTTTGATCTGTTCGGTCTGCTGGAGGACGGTTCGCACATGGGTGACGATCCGCTCTCCTGCTTCTGTCAGCTTGATGCCGCTTCGGCTGCGGTGTAACAGGGAGATTCCCAGATCCTCCTCCAATGCAGCGATCGTATGACTGACTCCGGATTGACTGAGGCCAATCCGCTCTCCTGCTTTTGTAAAACTTCCCGATTCCACAACGGCAAGAAAGACATGCAGTTGAAACAGGGTCACTTCCATCCCTCTTTTGCATGAAGAATTTTTCATGAATACCATGCCAAACATTCATTTTACATATAAATGTACCAGATTTATG
>VAPR01000764.1_pt1 | contig 18917 bp, 19 predicted proteins | sample 3380701 | NCBI WGS metagenome assembly VAPR01 (sample SAMN11536904, study PRJNA540576) | hot springs metagenome | isolation source: hot spring wet sediment | place: Spain: Lobios | collected 2014-01 | reverse complement strand
CCCCTACGGGGAAACGGGACGTCCGTTTCGTCCGCGGGCCCGAGCAGGTCCAGGTGCGTCCACCGGCCGACCACGAGCCAATCGCACCCGACTGCCTGCGCGACCTTCCGGGCGCGGGCTGGGTGGAACAGGCCCGCAGCGCTGTACCCCAGGGACCGCATGGATGCCAGCACGCGTTCAGGGGGGACGACCTGGAACCGGCCGCTGCGCGCCAGCAGGGCACTCAGGGCCACGTTGAGCCGCTCGGCGTCCACCACCCGGCCGTCTGCGCTGAGGTCCCAGAACGGCGCTATGGCGACGGTCCGGGGAGCGTCCGCGAGCCCAGCCCCGGCCAGGGCTGCCAGAAGGACCGCCACCGCGGCGGTCCTCAACCCTCCACCTCCCACAAGCCGCACCTCCGACGCCGAGTATGCCACCGCATTGTCGCACGTGCGTAAAGCGACGGCGCCGCCGCTGCTCAGGACGGCGGGACGAAGCGGGCCCACACGGCCTCCACCTGAGCACGGACGGAGCACCCGTCCAGGTGGTCGTTCACGAAGCCCACCGCCTGCATGAACGCGTAGATGCTGGTGGGGCCGACGAAGGTCCAGCCGCGGCGGCGGAGTTCACCGCTGAGCCTCACCGCCTCAGGCACGGTGCTCCTCTTCTGCAGGGTTGCGAGCGTGACCCGGTCTGCACGCCGAGAGGGCGCGAACCGCCAGAGGAAGCCCGCGAGAGAGCCGAATTCTTCCCTCAGGGCCAGGGCGCAGCGGGCGTTGTTGACCACGGACGCCACCTTCGCCGGGTGGCGGACGATCCCTGGGTCCTGGAGCGCCCGGGCTACGTCCGCTGGGCCCCAGCGCGCCAGCCGCTCTATGTCGAACCCGTGGAAGACACGTCTGAAGTGGGGACGTTTGCGCAGGATCGTGAGCCAGCTGAGGCCTGCCTGGAATCCCTCGAGGCAGATCTTCTCGAACAGAGCCCGGTCGTCTGCCACCGGGAGCCCCCACTCCCGGTCGTGGTACTCCACGTACAGGGGATCCCCAAGGCACCACGCGCAGCGCGGCACGCCGTCCGCGCCGCCTCCCACGCCGCGTGTCCTTCCTCGCCGTGGCCCGGTCGGCAAGCTATGCACGGGCCGCCGAGTGCCTCGCCCAGCCCGCCATCTTGATGCGGGTGCGCGCCTTGCAGAGGTGAGCGAGTCCCTGCCTGGAGTACAGAGTCTGCCGCCTCACACCCGTTCCTCCCCCACGTTCAGCACATCTGCAAGCGGGCGGACGAGGTGCGGGGGACGGCCAACGAGCTCCGCGGCTTCTAACGGCGTGTAGTGCAGGTATGCGCGGTAGCAGCGGAACCCGTGCGCTCCCGCGCCGATCCTCGGGGACCACCTAAGGCTTCCACGCCTTCCTCCTGGGTCAGGCACGGCCGCCTACTCCGACGCGCAGACCAGCGCGGCCTGTCCGAGGCTGATGCCGCCGTCGTTGGGCGGTACGGTCTGGTTCGTCCAGATCTCGAACCCCGCTCCCTCCGTCCGTAGGGCGATCTCCTCCAGGAGGAGCGCGTTCTGGAACACGCCTCCCGAGAGCACGACCACCCGAGCACCGCTCGACCGGGCGAGGGTGCGGCCTGCCTGGAGGATGGCCTCCGCGAGGCCGGCGTGGAACGCTCGGGCGATTTTCCCCACCGGATGCCCCACCACACGGTCCCGGAGAACGCTCGCCAGGAGCGGCCGCCAGTCCAGCTCCTCGCCGGCCAACGGCAAGGGGTAAGCCGGTACCGGCGGGCTGTGGCGTGCCTGGTGCTCGAGCCACATGGCGGCCTGCCCTTCAAACGTGATTTCCCGCACGAACCCGCACAGCGCGGCGACCGTGTCAAACAGGCGCCCAACGGACGTGGTGGGGAAGGTCCGCACGCCTTTCCGCACGAGCTCCAAGGCGAGCCGGAACCGGTCCCCCAGGGCGAAGGGAGGAGCCGAGAGATCCGGTAGGTCGGTGAGCTGGGCGAGGAAGCCGGCGGCCGCCTGCACCGGGAACCGGGCCGTCGCATCTCCGCCCGGGAGGGCCGCGTACCGGAGGTGGGCTGCCCGTCGGAGCCCCTCCCGGAGGCTTCCCACGAACACCTCCCCGCCCCAGATCGCCCCGTCGTCCCCGTAGCCCGTGCCGTCAAACGCGAACCCTACGACGGGTACGTCCCAGGCCGCGTGCTCCGCCAGCACGCTCGCGATGTGGGCCCGGTGGTGCTGGACCGGAACACGCACCCGCCCCAGCTGCTGGGCATAGAGGGTCGAGCGGTACTCCGGGTGCGCGTCGTACGCCACCACTGCCTCCTGGACGTCCACCTCGTACAGGGCACACAGGTCCCGGATCGTTTCCTGGAAGGCTCGGTAGGCGTCCAGGTGGTCGAGGTCCCCGATGTGCTGGCTACAGAACGCCTGTCCTTCCACCACGAGGGTGATCGCGTTCTTCAGGTCGGCACCGACCGCGAGGATGGGCGTGCGGGTCGGGAGGGTGGCAACGACGGCCGGCGCATACCCTCGGGACCGGCGGAGGATCACAGGGCCGAAGGGGCCTACGCGGGCCACAGAGTCGTCCACGCGCCGGGCGATGGGCCGCTCCCCGACGAGGAACCCGTCGGCGATCCCTCCAAGCCGCGCGAAGGCGTCGTCGTCCCGGTAGGCGATGGGCTCGCTGGACCGGTTCGCGCTCGTCATGACGAGGACGTCCGGAGCGCCCCGAGCGAACAGGAGGTGGTGGAGGGGTGCATAGGGGAGCATGATTCCAAGGTCGTCGTTCTCCGGGGCGACGCCGGGGAGCTCCACCCGGGCCGGGCACAGCACGATGGGCCGTGCGGGATCCAGGAGGAGGGCGGCTGAGGCCTCCGAGACCTGCGCGATCCGCCGGGCCACCTCGAGGTTCCGCACCATGAGGGCGAACGGCTTCTCCTTCCGGAACTTCCGCTCCCGCAGGGCCCAGACGGCCTTCGAATTCCGCGCGTCACAGGCCAGGTGGTAGCCGCCGATCCCCTTCACCGCGAGGATCCAGCCCTGTTGGAGGAGCGCGGCCGCCCGGGCGATCGCCTCCGCATCCGCCCCCTCGACTTGGTCCGCGATCCGGAGGCGGTAGTGCGGACCGCACGCGGGGCAGGCGACGGGCTGCGCGTGGAACCGGCGGTCCAGCGGGTCGTGGTACTCCCGGTCGCAGTCCGGACAGAGGAGCCAGTCCTTCATGGTGGTCTGGGGCCGGTCGTAGGGGAGGCCGAGGACGATGGAGTAGCGCGGCCCACAGTCCGTGCAGTTGATGTAGGGGTACAAGTACCGCCGGTCCGCCGGATCGAAGAGCTCCTCTAGGCACGCGGCGCAAATCGGGAGGTCCGGTGAGATCCGCACGGTGGGCCGATCCTGCTTACGGCTTGCGCGGATCTCGAAGGCGCCGAACGCTTGAGGAGGAACCGAGGCGACCTCGAAGCTCGCGATCCGGACCGCAGGAGGCGTGCGCGTGCGAAGGGCGCTGAGGAACCCTTCCACCGCCTCAAAGCTTCCTTCGGCGTGGACCTCGACCCCGTCCTCGCCGTTCAGGACCCAGCCCCGGACCCCGTGCTGCACCGCCTCCCGGTAGACGAAAGGCCGGAACCCAACGCCCTGCACGATCCCCCGGATGCGGACGCGGACCGCGCGGATTGAGGCCGGCTCAAGAGGTGCGGGCCCAGACATAGCAGCCCCGACCCTGCCAGCCGATCTGGACGACCCGCCCGTCCCGGACGAGAACGGGAACGAGGCGCTCCCCGCCCGTCAGGGCGAGCATCCGCCGGAGGGCTTCCGGATCGGCCTCCACGTCGTACTCGACGAACGCTTCCCCCCGCCACTCCAGCTCCGCGCGGAGCTCCGCGGTGTACGGGCAGCTCTCCGTCCCGAAGAGCTCAAGCACGCAACGCCACCTCGATGGCCTCGCGGAGCACGTGGTAGAGGGAGGCGTGGATCTCCTGGATCCGGGGGATGTAGTCGCAGTGGACCACGAGCAGGAAGTCCACGAGCCGGCGTCGGGCAATCTCCCCGCCGTCGTAGCCCAGGAGTCCTACGGTCAGCATGCCCCGCCTGCGCGCCTCCTCCAGGGCCACGATCACGTTCTTCGAGCTCCCGCTCGTGCTGATCGCCACGGCCACGTCCTCCGGCCGGGCGTGGGCGACGAGCTGGCGGAGGAACATCACCTCCTGCCCCACGTCGTTCGCCACCGCGCTCAGGACCGCCGGCTCCATCGCGAGGGAGATGGCGGGAACGGGCCGCAGACCTTTGGGCGGCATCACGCAGTCCAGGGCGAAGTCGTTCGCGTCCGTGGCCGAACCTCCGTTCCCGAAAGCGACGAGCCGTCCACCTCGTACAACGCGCTCGGCGATGGCCCGCGCGCACTCCGCCACAGGTTCCGCGAGGTCCCGGGCCGCCTCCGCCCGCAGGCGCTCGTCCTCCTGGGCCTTGCCCAGGATGGAGCTTGCCACCTGGTCTATTACCTCGGATGTGTCCTGCTGCTGGCCTGCGAGGAACGGGTACAGGAACGCGGCCTCCCCTACGTCGTGGCGCGCGATCTCCCGGTGCTCGAAGAACACGTGCACCGTCTCCCACAGCGTGTGGTAGAGGACCTCCACCATCTCCTGGTGGATGAACGGGTCCTCCGAAGGGGCAGGTGTGGCGTAGTCGGCCACTTCCCCCGGAAGCGCGAAGGCCATGGCCCCTCTCCTTTGCGCCTCTCGGAGGGCCTCTTCCACCTCGGGATCGCCCTCCGGGGGTCCGAACCCCATCACCATGTCCTCGGGCTGCACGATGGCCATAAGCCAGGGGCAAAAGCAGGGGCTCAGGTCCAGGGCGGGAAGCGCGCGCTTCCCGACGATCACCGGGTGGATAAACTCCACGGAGACGTGCTGGGCGTCAGTGGCGTAGGGGCCTCGACCGAAGGCGAGTAGCCTCCCCCCGCGCAGGAACCGCTCGGACATCGCTTGGCACGCCCGCGCGAGCCGTGCGGCCTCCCGCGGGAAGAACGCCTGCGAGATGCGGTTCCGTTCGAGGAGGCGCTCCGAGACCCAGCTGGAGAGGGCGACCGTGCGCATGGACTAGCAGATCCGTGGGAGCGGATCCCCCACAAGCATGTCCACGACCCGGCTCCCGCCGTAGGAGGTGACCGCCACCACGGTCCGGGCCGGCTCAGGCTGCACCTCCCCGATCAGGGCAGGTCGCTCCACGCCCGGGACCCTTCGGAGGGCCTCGAGGGCGGCATCCGCCGCTTCGGGTGCGATGACCGCCACGAGCTGACCCTCGTTCGCGATGTGGAGAGGATCAAGCCCCAAGATCTCGCAGGCGCCCCGCACCACATCCCGGACCGGGATCGCCTCCTCCTGGAGGACGATCCCAAGCCCGCACTCCCGGGCAAGTTCGTTCAGGGCCGTGGCGAGGCCACCCCGCGTGGGGTCGCGCATCCAGCGGATGGCTGGCGCGGCCGTCTCGATGAGGGCCTCGACGAGGGGGGTGAGGGGCCGCGTGTCGGAGGAGACGTCCGCCTCCAGATCCAGCTCTCCCCGGGCGAGGAGGACGGCGATCCCGTGGTCGCCGATGGGACCTGAGAGCAGGATCCGATCTCCCGGTCGGACCCGCTCGGGAACCAGGCGCACCCGCATGTCCACGAGACCGATCCCCGTGGTGGCGATGTACATCCCGTCGGCCCTGCCGTGCTCGACGACCTTCGTGTCCCCTCCGAGGATCGCCACCCCGGCGCGGCGGGCCGCCTCGGCCATCGCCCGCACTTCCGCCTCCAGTACCTCCGTCGCAAGCCCGGCCTCCAGGACAAACGCGCTCACGAGCCCCAGGGGCCGGGCACCCGAGACCGCGAGGTCGTTCACGGTACCGTTCACCGCGAGCTCGCCGATGGATCCACCGGGAAAGCGCAGCGGCTTCACAACGAAGGCATCGGTCGTGAGGGCGAAGTGTGCTCCATTGAGCTCGATCGTGGCCGCGTCCTGGAGGGATTGGAGGATGGGGTTTGCGAGCAGGGGGACGAACAGCCCCTCTACGAGCCGCCGCGTCGCCTTACCGCCCGCACCGTGGCTCAGCTCGATCTGTGCATCCTGGAACCGGACCTCGAGCGTCTTCACCTCACTCCACCGCTGCCTGAGCCCGGTGCACGTAGTGGTAGTAGGCTGCGCACGCACCCTCGGAAGAGACCATCAGGGCACCGATCGGGTGCTCCGGCGTGCACTCCCGGCCGAAGAGCTTGCACTGGGGGGGCTTGAGAACTCCCTTCAAGACCTCCCCGCACTGGGCCGCCTTGGGGTCGGTCACTCGCACGCCCGGCACCTCGTAGAGTACTTCCGCGTCCCAGTCCGCATAGCTCGGCCGGATCTTGAGGGCCGACTGGGAGATGAACCCAAGCCCCCGCCACTCGAAGTACGGCCTGAGCTCGAACACCTCGGCCATGGCCCGTAGAGCCGGCCGGTTCCCATCCCACGGAACGACGCGGGCGTACTGGTTTTCGACCTCTGCCCGCCCCTCCCGGAGCTGCCGGAGGATCATGACGATGCTCTGCAACAGGTCCAGGGGCTCAAACCCCGAGATCACGATGGGCTTCCCGTACTCCCGGGCGATGAACTCGTAGGGCCGGCAGCCGATCACCGTGGAGACGTGCCCCGGGCCGATGAAGGCATCCAGCCGCATGTCCGGCGAGTCCAGGATGGCCCGGATCGCCGGCAGGATCGTCACATGGTTGCAGAACACGGAGAAATTCCGGACCCCAAGCGCCTTCGCCCGGATCAGGGTAAGGGCGGTGGAGGGTGCTGTCGTTTCAAACCCGATGGCGAAGAACACCACCTTCCGGTCGGGGTTCTGCTGGGCGATCCGCAGGGCATCTAGAGGCGAGTAGACCATCCGAACGTCCGCACCCTGCGCCTTGAGCTCCAGGGGAGTCCCACGTCGACCCGGCACCCGCATCATGTCCCCGAAGGCGGTGAAGATCACATCAGGGATCTGGGCGATGGCAAGCCCGTCGTCCACCCGGCCCATGGGGAGCACGCACACAGGGCAGCCCGGCCCGTGCACGAGCTCGATGTTGGGTGGCAGCAGGTTCTTCAGCCCGTGCCGGTAGATCGCATGGGTGTGCCCGCCGCACACCTCCATGATCCGGTAATAGCGGCCGGGATCCGCCAGGCGCCGGATCTCCTGGGCCGCGGCCTGGATCAGCTTGGAATCACGGAACTCGTCCACGTACTTCATCGCTTGCCTCCTCGCGGGCTATCGCTACCCCGGAGTGCACGAGCAAAATGTCACCCGGTGTGACGTCCGACACGAAGTCCGTCGCGATCTCCGCCTGGTTCCCCGCACGGTCCTCGCACAGGGCCACACCCTCGCGCACCTCGAGAACACGCACGGGGACTACCAGGTCCCCGCATGTCACGCACCCGTCCTGGTCCAGGGTGCACGATCCGTAGCGCTCAAGGGCCTTCGTCGTGGAACCCATAGCCCCGGACCTCCTCGATGGCGGCCTGGTCTTCCCCGAGGGCCGCCAGCATCCGCATTTGCTGACGGGCCACGTCCTCACTGACCTTGCTCAGGGCGAAGCCCACGTGGATGAGGATCCAGTCTCCTGGGGCGAGGGGCTCCTGCAGGAGGTCCACGTTCACCTTCCGCCGCACACCCGCCACGTCCACCACGGCGAAGTGCTCATCGGTGAGCTGGAGGATCTGACCGGGAATAGCAAGACACATCCCACCCACCGCTCACGATTTTACCCAATTTCCGCTGGAGCGGCTAGATACCGTGGGCGGTGCAGAAGGCGGAGGAGCAAGTAAGCAGGCGGCGAAGGCGCCCTCAGCGTCTAGGCCATCCAGCACGGGGTTGGCCTGGCCCACGTGGGGGCCCCGCCCGCGCTTGACCACTCGAACGAGCCGCCCCGACCACAGCAGCTTGAAGCTTGGCCTCGGCGACGATCTACCGCTTCCTGCGCCGGGGTTGGCCTGCAGATCCGAGCGACTGAGGTGCTTGAAGCGCACAGCGCGCGTCCGAGCAGGTCTGCTGATCGACCCGAGACGGCGGGCGCTGGCTACGAGCCCGGCGCCGCCGATCCGCTTAAGGGCCGGCTGGGCAGCCCGACGACCTGGCCGAGTCAGACACGTTCTACACCGGCAAGCCCAGGGGTGTGGGCAAGGTGCGGCAGTACACCGCCTGCTCGCGGCCAGCTCGTAGGCCTCCGCTGGGGTCAGCACCGACTTGTCGGCACGGGCAGCTACCGTACAGCGGGCGGGTCCCTCCGCCGCTTGCTCACCGACCGGGAGTCCCGCCGCCGTTCGTTCACCCACGTCTGGTCCCTGCCGGAGAGCCTGGATCGGTCCCTGTGCACCCCGTCGCGCGCCCTGCCGGTCGGACACCCTCGACGTCTGAAGACCGACCGAGACGACTCGCTACCCCTTGCACGCAAGGAGACGGATGCGGTATCGTCAAGGGGGGGGTGTGGCCAGGGCCAGGGCAGGGCAGGAAATGGCGTCAAAGCCCAGACCCGTGACGGATTCTGAGGCCACCGGGCACGCCATCCGCCGCACTCGGCTGAGCCATCGGATGTCCCAGACGGAGCTCGCCCGTTGCCTGGGCGTCACCCAGACAACGGTCTCCTTCTGGGAGCGGGGGATCGAGCAACCGACTTTTGTTCACCTCGTGAAACTCGCCTTCGTCTTCCCCGAGCTTGCTGCGCTCGTGTACGCCAGTCACGAAGAACTGATCCGCCGAGTGGAGCGGTTGGAGCGGGTGGTCCACGGCGGCCGCTGCCGTTGTGTCGGCTGTTCGTGCGGACAGACGACGCCGTAAAGCCCAGGTTTTTTGTTCACGCAACTTTACAAGCGCAGTTTTATTAGTGCGCTCTTACACGGTCTCACCGGGGGGTGAGGCGATGTGTCCGAGGACCACGAGGTTGGCCAGGCTTGGGACTCTGGTGGCGGTGTTCCTCGCCGCGGCCGCGGCTGGATATGCGACTCCGGCCCGGTTCGGCGGCACGTTCGTGGTCGCGACCCCCGCCGACCCTGGTACGCTCAACGGTGCCATCACCACGGCGGGTCCGACCCACACCGTAGCCGACTCCCTTTACAACGGCCTCGTCTTCCTGGACGAGCAGTTCAGCCCACAGCCGGATCTCGCGGAGCGGTGGATGATCGCAGACGGCGCCCGCACCTACACGTTCTTCCTCCGGCCCAACGTGCGCTGGCATGATGGCCGCCCCTTCACCTCGGACGACGTGAAGTTTACCTACGAGCAGGTCCTCCTGAAGTACCATGCGCGTACCCGGGCAGGGCTTGAGGGTGTACTGGACCGGATCGAGACGCCGAACCCCCGTACCGTCGTCTTCCGGTTCAAGACCCCCTTCGGGGCCCTCCTCCAGCGCGCGGACGTCACCGAGGCACCGATCCTCCCCCGCCACCTGTATGAGGGCACGGACATCCTTCAGAACCCCCACAACGCCGCACCCGTGGGAACCGGGCCGTTCCGGTTCCGGGAGTGGCAGCGAGGCGCCCAGGTGGTCTTGGTAAAGAACCCGACCTACTTTAAACCCGGCCTTCCGGTCCTCGACCAAGTCGTGTTCCGGGTGGTCCCGCAACCGGCGGTCTCCGTGGCGGCCCTGGAGCGCGGGGAGGTGGACTACCTCTGGAGCGTGCCGTCCGCCGACGTCCCCCGCCTGCGCCGGAACCCGCAGGTCGCCCTCGTGCCGTCGCTGGCAGGTCCGGGAGGTTCCTTTTGCATCATGACCGCGATCCCGAACCTCCAGCGGGCTCCCCTCGACAACGTCCGGGTGCGGCAGGCGATCTACCACGCGATCAACCGGGAGTTCATGGTGACCGCGATCCTGGCAGGTCAGGGCCGCGTGGCCGTGGCCCCCATCTCCCGGGGCATCCGGTGGGCGTCGCACCCGTCTCTCCCTCCGTACCGGTACGACCCGGCCCGGGCGAACGCGCTCCTGGAGGAGGCCGGCTTCCCCCGCGGCCCGGGTGGCGTCCGGTTCCGGCTCACCTTCGTCGTGGCCACGACCCAGCAACGGTACGCGGAGGTGATCCGGGACAACCTGCGGGACGTGGGGATCCAGGTGGACCTCGTACCCATGGAGTTCGCCTCCGCCGCGGAGCGCGTGTTCGTCCGCCGGGACTTCGACCTGGGGGTCGCCTCTTACTGCAACGGACCGGATCCGGATATCGGCGTGAAGCGCATGTACGTGAGCAGCAACATCCAGCCGATCCCTTTCAGCAACGGCGCTGCCTATCGGAACGCGCGCGTCGATGAGCTCTTTGACCGGGCCGCCCAGAGTCTGGAGCTCGGTGTGCGGGGGCGTCTGTACCGGGAGGCCCAGGAGATCGTTTGGCGCGAGATCCCCTATTTCTGGCTCGTGGAGACGTTCGGCTACCGCGCCTTCCACCGGGACCTCCGGGATGTCCGGTACTGGAGCGGACAGGTGGCCGAGCGCGCTTACTGGGTCCGCCCGCGCTGAGCCATGAGCCTCGCCCGGTACGCCGCCCGACGGATCCTCGTTGCTCTCCCGATGCTACTTGCGGTCACCGTGTTGACCTTCCTCCTCGTGCGCCTGGCACCCGGCGATCCTGCCTACCTTTTGGGTGGGGAGGGCGGTTCACCTGCGTACTACGCGATGATCCGGCAGAAGTTCGGGCTTGACCGGCCACTTCCCGAGCAGCTCGTCCGCTACCTCACCCACGTGGTGCGCGGAGATCTCGGACGCTCCCTCCAGCAGGGTCGCCCGGTGCTGGAGCTCATCTGGGAGCGTGTGCCCGCCACCTTCCTCCTGGCGGGGACCGCGTTCTTGATCGCTACGGTCGCTGGGGTTCTGCTGGGGGTCCTAGCGGCCGTTCGGCCCCATGGACTCCTGGACCGGCTGATCCTCTTCGGGACGGGCGTGGGTTCCGTGCTGCCGGTCTTCTGGACGGGTTTACTTCTGGTCCTCGTGTTCTCCATCACGCTCGGCTGGTTTCCCGTCCACGGCATGACCTCGCCCCGGCCATCCTACGGCTGGGAGGCTTACCGGGACGTCCTCCACCACCTCGTACTCCCCGTCGCGACCCTGAGTGTGCAGCCCCTCAGCTCCTTCTCCCGCCTCATGCGGGTGAAGACGCTCGAAGCGCTGCGTGAGATGTACGTCACGACGGCGCGGGCGAAGGGGCTACCGGAGCCGCAGGTGCTCCTCCACGCGGCCCGCAACGCCCTCCTCCCGGTCGTGACGGTGATCGGGGGGTATGCGAACACCCTCGTGGCGGGTGCCGTGCTCACGGAGACCGTGTTCGCTTGGCCGGGGCTTGGCCGTCTGGCCCTCGACGCCATCTTGAGCCGCGACTACCCACTCATCCTCGGCATCACCCTCGTAGGGGCCTGCGGGACCGTCGCGATCAACCTCGCCACGGATCTCGCGTACGCGGCCCTGGACCCACGGATCACCTATGGGTAGGTCCCGGACCCTCTGGCTCCGTGCACTCCGCCGCTCCCCGGCGTGCAAGGTGGGCCTTGTCCTCTTCGTCGGTGTTGTGGGACTCGCGATCTCGGCGCCCCTCGTCACGTCGGTGGATCCCCTGCGCACCGGTGGGCCCCCGCTCCATCCGCCCTCCTGGCAGTACCCGATGGGGACCGACGAGCTAGGCCGGGATCTGTGGAGCAACGTCGCCTACGGGGCCCGGGCCTCCCTCCTCGTGGGCGTTGGGGCGACGGCCATCGCGACCTTACTGGGGGTAGGGATCGGTGCCGTCGCGGGGTATGCGGGGGGCTGGTGGGATGAACTCCTCATGCGGCTTGCAGAGCTCGTGTACCTCGTCCCCCGGTTCCTCGTCGTGATGCTGCTCGTCGCACTCTTCGGCGGGCGGCTCTGGACGCTCGTGCTCCTGATCGCCCTCACGGGCTGGCCGCTCGTGGCGCGCGTCGTCCGGAGCGAGATCCTGTCCCTGCGGGAGCGGGAGTTCGCCCTCGCCGCCCGGGCCCTCGGCGCCTCCGCGTTCCGGGTAGTGGCGCGCCACCTCCTCCCCAACGCCCTCCCGGCGGTCGTGATCGGGATCCCGCTGGCGGTGGGCCGTGCCGTGCTGCTGGAAGCAGGGCTGAGCTTCCTGGGTCTCGGGGACCGGGGAGTAGCGAGCTGGGGGAGCCTCCTGCAGAGCGCGCAGGGGTACATGCGAGAGGCTTGGTGGCTCGCGCTCTTCCCGGGTCTCGCCCTCACCCTGACGGTCCTGTCGCTGTACCTCGTCGCGGAAGGGTGGCATGCGGCCACGATACCAGGCCTGGGCCAGGTGCGGATCGCCCCGGAACCGGAGCGGCCCGCTCGAGCGGCTGTTCCGGTGGTTGCGGACGTGTCCCTGCGAACTCGATGACTCCGCCGAGCTCTCTGCGGAACGCGGTACGGCAGAGGCAAACGGCAGTCGGGAACAACATGGGAACTGGAGGAGGGAGGAAGAAAATGAACTCGCTTCAGGTACAGGACGCCGTCGTGGAGGACGTCGTGCGCTTCCACGGGCACATGTGCCCGGGGCTCGCCATCGGCATCCGCGCGGCGGAGATCGCCCTGCGGGAGATCGGGCCCCACGCCCAGGACGAGGAGGTGGTGTGCGTCACCGAGACCGATATGTGCGCGGTGGACGCGATCCAGTACCTCACGGGCTGTACCTTCGGCAAGGGCAACCTCATCCACCTGGACCATGGCAAGAACGCGTTCACGTTCTACCGACGGTCGGACGGCAAGGGGATCCGCATCGTGACCCGTCCGGACGCCTTTGGTCCCCAGGACCCGGAGCGGGAGGTACTGCGGCGCAAGGTCCGCGAGGGGGTCGCCACGTCCAAGGAGCGCGAGCGGTTCTGGGCACTCCAGCAGGAGCGCGCCCGCATGATCCTGCAGGCACCGTTCGAGCAACTCTTCGAGATCAAGCCGCCCACCCTTCCGATTCCCTCGAAGGCGCGGATCCATCGGAGCCTTCCTTGTGCGGTGTGTGGGGAGACGGTGATGGAGACCCGCGTGCGCCTCTTTGACGGCCAATCCCTGTGCATCCCCTGCTTTGAGGCGCGGGAGCGGCGCTGGTAGGAGTTGAGGGGATGCGCAGGACGATCACCGTCCTCGTAGCAGTCCTGATCCTGGCGGCACCGGGGATCGCCCAGACGTCCTACACGATCGCCTTCGGCGATGCCGGCCCGCCCGCCCCCTTTGCACCCCTCCGCCACGCGGGGCCTCACTGGGTCGCGAGCTCCTTCGTCTTCGACACCTTGATCTGGCGCAACGAGCGGTCGGCCATCCCCTGGCTCGCGGAGTCCTGGAGCTGGGGCCCGAGCCGAACGCGCATCCGGGTCCGGCTGCGCGGGGACGTACGGTGGCACGACGGCCGACCGTTCACCGCCGAGGACGTCCGCTTCACCTTTGAGCTACTCCGGAACAAGCCCGAACTCAGCAACCAGGGGGAGCTCGTGCGCACGTACGTGGAGCGCATCGAGGCACCTGACCTGCGCACGGTGCTCTTCCGGTTCCGTCAGCCTCTTCCGGACTTCCTCGAGTTCGTCCTCGGGTGGGAGCGGATCGTGCCCGCCCATATCTGGGGATCCATCCGCGACCCGCTCGCCTACCAGGGCTTCAACCGCTACGTGGGGACCGGCCCCTTCCGCGTGCGCGAGTACCGATCCGGGCAGTACTACCTCTTTGAGGCGAACCCGCACTACTTCGCCGGGAAGCCGCGGGTGGACCGCCTGATCCTGCGGCCGGTCGCGAACGCCGTCATCGCCCTCCGCCAAGGGGAGGTGGACGCGGCCACGCTGCCAGCGCGCCTTGCGCGCGAGTTCGCGGGCCAATCCGGGTTCGCGCTCACACCCCCTCAGGCCACGTACTTCTACACGAAGCTCGTGTTCAACACGGCCCGACCGCCGACAGACGCCCGGGAGTTCCGGCAGGCGATCGCGTTCGGCGTGAACCGGGAGCGTCTCATCCGCCAGGTCCTCCAAGGTGATGGAATCCTCGCAAGCCCTGGCGGTGTGCATCCAGAATCGCCGTGGTTCGCCCGAGGGCTCCCGGACTACTCCTACGATCCCGATCGGGCCGTGGGTCTATTGACGCGGATCGGGTACCGGCAGGCGAGCGGGACTCTCGTGGATGCCCAGGGAAGGCCCGTCCAGCTCACCCTCCACTGCCGCGGGGCCGCCAACGTCCGCGCCTGTCAACTCTTGAAGGAGGACCTGGAGCGGCTCGGGATGCGGATCGACATCAAGGTGCTGGAGACCGCACCCATGGAGGAGGTCCTGAGCAAGGGCGAGTTCACGGTGGCCCTTGAGGGGCACGGCGGAACGTTCCTGCCCCGCTCCGAGCCGGACTTCCCCGCCCGCATCTGGCGGAACCCCCGCTACGACCAGCTCTACGACGCCTTCCTGCGGGCGTTGACCGAGCGGCAACGGATCGAGTTGGCCGCCCAGATGCAGCGGATCGCGGCCGAGGAACTCCCCTCCTTGCCCCTCTACCACCCCCTGGATCAGGCGGTGTATAGACCAGTATCCGGCATCCGGCTCTTCTGGACCCGTGGAGGGCTCGCTGGCCGCGGAGGACCCCCGTCCTTCTACAACAAGCTGGCGTTCTTGGAGGAGCGACGGTGAGGGAGGTCCGCGTCGTCCTCCACTACGCGGCACTCGCGGTCCTCGCGGTCGTGTTGAACTTCGTCCTGATCCGGGCTGCGCCGGGTAGCCCCTTTGCAGGGATGGACCGGGACGAGCTCGCCGCGGTCCTCACCGAGGACCAGAAGCAGTCCCTCTCAGCCCACTACGGGCTGAATCGGCCGCTTCCTGCGCAGCTCACCGCATACCTCACCCGTCTTGCCCGGGCAGACCTCGGCATTTCCCTGTACTTCCAGGAGCCCGTCGCCGAGGTGATCCTCCCCTACCTCTCGCGCACCGCCCTCCTTGTCGCCCTTGGCTTCCTCGCCGCGACAACGGGCGGCCTCGTCCTCGGTGTGCTCTCTGCGACAGGGCACCGGTTGCCCTGGGGGCGCGTGTTGCTCGTAGCGATGACAACCCTGCACGCGCTCCCGCCGTTCCTCCTCGCGATGCTGATCCTACTCGGCTTCGCGGTGAGTTGGCCTCTCTTCCCGGCCACCGCGACGCTCCTTCCGGGTGAACCGCTCTCCGCGCAGATCCGGCGGCTCGTGCTGCCTGTGGCGGCCTACGCGCTGTGGGAGCTCGGCCTCCTGTGCCTCCTCGTGCGCGGTGCAGTCCTTGATGTGCTCGGAGAGCCCTTCGTGACGTACGCGCGGGCGAAAGGCCTCCCCGAACGGCGGATTCTCGTGCACCACGTTCTGCGCGCAGCTGCCCCGCCGATCATCTCCCGAGCCGCGGTCGTCGTGGGTGTCTCGTTCGGCGGCGTGTTCTTCGTGGAGCGCGTGTTCGCCTACCCCGGGATCGGGACTCTCGCGTTGGTGGCCCAGAGCCGGTTCGACTACCCGCTGCTGGAAGGAATCTTCCTCGTCTCCCTCGGTGCGATCCTCCTGTGCAACTTCACCTCCGACCTCCTCGTGGCGAGGCTGGATCCTCGACTTCGTGCCCTATGAGGCTCGTTGCCCTCTTCCTCGCGCCGCCGGTCGGCCTTGCGCTCGCCGGGCTCCTCATCGCCCCGCCCCGCGCCGAGTACCCGCCGTTCACCCCGCCGGGGTATGGGCACCTACTCGGTACGGATGATGCGGGTTACGACGTGCTCGCCCTCCTCGCCCGGGGCGGCCAGACCACGCTCGGTGTAGGCCTCGTGGCCGGCACTCTCGCCACGGCCGCCGGTGTCCTGATCGGTGCCAGCGCCGGCTACTGGCAGCAGGTGGATTCCCCACTCATGCGCCTCGTAGAGTTGGTCCTGGCGTTCCCGCGCCTGCCACTTCTAATCCTCCTGAGCCTGTTCCTGCGCCCTACTCCGCTGAACGCGATCGTCGTGCTCGTCCTCTTCGGGTGGGCCGTGGTCGCCCGAACGGTCCGACCCGCCGTCGCGGCGGTGCGGGCGGCGGACTACGTCCTCGCATCCCGCGCCCTCGGCGCACGCGATGTGTACATCTTGAGGCGCCACGTCCTACCGCAGCTCACGGCTCTCCTCCTCACGCAGCTCGTTCTGGAGATCCGGTTCGCCCTCGTGGCCGAATCCGGGCTTGCGTTCCTGGGCCTCACGGATCCCAGCGTGCCAAGCTGGGGCCTGATGCTGGCCCACGCGTTCAACCACCCCCAGACGTTCACGGGACCCTACTGGCAGTGGGTGGCGCTACCGCCTGCGATCTGTCTCGTGCTCGTCGTGCTCGGGCTCACCCTCTGGATGCTCGGGGAACTCCAGTTCGCCGACCCGCGGCTTACGCCCCGCCCTCGGTCCACCGCAGGGGTGCGATGGACAAGACGACACGCGCCTCTGGCAACCCAGGTGTAGCTCTGCCCTGGGGATTCTGTGTCCCTCAGCTGCCGATTTGTTCTTCCGGCAGCGCCACGCGCACCGTTCCCCGCTCCACGACCACCGGCAGGAGCTGGAGGGAGAGTGTTGGGTCAGTAAGGCTCCGTCCGCTGCGCAGGTCGTAGCGCTCGCCGTGGCAGGGGCACACAAGAAGGAACGCCTCCAGCCGCGCACCCTGGAGGGAGCCGCCGCTCCGGGGGCAGCGGTCGAGGACCGCATAGATCCGGCCGAAGGCGGTGCAGAATAGTACCGCGGTCCCGTTCAGCACGACGTGTCTCGTGCCGAACGTGAACTCACCCGCCAGCCCCACCTCCATCCACCCTTTGTCCGGGACGAGCCGGTCGATCGGGATGAATGCCGGCTTCGGCTCGGCCACGCCCTCCACTTCAATCCCCCGCAGTTCAGGCACTTCCTGCCGGAGAACCTGCTCGATCCCAGCCCGCAGCGTGATGGCGCTTGAAGCGCACCCGAAACACGCGCCCACGAGCCGAAGGCGCACGACCCCGTCCTCCACCCCGAGGAGCTCCACATCGCCTCCGTGCGCGTGCATGTAGGGTCGGACCTTCTCCAGGGCGGCAGTAATCTGGTCCTCCACGGAGGGCTCCTCCAGGAGCCCGTGCTCCTCCAGCACCATGCCGACGATGGGATCCTCGCGGAGGAGCTCGAAGAGCTCAGGAGACCTGCGCAGGACCGCGACGATCCGCCTGAGCGCCTCGTGGTGGAGGTGCATCACCGCCTCGGAAGCGCCAAGCACGAGGTCCCGCACCTTCGGATCCAGGTGCGCCTCCGCCTGCCGGAACAGCGTCTCCAAGTGCTCCAGGAAGGAAACGGGGTCGTGGATGTGCGGGAACCGCATCATACCCTTACCGGATCACCCACCGACTCCCGGAGGAGTCCCAGGATCCGCTCTACGGCCCGATCCACGCAGGCCGCGACGGGTGGCGTGAGGGACATCCGCAGGTCCTCGCAGTCCAGCGCCTCACACCCTACGAGGAAGACCCGGTTCGGCAGCGCCCCTGCAGCCCGCGCGAGGAGGAGCACGCGGGAGGGATCCGTCGTGTGGGGATCCCCCACCAGGGCGGTCACCTCCTCCCAAGAGGCGCCGTCGAGGTCGGGGAGCGTGGGTTCCAGCACCACGAGTGTTCCTGGCGGCCGGCCGGTCCGCACCGCGTCCACGAGGATCAAAAGGTCGTAGCCGTCCAGCAACTCCTGGACGAGGGGGATCCCGCCGATCCCGACCTCGACGACCCGTACGTCTGGAGGCAGGTCCTGCCGCGTGGCGAGGCGGTGGACGACCTCCACGCCGAATCCGTCGTCCCCCCGGAGCACGTTCCCCATGCCCGCGACAAGGATACGCCTAGGCATCCGGATCCCCGTCGCGCCGTCCGCAGAGGGCTGGGTCTCCGGTGCGGTGGCACTCACAGTCCGGATCGTTGCACTCGCCGTGCCCCTGGCGCAACAGCGGCCCGAACTCCTCCAGGAACCGCCGGCCGCCCTCCGCCCGTCCGATGACCGTCAGCCGATAGCAACCGGCTTCGTTGTACGTCTCCTCCACGTACCCCAGCCGCCGCAGACTCTCCAGGTGCTGGGCGATCCGCTCCTCGCCGCCCTCGATGAAGGGGAGAAGATCCCGGGGCCGTACGGCGTCTACGAGGCCCTCCCCCTCCATCCAGAACAGGACCTGGAGGATCTCGTCCCGCTGGCGGAGGGCTTCGACGGCTTCCGGCTCCTGATCCACTCGCCCGACCGCCTCCCGGACCATCTCCAGCGCCTTCGGGACCGCCGGACGGACGAGGGGACTCAACCCGTCCCCCCCGCTCGTGTCGAAGGGCTCCACCTCGATGACCTCTACGTCCGGAGGCAGGACTCCGAAGGCGTTGGCCACCACGAGGAGGTTGTCAAGGCTGATAACGCCCATGAGCGCTTCACCGACCCGCCGCTGCACCTCCTCAGGGTCGGGCAGGGTCCCATCCGGGCGGTACCGGTAGAGGCTACCGGGTGTGCGGTTCCGCGGCACTGCGCCCACGAGGATGAGCCGGTCGATGGGTGAGAGTTGCCAGCGCTGCACGATGGCGATGGGGGCATAGGAGAGGTCCTCCACCTCCACGCCCGGCGGCCAACTCCAGGCCCGCAGCCGGTCTACGACGATCGGCCCGAAGGCGAGATCCCGTGTGAAGCGGTAGCCCACCCCCCCGACGAGCGTCCGGCGCATCCCCACCTCAACCGTCGAGCTCGCACGCGCAGGTGTTCACCTCGCGCGTGAGCACGCGGTTCGATCCGGCGACGTAGACGTGGGTCGTGCACGGCATGCACGGATCGAAGGACCGGATCGTCCGCAGGATGTCGATCCCCTTGTACTCCTCCGGGCTCCGGAAGGTCTCGAGGATCGGCGTGTGGAAAACAGCCTCCTCGTAGGGGCCGCCGTTCCCCCACGGGTCCTTGGGGGAGGCGTTCCACGTGGAGGGGGTGACGATCTGGTAGTTGGCGACGGTCCCCCCCTCC
>VAPR01000762.1_pt1 | contig 18958 bp, 15 predicted proteins | sample 3380701 | NCBI WGS metagenome assembly VAPR01 (sample SAMN11536904, study PRJNA540576) | hot springs metagenome | isolation source: hot spring wet sediment | place: Spain: Lobios | collected 2014-01 | reverse complement strand
CCGCTCGAAGTGCACCACCACCAGGGCCCAGCGCAGGAAGATCAGCCGGCTCAGGCGCTCCTGGGCCGCCAGCGCGGCGCTCTGGGCGGCCACCCACGACCGGTCCACGCCGGCGACGGCGGTCAGCCAGTCGGGCTGGAGGACCAGCCGGCCCAGGAGCAGGGCCACCGCCTCGGTGGTGATGAGGTGGGCCGGTGTCCGCAGGAGGTAGGGGAGATCGGGGTCGATGGCGCGGTCGTAGACGGCGTGCCCCAGTTCGTGCAGAAGGGTCTCCAGCCAGCGGGCGGTGGGCTCGAGGTTGCAGAGGATGCGCACATCGCCCCGCCGGTCGATATCGGTACAGAAGGCGTGCTGGTTCTTGCCCGGCCGGGCGTAGAGATCGCTGCGCGCCAGGACCGGTCGAACGTCGAACCCCAGTCCGTCGAACGTCCGCACCGCCAGGGCCACCAGATCGCGCTCGGCGAAGAGCGGGTCGAGGTCGAGCGTGCTGGCCGGGGGTGGATTCTGGAAGAAACGATCGCCGTAGTGCCAGGGGCGGAGGTCCGCGGGGGTCACCCCGAACCGGGCGGCCAGTCGAGCGTCCAGGGCCTCCTTGGCGGCTCGGAACGGCGCGGCGGTCTCGGCTTCGAGGGTGGCCAGCAGGGCGAAGAGGCGGTCCTCGGCGATTTCGGCGAGCAGCAGGCTCTTCTGGAAGTGGTCGCGGAAGCCCTGCCGGCGGGCGGCGGCGTTGCGCCGCCGGGCCAGTTCACGGACGCGGTCGGCCACCCGCTGGCCGATCTGCTTGCTGGCCTCCCAGGCCTCCTGCAGCCGGGTCGAATCGGTCTCGTGGGCCAGGATCTGGTCGAGGGTGTTGTCCGAGACGGGACGGCCGTGGAGCCGGGCGCGGTAGGTGGTGTACTCATCGCGGACCTCTTTTTCGAGAGCGGTCAGCGCCTCGATGGTGGCGGGGTCCTGCTGGCCGCCGGTGTACTCGAGGTACAGCAGGGTCAGCTGGCGGGCGGTCAGCGGGTCGTCGGCGGCGGCATCGGCCTCGTACCAGGCGCGGACCTGGGCGTAGGCGGTGGGGTCGGCGTAAAGCTGGCGGAGAGCGATCTCCAGGCGGGCGGCCTGGGCGCTGGCCTCGGCCGAGCCGGTGGTGGCGGCCTCCCAGTGGGCCAGGGCCAGCGCCCGCTGGAGGGGCTCGAGGGTGGCGGTGTGCTCGGCGATGAAGCGCTGGATCGCGGTCAGACGGGACATCGGCGGCTCCTGGCGGTGGCTTTCGGCCAGATTGTACCAGATTTGACAGCCTTTTCTCCGGTCGGGTATAGTTTGCGGTAGCAGCGGCCCCGCGCTGAGACCGGCGCGGAGGGCCTGGCCGAAAGCCGCCCACAGGGGCGGGGCGTTCACCCGCCCTCGCTTTGTGTGAGCGATGCGGGCGGCGGTGCGGTGAGGTGAAGAACCGGTGCCAGACCTCGAAACGCTTGTCTCTCTCTGCAAGCGGCGGGGCTTTATCTTCCCGTCCAGCGAAATCTACGGCGGCATCGGCGGCTTCTGGGACTACGGGCCGCTGGGTGTCGAACTCAAGCGCAACATCAAAGAGGCCTGGTGGCGGGCGGTGGTCCAGGAACGCGATGATATGGTCGGTCTGGATGCGGCCATCATCATGCACCCGCGCACCTGGGAGGCCTCCGGCCACGTTCAGAGTTTCATCGAGCCGCTGGTCGAGTGCCTGGTCTGCAAGCACCGCTTCCGGGCCGACGAGGTCGGCGAGCGCTGCCCGGAGTGCGGGGGGCGGCTGACCGAGGCCCGCATGTTCAACACGATGTTCAAAACCTACGTCGGCCCGGTCGAGGAGGAGGCGGCGGTGGCCTACCTCCGCCCCGAGACGGCCCAGGGCATCTTCGTCAACTTCAAGAACATTCTCAACACCACCCGTCGCAAGCTGCCCTTCGGCGTGGCCCAGATCGGTAAGGCCTTCCGCAACGAGATCACTCCCGGCAAGTTCATCTTCCGCAGCCGCGAGTTCGAGCAGATGGAGATCGAGTACTTCGTCAAGCCGGGGACCGACGAGCAGTGGCACCGCTACTGGGTCGAGGAGCGCCGGCGCTGGTACGTGCGGCTGGGGCTGCGCGAGGAGAACCTGCGCTTCTACGAGTACCCGCCCGAGGAACTGGCCCACTACGCCAAGGCCACGGTGGACATCCAGTACCGTTTCCCCTGGGGCTGGGCCGAACTGGAGGGCATCGCCAACCGGACCGACTTCGACCTGCGGCGCCACTCCGAATACAGCGGCGAGGCCCTGACCTACTTCGACGAGGAGACCGGCACCCATTACTTCCCCTACGTCATCGAGCCCTCGGCCGGCGTGGACCGCTCGCTTCTGGCTTTTCTCCTCGACGCCTACAGCGAGGAGCCGGATAAGGAGGGGGTGCGGGTCGTCCTCAAGCTGCACAAGGCCCTGGCCCCCATCAAGGTGGCGGTCCTGCCGCTCTCCCGGAAGGAGCCACTGGTCCAGGTGGCCAAGGAGGTCTGGGCGCTTCTTCGACCGCACTTCACCACCGCCTACGATGACGCCCAGTCGATCGGCCGCCGCTACCGCCGGCAGGACGAGATCGGAACCCCCTACTGCGTCACCATCGATTTCCAGACGCTGGAGGATCGGGCGGTGACGATCCGCGACCGCGACACGATGCAGCAGGAACGGGTGCCGATCGCCGACCTGGTGGCCGCTCTGTGCGACCGGTTGAAAGTGGTATAATAGCCAGTCGATCAGGAGACGGCTGATCTTCGGACCCCCAAGGAGGTTCATCGGCGATGGCCAAGAAATGGGTCTATCTCTTCACCGAAGGCAACGCCCAGATGCGCGACCTGCTCGGCGGAAAGGGCGCCGGCGTCGCCGAGATGACCCGAGCCGGGCTGCCTGTGCCTCCCGGCTTCACCATCACCACCGAGGCCTGCAACGCCTACTACGCCAGCGGCCGGCAGTTCCCCGAGGGGCTCTGGGAGCAGGTCCTGGAGGCGCTCAAGGTCATCGAGCGCGAGACCGGCAAGCGCTTCGGCGACCCGACCAACCCGCTGCTCGTCTCGGTCCGCTCGGGCGCCAAGTTCTCGATGCCGGGTATGATGGACACCGTCCTCAACCTGGGCCTCAACGATGAGACGGTCAAGGGGCTCATCGCCCAGACCGGCAACGAGCGCTTCGCCTACGACGCCTACCGCCGCTTCATCCAGATGTTCGGCAAAATCGTCCTGGGCATCGACCCGGAGCGCTTCGAGCGGCGGCTGGAGGAGAAAAAGCGTCAGGTGGGGGCCCAGGCCGATACGGATCTGACGGCCGAGCACCTGCGGGACCTGGTCGAGGAGTTCAAGCGGATCGTCGAGGAGGAGACCGGTCGGCCCTTCCCCAGCGATCCCTACGAGCAGCTGCGCCTGGCCATCCAGGCGGTCTTCAACTCCTGGATGAACAAGCGGGCGGTGGACTACCGCAACTTCCACAAGATTCCCCACGATCTGGGTACCGCCGTCAACGTCCAGGCCATGGTCTTCGGCAACATGGGCTGGGACTCGGGCACCGGCGTGGCCTTCACCCGCAACCCGCTGACCGGCGAGAAGGAACTGTACGGCGAGTACCTGCCCAACGCCCAGGGCGAGGATGTGGTGGCCGGGATCCGCACCCCCAAGCCGATCGCCGCTCTCAAGGAGGACATGCCCGAGGTCTATGAGCAGTTCAAGCGCTACGCCGAGATGCTCGAGCGGCACTACCGGGATATGCAGGACCTGGAGTTCACCATCGAGCGCGGCAAGCTGTACATGCTCCAGACCCGCTCGGGCAAGCGGTCGGCGGCGGCGGCGGTCAAGATCGCGGTGGATATGGTCCACGAGGGGCTGATCGATAAGGCCGAGGCCCTCAAGCGGGTGGAGCCGGAGCAGATCGAGCAACTGCTGCACCCGCAGATCGACCCGCGGGCCAAGGTCCAGGTCATCGCCCGTGGCCTGAACGCCTCGCCCGGCGCGGCCACCGGCAAGGCGGTCTTCGACGCCGACCGGGCCGAGGCCCTGGCTCGCCAGGGCGAGAAGGTCATCCTGGTCCGCCCGGAGACCAACCCCGACGACGTCCACGGGATGCTGGTGGCCCAGGGGATCCTGACCGCCCGGGGCGGGGCGACCTCGCACGCGGCGGTGGTGGCCCGCGGGCTGGGCAAGCCCTGCGTGGCCGGCTGCGAGGCGCTCCAGATCGATCTGGAGAAGCGCCAGTTCACGGTGGACGGCATCGTCGTCAAAGAGGGCGATGTCATCTCGATCAACGGCAGCACCGGCGAGGTCATCCTGGGTGAGGTGCCGCTCATCGAGCCGGAGCTCTCGCCGGAGCTGCGCGAACTCCTGAGCTGGGCCGACGAGGTGCGGCAGTTGCAGGTCTGGGCCAACGCCGACTACCCGCGCGACGCCGCCAAGGCCCGCGAGTACGGGGCCCAGGGTATCGGCCTCTGCCGGACCGAGCATATGTTCTTCGAGCCGGACCGCCTGCCGCTGGTCCGGACGATGATCCTGGCGGCGGCCGAGGCCACGGCCCTCGACCGGGCGGTGGCCGATCTTGAGGCGGCTCTGGCCAACCCCCGGCCCGATCAGGACCCGGCCAGGCTCCAGCAGCAGCTGGCCGAGGCCCGGCGCCGGCGCGAGGCCAGCGAAGCCTGGCACGCCTACCACGACAGTCTGCGCCGGCTGGAGGTCATCCAGACCGAGGACTTCAAGGGCATCTTCCGGGTGATGGACGGTCTGCCGGTGGTCATCCGGCTGCTCGACCCGCCGCTCCACGAGTTCCTGCCGCGCTATGAGGACCTGCTGGTCGAGGTCACCGAGCTGCGTCTGAAGGGCGATGGGGCGGAGCTGGCCGAGAAGGAGAAGCTGCTGCGGGCGGTGGCCGGCATGCGCGAGGCCAACCCGATGCTCGGCCTGCGCGGCTGCCGGCTGGGTATCCTCTTCCCGGCCATCTACGAGATGCAGGTCCGGGCCATCTTCCGGGCGGCCATCGCCGTCCAGGCCGAGGGGAAGGTCGTCAAGCCCGAGATCATGATCCCGCTGGTCGGCCACATCAACGAACTGCGGGTGGCCCGCGAGCAGCTCGAACGGGTGGCCCAGGCGGTCCAGGCCGAGGCCGGGGTGACCATCCCCTACAAGTTCGGCACGATGATCGAGGTCCCGCGGGCGGCCTTGACCGCCGACGAGATCGCCCAGGCCGCTGAGTTCTTCTCCTTCGGCACCAACGATCTGACCCAGACCACCTTCGGCATCAGCCGTGACGATGCCGAGGGCAAGTTCCTGCTCCAGTACGTCGAGCGCAAGATCCTGCCCCAGAACCCGTTCCAGGTGCTGGACCGCGACGGGGTGGGGAAGCTTATGCGCTGGGCGGTTGAGCAGGGCCGTCAGACCCGGCCCGACCTGGAGGTCGGCATCTGCGGCGAGCACGGCGGCGATCCCGAGTCCATCGCCTTCTGCCACGAACTGGGCCTGAACTACGTGAGCGCCTCGCCGTACCGGGTGCCGGTGGCCCGGCTGGCCGCCGCTCAGGCGGCTCTGGCCCGGCCGCTGGTGGCCCACACGGCCTGAGGCCGCTCGAACCGGTGCGGGGGAGAGCCTCCCCCGCACCGCTGGGGGTGGGAGATGTGGGAGGTCGCCGGACGGCCACGGTATCACGAGGGGGTCCGCGCACGGCTGGAGGCCCGTGAGCGGCTGCTCTCGCCGCTGGCCGCCAAAAGTTACTTCAGCCGGGGACGTCTGCGTCCGGAGGAGCCCTCGCCCACCCGGACGGAGTTCCAGCGCGACCGCGACCGGATCATCCACTCCAAGGCCTTCCGCCGCCTCAAGCACAAGACCCAGGTCTTCTTCGCCCCTCAAGGCGACCACTACGTCACCCGCCTGACCCATACCCTGGAACTGGCCCAGATCGCCCGCTCCATCGCCCGGGCTCTGAATCTCAATGAGGACCTGACCGAGGCCATCGCCCTGGCCCACGATCTGGGCCATCCCCCCTTCGGCCACGCCGGCGAAGAGGCCCTCAACGAGGTCGTGCCCGGCGGCTTCCGCCACTACGAGCAGAGCCTGCGGGTGGTGGACGTGCTGGAGAAGAACGGCCAGGGGCTGAACCTGACCTGGGAGACGCGGGTCAGTATCCTCAAGCACTCCAAGGCCCGCGAGAGCCTGGCCGCCCCCGGCGCCGGTGTCGCCCCCACGCTGGAGGGGCAGATCGTCAAACTGGCCGACGCCATCGCCTATCTCAACCACGATATCGGCGACGCCGTCCGGGCGGGGTTCCTGCGGGAGGAGGACCTGCCGGCCCTCTGCCGGCGCGTCCTGGGCACCCGCCACGCCGAACGGATCAACACCATGGTCTGCGACATTATCGACGCCAGCTGGGAGGCGGTCCGGGCCGCTGAGGACAGCCGTGAGCAGACACGCGCCGACTACGAGGCTCTGCAGGCCGACCTGGCCGCGCGGGCCGAGCGGGGCGAGGCTCTTATTCGTATGAGCCCGGCGGTCCAGGAGGCGACCGATTGTCTGCGCGAGTTCATGTTTCAGACGGTCTACCTCGACTCGCAGGCCAAGGCCGAGGAGGCCAAGGCCAAGCGCCTGGTCCAGATGCTCTACACCTACTACTGCCAGCACCCCGAGGCGCTGCCGCCGGAGTACCGCGCGTATCTGCGGCGCGACCCGGTGGAGCGGGTGGTCTGCGACTACATCGCTGGCATGACCGACCGGTACGCCCTGGCCGTCTTCCAGGAGATCTACTGCCCGAAGGTCTGGGCGGTATGACCGACCGGCTGGCGCGGGCCACCACGGCGAGCGGGGCGGTGGCCCTGACCGGGCTGGGGCTGCTGGCGGTGAGCGCCGGGCTGCTCTGGCTGAGGGCGGAGAGTCTTCGCCCCGGACCGCGGTCCGGTCCGCTGGCCTGGTCTCTGCTGGCCGGGGCCGGGCTCTTTTGGGTGGGGTTGCTGAGCTACGTCGGGCTGCCCGGCCTCTGCCGCGATCTGGCGGTCCGGACCATCGGCCGCCATCGCACGGTCCTGGCCTGTCTGGCCCTGGCCCTCTCGCTGGCCTTTCTGCTGACGCTGCCGCTTGGTCTGGCCGCCCGGGGCGCGGCGGGGCTGCCGCTGCTGACGGTCACCCTGGTTGTGCTGGTGAACGAGGTCGCGCTGCTGGGGGTGCTCGTCTGGCGGGTTCTGCGGCCGGGGGCGCTCCCGTTCGCGCAGTTCGGGCTCTCGTGGGCGGCCCTGCGGGCCCACTGGCGGCTGGGCGTGGTGGGGGGGCTGGCTCTCTTTCTGACGACCGTGCTTCTGGCCGCTCTTCTGCGCCAGGTGGGTCTCAACCCCTCGCAGGCGCGTCTTTTCGCTGGGGTCCGGACGGCCGATCCCCTGGCCCTGGTTCTCTTTGTCCTGGTCAGCGCGGGGGTGGCCCCGCTGGTGGAGGAGCTGTTTTTTCGGGGCTTTGTTTTCGGGGTCTACCGGCGGTTTTACGGGCGGCTCAAGGCCTATGTCTTTTCGGCGGTCTACTTTGCGGTCGTGCATTATAATCCTCTCGTGAACCCGGAGGTCGTGCTGCCGGTGGCGGTCATCGGCCTGGCCCTGGCCTATCTTTATGAGCGCAGCGGGAGCCTGGTGCCGGCGGTGATCGCCCACGGTCTGAACAACGGCCTGGCCGCCCTGGCCCTGGTCCTGGAGACCGTGGCCACGGACTGAGCGCGGGAGTAGTGGGAGCCGATGCCGCTCCAGAGCATCGTCGCCGAGATCAAGGCCCGGGTGAGTCTCCTCGATCTGGTCACGCCCCGGGTCGCTCTGAAGAAATCGGGCCGGGCCTGGCGCGGCCTCTGTCCTTTCCACCCCGAGAAGACCCCCTCGTTTTACGTTTTCCCCGACCAGGGGACGTTCCACTGCTTCGGCTGCGGGGCCAACGGCGACCATTTCACCTTTCTGATGCGCACCGAGAACCTCGACTTCGCCGAGGCCCTGCGGCGGCTGGCCGAGCAGGCGGGGGTGACCCTCCCCTCGCGGGCCGCCGAGGCGGCCGAGGAGCGGCGCAAAGCCCATCTGCGGGCGGTGCTGCTGGCGGCGGCCGAGTACTACCACCATCTGCTCCGCCAGCCCCTCGGCGAGCGGGCCCGGGCCTATCTGGCGCAGCGTGGGGTCGAGATGAGCACGGCCGAGCAGTTCCTGCTGGGCTGGGCCCCCGAGGGCTGGGACACCCTGCTCCGCCATCTGGTGGGCCGTGGCTTCCCCGTCGAGGACCTGGTGACGGTCGGGCTGGTGGTGGCCCGGGAGGGGGGCGGCCATTACGACCGCTTCCGGGGGCGGCTGATGTTTCCGATCCGCGATCTCGACGGCCACGTCACCGGCTTCGGGGCGCGGGTGCTGGATGAGGGCCAGCCCAAGTACTTGAACTCGCCGCAGACGCCTCTTTTCGACAAGAGCGCCAGCCTCTACGGCATCGATCAGGCGCGGGAGGCGATCCGGCGGACCGGCGAGGCGATCCTGGTCGAGGGGTACATGGATGTTTTAATCGCGCATCAGGGTGGTATAAAGAATGTGGTAGCAACGCTCGGCACGGCTCTGACCGAGCGGCAGGTGCGCCTGCTCAAGCGGCTGACCAGGCGTGTGGTGCTGGCGCTCGACCCCGATGCGGCGGGTGACGCCGCCACCATGCGCGGGCTGGAGGCGGCCCGGCAGGGATTTGATTACACCCTGGTGCCGGTGCCGACCGCCCGGGGGCTGATCCGGTACGAGCGGCGGCTGGACGCCGACATCCGGATCGCGCAGCTGCCCCGTGGACGCGATCCGGACGAGATCATCCGCACCGACCCGGAGGCGTTCCGTCAGTGTATTGCGGCGGCGCAACCGTTCATCGATTATTACCTCTCGGCTGTCCTGCAGGAAACCGACCTCAGTGCCCCGCGCGCCAAATCGGCGGCGGTGCAGCGCCTGCTCCCGGTGATCGCCGAGCTCGGCGATCCGATCGTCCAGGCCCACTATCTCCACGTAGTGGCCCAGCGTCTCCATCTGCCGGCCAGCGTCGTCGAGGAGGCGTTCCGCCAGCAGCGGCCCGCGCGGGCGCCGAGCGTGGCGGCGGCGCCCGCGATCGTCGACAGCGATCCGGTGCGCCAGGTGGAGGAGCACCTGCTCGGACTGGCCCTGCGGTACACCGAGTTGCCGGAGGTGGTTGAACTGGTGCTCGCTCTGAGCCCGGAGGACCTCTGTTCCAGCCCGGCCCAGGCGGCCCTGGTCTGGCTGCAGGCGCAGCTTCGCCAGCGTCAGCCGGTCGGGCCGGCGGCGTTCGCGGCCGCGCCGGCCCCGGTCGGGGAGTACCTGGAGGCCCTCTGGCACCGGGCCCAGACCGAGCCGCCGATCGCCCCTCACCGTCTGCGGGCCGCCTTCACGCTGGCCCGCCGCCGTCTGCGGCGGGAACGCCTGCACCACGAGGTGGCCATGCTGCACCGTCTCCTGCAGGATGCGGAGCAGCATGGCGAGACCGATCTGGTTCAGGAGTATCTGCGGCGGATCCGCGCGCTCAACGCGGAACTCGCCGCGCTCGATGCGGCCAGACACGTCGGCGATGAAGCACAGCCCATGCCTGGTGGCTGCTGACAAGGGGGAGGAAGACTCGTGGTCGAGAGGAATCAGCCGCACGCGCTTTCTCCGTCCGGCGAGGGAGAGTGTCCGCCCCACAGCAACGGCGCGGGCCCCACGCCCAACGGCCGGGGGACCCGGAAGGAGGAGATCGCGCGCCTGGTCCAGCGGGCCCGCGCCCAGGGACACCTCACGCCCGACGAGATCCTCGAAGTGGTGCCCGATCCGGAGTTCCAGCTGGAGACGGTCGAAGAGATCCTTATCGCCGCCGATGTCCCCGTGGTGGACGGCCCGGAACCGGTCGCAGACCTCGCCGGGGCGCCGTCCACCTGGGAGGATGAGGAGCCCAAATTTCTGGAGGAGCCCGAGGTCGACCTCGACCCAACGCTGGAGGCCGACCTGGACCACGAGGGCATTGAAGACCCGGTCCGCATGTATCTGCGCGAGATCGGGCGCGTACCCCTGTTGACAGCCAAGGAGGAGGTCGAGCTGGCCAAATTGATGGAGCGCGGGGCCTACGCCGCCCGACGGCTCCAGGGCGACCCCAATCTGACCGAGGAGGAGCGCCAGCGCCTGGCCCAGTGGGTGGCCCAGGGTGAGCAGGCTCGCCAGCGCCTGACCGAGGCCAATCTGCGCCTGGTGGTCAGCGTGGCCAAAAAGTACATTGGCCGTGGCATGGCCCTCCTCGACCTTATCCAGGAAGGCAATATCGGCCTCATCCGGGCGGTGGAGAAATTCGACTACTCCAAGGGCTACAAATTCTCGACCTACGCCACCTGGTGGATCCGCCAGGCCATCACCCGGGCCATCGCCGACCAGGCCCGCACCATCCGCATCCCGGTCCACATGGTCGAGACGATCAACAAACTCATCCGCACCTCACGCCGGCTGCTCCAGGAGCTGGGGCGCGAGCCGACGGCCGAGGAGATCGGGGCCGAGATGGGGCTGCCGCCGGAGAAGGTGCGGGAGATTCTGAAGATCTCCCAGGAGCCGGTCTCGCTGGAGATGCCGGTGGGCGAGGAGGAGGACAGCCACCTGGGCGATTTCATCGAGGACCAGAGCGCCCCGCCCCCGGCCGAGGCAGCCTCGCACCGGCTTCTGCGCGAGCAGGTCGAGGATGTCCTGGAGGCCCTGACCGCCCGCGAACGCCGGGTGCTGGAGTTGCGCTTCGGCCTCTGCGATGGCCGCAGCCGGACGCTGGAGGAGGTCGGCCGCGAGTTCGGGGTGACGCGCGAGCGCATCCGCCAGATCGAGGCCAAGGCCCTGCGCAAACTGCGCCACCCCAGCCGCAGCCGCAAACTCAAAGACTACCTCGACTGAGAGCTGGATGCAGCAGGGGAGCACCGGGAAGGTCGGTGCTCCCCGCGGTCTTTTCCCGGACCCTCTCCCGCCAAAGAGACCGGGGTGTTCCCGCCACTTCTCTGCGGCGGGGGAATCATCCTCGCAGAAATTAAGTCCCTTTTCGAAAATATTGACAGAGCCATGCAGAATAGTTAGAGTGCGCAGAGAATTCTGCGGCGAGGAGCAGAGTGCCGCTCGTCGTGGTGCGCGACCTGGTGACCTTCTGGACGGTGGAGACCAGCGGTTTCTTTGTCATCTATCGCTTCGCCAACCAGTTCTTCGCCGGGGCTCTGGTGCCGCTCTGGTTCTTTCCCCCGGCTCTGCGGACGCTGGCCGATCTCCTGCCCTTTCAGACCCAGGCCCATCTGCCGCTGGCCATCTACTTTGGCATGCTCACTGGTCCAGACCTGCTCCGCGCGCTGGGCATCCAGGCTGGCTGGGTGGTGATCCTGGCCCTGCTGGCCCGCTGGCTGTGGGGCCGGGCCTACCGCCGGCTGGTCATTCAGGGGGGCTGAGTGCGACCGCCGGGAGAGGTCCTCTGGATCGCGCTGCTGCTGATGCGGGCCGCTTTTCGCAGCCAGTGGCAGTACCGGGCGAACTTTCTCACCCTGGTGCTGATGGGGCTGGTCTATCAGGGGGCGGGCATCGCCTTCATCTGGGTGGTCCTCAGCCGGTTTGAGGCCCTGGGCGGCTGGACGCTGGGCGAAGTGGCCTTCCTCTACGGGTTGCGCCTGCTGGTCCACGCCCTTCACGGCTTCCTCTTTGGCAACCTGGGGAGAATACACTGGCTGATCCGCCAGGGAGCTCTCGACCGCTATTTCGTGCGTCCGTATCCGGTGCTTCTGCAGGTGCTGACCGAGCGCCTGCCGTTGAACTTCCTGGGCGATCTCCTCGGCGGGCTCGGGCTCTTTCTGGCCGCCGGCCAGCTGGCGGCCGTGGACTGGTCGCCGCTGGCCCTGCTCTATCTGGGCCTGGCCGTGGCCGGGGGTGTGCTCGTCGAGGGGGCCCTGCATCTCCTGGTCGCCGCCCTGGCCTTCCGCTGGGTCGATGTCGCCAACCTGCACTGGATCCTGGACGGCGTGCTCATCAACCAGTTTGGCAACTACCCGCTCGCTATCTTCGACCGGTCGCTTCAGTTTCTGCTGACCTTCGGCGTCCCTCTGGCCTTCATCGCCTATCTCCCGGCCACAGTGTTGCTCGACCGGACGGCCGACCTCCACGTTCACCCGCTTTTCGCCACCCTGGCGCCGCTGGCCGGGGTCGTCTGGTTCGGGCTGGCCCTCCTGGTCTGGGGGCGGGCGCTCCGGAGCTACCAGAGCGCCGGCCATTGACCCTCAGAACCGCCCGTCCCAGGCTGCCAGCAGCATCCGCCGGAAGACGACCAGGTCGTCCACGATGAGGTCAGGCTGGACCGGGCTGTGAACCAGATCGGCCGGCTGGTGGATGCCGGTCAGGACCAGGACGGTGCGCGTGCCGGCGCGGTGGCCGGCCAACAGATCGGTGTCCCACCGGTCGCCGATGATAAGGGTCTCGGCCGGCGAGACGCCCAGCCGCTCGATGGCCAGCAGCAGCATGGTCGCCTCGGGCTTGCCGATAACCGTGGGCCGGACATCGGTGCAGGCCACCAGCGCCGCCAGGGTGGCGCCGTTGCCGGGGACGATCCCCTCCTCGGTCGGCAGGGTGGTGTCGGGGTTGGAGGCGATGAAGCGGGCCCCGGCCCGGATCTCCAGGCAGGCCCGCTTGAGTTTCTCGTAGGTCAGTTGCCGGTCCAGCCCGACGCAGACGTACCGGGCGCCCCGTTCGACCCGCCAGAAGCCGGCCCGCTCCAGTGGCTCGATGAGCCCGGCCTCGCCGATGACGTAGACCGGCGCCCCGGCCGGCTCCTGTTTTTTGAGATAAAGGGCCGTGGCCTCGCCGGAGGTGAAGATGCGCTCGGCCGGGACCGGGATGCCCATGGCCGCCAGTTTGGCGGCGTACTGGGCGGGGGTGCCGGTGGCGTTGTTCGTGAGGAGCATATAGGGGAGGCCGCGCTCTTCGAGCAAGAGCACGATCTCGCGGGCGCCGGGCAGGGGCTGGCTGCCCCGGTAGAGAACGCCATCCACATCGAAGAGAAGACAGCGGATTGTCTGAAGCCAGGTGGGGATCATCGTCTCTCCTGCCATCGGTGTTCAGTCGTCAGAGGGCGCGGCGGGCGGCCCGGGTACTTCTCGGAGAAGAGACCGGCCCTCGGGGGTGACCTGCACAGCCACCAGCCGGCCGGTCGGGTCGGCTCCCAGTGTCACCAGCCCCAGCCCGTGGAGAACGTCGAGCATGGCCTCCAGGAGCGGCTCGAAGGAGGGGCCAGAGCCGGCCTGGCCGGTGGCGGGGATGACCACGGGGTGCCTCTGCGCGACCAGTGTCTGGACCTGGGCGGCCAGGGCGGTCAGCCCGTACCAGGTGTCCGGGGCGGCGGTCGCCAGCGCCTGGCAGAGGTCGCGGCGGACAAGCGGCCTCAGCAACGCCGGGAGTGGCGGACCACCGCCCGGCGCCTCACCCCAGTGGGGGTCGGCCAGCCAGGCCCGGAGGATGACCTCCCGCTGTCTCGCCGTGGAGAGGCGCGTCCAGTCCGCCCACCGCGGGGTCAGCACCAGCCGGTCATCGGTGGCCTCCAGGAGGCCCAGGCTCCGGGCCATGTGGACCAGGAGAGCGCCGCGCTCGACCTGGCCCTGGCCGAGGCGGCGGAGGGCCGGCAGAGGGGGCTGGCCCTTCTGAGTGAGCCGGAGCGGTCGGTCGGCCAGGATCTCGGGCAGGCGGTTCAGGGCCAGGTCCAGTCGGGGTGGTGGCCGAAGGACGCGGGCCGGAGCCGGGACTGCGGTCAGCGCTGGCGGGGTGGGCGACGCCGGCGGCCGGACGGTGGGAGGGGTCCGGGTGGCCACCTCGGGTGGGATGAAGAACAGCCAGTCGCCTTCAGCGTAGGTCTCGCCGATGAGCAGCCGCTCGGCCAGAGTCTGGAAGGCGGTTCGGAGAGCCGGGACCGGGTGCGGCCAGGTCCGGCGCAGGTGCCGGACTGGCAGACGGCGTCCGGCTGTGAGCAGCGCCTGGTAGAGCGTCCGGGCTTCGGGCGGCAGGGTGGCTAAGGCCCCCTGAACGCGCGCGCGGTTCCCCAGGACAAAGTCCAGATCGGCCACCAGTGTCCACCGTGCGGTGGTCGTGGTCCCGCTGAGGCCCCAGAGGGCGGCTGCCTGCCGGAGGACCGGCAGGGGCAGGAGGCGGAGCCAGCGGCGCAGGGGCAGCCGGCTCCGGTCGGGCCCCCGCCGCTGGCCCCTGAGCCGGGCGAGCGCCCAGGCCAGGTCGACCGGCAGGTAGTAGGGGCGGTCCGGGCCGGTGGTGGTCGTGCCGGGCACCGGCCACAGGAGCCCCACGGCGGCCAGGGCCGCCAGGTGATCGGCGATGGCCTGGGGGGTGAGCGGGAGCCGTATCGCCAGCGACCGGGCGGTGAGGGGTCGCCCGGGGCGGGCCAGGCAGCGCGCCAGGACCAGCCGACGGACGGTTGGCAGACTTTCCAGCTGCCATTTGAGCCACCACGCGTCGGTCAGATGGCGGTAGAGGAGGCTGGGCACCTGGGTGGACGGGGCGGCCGGATCGACCTGCCAGAGGGCGGCCAGCCGCTGGCGGTCGGCCGGGGGCAGGGCGACCAGGAGCCGGATGAGGTTGGGCAGGAAGACGCTCGGGCGCACGCTCTCTTCTCCCCGCCGGTGTGTGCAGGTCCCGCTGTTTTATACTATAATTGCTGGCGCAGTCCAGCCAGCCGGAGCGCCTGTCCCATGAAGGGCACCGTGCGGGACGTTCTGGAGACGCTCGTTCTCACGCTGGTCATCTTCCTGCTCGTCCGCTCGGTCGTCCAGAACTTCCGAGTGGAAGGGCGGAGCATGGAGCCGACGCTCCACAGCGGCCAGTACCTGCTGGTGAACAAGGCCATCTACTGGAACATCGATGTGGACCTCCTCAAGCGGCTCTTCCCCTTTATTCGCTGGCCGGAGAATCCGCACAGCCGGGCCATCTATCTCTTTCAGCCGCCGCAGCGCGGCGATATCATCGTCTTTCGCTATCCGCGCGATCCCAGCCGCGACTTTATCAAGCGGGTGATCGCCGTTCCCGGTGAGGTGGTCGAGGTCCGGCAGGGGCGGGTCTTCGTCAACGGGACGCCGCTTGAAGAGTACTACATCAACGACCAGCCAGCCTACCAGTGGGGCCCGCAGCGCCTGCCGCCCGACCACTACTTCGTCCTGGGTGACAACCGGAACGCCTCCAGCGACTCGCACGTCTGGGGACCGGTGCCCAAGGACTATATCATCGGCAAGGCCTGGCTCTCCTACTGGCCGCCCGACCAGTTCGGTTTTCTGCCCGACCGGGTTCTGGCCACACCGGCCGGTCGCTAGGCTGGCCCGGACGACCGCTATCTCTCCCCAAGGAGAGGCGATGGCGCAGACGGTCACCGTCGAAGAGATCTTCCGCCGGGCCGGGGCGATTCTGGAGGGACATTTTCTGCTGACCTCCGGGCGCCACAGTGCCCGCTACCTGGAAAAGTTCCTGGTCCTGCAGTGGCCGCAGTATACCGGTCTCCTCTGCCAGCAGATCGCCGATCAGTTCCGGTCGGCCGGCATCTCGGTCGTGGCTGGCCCGACCACCGGCGGCATTATTGTCGCCTACGAGGTCGCCCGGCATCTGGGGGTGCGTGGTCTCTTCGCCGAGCGGACCCCCGAGGGAAGGGCTTTCCGGCGCGGCTTCCAGATCGCGCCGGGGGAGCGGGTGCTGGTGGTGGATGACATCCTGACCACCGGGGGGTCGGTCCGCGAGGTGGTGGCGGCGGTGCGCCGGTCGGGAGGCGAGCCGGTGGCGGTGGCGGTGCTGGTGGACCGGAGCGACGGCCAGCACGGCCTGGACGTGCCGGTCTTCGCCCTGGGCCGGCTGTCGATCCCCACGTACGCCCCGGAGGAATGCCCCCTCTGCCGGGCCGGGGTGCCGCTGGTCAAACCGGGCGGCTCCTGAGGCTGCCCGGTCGCTTGTCACGCCAGTATCGGCAGACGCGGGAAGCCAGTACGGCGTAGGGGCTGGCCAGGGCACTCGCGACCCGTGGCCAGCAGTCATGGCTCTGTCTATCTGAGAGCAAGACGAGCGCCCGGGTGGTCGAGGAAGGGGCGGGCTCAGGCGTCGGTCCGGTCGGGGTAGGGGATGAGGGCGTAGCCCTGCTCTGGGGAGCCGATGATCTGGCTCACCCGCAGTTCGGCGGCGTCCAGCCGGGCCAGGCACTGCTGGACCAGGCGCATACCCTCCTCGAAGAGTCCCAGCGCCTCCTCCAGACTGAGGTCGCCGACCTCCAGGCGCTGGACGGTCGCCTCCAGGCGGGCGAAGGCCTCCTCGAAACTCAGCCCGTCACTCGGTGGGGTTTCGGCGGTCATTGGCACCTCCTGTCGCTGGCTGGTCGTCGGGGCTGACCCGGGCAGGGATCTGCCCGTCGGCGACCTGGATCAGCAGGCGGTCGCCCGGCCCGACCTGGGCCACCGTCCGCACGAGCCGGCGCCCCTCAACGTGCCAGCAGAGGCTGTAGCCGCGGGCCAGCACCCGCTGTGGATCGAGCGCCTCCAGCCGCGCCTGCAGCGCCTGGATCTGCCAGCGCGCCCGATCGTGGCGGTGGCGCCAGGCGGCCAGCAGGCGTCCGGCCAGGTCGTCGAGCCGCAGCCGGTGGCGCTCGATCTGCCGGCGCGGATTCAGGCGGGCCAGTCGCTGGGCCTGGGCCAGGACCGCGCTCCGGTGAGCGGTCAGGTGGCTCTGCAGAGCCGTGGTCAGGCGGTGACCGATCGCCACCAGCTGTTGCCGGCACTCGCGCTGATCGGGCACGACCAGTTCGGCTGCGGCCGAGGGGGTCGGCGCCCGCAGGTCGGCGACGAAATCGGCCAGGGTGTAGTCGGTCTCGTGCCCCACCGCTGAGACCACCGGACGCGGGGCGGCGAAGATCGCCCGCACCACCCGCTCCTCGTTGAACGGCCAGAGTTCCTCGGCCGAGCCTCCACCCCGGGCGACGATGATGACGTCGGGAGCGGCCACCGCGCAGAGCGCCGCCAGCGCCTGACAGATGCTCTCGGCGGCCCCCTCCCCCTGGACCAGCGCCGGAGCCAGGACCACCTCGACCAGCGGGAACCGGCGGCGCAGGATGGTCAGCATGTCGTGCAGGACGGCCCCGGCCGGCGAGGTCACGATGCCGATGCGGCGTGGGAACCTGGGCAGCGGCCGCTTGCGCGAGGGGTCGAAGAGCCCCTCGCGCGCCAGGCGGTCTCGCAGCCGTTCGAGTTCCAGCCAGAGCAGGCCCGTGCCCACCGGGTAGACCTGGTCGACATACAGTTGCAGGTGGCCGTTGGCCTCGTAAAAAGAGAGGCGCCCGTGGACGATGATGTGGGCGCCGTTCTCTGGCAGGATGGTGCGGCTGGTGATCTGCCCGCGGAAGAGGACGCAGCGGACCTGTCCCTGGGCATCCTTGAGGGTGAAGAAGACGTGGCCGGCCAGCGAGCGCGAGCAGTTCGAGACCTCGCCCTCGACCCACAGGTCCCGTAAAAGAGGGCTGGCCTCGAGATATTCCTGGATATAGGTCACCAGCCGTCCGACGGGCAGGATCTCCACCGCCCGCTTCACCGACCCTCGCTCACCCGCTCGACGTACTCACCGGTTCGGGTGTCCACCCGGATGACATCGCCGACGTTGACAAAGAGCGGCACCAGCACCTTCATCCCGGTCTCCAGGATGGCCGGCTTGCTGCCACCGGTGGCCGTATCGCCGCGCACGCCCGGCTCGGTCTCCACCACCTTCAGATCCACCGTGACCGGCAGTTCGATGCCGATGGGCGTGCCCTCGTGCAGCAGGAGGTCCAGCGTCATCCCCTCTTTGAGGTACTGGGCGTCCTCGCCGATCTGCTGGGCGCTGAGCGTCCACTGCTCGAACGTCTCGGTGTCCATGAAATAGTACAGGTCGTCGTCGCGGTAGAGATACTGGACCCGACGCCGCTCCAGGAAGACGCGGCGGAACTTCTCGGAGGCGGGGAACGTCCGCTCGGTGATGTAACCGGAGCGGATATTGCGCAGCTTCAGCCGCACGACCGCGCCCCCGCGGCCCATTTTAATATGCTGGTAATCGACGATCTGGAAAAGATCGTTGTCCAGTTCGATGGTCAGCCCTTTGCGGAGTTCTCCAGCTGTCAGCATGCTCTCACCTCACTCTCCACTGGCCGGCGGACGGGCGCCGCCCTGGTCCCACCGGCTCCTGCCTCAGAGCGGCCAGGCCAGCTCCTTCGGCGCCTGGGTCAGCACCTCGATCCCCTCAGCGGTGATGACGACCAGGTCTTCGTGCCGGATACCGCCCCAGCCGGGCAGGTAGAGACCCGGCTCGACCGTGACCGTCATCCCGGGGGCCAGCACCTCCTCGGAGAGGCGGCTCAGACGCGGACGTTCGTGCACCGCCAGACCGATGCCGTGGCCCAGGCTGTGGCCGAAGGCGGCGCCATAGCCGGCGGCCTCGAGAACCTGGCGGGCCAGGGCGTCGGCCTCGCGCCCGCTCAGGCCCGGACGCAGACCGGCCAGCGCAGCCTCCTGGGCCTGCCGGACGAGCTCCCAGCGCCGGCGGTACTCGGCGGGCGCCGGACCCAGGACGAACGACCGGGTGATGTCCGAGCAGTAGCCGTCCACGCGCGCCCCAAAGTCCACCCAGACCGGCTCGCCGATGCCGATCGGGCGTTCGGTCGGCTGGTGATGGGGGATGGCGCTGTGCGGTCCGGCCGCCACCGTTGGCTCGAAGGCCATCCCCTCGGCGCCGTGCTCGCGCATGTAGGCCTCCAGCAGCCAGGCCGCCCGCGCCTCGGTCATGCCCGGACGCAGGATCTCGCGCAGGTAGGCGTAGGTCTGGTCGGCCAGGGCCACCGCCCGACGGATGGCGGCGACTTCGGCCGGGTCCTTGACCGCGCGCAGGTCCTCGATCAACCCCTCGGTCGGCACCAGGGTGCA
>VAPR01000761.1_pt1 | contig 18963 bp, 18 predicted proteins | sample 3380701 | NCBI WGS metagenome assembly VAPR01 (sample SAMN11536904, study PRJNA540576) | hot springs metagenome | isolation source: hot spring wet sediment | place: Spain: Lobios | collected 2014-01 | reverse complement strand
CCGGAAGCTGTCTGCCCCACTCGGCAGGAGGGATGAGAATTCCGTTGTTTTGATGGTGCACCACTTCTGCAATACCGCCACGCGGCGTGGAAATGATTGGTTTGCCTGAAGCCATCGCCTCCAGATTCACTCGGCAGAACGGCTCTTGCCATAGGGATGGTGTAGCCACAATATCTCCGATTTGATACCAGAGCGGCATTTCCGCGCTCGGGACGAATTTGACGAATTTTACCTTGTCCCCCAACGGTTTCGCCAGCTGATGCAGACGCTTTACATACGGGTTCAGCCGGTTGCTCCCGTATCCGGTCCCGCCGACGATCACCAATCGAGCGTTCGGGTCTCGCTCGCTGACCTTCTGAAAGGCTCTCAGCAGGATGTGTACTCCTTTTTCCTTCATTAATCGGCCTGCGTAAAACAAGACGCGGTGCTGGGAACGAAGTCCCAGCTGCTTGCGAAGCTTTCGTACGGAATAATTCATTTTCGCCAACTGGTACGGCGTCACATCAACACCGAGGTGAACAGCATGTACCTTCTGTTCAGGAATGTTGTGTTTGTTAATAAAATGTTTTCGCAAATACTGACTATTGGTGATGAATCCGTCCACCATGCGGATGACCCGCTGCATTTTTTCCGGACTGATCATTCCCTTTGAAGCGTAGACATGGGAATGCATGTTAACCACAATGGGCGTGGTCGGAAAGTGCTTGCGCAGGGTGAGCACATACACCGGACGATTTTCCACCAGGATCACGTCCGGCTTCCCGCGCTTTTTCAACTCATGGATCACTTGCCGCAGGTATGCAGTCGGTCCATTATAGGGTACACGTATGAACGTTCTGTACTCTTCTTTGCTGGAATGCGGGTAGGTGGGGCACGTCCTTGTATAGATCGTCACGCTGTGGTCCGGTCCGAACTGCTTGCTTACTTCGTCGATGTCATGCTCAACGGAGCTGCCTTTCACCGGCGGCACCGAAAACGGACCGGGGCTAATTATGGCGATGTTCATCTCGCTCTTTCTCCCACTCTTTTTTTAGGGACAGCACGACCTGATACAGGTACTGCCGCTCTTTTTTATTCTCGGCCTCCATGGTTTTCCAGCGGTTTTCCCAGGTGGTGAGCGCTTGAGTGAGTTCGGCCAAACGTGATTCCAGCATCTGCATCCGTTCTTTCCACAGCGAGTCATCTATGGATTGGACAGGTGCGTCCGACTGTTTGCTCGTCGTGACTCGTTCCACTGCTTCCTCTACAGTATAATTTCCAGAGAATACACCGGGTGTGACCCAGTGCGGGCTTTCGATCCGTTTACGCTTTTCCACGTCTGCATACCTCCAAACCTTAGACATTCTCCCTACATCGTATGAATACGGGCCACAATGGGTACGTGTCTTACGCAAAGAAAAACCGCCGTGAAACCGAAGTTTCACAGCGGCTGGCGATGATCGCGAGCAGAGAGGTGGCGGCGAAAGCGCAAACTGTAGTGCCGTGCCTCCTCTACACTGGTGATCTGTTGTTTCTGCCATTCCAACAAAATACGGTCGATATACCGGATGTACAGCTTCCCGACGGTAGCTGCCTCTCGCAGGGCTGTCACGATCAGTTCCTCGGGATAGCGGTCCTCCTCCGTCCAGATCTGGATCGTCTCGATTTCAAACGGAGAGAGCGGTCTGCCAAAAGCCTGCTCAAACTGTCCGTACAAGCCTTCATGCTGAGACACGTTACTTGCCGCAGTCTCCGCAAACGACTCAGCGGCAGGGTCGACAATTCGGCTTGCCGTCACCTGCTGACGCCAATTCTGGTACAGTTTTCGGTACAGCGGAGCGAGGTTGTACTGCTCATGACGCAAACCGGTTTGCGGATCGACGTATTGGTCGATACTGAGCCATTCTTCCTTCATCAGCTTTTGGAGCAGCTGGATCAAACGCGTGTTGTTGACCGACATGCGCTCCTCCAGTTCCTGCAGCGTAGGGAAGCGGTTCCCTTCCTGCTGAAACGAAAGCAGGTGAATGATCAGCATCATTTCCTCGTCCGTGAGGGACAATTGCTTATACTGTTTTAACAAAAGATTGGAGACAGAGGTTGCACCTTCTTGCAACAGTTGAAGAATATGTGAATCCATCAAAACTTCCACCTCGTTAGTAAATTGGCAAGCGGTGCGGTGCTAAGGTCGCAATCAAAGCAAAGCCCTGCTGCCCGCCGGCAACAGGGTGCGTGTGTTTTACGGATACAAGCGATACAGCATACGAGGGAACGGGATGGTTTCACGTACGTGATCCAGTCCGCAAATCCACGCGATCGTACGCTCCAGGCCCAAACCGAAGCCGGAGTGTGGAACGGTGCCGTACTTGCGCAGGTCGAGGTACCATTTGTACGCCTCTTCGGAAAGTTCATGTTCCCGGAAGCGCTCTTCCAACAGAGCGGGATCGTCAATGCGCTGGCTGCCGCCGATAATCTCACCATATCCTTCCGGTGCGATCAGGTCTGCGCAGAGCACTACTTCCGGACGCTCAGGGTGCGGCTTCATATAAAATGCCTTGATTTCCGTTGGGTAGTGTGTAATGAAGACAGGCTTGTCGAAGTGTTCGGCAATCATCGTTTCATCTGGAGCGCCGAAGTCGTCCCCCCACTTGATTTCGCTGCCTTTTTCCTGCAAAAGCTTGATCGCGTCGTCGTACGTGATGCGCGGGAACGGCGCCTGGACGTTCTCAAGTTTGCTTGTGTCACGATCCAGCGTCTTCAATTCACGCTGGCAGTTTTTCAGTACGGACTGCACGATATGGGAAACAAACTGTTCCTGGATGCGCAGGTTCTCTTCGTGATCCACGAAGGCCATTTCCGGCTCGATCATCCAGAACTCAATCAGGTGGCGGCGTGTTTTTGACTTCTCTGCGCGGAAAGTAGGACCAAACGAATAGACGCGGCCCAACGCCATCGCTGCCGCTTCCATGTATAACTGACCGGATTGCGACAGATACGCGTCTTCGTCAAAGTATTTCGTATGGAACAGATTGGTCGTGCCTTCAGCAGATGTCGGCGTCAAAATGGGCGGATCAACCTTGTAGAATCCGTTTTGCTGGAAGAATTCGTACACGGCGCGAATGATCTCGGAACGGATCGCCATGACAGCGCGCTGACGCGGCGTGCGCAGCCAGAGGTGACGGTGATCCATCAGGAAGTCTACCCCGTGTTCTTTGAGCGAGATTGGGTAATCCTGAGCGATCTGGATAATTTCGATACCGGTGACTGTCAGTTCGTAGCCGCTAGGAGCGCGGTCGTCTGCACGCACCAGACCGGTGACATACAAGGAGCTTTCCTGCGTGAGCTGCGTTGCCTGTTCCCATACGTCTTCGGAAACTTCAGCCTTGACCACAACTCCCTGAATGAATCCGGAGCCGTCACGCAGCTGCAGGAATTGTATTTTACCGCTGCTGCGCTTGTTGTACAGCCAGCAGCCCAGACGTACTTCTTGTCCAACATGCTGCCCTACTTGGGCGATGGTCGTTAACATCGGTATGTATTCCCTCCGTTTGCCTTATGAGCAATAACTACTTATCAATCGAAACAATTATACTATTGGTCCATGCTGAATTCAATTGAAAGAAAAGATCTGTCCGCGCAATAGTTACCATAATAACTATTATGTAGACCATTTCTTTTAAGTGAGCCTTTTGCAGATTTCTGGGCCGTTTCGTATCAAGCAATAGAAAACAGAAAAAAGGACTTCACCCCAAGAAGGAGAAGTTTTCAAGCAACCCTGCACGAAAACTTTTCGAGGAAGGTAAAGTCACTTGTCTTTTATCCAGCCATCGCTCTTTTACCAGTGATTTATACTTTCGGCACAGAGAATGATGCATACGAGAAAAGCAAACGAAAACACGCTGCCAAGGGACAGGAAACGCCACCTGGGGGCAAATTTTAGGAGAATAATGGCAGGCTCAATCAAATAATGTCAGTAGTTTCCTTCTGCAGCCATTGCCATTGCTTTTGTTTCGTGAACGGTACCAAATGGATGTTCAGGCGGAGCATAGATAACGTACATTTTAAGTGGTTGACTACCGGTATTGGTTACATTGTGCCATTTTCCAGCAGGTATCATAATTGCATAGTCATCATACGCCATTGCTTGAAAATCTAAGTGATCTCTGCTATCACCCATTTGAACAAGTCCCTGACCTTCTTCAATTCGGATGAATTGATCCGTTGTCGGATGAACTTCTAATCCAATGTCTTCTCCAACATTAATACTCATCAATGTCACTTGAAAATGTTTACCTGTCCATAAAGCGGTGCGGTAATTATTGTTTCGCTTGGTTGCTTGGTCAATGTTCACTACAAATGGTCTTGTTCCATAATCTTGTAATGTTATGTTTCCATAATTGGAATAAGGATTCAAGTTGTTCTTGTTCCAATTGAAGTAATGCGGATTCCAATGATAACTCCAATGGTTATTCCAGTTGCTATTGACTGGTTGATGCCATGGATAGTGACCGTAAGAATTATTGTACATATTGGATTCCCCTCTCATCACTCTCGTTCTTTACGCTTTATCCTATGCAGCTGCCTATGTAAATGAATGCAAAATTGGTAATAATGGGCCAATAGGAGATGTGCCGTTTCATCTACATTTACTCGCATACAGGCGAAGTATCACCAGGATGTGTTTCATTTTAAAAAAAGAATCGAACATGAAAAGCCGGCTATTTGGAAGAAAATCATGCGGAATTGGGCGCAAGTATTCCAACACATGCAACTGGTGGTTCAGCCACGTGTAACGATCAAAACGATAGGAAGTGTAAGTTAACAAGAGACCAAATGTATCCGATGGCCAATCCCTGATTGATTCCAAGCAGTATAGAACAAGGAATAGGACATCAACCGGATGCCCTACTCCCCGCATGCTTATCCCTTTTTGACAAGAAAACGAAGTACCCCGTTTTCTTCCTCCATAATTAGCAATTCATGGTTGTTTTGACGTGCCCAAGCCTGAAAGTCGTTTATTGCACCTTTATCAGTTGTTACCAGTTCCATGATTTGTCCGGATTGCAGTCCATCCATTGCTTTCTTGGCGCGAACGATCGGCATCGGACAGGACAAACCTTTTGCGTCTACTGTGATATCTGCTTTCATGTTTTTTGTTCCTCCTCTATTCGAAACAGGTTCTATCCGTGGTGAATCGCGCAGCGGTTTGGACCAATCTCCAGCTCCGTTGCCTTCTCCGGAGTTACTTCTACGGTACCACGGTTGATTTCGACGATTTCTTCATAGTTAGGCGGTGTGGCGGCGCCTGCTGTACCAGCTACCATCTCGGTAAATTGCTCACGGTCCTCGGTCCGCATGATTTCATTGCTTTTCCGAATATCCCCCAAACGGGCTCCTACATAACCGCTTTCATTCATCTCCTGTATGCCGGCATAGTGGGTTGGCAGAACCAGAACGTCATCAGAGAGCGGCGCAATGGTCTTGAAGACGGTATCGTACAGGGATTGCGCCCATTCCTTGGCTTTGCCTCCCAGATCAGGTCTTCCCAATCCGCCGACAAATATGGTGTCACCGGACAACAGGTATCTGTCATTCACCAGAATCGAAACACTTCCAGGCGTATGACCAGGTGTGGGAACGGCAATTACTTGAACCGTAACGGAACCAAACTCCAATTGCTTGTGATCTTCCAGCGCCTTGAAAGGGAGGCTGGAACCTTGCATCTCATTGGACGAAATGTAGTAGGCTGCCCCAGTTTTTTCGGACAAATCATGACCTCCGGAAATGTGGTCTGCGTGCAAGTGTGTATCGATCACATGAACCATTTTTACATTTTCCTGTCGCGCCAGCTGCAAATATTCGTGAATGTGGCGGTTAGGGTCAACCACCAGTGCCTGCCCTTGGGAAATGACCATGTAGGAAAGGCAGCCCTTGGCCAGGCGATTAACCTGAATCAGTTTGAAGTCTCCCTCCTGGACAACTGTAACGGGATGGTAGAACTGGCTCCATGCCAGCATTCCCTTTTCCAGGTAACTTACCCAGTATCCCTTTTCATCCAAAATCTCGGCTACCATCTGTGCGCTTCCACCTTTTGCACAGATCACCACAATCTCCTCATCTTTGGGCAGTTGTTGGAATACTTCTTCATTTTCATCAAGAAAATCAAAATAAGGGATGTTAAGAGATGTCAGGTTTTTTCCTTCAATTTTCCACTCTTGATAATCATCGGAGTTGCGGACATCCAGAATGACAACACCTTTTACAATTTTGTCGTGAAGTTCTTTTGCATTGATCATGGTTACTGCCATCATTTATCACCTCTTGTTTTATGATTGTGTATGAACGGGTCCCTTCCAGCCAGACATGCCAGGAACCACGTTTTTTACTTTGGTAAAGCCTTTTTGCTGCAGTACCTGGCAAGCCGCACCACTGCGGCTACCGGTACGACAAACAACGTAAATCTCCTGATTTTGATAAGGTGCTAATTCTGCAATGGTTTCCTCCAACTTTCCAAACGGCACGAATTTGGCACCTGGGATATGTCCAAAAGAGTATTCCATCGGCTCACGCACATCAATAATCACAGGATTTTCGTTCAGCTTTTGCTCCAATTCCTCATTGGAAACCACATGCGGGTACTTCTGCTCCGGCTTCATTTCTGACGGATCGGATTTACGGATGTAGTGTTTAAACACTCCATTCTCTTCAACTGTTCCCAAAAATTGATTCCCGGTGCGTTCTGCCCAACTTCTTATATCGGCAACAGAACCCGGATCCGTCGCCACGATTTCCAACACCTCTCCACTTTTCATTTCATCCACGGCCTTTTTGGTGCGGACAATCGGCATCGGGCAGGCCAGTCCTCTGCAGTCAATGGATTTGTCTGCGATCACGTTATTCATGTGTAGAGCGCCTCCTTACGTTAGGATATCGAACCAGATTTTCACGGCAGTACTCAGAATTAGCACGGCCAGAATAGCTTGCAGAATTTTGGTATTCATCCTCCTGCTTAACCGAGCTCCTATAGGAGCAGCCAATACGCTTGCAATGACCATGATCACCGATGGCCAGAGCAGGACGTCTCCAGCCATTACTTTGCCCACGGTTGATCCAATGGAGGAGATAAATGTAATGGCCAGGGAAGAAGCAATGGTCATTCGTGTCGGGATTTTGAGTACAAGCAACATGATCGGCACGAGAATGAAGGCACCTGCTGCACCGACGATTCCCGAAGCAACCCCAACAATCAAAGCCGCAATAACAGCGATGGTCCGATTAAATTGAACTTTTTCTATCGGATTGTCATCAATTCCCTTATTCGGGACAAACATCATCACTGCTGCAATGGTTGCCAGAATGCCATAGACCAGGTTGATGGTATCAGCAGCAAAAAACGTTCCGCCATATCCACCAGCGAAACTCCCGATGATAATGGCGACGCCCATGTAGGAAACCAGTTTAAAGTTGATCAGGTTATCTTTTCGGCGCGCCCAAACACCGGATATCGTTGCAAAAAAGACCTGCACAGCACTAATACCGGATACCTCATGAGCTGTGTACGCTACAAGTCCCAAAGCCGGGGGAATATACAGCAGCATCGGGTATTTAATAATGGAACCACCGATACCGACCAATCCCGAGATGAATGAGCCGATAAATCCGATGAGAACCAATGTGATGATCAGCGAAAGTGTCATCCTCCCTCTTCCTCCACATGTTTTGAGGTAGATGAGAGCCGGTTTCTACGATCGACTCCCCGCCCCGGGGATTTTCCCGGTAGCATCCTTTTCATCTTCACGGACATCGACTGACAGAAATGAAAGGCAAACTCAGATAAAGAGATTGATTTTGGATTGATCCGCCTCAGCAAGATAAGTTGCGACACCTGCATATTTCAGTCCATCAACCAATTCTTCTTCCTTGATGCCGAGTACTTCCATTGACATGGCACAGGCGATCATTTCAATGTCCAGATCTTTCGCCAATTGCACCAATTCAGCCAAAGTAGCAACATTTTTTTTCTTCATGATATATTTCATCATCTTCGCACCGAGGCCGCCAAAATTCATCTTGGAGATCCCCAACTTCTCTGGTCCGCGTGGCATCATCCACGCAAACATCATTTCCAAAAATCCTTTTTTCACCGGGACATACTGCTCTTTTCTCAAAATGTTGAGACCCCAAAAAGTAAAGAACATCGTTACTTTTTGACCCATAGCAGCAGCTCCGTTGGCAATAATGAAGCTAGCAATCGCTTTGTCGAGGTCCCCGCTAAATACAATCATTGTTGTCTTGTCTTGATTTATCATTGTAAACCCCCTAAATATACCTATACACGTATGGGTATTATCGTTTTTAAAAAAATTACTCTTATCTGCTTTTTGTCAGAAGTTCAATGGCATCATCCATTCGTTTGTCGGTATTCTTACCTGAAGCCAATTTCTCACGAAAGCAGCTAGACAAGTTCTCCTCAACGATAAGCGCAATAGCTTTGCCAACTGCGGATCCCCCTTCATTGCTTTCCATCAACTTTTTTACGTAAACAGGCGGCGCACCAGACCCTGACCTTATTCATGACTTACTATTCGTACAAAAATCAATAACGGTGTGTTAATTCCTGACAAGTAGTCACCACCCCCCACTCAAGTTATACCCATACCCCTATGTGTATGTTACTTGATGTAACGATGGCTGTCAATTGCATTTTTTGGTTCTCAACAAGTAAAAAAGCTCCATGTTTTTGGAGCCTTGGCAATTTCATCGTTTTTATCTGCTTCTTACAAGTAAGTTAATCGCTTCTTGTACAATTTGATCTGCGTCTTTTCCCTGTTGGGCTTCTTCACGAATGCACTCAGCTAAGTTTTCCGCAACAATAACCGCAATTACCTTATCAACAGCCGATCGAATTGCAGTCAGTTGCCCCACAACGTCTTTACATTCTTTATTGGTTTCGATCATGCTTAAGACTCCTCTAACCTGTCCCTCAACGCGCTTCAAACGATTTATTATGTTCTCGCCGTAATTCATCAAAATACTCCCCTTTCTAAAACAGCAGAAGCGAATGAGTATAATTTACCACAAAAGAAAGAGAGTATCCTAAACAATTTCTTGCCGAGTGGCGTTGGAGAAATGAACGGCAGTTTCCCACAGTGTAGAAATTTCAAAAGGCCAACATACCGAGATTATTCGAAAAGCGACAAAGATCGTGAAATACCCCTCTCGTCGGTGAGAGGGGTACCTAAGGTGAATCCCAAACTGGCAAACTTTCTTTTATTTGCTTTCTGCGACAGGTTGTAGTGCCGTTTCTTCCTGCTCCACCTCTTCAGAAGCAGCGCCCACATCTCCTTCAGGAACCAAGACCTGCTCGGCTGAGGGAGTATCGTCTGATTTCCCTGGGTTTTGCCTGTTGTTCACAGATTTCTTCTCAACCTGTTTGGTTCCTTCAGGTTCCTCACTATTGGTTCCAGACTTGTGATCCGTTTTTTCAGATGTAAGTTCTGGTAGAGTCCCCTCTTCTTCCCAAGTTTGATCGCCCTTTTCGCCAATCGCGATCCAGCTGAGAACCCCTTTGATCTCCGCTGCCCCTTTACTGCGCACCACTGTGACAACGGTTTTCCACTTGGATGATTCCTTGAGGACTGCGTAACATCCCGGGTGATTGGTCATTGCTACGACCGCGTATTCCGAGCTGCTGTAGGCGGTATCCAGTTGAATGACGATATCTACTGTCGACTCACGAGCGGACAGCTTGAACGGAAGAAGACCAAATTGCTGCTGCACTTCCCCTTGTGTTTTGTTGGTTTGCACCGGGATGAATGCAAGTTTCTGAATGGTAACAGAATCATCGGCCAGGTGGTCTGTGGAGACAGAGGATGCGGCAAGCTTATTTCCGTCGATGCTTTGATTGGCAACTTTATCGCGAGTCACCGCTCCTTTTTTGATTTTCTCCGTTGTAATCGAGTTGTTTACCAGTTTATCGGAGGTGATTACGCCATCAACCAGGTGGTTGGTCGTGATGGAATTCATCTCGATTTTGCTTGCATCAATACTGCGATCAGCTATCTTCTCTTTCGTAATGGAACGGTTTGTGACCTTTTCCGTTGTGATTGCGTTGTTGACCAGTTTGTTGGACGTAATGACACCATCGACCAAATGATTCGTCGTGATGACGGCAAGATCAATTTTGGAGGCGTTGATGCTTCGATCGGCGATCTTGTCTGTCGTGACGCACTGGTTTTGAAGCTTTTCTGCGGTAATGGTATCGTCTTGAAGATGTGCGCTGGTGATCGAACCATTTTCGATGTGATAGAACTGTACCGCGTTGTTTGCCAGCTTGTCGCTGGTAACTGCCCTGTCCGCAAGGTGATCTGTGTGGACGGATGCAGCGTCCAGTTTGGATGCATTGACACTGCGGTCGGCCAGTTTGTCGCTGCTGATGGATTGGCCCATCAGTTTTTCAGTGGAAATGGACTCGTCTTGAATGTGATCGGTTTGAATGGAGTTGATCGCCACTTTCTCACTGGTGATCGCCCCGTCTGCCAGAAGATCCGTGATGATTGAGCCAAGCTGAATTTTTGCAGCACCGATGCTGCCATCTGCGATCTTTTTCTCCGTTACCGAACCATCAGCAAGATGCTCGGATGTGATGGAGGAGATTTCCAGTTTGGACGAATCAATAACCCGGTCAGCCAGCTTTTCCCTAGTGACAGCTTCGTTTTGCAGTTTAAGCGTGGAGACCGATTCGTTTAGAAGATGCCCGGTTGTGATGGTATTTGCCTGGATGTGCTTCCCCTGAACCGCATTTTCCTTCAGCTTGTCGCTCGTCACAACACCGTTCACCAAGTGGCTGGTTGTCACTGAATCGACATCCAGCTTCGTGCCGGTGATGCTCTTGTCAGCAATTTTTTCTTTCGTCACCGAATCATTCTTCAGCTTTTCGCTGGAAATGGCGGCGTCGTGAATATGCTCCGTCTTGACGGCGTTGTTTGCCACATGCTGAGATTGTACGGAGTGGTTTGACAGCTTTTCGCTTGTGATCACACCGTCTAGCAAATGGGCGGTGGTCACCGAGTTGAAGGCAAGTTTTGCTGCCGTCACGCTGCGGTCCGCCAGCTTCTCTTTCGTGATCAACTCATTCTGCAGATGGGCAGATTTAATGGCTTTTTCCGTAATGTGCTCCGTCCCGATGCTGTGGTTTCCAATGTGATGGGACTGCACAGCATGATTGGCCAGCTTGTGTCTGGTAATCGATCCGTCCACGATGTGTTCCGTGGAGACAGCGCCCTTTTCCAGCTTGTTTGAGCTTATGATTCCATCGGACAATTTGTCTCGTGTAACGGCGCCGTTTTTCAGTTTGAGTGTGTCAATGGAGTCGTCTTGAATGTGGTTGGATGTAATTGACTTCTCTGTGATATGTTGGGAGTGAATGATTTTGTCTTGCAGTTTTTCGCTGGTGATCACTCCCTTCGCCAGATGGTCGCTGGTGACGGAACCCAGCTGCAGCTTCAGTGCGTCCACACTTCGGTCAGCCAGTTTTTCACGCGTTACCGTCTGATCCTGAAGCTTATCCCCGGTTATGGATTTTGCCTGCAGGTGATCATTTCCAATGATATTCGGATTCAGATGAGCGGACTGGATCGATTTATCTGCTATTTTCTCATTCGTTACCGCACCTTTGCCCAGATGTCTGTTTTTGATTGCTTCTGTTGCCACCTTGGGCGATGTTACGGAGTTATCGGTAAGTTTGGCGGACGTGATGCTCTGATCAATGATTTTATCCGTGGAAACGGATTCTGATGCCAGTTTGGAAGTGGTCACCGCATGATCGGCCAGGTTGTTAGTGTGGACGACTCCATCCTGTATGTGGCTGTGACCAATTACTCCATCGTTCAAATGTTGAACCAGGACGGATTTCTTCGCCAATTTATCCTTGGTCACCGATTCGTCCAGCAGGTGTTTGGATTGAACAGACTGCTCCATCAGATGCTGGCTGTAGACGCTCTTCGGCGCCAGTTTCTCCGCTGTCACGGAGTTATCGGCCAGTTTCGCAGTACTTACCTGCTGGTCACCAATCTTTTTGCTGGTAACGGAATGATCGTGCAAATGGCTTGTTTGAACGGACGAGATTTGCAGATGTGTGGCACCAACCGACTCTTTTGCCAGTTTGTCTGCGGTGACCGAGTTGTTGTCGAGTTTCTCTGTGGTAACAGCCCCTGCGGCCAGTTTATCAGATTTGACAGCACCTGCCTGCAGATGGCGGGTACTGACCGCTTCGTCGACCAGATGCTCTTCCTTCACGCAGGCTTCAGCCAGATTTTCACTCTCTACTATTCCGTCCATAAGGTGGCTATGATTGATCGATTTCTGCTTGATGTGGTGATCTTCGATGCTCTCTTCCTCAATTTTGCTGCCCGTTACCGCGCCATCGCGAATTTTATCGGTGGTTACCGCACCATCCTCCAGCTTCACAGAATTGATCACGTAGTTGGCCAGATTGGTGGTTTGAATCGTACCCGTCCTGATCTTTTCGCTGGTGATGGATTGATCCTGGATCAACTCTTCCGTGATCGACTGGGGCTGAATATGTTTGGTCTGGATCGACCCCTCGGCAAACTTCATCGAGTCGATCGTCTTGTCGGCAAGTTTCTCCGAGGTAATGCTGTTGTTCATCAGCTTTTCGCCGGAGATGGCACGATCCTGGATCATCTCATTGGAAATGATTCGTCTGTTTAAATGCTCTGCCTGGATCGAGTGAGGGGCGATTTTTTCGGAAGTGACGCTGTAGTCAGCCAGTTTGGTGCTGTCTACGGCATAGTCTTTGATCAAGCTTGTATCAATAGAGCCCAGTCTAATCTTCGACGCGTCAATGGACCGATTGGCTATTTTTTCATTCGTCACTACCTGATCGGTCAAGTCATCGGTATACACAAAAGAAACATTGTGTTCGCTCTTCCGTTCTTTGATTACTTTGGAGAATTTCGTCTGATTGGATGATGCACCTGTTTTCGGAACCATTTGAAGCGGTGGATAGACCGCTTTTTGCGTGGGTACGGGTGCCGTTACCGACGGAGATGACGTAGATGCTGAAGGCTGCGGCGGTTTTTCTACGATGTCCGTGAAGGGATCGTCATCATCTTCCATATGATCCAGCCAGTCCAGTTCCTCCTCTGGCGGGTCCATTTGCTGAAAAGTAAGGGCCTCGCTTTTAGGCTTCAACGGTTTGCCCATTTTCCGGCGATTTGGTTTTGCCATGCTGTCTCCTTCCCTTCTGGTCTCAAATCCATGTCCTTTTGTAACATATTCAGGACCCCTAGCATTGGGCACAAATCCTCCCAAAAAAAGTTGCCCAATCGCCAATCTCGTGCCGGATACAAAAAAAGCCGGGGGAAGTTATCCCACCAGCTCTTCTGCTTGTTTCACACTCGCCATCAATTGACGGAACTCGTCTCCTTGCAGCACTTCCGCTTCCAAGAGCGTATTCACGCCATTCTGGAAAACGTCGTCGTATTGGCGCAAGCAACGACGCGTCTCTTCCAAAAGTTCTTCCAGCAATCGATTTACTTCGTCGTGAATCTGCGTTTTGGCCACGTATTGCAGATGGACGATTCCCAAGCGGGACATCCCGCTCTGAACAATCTCCTGGGCCATGTTCAACGCCTGATCAAAGTCGTTCTTCGACCCTGTGCTGCGGCCGCCGTAGTAGATTTCTTCTGCGACGGCACCCGCCAGGCAGACCATGATCTGCTTTTCCAATGATTCCTTGGTGTAGAGATAACGGTCTTCCATCGGATTTTGACGGACGTATCCCAGCGCATTGCCGCGCGGACTGAGCGTCACCTGGGATACAGAGCCTGGACGCGCGATCTCGCTCATGATTGCGTGGCCAAGCTCGTGCATGGCGACCCGCTTTTTCTCTTCAAACGTGGCTTCGCGGTCCACCTTCTCACCCATCATGACCTTGTCTACCGCATAGGAAAAATGGCGTGCCTCAATCTTCTCGCTGTTTTCACGCATGGCGTAGATGGCTGCCTCGTTCGCCACGCTCTCCAGTTGCGCTCCGGAAAAACCGAACGTCTCCTGAGCCACTTTTTCCAGCGAAACGTCGCTGGCCAACGGCTTGTTCGCCGTGTGAATCGTAAGAATCTGTTCTCGAGCCGATTTGTCAGGCAAATCGACCACAATGTGTCGGTCAAATCGGCCTGGACGGAGAAGGGCGGAATCCAGCATGTCCTTGCGGTTGGTTGCCGCCATCACGAGAATGCGCGGCTTGTCCGCCGTTGTAATGCCGTCCATTTCCGTCAGCAGCTGGTTCAGAGTCTGGTCGTACTCACGCTGCTGCTGTCCGTCACGCTTGCCCCCGATTACCTCGATCTCATCGATGAAGATGATACCACTGTCCTGGCCGTTCTTTTCAGCCAGCGTCTTCACTTCCTTAAACAGTTCACGAACGCGCTGGGCACCGACACCGACGTACATTTCCACAAATTGCGCACCGGATGCTGCAACGAATGCGGAATTGGTGTAGTTGGCTGCTGCCTTGGCCATCAGGGTTTTCCCTGTACCAGGCGGTCCGGTCAGCAATACGCCTTTAATCGGGCGAATTCCGTATTGCTCGATTTTGTCCTTATAGACCAGAAAATCGAGCGCTTCTTTCAGCTCTTTTTTCGCCCGCTCCTGTCCGCCGATATCAGCAAACTGTATGGTTGATTTCGGGACCGCATACTTGCTGTTTTTTTTCTTGCCTCCCAAGGTCAACTGATTGCCCTGACCCTGGCGCATTGCGAGAAAATAAATAGCCGTCAGCACGGCTCCAAATACGACAAATGGCGTGATGTTAATGCCCAAAAACAAAAGAAACAGCAAAATGGCGGGCACAGCACCATAGAGGATCTCTTTACCCATTTGCAGTCACCTCTTTTACAGGAGAACGGGGCACAATCGTGTAGAAATCATCCGTTCCTCGCTTGAGATAAACGTAAATGTTCTGATCGTCCATCCGGGTCATCGCTTCGTCCAAACGGTACGAAACCTTCCACTGCTCCACGATTTGCGGGATGCGGCTGTACTCGTGCAGATCAACCGCTTCCGTAAAGACAAATACCCCGTTCGTCCAAATATCTTTCAACGCTTTCGCATTGTTTTGTATGGAAATATCGACGGTTTTGTTCCGTACCATCTCCGCCAGTTTACCCTGCAGATGTTGGTACTCCTGCGGAAATGTTTCCGGTTTCGTCACCGTCAGATCGATTTGAATCTGATCTTTCCCCACGTTCAAGTGGGCCAGCTCCGCTGACTGCATCTGTCCGATCTGTTGTTTAATCGGTTCTTCCACTTCCATCTTTTGATACAAGAACCATCCGCCGAACAGGAGAGTTAACGTAGCCACCAATGACAAGACAATCGGCATTTTACGCAATTGCACAGCAACTCCCCCCATCTACTTCTCTTCTCTTTGTCAACGGTTCCAGTATATCACATGCGTATATCAATTTTGCTATGCAGATGTTGGATGTTCCGTATCAAAAAACAGACCTTCTCCACTGGGGAAAAGGCCTGCCTGTCATGATGTAGCGATGCCCTGGATGGCATACGTCTTGAGAACCTTGCCGGTGGTGAAGTCGTAATGGACGTAATGATAACGGCCATCACTGTCCAGAAGAGTGACCTCCCAAAAACGCTGGCCATTGTCAAGCCCGGGTACGGCATGCAGTACGCGCGCTTGCGGGAAACCCCGTTGGGCCGCTGAAATCACATTTTGTTTACTGATGGCACGATCCATGGTATCAAACTCGATTGTGTCTTTTGTCAACCACGCAACCACGGGTGTTCCTACCGTATTTTTCCCTAGTACAACGGCGTACGACACCTTGCCGCGGTACTCGTCGATTTCATCGATTTGCACGATGCCTGTTCGCTTCTGCGTCCATTCGCGCACCTGCTCTTCAAAGGCGCGCCGCTCCCCGATCACATGCGAGGTAAGTTGGTACGTAAATCCGAGTGCCGCCACCACGATGACGATTGCACTTCCGATGAGAATGCGAATCTTCACGAACAATCCCCTTTATCTTTTACAGCCGGAACAGCAGTTGGTCCTGTTTCTGACCGGCCGGTGTATTCATGCGCAAGTCTACTACCAATTGCTTCAACTGTTTCGATTTCACATCGAACCAGACCTGGTACTCAATCGCAATTTGCTTGGTGAGCGTGGGAGACATCTGATCGACGGGAAAAGACGGACCCAGCCACAAGGCAAGCAGCTGCGTCACTTCGTTGGGCTGCAGGGACAGTTGGAACCCGAGAAGGTCGCTCCGGTTCTTGTCCGCAAGCACGAGCGGTGTCAGCGAATGCAGGTGAGATTTCAACAGCATGGCATGCTCGTACGGGGTGTACAAGGCATACGGAAGTGAATGGGTTTCCTGATTCTCCCCGTCGATCGTCACCTGGATATCCTGGTCGTCCCGTCTCATCTCCAGCCGGTGTCCGGCAATCTCACCGGTCAGTTGAAACTTCTCTCCGCGAAAACGTCCCTTTAATGTATGCTCCTTCACGTTGACCATAAAGGCTTGATCGTGATCAGTCGACATTTGATTCAACAAATCAGCGATCAACTCCCGATCCGCAACAGCTCGCTCTTCCACCGTGACGACATCGATCGCGTTCGATGAAGGCTTGTCTGAAATAGCACCAAGAGCCATCCCCAACAACAACAGTCCGATAAAAATCGGCAGCAGCCACCAAAGCTGCTTGGGCCGGATGTACATCGACGCTCCTCCCTGTCCCGTTATTTCCTACAGCCTATGCTATACGGGAAGGTTTTAGAACGTTGCGGAAAACTTACTAAACATAGCGGACGGGTTCGCGGTCATACTACAGATACAACCCAAGGAGGTGAGCGCGTGAAACTGTCTCAACGGACGACATCTCCTGACGCACTTGGGTACCTGCTGCAGGAATACCGCGTTTCTTGGGCAGATCTGTCATCACCGCTTCGAACCTTGCCCCACTCACCAAGGCTGTCTTTTCGCCACACACCGTTAACGGAAGTATGGCGAAAAGAACCGAACTAACTTTGTTATTCAAAAACCTCTACCTACACCTACGCTTCATCTCTTTCTCCTGTCCCGCCAGACAGGAGCCTTTTCCTTGCAGTGGGTGATTTATCGCTTCAGCGTTTGGAACATGCGATTCGCTTCGAAAATGACTCGCTCCTCGTCAACCGTCAACAGTTCGCGGTTGCGCATGAGGAACTTCCCTGCGACGATGGTGTCGGTAACATCGCGTCCATTTGCCGCATATACGACGTGAGAAATGGGATCGTGCGCCGGATGGAAATGAGCCTGGTGCGCATCCAGCACGATGATGTCCGCCTGTCTGCCCACCTCGATGGCTCCCAGCAGATCCGACTGGAATACGCCGTCTGCCCCATATCGGGTAGCCATGCGAAGCGCTTCCTCTGCCGGTACCGCGATCGGATCGTAATTGACCCCTTTGTGCAGGATGGCTGCGAGCTTCAACTCTTCAAACAGGTTCAGGTTGTTGTTGCTTGCCGAGCTGTCTGTCCCCAGTGACACGCTGATTCCTTTTGCCAGCATCTTCGGCACCGGTGCAACCCCGCTCGCCAGCTTCAAATTGCTCACCACGTTGTGCGAAACGTTCACCTTGTATTGTGCCAAAATGTCAATTTCCTCATCCGTGAGGTGAACAGCGTGCGCAACCAGTGTAGGGCGGTTGAACACGCCCAGTTTTTCCAGATGCGCGACAGGGCGCAGACCGTAATCCTTTTCGTTTTGGCCCACTTCCCAACGTGTCTCCGACATGTGAATGTGGATGGGCAGGGAAAGCTCGTCTGCTTTCTCTACGATTTGGGTGATGAAATCAGGCGAGCAGGTGTATGGCGCGTGCGGTGCCATCATGACGGTAATTCGGCCGTTCGCCTGATTGTGCCAGTCTTTTGCGAACTGGGTAGCATCGCGCAACTTCGCTTGACGCTCTTCTTCGGAGCAGAGGCCAATCATGCCGCGGCACAGCCGAGCCCTCATGCCTGTTGCCTCCACCGCTTGGGCCACTTGATCCATGTGATCGTACATGTCCACGAACGTTGTGGTGCCGGTCCGAATCATTTCAATGATGGAGATGTATGTACCCCATTTGACATGGTCACCGGTGAACTGGGCTTCCAGCGGCCACATTTTTTCTTCCAGCCACTGCTGCAGCGGAAGATCGTCAGCGTATCCGCGCAACAGTGACATGCCGGCGTGTCCGTGCGTATTGATCAGTCCGGGCAGCACGTAGTTGCCGCTCACATCAATCACTTGGTCGTAGCCGATCACTTCTTCCGGAGTTGGTCCTACATAGGTAATGCGGTCATCTTCGAAGGCAACTGCTCCGTCGTGAATCACTTCATTCTGGTCGTTTGCCGTAATCACTGTTGCGTGTGTAAGTATGGTTTTCATGTTCAGCGCTCCGTTTCTATGTGAGGTAAAAGGCCAGGCTCTGCAAGCTGGATGTCACGTCTGCATAGGAAATACGCACGTCTTTCTCTGAGCGTATGGTAATCGGGGCAAAATTCAGGATTCCCTCGATCCCGGCATCGATCAACTGATCCGCCACAGACTGTGCAGCAGATGCCGGAACGGTAATGATGGCGAGCCGGATTTGCTTTTCTTGCACCGTTTGCTTCAACTCGTCGAGCGGTTGGATGGGAATGCCGGCAATCTGTTTTCCCAGTTTGTTTGGATCTGCGTCAAAAATGGCTACGATCCGCATGTTGTCCTGCAAATACGCATTGTAGTTGCTGATGGCATGTCCCAAATGACCGGCCCCCACCAGCGCCACGTGAATCTCCTGATCCAGTTTCAAAATTTGACGAATTTTTTCAACCAGGTAATTCACATCGTAGCCAATTCCCTTTTTGCCGAAGTCTCCGAAAGCGGCGAGATCTTTGCGAATTTGCGCGGGATTGACATCAAGTGTTTTCCCCATCTGCTG
>VAPR01000759.1_pt1 | contig 18987 bp, 14 predicted proteins | sample 3380701 | NCBI WGS metagenome assembly VAPR01 (sample SAMN11536904, study PRJNA540576) | hot springs metagenome | isolation source: hot spring wet sediment | place: Spain: Lobios | collected 2014-01 | reverse complement strand
GGGCGGACGCCCGCCGCTCTTGAGATGCGGTAACGACCACGGTGGGCGGACGCCTGCCGCTCTTGATTCGCGGTAACGACCACGGTGGGCTAACGCCCGCCGCTCTTATGAGGGAGATGACGAATGAGCGTGCCTTTCCCCGAACAGCGATCGCAAATTCGACAGCTGGCGGCCATGATCCTGCGCCGCAGTGCCGACGATTGGCCGAACTCCTGGGAACTCATCCTCGATTATGCGCGGCAATCGGCGTGGCGCGATCTGACCAGCGCCCTGACTGCACGCGGATATTCCCTGGCGCAAATCGAACGCTGCGACGCCTTGCCGGAACTGCTCCGTGATCTGACGCTGTTCTGGGTTCTGACGCTGGCGGCTCCCTTCACCCAGGTACCGGAAGGGATATTGCGGCGACTGGATCGACGGCAGGAATTGGCGACGCTTCGGCTTACGATTAGCGGCCAGCCAGAAGCTCCTGCCGATCGTGCAATTCGAGTTGGCCCGCTTTCAACAGACACCTGAAAACCAGCCGCCAGGTTCCATCGGTGGTCTGCCCGCCGCGACACAGCTGCCTGACGATTTTCCCCACCGGCTCGTTTTCGGATTGCTCCCAACCAGCAATCGGCCGTCAGGGAATCGGCAGGCGGTCGAGCAACTGAGCGATAATTCGGTCAGGCGTCCAGTTCTGGGCTTCCGCCTCGTAACTGAGCAGGATGCGATGGCGCAACACCAATGGGGCAACGGCATGGATGTCGGTGGGAAGCACGTAATCACGACCGGCCAGCAACGCCTTGGCCCTGGCGGTCAACGCCAGGCCGATCGTTCCCCGCGGGCTGGCACCGTATTGAATCAACGGCTGTAAATCCAGGCCGTACTGCTGCGGCTGGCGTGTCGCCTGTACCAGGTCCACGATGTAGCGTTTCAGCCGGGCATCCAGGTAAACCAGCTCCACACAGCGTTGCAGTTGCAGAATTTGCTCGCCGCTCAGTATCGGTTGCACCGACAAAGGCGGTTCGATGTGAGCCATGCGCTCCAGAATCTGCAATTCCTCGTCGCGGCTGGGATAACTCAGCAGCAATTTCAACAGAAAGCGATCCGTCTGCGCCTCGGGCAAAGGATATGTCCCTTCCTGTTCGATCGGGTTTTGCGTGGCCAGGACGAAAAACGGTTTCGGCAGCGGGAAGGTTTCCTCGCCGATGGTCACCTGGCGTTCCTGCATGGCCTGCAACAAAGCGCTTTGCACTTTGGCCGGGGCACGGTTGATTTCATCCGCCAGCACAACGGAAGCAAAGATCGGCCCTTTGCGAACGAAAAACTCGCCGGTACGCGGCTGGTAGATTTGCGTGCCCAGAATATCCGCCGGGAGTAAATCGGGAGTGAACTGGATGCGGCTGAAGGAAATCTGAAGTGCGGCAGCTAAGGTGCGCACTGCCAGTGTTTTCGCCAGCCCCGGAACACCTTCCACCAGCACATGTCCGCCGCAGAGCAACCCCAGCAGCAACCCTTCCAGAAATGCCTCCTGCCCAACGATGACGCGATGCAATTCGGCCAACAACGCCGCGACCTGCTCGCGTGCACTGGCCAGTTGCTTTGCCCGATCGGTATCATCCACGGCCAGCAGTCTCCCCAGTCCCGGCAGACACCGGGAGCTGACGCCCCCGGCTCAGTGTAGAGCCACTGTCAATGGCGGAAATGCCGCACTCCCGTGTGCACCAGAGCGATGTTGTATTCGTCGCAAGCCTGAATGACCTCGCGATCACGAATGGAACCGCCGGGCTGAACGATGGCGGTGATGCCGGCCCGAGCTGCCTCGTCCACGTTGTCGCGGAACGGGAAGAAAGCATCCGAAGCCAGCACGGCGCCTCGGGCACGTTCCCCCGCTTTGGACACGGCAATTTTCACGGCATCCACGCGGCTCATTTGCCCGGCGCCAACGCCCACCACCTGTCGGGCTTTGGCAATGACGATGGCATTACTCTTGACATGCTTGACCACCAGCCAGGCAAAGCGGAGATCGTTCCACTCGGCCTCGGTGGGTTGCCGCTGGCTCACCACACGGGCGGTCAGCAAATCGTCGCGTTTGAGGTCCCGGCTCTGCATGAGCAAACCGCCTTCGACATGGCGGTAATCGTAGGGGGAGCGCTGGCCATTCTCCTGCAGCTTGCCCGCACGCAGCAAACGCACGTTCGCTCCCCATTTCGGTCGCTGCGTCAAGATCTGCAGCGCTTCCGGCTCAAAATCGGGAGCAATGATCGCCTCCAGGAATTGCCCCGGCTCGGTAAGCAGTTGCGCGGTCGTCGCATCCACCACCCGATTGCACCCCACCACACCGCCATACGCACTCATCGGATCGCCTGTCAGCGCCAGTCGGCAAGCCTCGGCCAGTTCGCTGGCACTGGCAGCACCGCAGGGATTATTGTGCTTGATAACCACCACGGCTGGCTCATCGAATTCCCGCACCAGTCCCAGGGCACTGTCCAGGTCGAGGATGTTATTGAACGACAACTCCTTGCCATGCAGCACCTGCGAAGTGGCAACGGAGACGCCGGCAAATCCCGGTTCAATGTAAAACGCCGCTTGCTGATGCGGATTTTCGCCGTACCGAAGTACCTGCCGTCGCTGGAAGTGGAGATGCAGATGCTGCGGGAATGTTTCATGCTCGAGCAGGCGACCGAAATAGGCGGTGATTGCCTCGTCGTAAGCGGCAATGCGTTCCCAGGCAGCAGCGGCCAATTGTTCGCGGGTAGCGAAGCTGAGTGCCCCGTCGTGCTTCTGCATTTCGTCCAGCACGGCCGCATACTGGGCAGGATCGGTTACCACTGCGACCGCGGCGTAATTCTTGGCCGCCGCTCGCACCAGTGTGGGCCCGCCGATGTCTATGTTCTCAATGATTTCCTCATGGCTGCTCCCGGGCCGCTCAACCACCGCTTCAAACGGATACAGGTTGCACACGACCATATCGAGCGGAGCAATGCCCAGCCGCTGGAGTGTCTGCAAGTGTTCCGGTTTGTCTCGCCGGGCCAGTATCGCTGCGTGGATATGCGGGTGCAGCGTTTTGACCCGACCATCGAGAATCTCCGGAAAACCGGTTACCTCAGCCACTTCGCGCACAGGTAAGCCAGCTTCTTTGAGTACCCGGTAGGTGCCCCCTGTCGAAATCAGTTCCACGCCCAGCTGATGCAAACCCTGGGCGAAAGTCACCAGCCCCAGTTTGTCGCTCACGCTCAGCAAAGCTCGCCGAATGATGTGCAGTCCGTCCTTCATGTTGACGCTTCCACCGAATTGGCCAGGCCCAGGTGGTTCTCCTCGCAGCACCGACGGTTACCGCGTGATCATCTGGCCCTGGCGATTCTGTCTCCGCTCTATTCTCCGCGCTGGTCACCGGGAAAGTCGCAGCGGTTCGGCCGACCATTCGATCATGGTGGCAGTCTGCCCTGACCGTCTTGCCACCGTCACGCCGACCCCAGGAGTCGCAGCGGTTCGGCCGATCAGCGCGGCAATGTACCCACAAGGTCAGCGTTGAACTGACCAGTCCGCTCAGACGTCGCGGCAGTTCGATCGGTCAGAGCGGCAGTGGGCCTGATCCCGGCACATTACCGCTACCAGCCCAGCGCACAGACATGGTTGCCGATGCCGTTTTGCGAGGCATCGCCTTAGACGATTGTACAGCGCCAACGCCAATCGGCAGAAACTTATGCGGGAAACTGGCTCCACCGCAGACGAAGGGGCGGAAAGTAGCGTCGCGGAATGCAACGCTTCCGCACTAGGTGCAGGGTTTACCGTATCGTTCTCAGGCAGGCTGCCATCCGCCGCTCTCGCTGGTGAGCGTGCTTGCGGCTATGGTCGCCTTCCGGAATCGGGCTTGGCTTATTTCGCGGCCAGACCGAAATCGCCCGGCAGGCTGCGCCAGACACTGTGAATGTGATTGGCCGGGTTCCGTGCAGAATCGGGCTGCACGTTCAGGAACTCGACCAGGAAAGTCGGCCCCTGGATGCGATAGGTTCGCGGCTGACGGGGTTCCGTGCCGCCGGCGTAGGCGAAATGAATACGGTCAAAACCGGCCGCTTCGAGTCGGCGTTTTTCGGCTTCGGCGACTTGAGGGAGCAACTTCCGCAGATAGGCATCCAGCAGCTTCCGGAGAATCTCCTTCTGCTCCGGTCGCATCTGCGCTGCGGGTAACCCCACCGGCTGACCCACACTGGCGGCTTTGTTGCGAGCCTGCACTTCCGGAAATTGCTTTGGTTGATACGCGATTTTCCGCTGCTGTTCATCCAAAGAGGCGAACAATTCACGGGCCAGATCGTCATGATCCGGAATCGTCCGCAGCCCTTTCTTTGGCCCGGACAGAACAGTGGCCGGATTCGCTCCCCAGAAGGCTGGCGTGGAACTGACCACTTCCCCTTTGGAGACGGTAAAGTTCAGGGACAGATGATGCCCCTCGACTCGCCAGCCCCATTCACCATTGCGCGACGGTTCGCCGAACACCGTGAAAAAGTACCACTGCGGATCGCGAGTCGGCCCTTTGCCCTGCTCCAGTTCGTGCAGGATCGCTTCCAGGCTCATGATGGTGATCGCCGTCTGGTAACCTTCGGCACTCACGGCCGAACGCAGCAACTCACGAGCCGCTTCTTTCTGCGCCTCGTTCATCTCGAACAATGCCACACCTTTGCGGGTCGGCTTGCGGTCTTTCTCCAGCGGTACGAAATGCCAGTTGAACCGCTCCGGATCGTCGAAAGCGAAAGTGGCTTTTTTGCGCAGTTCCGGCGAGAGCGTGTTGAGGAACCGCTGAGCGGCCTCGGTCATCTTCAAGCCGGTCGGTTCCGCCTCCCGGGCAAAGAAAGCCACTCCCAGCAACAGGAATGCCCCTGATGCCACCAACACCAGCTTGCGTGCCCACATGGACGTTTCCTCCGTTTACTTTGACAATTTCGGCGGGGACAAGTTTTTCGTCAGGCGGGATGCTCGGCCAAGCCCTATTATTTGTGTTATCCCGCGAACAACACTATGGCAACCCGCGTGCAGATCGCAGTGCTGGCGATGTGCGGCACGCGTCAGCTGACGCCGTTTTTCACCGCAGGTCTTTGTAGCGGAATTTGCGTTGTATCTGCGTGGCGTCGAGCGGTCGGCCATCCACTTCGGCATACGGGTAAATGAAAAAGTTGAGCGGCGGGCCCGACTGTGGCGGCACAAGTTGGATGTCCCGGCCAACGCTAAAAGCGACCCGATCCGGCGTGAGGTTCCCGAAATAATACTCCACCATCTCCGGACGGGTGTTTTTCACCTTATTCGCCTCGGAAATATCCACGGGAATCCAGCCACGTCCTTTCAGCTTGAACCAAGCCCAGCAATGATAACCGGGCACCTCGCCCTCGCCGCGTTCTTCTGGCAGCGGAAAGCCGATCTCGAAGCGGGCTGGAATTCCCTGCGCCCGAGCCAGAGCGATAAACAGACTGTGAAAATCCGTACAGTTGCCGTAGCCGTTGTCGCAGGCCCATTCCGCATCTCCCTGGCCCCAACCGGTTCCCTTTTTGCTATAGACCATGTGCTCGTTGACGGTGTCGTAGAGCATGCGGGCGAGTTTCAGTTGATCGGTGGGTAACGGTTTGCCTTCCAGCAAACGAAGAGCTTTGCCACCCACCGGCACCCGGCTATCGGCACCCAGAAAGAGACGAATCAAGCCTTCGTTTGCCTCCCGACCCTCTTCGTCGCCCCGTGCTTCCCGACGCAGGACACGATACGTGACCGAGACCGGGATTTTACCCTCGCCATCCGCAGGCGCTTCCACGTACAGGATACGGTTGCCGTATTTGGCCTCCGTATTCATCTGGGCCTTGGCTTGCGGCGGGAGCTTTTGTTCGACGATGGTCACATCCTGCTGGGCATTACTGCTGGGCACAGGCAACCATAACCGAGCCAATTTGCCGGGTGGTAAACCGGTGAGCGTGGCTTCGTAAGTAAACAGAAACTCCCGTTGCCGACGCGGTTCGGAGCGGTTGGCACTCGCCTTATCCAGAACGACACGCACAGTCTCTCCCGCCCGCAAAGTCACCTCGCGCTCGACTATCGCATCCTGGCCATTTTCCCGCCAGCGGGCATGGAGCACAGCCGAGTAATCACGCCCGGACAGTAAAGGTGGAGTTACAAATTCCCGTTGCGGTCCGGTCTGTTTCGTGGCCTGGCCGTTCACCGTGAGCACCGCCTCCGCCGGCAAAATCACGATCAACCGGGCCACTCCTTGCTGGGGGCTGGTCGGTTTTTCCCCGGCAAGTACCACCGACGCCGCTAAAATCGCCATGATCAGTCCGATTCTCGCCATGTTTGTTTCTCCTTGTGGGGAAAGCGCGTTGCAGATGCGGTCTGGCAAAATGATCGGATTTCCAGCAGCCGATGACACTGGCGTAGCCGACCCATTCAGGAGGGCTTGAAAGAAACCTGAACGCCCAACCGGCTGTCTCGACCGGTCACGCCGTCGTTACAGCTGCAAAACTCACGTAAAACCAGGCCACGCAACTGCGTTCCAACATACTGCTACCGCTGACAGGATGGCGATCCTGCCCCGGCACATTTTCTGGCTTGATCGCAGATAAAGTTCGCCCTGAGACTTCATGCTCACTCCTGCCGCGATAATTTAGCGAAAATCAGGGGCTTGGCAACGGTCGGGTTGGTTCGGGCACGGTTCGTGCCTTTTCGACTGGAGTGCAAATCTGCAACTCATGCTGACGGCGCTTCTGTAGCAGAGTTTCGTAGTCCCCACGGCCGCTTGGCGGCGGTCCGGAAACGATCAGCGAAAAAGCCACGACTACTCCCAGCACTGCCAGCAACGCCAGCGCCACTGAGCCACGGTTCCACCAGAGCGTCCGGTCTGCGGCGCCGATAATACTCACGCCTAAAAGCACCGTTATCGTCAGAAAAAGCGCCAGGCTTTGCTGCGGAGCAGTTCCCACATCCCACAAACCCATCGGGCACACCATCGCTCCCGACCATTCTTTCCACACATGGAAAGCAGCCACTGTCAATCCACAGACACTCAGCGGAAAAGCCATCACGCTCAGCCCTCGCCCCGGCGGTTGTACGAACAGCCAGCCCGCAATCAAAATGATGGCCACGCTCATCGCAGCCATCCGCTGGTAGAGACAGAGCGGACACGCAATCAGCCGTTCCCCCAGCGTAAGGTAAACACTTCCCCCGGCCGCGACCAATGCAACCACGCCCGCCAGTGCTTCTGCCCATAGTGCCAGATTCGGGCAGCAAGCCTGCCCTTGCACCGATGCTTGCATCTCGCTCATGGCTAGCTCCTTACTCTGTTAGTCGCCCACCTCGTTTTCTGCTTCCGGCGACGTCTGCTGAAAATGATACGAGGCATCTCGGCAGCTCGTTCTCACCGGTTACAATAGCTTTATGGCTGCTTGCGACTTTCCGCCGCTGCCTTCACAGAGCAACGGTAGTGCTCCCTTACAAGGCGTGCGGGTTCTCGATATTTCGCGCGTCCTGGCCGGGCCATTCTGCTCCATGATCCTGGGGGACCTCGGTGCGGAGGTGGTCAAGGTAGAACGGCCGGGCGTCGGCGACGAAACCCGCCACTGGGGGCCTCCTTTCTGGCACGAGTTCAGTGCCTACTTCCTTTCCTGCAACCGCAACAAGTACGGCATCACCGTCAATCTTGCGCACCCCGATGGCCGCGAACTTTTCCTGCGACTGCTGCGACAATCCGACGTTTTACTCGATAACTTCCTGCCGGCCAGTTTAGATCGGCTGGGGCTATCGGCGGAGATGATCTTCCACACCAATCCGCAACTCATCTGGTGTTCGATAACCGGTTTCGGCAAAACCGGGCCACTCGCCAACACCCCGGGTTACGACTTCGCCCTCCAGGCTATGAGCGGGCTGATGAGTATTACCGGCCCACCGGAGGGCCCGCCTTATAAAGTTGGCGTTGCCATCACGAATATCCTCGGCGGACTCTATGCTGCTATCGCTATCCTGGCCTGTCTGCACGCCCGAAAATCAAGTGGACATGGATACACTATAGACATTTCCCTGCTCGATTGTGCGGTGGCAGCGCAGGTCAACGTTGCTCAGACGTATCTGGTTACCGGCCAGGTGCCACCACGCCAGGGTAACGCCCATTTGCAAATCGTGCCTTATCAGCTTTTTGATACTGCGGATGGCTATTTGGTGCTGGCCATCGGCAACGATGAGCAATGGCGCCGTTTCTGTCAGGCTGCCGGTTGCCCCCAACTCGCTGATGATCCACGTTTTCGCACCAACCCTGACCGCGTCCGCCATCGTCGGGACTTGCTGAATTACTTAGAACCGCTCATGCGTTCCCGCACCACGCAACAGTGGCAGCAATTATTATCGGCGGCAGACGTGCCTCACAGTCCGGTTCTCGATTATGCCCAGCTATTTTCTCACCCGCAAGCCCAGGCTCGCGGCTTGCGTGTTAGCATCCGTGATCCGCAAGGCCGTCAAGTGGATTTACTTAATACACCGTTCCGCATCCACGGGGCGACGATTCCGCCTTTCCGCTTTCCACCCGCTCTCGGTCAGGATACCGATACCGTCCTGAAAAACTGGCTCCACATCTCCGATGAGCAGCTTAGCCGACTAAGACAATCCGGAGCGATTTAGGCAACTAATCTTTACAAAGCGACGGAGGCATAAATATGATTTACCAGGAATCCCTGCATATCAAGACCGCCGGTCACGGTGATATGCAGGACCTAACCCCGAGAATCCGTCAGATTGTTCAACAGTCCGGCATACGAAACGGTCTGGTCAATATCTTCTGTGTCGGCAGCACCTTTGCCGTGGGCACCATCGAATTCGAGCCGGGATTGCGACAGGATTTGCCGGCCATTCTCGATAAGCTTATCCCGCCGGGTCGCCATTATGGCCATGAACAAACCTGGCATGACGGCAACGCCCACTCCCATTTACAGGCCACTTTATTAGGCCCTTCTCTAAGTGTTCCCGTTCACGAGGGCAATTTGCAACTCGGCACCTGGCAGCAGATCATCTGTCTGGAATGCGATATCCGTCCGCGAGAGCGAACGCTCCTGGTCACCGTACTGGGTTAGTTCCGCCCAGTAACTGACCCAGCATTTCCTGGCGATAAGCAAAGATACGTTCTAAGTCGCGGCGAACGAATAACCTGTGTGCCAGCCGACCCAGCCAGCCCAAAGGGAGCGCATAATTCACAACATCCCGGATAAGCGTCCCATTTTCCCCTGGCTCGAATTCGTGCAGGTGATGCCAGAGCCGATACGGGCCGATCAGCTGAATATCCACAAATCGCCGGGGTGGGTCCCATTCGACAATTTGCGTTACCCAGGTAATCGGCACGCCATGTAACTTCAGCCGATAGTAAAGGATGCAGCCGCGATAGATTTCCTGCGGAGCATAAAGAATAGAAAAGTCCAACCAGGGCGGCGTGATCTTATTGAGATTGTACGGATTACCGAAAAAGGCAAATGCTTGATCCAGCGGACAGGGCACCAGATTCTCTTGTTCCAATGTATAGATGCGCATAGACTCGTGCTATTTCGGCGAAATGGTCAGGAGTATAGGCGGACTGGAATAGCTGATCTTGACGACGAAGTTAATCGAGACCTGAGCCAGCACGGAGATGGGGACATCCTGACAGGGTGGAGCATCGGGAGCGGCACGCAGAACAATATGACCTTCGCTGGCCGGGCCAAGTAAGGTCTTGCTTTTCCCTTCCACCATAGTCACGCCGGGCGGCAACGGATTGCCATACACCGTTCCTAAGTGTCGCAGCATGACATCAAGACCTATATTGCCCTTATAGTCGGGATGGCGGTGCACGCGAACGGCAATCTTAACTTCCTCGCCTGGTTTCAAGGTGATGCGATTGGGAATAGCTTCTACCTGCAGCACATCAGCACGTTCCACAATCGCCACCGTGTGCATCTGAACATCGAAGCGTCCCCGACCGCCACCGGGGAAATAAATCTCCTGCATAGCGACAGCCACCCGCTCGACGGTTCGCTCTTTCCCATCGGGACCCGGCAACTGCGCCAGGCCGACCACACGCACGTTCTGCACGGCCGGTTTAGCATCCGGCGATGCCGTTAGCACCAGCAATCCCTGTGTCATGTTTGGTGGGATCACCAGCGGATTGACCTGGATTCCCGCCGGGAGGCCCTCGATGGTGACACTGACGGGACCGGCAAAACCGTTCAATCGCGTTACCTGAACATACCAGGCCATACTTCCGCCTGGCACCAACCAGGCTTTGTCGCCGTCGCAGCGCAAAACGAAGTCCGGTAGAGCCGGGCCGATTTCCAAAGCATAGACGAAATCTTCGCCGCCTTTGTTGAACAAATCGCGCACGCGGAAAATATAGTCACCATCATTAGGAGCGGTAAACGTCAGCGACGGATCTTTAATAGCGGCGGAAGTATCGTCATTACTGGCCAGCACGTTTCTTTTCGCATCCAAGACATCTAAGCTGGCATCCAGAGGCGATGTTAGTTCGGTGCCGAACCTTCGGGCAAACACTTCCGCACGAATCGCCTGGCCTTTTTTCAAGCTCACGCGAAAACAATCCACATCGCCCGGTTTATTAATGCGGCCATTGATACAGACAGGCAACTGCACAAGCGGGGCCTGCTCCGGTGCATCGTTTGGTTCCTGTTCTATAACGGCGGGCAAGGAGGTAACATAGACACCCACGGGATTAGCGGATTTCCCTGCAATCTGCATCGGTACACGCTGAATGCCACTAAGCTGGGCGGGAATGTTTAGTGTCGCCTGATTGGCCTGGCGAGCCGGCCCGATCGGCTCCACTGTAATCGTCTTTCCTGGCGAAACCGCCAGCGGAAATACCTGCGTTGCATAGGGCCGGTCGTGAATACAGATGGCGTACACCCAGCGAGGGTCGCCGTCATATATAGCGTCGCGGATTTGCAAGTAATAGGTGCCGCCTTCCTTGAAATGATAGGCTAAATAAGGGTCGGCGAAGTAAAAATCGTCGTTGCTGGCCAGCTCACGACCGCTGGCGTCGTAAAGGGCGATGATCGGGTCGGCGTGTTTTTGCAGGTCATGGATTTTATCCTGCAAACGAGCACAATACACCTCGAAGGATAACGTTTGGCCGGGTTTGACCTCGAAGGCGAACCAATCCACATCTTCAGCAGCCTCGATTTTACCGCAAACTACGCAGGGAACAGAGACTTTATTCGCCGTTTCGCGAGTATTATTCGAACCCTGTTCGACGATGACTGGGTCTTCGACCACCACGAGCTGGCCGATGCTCGATAATCCGAGCCGGGTAGCGATGCGGAATTCCCGTGGGCCGGGCAAAGCGTCGGCCTTCGGCGTAACGCGTAGCCGAACCGAACGCACTACCGGCAAGGCACCAGTTTTGTCCGGTTTTGACGGCTCTTTTGGTGGGATAACCTCCGCCTGCACATCGTCGTTCTCGAACACGGTTCGATAAGCATCAAGAAAATTCTGGGCTCCTGCAACTTCGACTTCACTCGTACGGCCACGCTGCACTGCTACCGGATGCGTATGCGTAATCATGGGATAGGAAATCTGCGCCTGGCATGGCGACCAGGCCAACCACCCCGCGAAAACAATCACCAGAGCTGAATGACGGCTGAGCATGGCAGAGACTCTCACTTAGGCCGGGCGACGGAACCATTAGTGCTATTTTGCGATGGCAAATTGTCCCTTTATTTTTGGAAAGGCGATGGCAGGCTCTGTCCCGCGATAGCCTGGCGGAGGCGTTCCGGCTGGAGCAGAGCAGCGGGTAAAGGCGTGGACTGGACACTCTGGTTTTGCAGCCGCCATTTCAATTGCGACTGCAACGCCGGAGCAAAAGCAAGGTAGCCTTCCGGACTCAGGGCGAGCCAGCGTGGCTGACCGTTTTCCGGAGGCAAGCAGACCAGCGATGCGAGCAGGCGAGCGGTCTTGCTATCGTAAAGTCGAACTATGCCGTCGAAACCGCCCGCTGCCAGCTGAGCAAGATCATGGCGCCAGGCGACGGCGTACTGCACCGAACCGACCGAGATGGTTTGCAGCGGGGCTCCAGTTTCGCCGTTCCATATCCGCACCGTGCCATCGGCGCTGGCGCTGGCGAGTAACTTACCGTCGGGTGAGAAGGCAAGCTCATACACGGTCGAACCGTGACCACCTTGAGTGCGGAGACGCTGACCGGAACTGGCGTCGGTACGGGAAGCCTGCGCTGCTTTGCCGGCCAGATCAGTTCGCCACCAGATCAACGCCGGTTCAAATCCTGCCGAGACCAGTTCCTTGCCAGCCGGATGCAAGGCCAGAGCGGTAACATCCTGATTCATACCGCTCAAAGTCACGAGGCTTTGCCCGGTAGTGGCATCGAAAAGTTTGACCGAGCGGTCTTTACTGGCGCTGGCCAGCCATTTGCCATCAGGGCTGAATACGACGGCGTAAACGAAATCAGAATGGCCCGTAATGACCGTGTCGGCATGCTGAGTTTGCAGGTTCCAGATGCGCACGGTTTTATCGAAACTGGCCGAGGCTAGCCGCTTGCCGTCCGGCGAAAAGGCGACGCTATAGACACAATCCTCGTGGCCGCGAAGCACACCGGTCAACTCCCAGCTATCGGTGCGGTAAAGACGCACATCTCCCTTGAAGGAAGGTTGCCCACCTGCCACGGCCAGGAGAGTGCCGTCCGGGCTGAAGCGAAGATCGTGAACAGCGCCCAGGACGTTGGTGAGCACGCGAATCGGACTCGCCTGGGTCAGGTCCCAGATAGTTACCTGGCCGTACTGACCCACTGCCAGCCAGGGTTTGCCGGGATGGAAGCGAAGAGCGGTAACCGGCGCCAGCGGCCCGACTGGTAGCACCAATTCGACCGGAGCCGGCTTTTTTCCCTGCACCAGTTCGGCCGGGGGTATGGCATTGGTGCGAAGCAGCACGTCGAGATGTCGCACCCGTCGCGGTGTGCTCGCTGTGGTGGTCACCGTCTCCTCCGGCCGATTTCCTTCCGGAGCGCCGGCGTCAATCCAGCGGGCGATCCGCTCAATCACCTCCTTCGGCAACGGCTGGGACGAGCCCTTGGGCATGCGCCGATCTTCGTCCGTGGTCAGCAGCAATTGCACCAGCAGGCTTTGCTGACTCTTGCCGGGAACGATGACCGGCTTTTTCGGAGCTTTGAGAGCGGCTTCGTAGCTGTCCAGTGCCAGGCCGCCGGAAACTTCCACCTCCTTGAGATTCTTGGCACTATGACAAACAGTGCAGTATTTGCGGAAAATCGGCCGGATGTCTTCCCAGTAAGTAGGCGGCTTCTGCGTCTGGGCGGCGACTGTGGCCGTCAGGGAAAAAATCACCAGGAACGTCAGCGGGTATCGCATCGCTGCAACTCCTTGGAGGCGGGCGGGGACTTCAATAGTTGAATAGGAAGGCGCGGGAGTTAATCAGCGTCCAGAGCAAATCTTCGACACCGACGCGGGGATTGCCGCTCTGCTCGATCTCCTTCAGAGCCGCCTGCATTTCTTCCGGCGAAGGCGGACGGGAAAGCGTGACCAGATAAAGTTCCTCGACGATTTCGGGAAGCGGCTTCTTTTGCTGGAAGAGTCGGTCAATCCGGCCACCGGGCTGGCGAATCTTCTGATTGACGACATCGCCGTTGAGCAGGTGCAATGCTGCTGCCAGGTTCGGCGACAGACTGCGCTCACATTCGCAGGTGACTACGCGAGGCGGACGGCCCAACACATCCAGCAAATACGAAGGCACCGACGTATCGGGAAGCTGGATGGCCCGGGTGCCCAGCGGGAGTCCCTGGTATTTCGTCTGCGTGCCGGTGGCGAAATCAATGGCATCGGCCAGTTGTTCCGCGGTCAACCGTCGCACAGTCCGTCGGGCGTAGTACAGATTTTCCTTGTCCACGGCGTTGCCCGGCGTAACTTCGGCACTCAACTGATAAGCCCGCGAATTCATGATGGTCCGCATCAGATGCTTGACATCGAAACGGTGTTCCACTAGGTCTCTGGCCAGGGCGTCGAGGAGTTCCGGATTGGTCGGCGGATTAGTGGCTCGCATGTCGTCCAGCGGTTCGACCAGACCGCGACCCATGAAATAGCCCCAGAACCGGTTGGCAAAATTGCGGGCGAAGTAGGGGTTATCTGGTGAGGTAAGCCATTCGGCCAGTTTCACCCGACGGTCGCTGCTGTCGTCGGAGATGGGCTGGCCTTCAAACGGTTTCGGCTTGACGACTCCGCCTTTACGCGGGTGTGATACTTCCCCGGTCGGTCGCAAATAGACGACGGTCTCACGGCCAAACAGACCATACTCCTGACTGTTTTTCGTTCCGACACGGGCAAAGAAGGCCGCCAGGCCCCAGTAATCGTCCTGGCTCCATTTCTCGAAAGGATGATGATGGCACTGGGCGCATTGCACACGAATACCCAGAAAGACCTGGCTGGTCATTTCCGCCCAATCGCCCGGAGTGCGACCGAGTCGGTAAAAGTTGGCCGGGCCCTCCGCGTAGGTGCTGCCCTGGGCGGTAATCAGTTCGCGGACGAATTGATCCAGCGGCTTGTTATCCCGCAACGAAGCACGAATCCAGTTGTGCAGGCTCCACATTCCTTTTTGCTGAAGCAGGTCGCGGTTGTTGCGGAGCAAGTCGCCCCACTTGAGGGCCCAGAAGTCCACGAACTCGGGACGATTCAGCACGCGGTCAATCGCCTTTTGCCGCTTATCCGGGCTGGTGTCGGCTAGGAACGCCCGAATTTCTTCCGGTGTGGGTAACGTGCCGATTGTGTCGAGGTAGATCCGCCGCAGAAACTCCGCATCCGAGCATATCGGCGATGGTGTCAGCCCCAGATTCCGCCACTTCGCCGCCAGCAACTGGTCAATGTAGTTGTTGGTCGGAAAATCGAAACTCACCGGCGTATCGGTGTACGGGGAGGTGACCTGGAAGACCGCCGCCTGCCCACAGAACCGCACCATAATATAAGTTTCGCCCTTTGCCAGGCATTGCACCAGACCGTTCGGCGTAACGCTGGCCAGGCCGTCGTTGAGACTGTCGTATTGAGCCAGCGGCGTTACATCCTCGACGCGCCCATTGCTCCAGACGACTCGCACGATCAGTTGCTGATACTCACCAGGCTTCATGAGACGGCGAGCGGGCAGGATTTCCAGACGGGCAGCTTCCGGGTCCTGAGGTGTCGGTGGCGGAGCACCATCCTCCAGCCAGGATTTGATCAACGTGTATTCCCACGAACCGCGTTTCATCCGCTCGCCGCCACCGTGTTCCATCTCCAGCGACGGTTTTGCCAGCAGGATGCTGCGTTCCGGTTCGCTCAAGACCACTCGCCGACCTTCGGCACTGCGTACTATTTCCGCATAATCGCTGATTGGGTCGAAACCCAGGAGGCTCAGTTTGAACCCGCCGCGACCGTACTGGGCACCGTGGCAGGCTCCCTGATTGCAACCCAGTTTGTTCAGCACCGGAATAATCTCCATGCTGAAACTGACCGGAACATCGGCGTTGGCTCGCTGCACTTTTACCGGCACCGTAGCCCGCTGCCCCTGCACTTCCACGACCAGTACCGTCTGCCCGTCGCTCTGCGGATAGACAATCGCCTGCTCCACCCGAATCTGCGAGCCGGACGGTGTCAATTTCGCCTGGCGTGTCCAGTCCCAGAGGCGGCCATCCTGATGATGACCGAGCACGACAATTTGCTGGCGAGCCCGCGGACCATCGAGCACAATTTCGCCGGGCAACACTTCCAGACGTACCAGCGGCGCCGTCGGCGGGCTGACCGTCGGCCCTTTCTTTTCCGTCGGCTTGGCCGCATCGTAAGCCCAGACCACCACCGCACACCATAGGCTCGCAATCATCGCCACTAACGCGGTGCTTGACCCGAACCAGCGGAACAGTCCGGCAATGACTTTCCTCTGACGCCGGGAAGATCCGCTGTCCTCGCGCCTTACCCTCGGCATCCGGTCGGCAGGAGCGGAGCCGGCACGAGCATAGCGTCGCGCGATTTCATTCACAACGCCGATCTCATTTGTCCGTTCACGATCGCAAACCCTTCGCGTCATGGCAGGCTTCCTGAATAAGCGTGTTGGATTGCTGTTCCGACGGCGGGAAAGTCCGTTGGAGAAGGTATGGGCAGGACAAAAGCGGCGGGTTGTTCGGCAGGCCATCTATTAAAGTATTACCTGCCGCAGGCTGGTTCAAGAGGGTCTCGGTCACGCCAGGTACGCCGGACAAAGTTCCCTCGGCAAACTTTCCCCGGCTTCCCGGCTAGCGAACGGCGCTGCAAAAGCGCAGAGAATCGCCAGACACTCATACCGAAGGCGGTTCGTCTTCTCGAAACAATTCTCCGCAGGAACCGCCGGCGGCACAACCGCTTCCATTCCTTGGCAAGTTATTTCGTTCCAGCTCCGGTAGCGTAACTGAGTTTAGGCTTCGCGTGTCACGAGGTATCCGGGTCGTTGGCTGTTGCTCCTCCGCCACTCGAAAGAATATGAAACCAACGCTTATGGCCAACTGCCCTGAGGAAGCGCCACGCCGCAGCCGAATTCAGGGGCTTAACGCTGAGCACTAAGCCCGAGAAACCGCGGCAGCCTGTACAAGCAAACGACCGTCCAGATATTCACCGCTAACCACGCGATCCCTCCGGCAATGGAGAGTAATTCCACGAGGGTCGCTCCCACATCTTGGCTTGCTTTTATTATCAGTCCAGCAACCAGCACGGCTGCACTGGCTATTGCATACATCAACATCTGATAGCCAAACTCACTTTTGAGTGCGTTAGCTCCAGCATCCTGTGCCAATAGACGCAGAAATAGTAAAACGAGGAACCATCCGGCGGACAGCACAAGCCTGGCCACAAAAGCGGTGTAGAAAGAGGTGGCTGGAAGCGAAATGAGCAAAAACACCAGTGCCATAATCATGCCTAGCAGTCCCACCATAAGAACGATAGAACCCGCCATGCCAGCTGAACGAGCCCCGGTATCTTTCTTCGTTGACGCAAAGGCCAGACCCAAAACACTTATCCCCTCTATAGCGAGCACAGCAAGTGGCATTAGCGCCATCACAATCAAAGTAAAAAAGAACCACCGCAGTCCGCCAATCTCCGCCGGAATTTCGTTTCTGAGCAGGTTTAAGATAAATTCCTGAAGCGATGATTCCAATTGCAAGATGATAAACAGGGGCGCGAACACGGTCAATCCGACCTCCAGCATCATCACAATTCGAAGGGCGCTCAGGGACCACCGCGCCAGATCGGGTGCACTAACTCCGAGCTGAGTTCGCACTGTTGTTTGTAATGTAGGACTCGGCAATGGATAGACATGCTCCAGAGGCTTCCACTGGTCCAGCCCTGGCTTCCAAACAAACGTGTCCCGTCTGATTGCACCACTATGATACAACTCGAGCAATTTCCAACCTGAAACCGGGCCGGCTTGCTGGCCGTTAGCGTCCAAGTAATACCAGGTGTCCTGCTCAGGACCCACGGCAGCCGGCGCGCCTGGCGCAACCGAAGGCGCGGGATTGGCACTGGCCGGAGATGGTTCCGGAGGAAACAATTCGGTCAGGGTGCTGGCGGGTTGCCAGGTGCGGCCATCGGTGGAGATACTGTGAAACGGTTGCAACCGGCCCCGGTCTTTCAAAGCCCTGAGCTGGTCGAGACTGAACGGCCCCATCAGTTGCATACCCAACCGCACGTAGTAGTTCGTCTGGGACATGGTCGGCTCCTGTTTCATCGGGTCAGGAAAAAGATTACCAGCACGAACAAAATCAGGCAGCCCAGTACCGCGATGGCTACCAGCGTTTGCCGCCAGCGGGTTTCAATGGTGTGCGCCTCCTCGAGGGCTTGTTCGTAAATCTGTTCCAGGTAAGGTGGCAAAAACTTCCGCCAGCGAAAGACCACCTGCTCATACGCGGCCAGTTCATCGGTGGTCACATCCGGCTTGCAGGCCACAGCATATACCTCGGTCAGTTCGCGCACCCAGTCGAGCGGCTGGCGATAGCGCATCCACAATGGATCGGCGGTGTTCAGCCCCAGTTGCGTAGCCAGCTGATGCCACTCCTGGAACAGTTGCTGACCGGCATTGAAGTCGCGCTGGAGCATGGCTTTGTGCAGGCGCTGACCGACACGCTCGAGCTGCTGGCGGAGCTCCTGAACCTGGATTTTTTGCATATAAGCGGTAGCCATTTGCAGCAGATTTTGCGGCACCGGACTACGCCAGCGCGGATCGGTCAGGTCGGCGAAGAGGCGTTTGACAGTTTCCGTCTCCTGGCGCTGGATGGCCTGTTGCAGTTCCGCATCCAGCGTCTTCAATCGCTCTGCTTCCAGTTCGCGGATTTGCTTATCTATGGCCGGGAGCACTTTGCCCAGCCGGGTTTCTATTTCCCGCAAAACCCGCAACCGTTCTGCGATCGGCCCTTTGTTGAGCACGAGAGACCTGTATTCGCGGAACAACGGCTCCACAGTGGGATAGACGCCGAAAGCAAGGTTGAGTTCGGTAACCTGTTCCGGGTTGATCCGCGGTGCTGCCGGCCAGTTGTACATCAGAATGGTGTCGTGCCAGCCCTGCGCTTCCGGGAAATTAAGCACGCCGACCAGCTCTAATAACGGCGGTGGTTGCGAAGCTAAGTGGATCGCTTCCGGATAACGGCCCTGGAAGAGATACTCGTCGCAGCGCTGCAATCGGCGTAACGTGCTTTCGCAAATCTCCTTATACTGATTGGCCAACTGCAACAAATCCTCGGTTGCGCGAAGGTCGCCCGATCGCATCACCGCCTGTATCCGACTAATCACTTCCTGCACCCGCGGCATGCTGCTGCTCCCTGAAATAGTTTAGCGTCCCGCGAGCTGAATGACTCTGACGTTATTTCAAGTCCAAGAGCGGCTTTTTGAACACCGGCTCCGCCTGCAGCAATCGCCTTCTGTCCTCGTCGGAAAGACGGCATTCGAGTTTGACAAGCCAGACCGTGCCTTTGCGATCCACCAGCCGAAGTTCCAGACCTTG
>VAPR01000758.1_pt1 | contig 18995 bp, 19 predicted proteins | sample 3380701 | NCBI WGS metagenome assembly VAPR01 (sample SAMN11536904, study PRJNA540576) | hot springs metagenome | isolation source: hot spring wet sediment | place: Spain: Lobios | collected 2014-01 | reverse complement strand
CGCACCATGGATAATCCCAAAGCACTGGCGGAATGGTGCCGACAAGTGTTGAAGGCAGTAGAGAGCGAAGTCCGAAAAGTGATCGTAGGGATGAATGAAATCGTTGAGGGAGTGCTTGTCGCTATAGCTGCAGGGGGACATGTGTTGTTGGAAGGGGTGCCGGGATTGGGCAAAACCATGCTGGTGCGCACCTTAGCCCAAGCCCTCAACCTCAAGTTTTCCCGAATCCAGTTCACGCCTGACTTAATGCCCGCGGACATCACAGGCACCGATGTGCTCACGGAGACAGAAACAGGAGAGCGCACCTTTGTTTTTCGTCCCGGTCCCATCTTTGCCAATATCGTGTTAGCAGACGAAATTAACCGAGCCACCCCCAAAACTCAATCGGCGTTACTGGAAGCGATGCAAGAGTTAGCCGTTACCGTTGGAGGTAAGCGATATGTTTTGGAACCGCCTTTCTGGGTAATGGCGACTCAAAACCCCATTGAGCAAGAAGGCACTTATCCACTTCCCGAAGCCCAGTTAGACCGTTTCTTCTTCAAGTTGCTTGTGCCCTATCCGTCATTGGACGACTTGCGGGAAATCGTTGACCGAACGACAGGGACAGAATTGCCTCAAGTGCAACCTGTGGCTCAACAAGAGGACTTGCTTCGGCTCCAACACATCGTGAGAGAAGTTCCCGTCGCTCCCCATGTGCGGGACTATGCCTTGAAATTCGTGTTAGCCACTCACCCCGGGACAGAATTTGCCCCGCCAGAAGTGAACCAATATGTGCGCTATGGCGCATCACCCCGGGCAGCGCAAGCGTTGCTTTTAGCGGGTAAAGTCTTTGCCCTCATGGACGGTCGCTACAATGTCGCCCGCGAAGACATTAAAAAAGCCCTTAAACCTGCCCTGCGTCATCGGGTCATCCTGAACTTTGAAGCGGAAGCCGACCGAGTCACAACCGATGTTTTGTTAGAACACATCGCTGAGCATGTGGAGCGAAAAGAACGCGAACCCCTCCCCGTGTAATCAAAACCGCGTCATCGGAGTGTCACCAACAACGATTGATATCTGTGACCGCCCCAATTTCGGTGTTTGGCTATGGGAGATACTTTCAGGAATTTGGAGGGCACCTATCCTGAGGCGCTGAAAGACAGTTCACTGTTGGCGGACAGACTTTTCTAAGGCAACAATAATTTCAGCGATTCAGAAGCATCGCCCCCAAAGATAAAACCCCATCCTGTTCCGAATGCAATGAAACTCGTAGGCTCACGCTCCAAACCACCAACTTTTGAACGGTTACGGAGCATAGCATTCCTCACAAGCGATCGCTACCTTTTTCATTGACTTTCACACTTTTCAGCGGAGCGCGAGAGAATCACCTCAAACCGTCAAGTGAGTGTGCAACACGGTGCTGGCAAAATTGGGTTTGGTTTGACGCTTTCGGGGGTGAAAAAGTGCTGGACAGCCAGTTGCTCGCTCGGTTGGAGCGGCTTCGGTTTTTGTCTCGTCGCGTCCACACGGGGACATTGCGAGGCGAACGCTTGTCCAAGCGCAGAGGCATTTCCATTGAGTTCGCCGATTTCCGTCCTTACGCAATTGGTGACGATACGAGGCACTTGGACTGGAAAATCCTTGCCCGCTTGGACCGACCGATTGTCAAGACTTATCGGGACGAAACAGAGTTGCCTATCTACCTGCTGGTGGATGCTTCCACATCCATGGAGTTTGGTAATCCGCCAAAGTGGCAATTAGCACGGGAGTTGGCAGCTGCATTGGGTTTCATCGCTCTTTGCGGAGGCGACGCACTCATGCCCATTGCCTTTTCGTTGCCTGATCAACGCTCCCAATTTTTGCGGGGCAAAGGGATGTTTCATCGCTTGTTGCAATGGCTTCAACGACAAGAGCCAAAAGGGAAAGGGATAGCTGACAGCCTGCACCGCTTTGCCCATGCCGATCTGCCTAAAGGTTTAGCCGTGTTGCTCACCGACGGGTTAGACGAGGACTTCCCTGATGCCCTGAGGCAAGTCACTCTTCGGGGGCATGAACCTTTGGTGCTCCATATCCTTTCCGATGCGGAATTCTCTCCTCCTTTGGAAGGCGACCTGCGATTGCTGGACTGTGAGACGGAACAAGCCTTGGAGATCACTGCTACGGTCAGCGTCCTTCGGGAGTATCAGAGAAACCTCCAATCTTTCTGCGAACAGATTAAGGACCTTTGTCATCGCTCTGGAGGTTGGTATCTTTTGGTTACCTCTGACATGAAAGTGTCCGACATCGTTCTCCGCCACCTACGCCAGTTGGGTGTCCTCGGTTTGCCTTGAGGGATCCTTTGACTTCCAGGCGAGAAGGAGTGGAGCAAAACGCTATGCGAGGTTGGTTCGCTTCTTTGCCGCTTGCGCCGAAAGAGGAAGAGAATGGACTTGTTCTGCCCAAAGTCACACCTGAAGATCTGAGGGCTATTGCTAAAAGCCTGAAGGAAGCGAAAAAAACGCTGGAAGCGATACCTGCCTCAGAAATTGCTATTCGCCTGTCAGAGGTAGCACAACAATGGCTGCGCAGCGACTGTCCAGAGAGGCAGCAAGCCCTTGCACTGCTGCCCCAACGGTTGCCTTTTAGTCCGCAAGCCTGTGAGCGCGCTTTTGATGCTTTGATGAGCGATTTGACGGCAGAGCGATTGATTCGTCTGCTTGACGACTTGTTAGGTGACCATCGTGCCCTGGACACCTTTGTGGAAAGGATTAGGGGGATCCGAAGGCGAGCTTTTGGCGCTGACTTGGCCCTGCTCATCTTGGCTGGTAATATCGTCGGCATTGGGTTATGGGACATCCTGTTCTGTCTGTTATGCAAGACGCCTGTCTTGGTCAAACCATCTTCCGAAGACCCAGTTTTGCCCACTCTGTTTGCCCAGAGCATCGCTCGGCTTAACCCTGAGTTGGCGAACGCAATTGCTGTCGTTCCCTTTCCTTCGGAGCAACGGGAGTTATTAACGACTGTTTTAAGCGAAAGCGATGTGGTGATTGCCTACGGCACGGACGAGACCATGCAGGCAATCAAGCGATTGGTTCCAGCGAAGGTTCGGGTTATTGAGCGAGGCTTCCGGTTCAGCATTGGGATTGTATCAGTGAATTTCGCCAACGAACTTGTTGCGGGGCGATTGGCTTTGGATATTGCCCGTTTTGACCAGCGGGGGTGCTTGTCACCGCAAATATGCTTTGTGGTTGGTCAAGGAGCAGAAAGTCGTGGGCAAAAATTTGCCCAAATGGTTGCCGATGCTTTGACACACTTGCAAGAAGAATTGCCCCCTAACTTCCACGAAGGGGAACGAGCCAGTATGGTTCAGTTTCGGCTCACTTGTGAAATGCTGGGTGCCAATGTGCTAACGGCTCCTGATCACAGTTGGGTGATCGCTTTTTGGGACGCTTCAAAAGATGTTGGGGTTAGGGCTTGGCAGCAGGTGAGTTGTCTGGGACGAGTTTTGCACCTTGTCGCCATGCCCTCGGAAGACGCCTTAGCCACTGCTTTACGCCCGTTTGGCAAGTTCTTGCAAGGTGTGGCAGTTGCTGGTGATGAGGCAACGGTGAGCCGATGGGTGGAAATGCTTGGGGAGTTAGGGGCTAACCGCATTTGCCCCGTCGGTCAGTTACAGACACCGCCCCTTGAATGGTCGCAGGATGGGAAACATCTGATTGCTGAGTTGGTGCGATGGTGCGATTGGGAGCCGGCGTTGCTACCACTGTCCGTTGGTGGTTGGGTAGAAATTTTCCGAGGCGATGAACCCCAAGGGCAATACTTGCGTTGGCTTTTGGAGCAACAGGGCATTCCCATTAGCGTGGAAAGCGATTTTGACCCTACGGATCCTGTTCGCCCCCAAATGCGCCTTCGCGTCCCTGCTGAATGGTTATCGGAAGCGCAAAAAATACTTGCCGAAATCCAAAGACCGCTCTAATCATCAGGGTTGTTGCGTTGACTGAGATAAGATAGGCTGGCATGGGGTCTTGTGCTTAGGAGGGTGCCAGCAACTCGGTGCTTTTGAGCAACTGCAGCATTTCTTCGGGGGTAGTGGTAGCAACACCAACTTTGCGGACGACAGCAGCTGCGGCTACAGTCGCCACTTTCGCTGCCTCTTCAAAAGAGCAGCCTGCCAGCAAACCTAAAGTGAGAGCAGCAAGGAAAGTATCTCCTGCCCCTGCCACATCGTAGACTTGAACCCGCAGTGCGGGGACATGAGCGACTTGTCCCCCATGAGCAAACAAAGCGCACCCGTCACCCCCAAGGGTAATCACAATCCCCTGAACTTCTAACCGCTGGGACAGGAATTTCCCTGCTTCAACGAAAGAGGCTTTCCCGTTCACCGAATTCATTGCTTCACTGCGGTTCAAACTCAAGTAGTCAAAGCGAGCAAAATGGGAAATGTTGACAGGTTTCGGACCTGCTGTTAGCAAAGTGCTACCCCTCAATTCTCGGAGACCTGTCAACAACCCTGCTGTAACCAAACCCTTAGCATAATCGGAAACGACGATAGCGTCACACTCCCGTCCCAACTCACGGGCAATTCCTCGCAGGGACATCTCCAGACTCTCGCTGAGGGGGGCACGGCTTTCCACATCCACTCGAGCGACCTGTTGAGTTTGGGCAATGATTCGGGTTTTCAAGGTCGTGGGGCGCGTTGGGTCTAACAACACCCCTGTCGTGTTCACGCCCTGTTCGTTTAGCAAAGTGCGCAACCGCTCCCCTGCCCAATCGTCACCAACAAGCCCACACAGGAAAACGCGTGCTCCCAATGCTTTCAAGTTCAATGCTGTATTGGCAGCACCACCTGCGCCATAAGTCTTTCGCTCGCAAAGGATCACGGGCACTGGCGCTTCAGGCGAGAGGCGCTCTGCTGTGCCGATGATGTATTCGTCCAGCATCAAATCGCCAACCACAACCACTGATTTGCCTTGCCACGCTTGCGCCCATCGCTGCAATTGCTCTGTTGTCATCATGGCTGATCGCCCCGCACCTTGCGGACAGCCGTCGCTAAAGTTTCCAACTTGCGCTTGGCATCTTCACGAGGGAGAAACTCTAACCCGCAATTGGGGCTCACATGCAATCGCTCCGAACCGACACAGTTGGCTACCCACTCAATCTCTTTTGCTAACTCGTCAACAGGTTCGGGTTTGATGTTGCGGGCATCCACAATGCCAGAGCCTAACACTTTGTTGTTGGGGAAATCTGTTTGCACCAACTCTTTGTTGCGGTTCTCTTCGCCGCTGCAAAAATCCAATCCGACGATTTTCACGGGAAGTTCCATCAACGCTGACCAAACCCTTCGGGCATCAGCGAAGAAAGTGTAAAGGGCAAAGTCCGCAGGCACCCCTTCCACGACGCGGCGGATAGCTTCCGTCCACAAAGGGGTGTCTTCGGGATGGAAAAGGATGGCTGGTTCACTCAGTTGGATCAGAGTTGCACCAGCCGCTGCCAAGGTCTTTACCTCGTCGTGCCAAATCGCAGCGACATCCCAGAGCAACTCTTCAAAACGGGAGTAATGTTGGTTTAGGCAAAACTTAGCGAAGGTGTAGGGACCTGTAAGCACCGGCTTGACAGGAGTAGCACCTGCCCACTGTTGGGCTTTCTGCCAATCGTGAAGGATCAGCGGTTCCTTTCGGCTCAATTTGCCGACAACAACGGGCTGGCGAAAGTAGAAGTTATTGTCAAACCAACGGAGCAACCCTCCCCGTTGGGTGCCATCCAGTTTGCGAGCGAGGTAGCTGAGAGCATCGTCCCAACGGATTTGCCCATCGGTCAACAACTCCACCCCTGCTTCTTTTTGTTCCCGAATTACCTGTTGGGTGACCTCGTCGTAGACACTTTCTAACTCTTCACTACTCAACTTGCCATCTTCCCAAGCGGCGATTGCCCGGCGCAGCCGTTGGTCTTGCTCTGACACCTTGGGGTAATGGTCAACCACCGTGATGACCACAACACATCCCTCCATCCGTTGCGGTTCGCTAAAAGTTTGGCGTTGTTTCCTGCGGCTTTCAAGAACAGAAGCCTCTTCAAGGGCTTGCGATCACTCTGGGAGCCGATCGATGTGCGTCTGGGGGGCAAAGGGGACACCGAGTTTGATGGCAGCTTTGCTGAGCATATGGGCACCAATGGGAGCAGTCAGGAATAGGAACAAAATGACCAGCGGTTCGTGAATGCTAAGGTGCCCTTCCTTTGCAGTGAAGTAAATTGTAGACGCCAACAAAATGTTGATGGTGCCCATCGTGGTCGCCTTCGTCGGTGGGTGCATGCGAGTGTAGAAGTCTGGTAATCGCACCAACCCAAACGCCCCTAAAAAAGCAAAGAACGCACCTATCAGCAGGAACAGCGAGACCACCCACTCCATCACTCCATCACCCCACCCCGCAGCAGAAACTTCGCTACTGCCACAGTGGACAGGAAGCCCAGCAGAGCAATTAGCAACGCCGCTTCAAAGTAAAAGCGAGTGTTGTAAAGGATGCCAAGGACAATGAACTGCCCTACCATCAGCGTAGAGAGGGTATCCAAAGCGAGCACTCGGTCGGGCAAAGAAGGTCCCTTGATCAGCCGATACAGGCAGCAGAGCACACCTAAGGTTAGCAGCGTTAGAGCGAGGAAACCCGTTTGGGTGAGCATCGCAGCACCTCCTTGAGGGGACGCTCAAAGGACTGTTTGATGCCGTCTCGGGTCGCTGCGGGATCATCGGTGTTGATGCAATGGACAAACAGAACAGACCGATCAGGTGCTACATCAACGGTCAGGGTGCCCGGGGTCAGAGTGATCATGTTGCCTAAAGCCGTGATAGCGATATCGTTGTCTAGTTCCAATGGCAGCACAAACAAAGCGGGGCGCAATCGCAAGCGAGGGCTGAGCACCAAAAGCGCTACCTGAAAGTTCGCAATCACCATCTGCCGAAGGAATTCCAGCAACAACCCAACAGCCGTTGACCACCGCTCAATCCAGATTCGTTCTTGACGGAAACCCTTTGTGACCCACAAGACCAAGGCACCAAACAATACGCCCAAACTGAACTCACTGATAGTCAGCCGATTGTTGAGCAAGCACCAAAGGCTTGCCAGCACCAGAGCGGCGAGGACACGAGACAACCAACGCCGCTCCCAGTTCACGGCACTTGTCATTGTTGTCACCGTCCTTGTATTGACCGATTCGACTCCGTCAACGAGACAGAAGAATTGCGAATGCTTACGATCCTGCGAGCCGTTTCACGGTCTGGACAATGTGTTTGGCGCTGATGCCAAACATGTCCATCAACTCTTCAGGCTTTCCGGAACGCGGGAGATCAGTGACCGCCAACTTGTGGACTCGGATACCGTATGGGCTCACAGCTGACGCAACGGCTTCCCCCAACCCGCCTTCGGGATAATGGTCTTCCACGGTCACGACAAGGTTGTTTGTCTGTTGGGCATGGCGCACCAATGCTTCTGTATCCAACGGTTTGACAGAGTAGAGGTCAACGATGCGGATGTGAAGCCCTTCGCTCGCCAGTGCTTCGTAAGCCTTGAGCGCTTCAAACACCGTGATGCCAGCCGCAACAACAGTCACAGCATCGTTGGGGCTTTGCCGCAAGACTTTCAGCCCACCGATCGGGAACTCTTCAGCATTGTCGTAGATGACAGGGGTTTTGGGACGGGTGGTGCGCAGGTAGGCAATCCCCTGATACTTCGCCATCTCGGCAACCAATTTAACTGTGGACACGGCGTCACAAGGGTAAAGGACGACGGAACGAGGGATAGCACGCATAGCCGCAAGATCTTCTAAACCCATCTGAGAGGGACCGTCTTCGCCGATGGAAACGCCTGCGTGAGAGCCACACAGTTTGATGTTTGCCATTCCAATGCCTGCCATGCGGATGAAGTCATAAGCTCGCATCAAGAAGCAAGCGAAACTGGATGCAAAAGGAATTTTACCCCGAGCAGCCAATCCGACAGCGACGCCGATCATGTTTTGCTCTGCAATAAAGCACTCCACAAAGCGTTCGGGGAAGGCTGCGAGGAACTTCTCGGAGAAAGTAGAGTTTTTGACATCACCGTCCAATGCGACGATGAGGGGATTCGCTTTGCCGATGGCAACTAACGCATCGCCGTAAGCTTCTCGCGTAGCGACTTGCTGCCCCAATTCGTAGCGAGGGAACTCGATGCGCCGGTGCCATTCTTCGGACACTGAAGGCAAAGAGATCTCAGCCCCATCAGTTGGGGGCTGCACTTTCAATGATCGCGCCAGCGCAATTTGCCCTTCCGACAGTGCCAATTCAGCTAACGCTTTCTCTGCTAAATCCTTTGGCAGCGGTCGCCCGTGCCACCCTTCCTTGTCTTCCAAGAAAGACACACCCTTGCCTTTGAGCGTTCGGGCAAGGATAACGGTCGGTTGTCCCTTGACTGTTGCCGCTTGATCGAAGGCATTGACCAATTGCTCGAAATCGTGTCCATCTACCAAAATGGTGTGCCAGCCAAAGGCAGCAAAGCGACGAGCGTAAAGTTCCAAATCATGCTGCAGCATTGTTGGACCACTTTGTCCCAACCGGTTGACATCCACGATAGCCTTCAAATTGTCCAAGCGGTAGTAGCTTGCGAAAGCGACAGCTTCCCAGACGCCACCCTCCGCCACTTCCCCGTCACCCAACAGCGCGTAAACGCAAAAAGGCAATTTGTCCATCTTGCCTGCTAACGCCATGCCAACAGCGATCGAGAGGCCCTGCCCCAGCGATCCTGTTGCCACCTCTGCCCATTGGAAGCGAGGGGTAGGGTGTCCTTCCAAATCGCTATCTATGCGTCGCAAAGTTTTCAGGCTTTCAACAGGAATCGCCCCAGCCTCCGCCCACACCGCATAGAGCAGTGGCGCAGCGTGCCCCTTGGAAAGCACAAAACGGTCATTGAGGGGATTGCTGGGGTTAGCAATATCGTAACGCAGGCTATGGAAGAACAATGCTGTCACTACATCAGCGGAAGACAGACAGGTCGTTGGGTGTCCCGAACCTGCCAAAGTCGTCGCTTCTACACAATGGCGTCGCAGCAACTGCGCCATCGCCTTCATCGCATCCAACTTCTTTACCCACTCCATCTTGCATCCCCCTTTCCAGTTTTTTCAGCGCTTATTTCCGCGTTTGTAGGCATGTTTAGTGTGCTGCAAACAGGCTGCGATTGCCCAACACGGCTTGGATGTAGAGTTTAGGGTGGCTCAATTGAGTTCCTGCGGCTTCGCAAAAATGCCACAGAGGAGCTGCCAGCAATGGGATGAGGATTGAGAAACTGACCAAAAGCACCGTGCCCACTACCATTGTAGCAGGCACCTTGCGCAGTGGGTTGGCTTCGCCACCCCAGAAGGCTAAAGTCCAAACCTTCGTCATGGAAAACAAAGTCAACAAACCCGTAATCAACGCAGCGGCTACTGCATAGTAAGCGTGCTGATTGAACCCCTCCACGATCACCAACAGTTTGGCGATAAAACCGCTCAATGGGGGCACGCCCGCCAACGACCAACCGGCAATAAGGAACAATCCGGCGACCACAGGATGACGAACAAGTTGCCCCATGCGCCGCAAGTCCTGTTGGTTGGTCATGCGTTCTGCCATGCCCGCGATCAAGAAGAGTCCCGCTTTCACAAGGATGTGGTGGGCGATGTAGAAGATTGCTGCTCCTAACCCCATAGGGCTGAACAACCCAATCCCCATCACCATGTAACCCACCTGACTGGTGATGTGGAAGGAAAGGAGGCGCCGGAAGTTGACCTGAGCAACTGCCCCCAAAACGCCGCCCAACATGGTCGCAGCGCTGATTGGCAGAATCAATTGCCCAGCGAGGCTTTCCGTGCCGTAAAAGACCAACGGGAACACTCGCGCTAAAGAATATACGCCCACCTTCGTCATCATCCCTGCAAACATAGCGCCAACGGCAGCAGCAGGAGAAGGGTAACTGTCGGGCATCCAGAAGAAAAGAGGAACCAACGCTGCTTTGATGGCGAAAACGGTGAGGAGAATCACGCCCGCCGCTTCTACAAGCACGCGCCCACTCCCCGGAGGCAACTCCGCAATTTTCTGCGACAGGTGTGCCATGTTCACTGTGCCTAGAACTCCATAAAGCGTGGCAACGCCCATCAAAAACAGCGTAGATTTGACAAGGTTGAGAACCAAATACTGCATGCCTGACCGCAACTGCTGGGGCTCGTTGCCCAGCACCAACAACCCATACGAAGCACCAAGGAGCACTTCGTAGAACACGAAAAGGTTGAACAGGTCACCTGTCACGAAAGCGCCGTTGATGCCCATCATCAGCAGTTGGAACAGCGGGTGAAAGTGGGTGCGTTCGCGCACTTCGTCCAACTCACCCAATGCAAAGACCAAACTTGCCAGACCGGTGATGGTGCACAGGAACAGCATCACGATGCTCAAGCGGTCTATCATTAGCACGATGCCGAAAGGCGGACGCCAGTTGCCCAAGCGATAGACAAGGATGGTCCCATCCTTCACCTGCCACAACAAGCCCACTTCAACGAGAAACAACAACGCCACGGCTGCAAAGGCGATCACCCGCTGCACTCGCACTTGGTCGCGGAACGCCAGCAGCATGATTGTCGATGCTGTCAAGGGGATCAAAACGGGCAGGACAGGAAGGTGCATCATCGCCCATCACCTTGTTGCTCAGGTGGATGAGAAACGACGGCAAGATCGGGACTTTCAGTGTCGGCAATGCTGTAAAGGCGATACACTAAAACAGCAGCAAAAGCCGTTACCGCAAAACTGATCACAATGGCAGTCAGGATCAGTGCTTGAGGGAGTGGGTCGGCATACTGCTTGACACCCGTTTGCAGCACGGGTGTGCTGTGGAGCACAATCCGTCCCGACGCCAAGATGAACAAATTGATGCCGTGCGAAAGGAGGGTCAACCCCAACAGGAGCGAGAAGGCGTTGGGGCGCATCAGCAAATAAACGGCTGTGCCAAACAGCGTCCCAATCACAAGTGCTACTTGCAACTCCATCTTGCTCACCCATCCTACGAACGATAGGCTTCGCCTAACAAGGAAAGCGCCATGAGCACTGTCCCGCTCACCACGAACAGCACACCCAAGTCAAAAAACATGGCTGTTGGGATCTCTATTTCGCCCAACATTGGGAAGTGGAAGTAGCGGTAACCGCTCGTGAGGAACGGAAAGCCCAGTAAGAAAGCTCCTAATCCTGTGAGGAGTGCCGATGCCCAACCCAAGCCGATGAGTGCCCGGTAGTTGACGCGGAAAGCACGCCGAACATGGTTTTCGCCAAAGGCGATATATTGCAAGGCAATTAACCCCGCTACAACTAACCCCGCAATAAAGCCGCCACCGGGAGCATTGTGTCCCCGCCAGAACAGGTACAAGGCAACCAACATCCCCGGAAGCAGAGAGACCCGAGCAATGCTCATGAGTAGGGGGGAAGGGAAATAGCGCACAGGGTTACTGCTAACTTCGTAGCCACTGTTGAACTCCTCGGAAGGGTTGTTGGCACTCACCGCAACGGGCTCCCTCGAGGCGACAGGGGCTTTCGTCCTGCGCCGTATCCGCAGAAGGGCATAGAGGGATAAGCCCGCAATGCCCAAAACGGTGATTTCGCCTAAGGTATCGTAGCCGCGATAGTCTACCACGATCACATTGACCACATTTAGCCCACCCGCCAATTTTTTCGATGTTGCCAAGTAATAGTTGCGCACCGTTGGGTCAAAGGGTTGGGCAAACATTGCTAACAGAAGTGCAGTCACCCCCGCCCCCACAGCTATTGCCAACCCAGCATCAACGATTTTGCGTCTTGACGGTTCGTCGTCACGGGCTTGTTTGGGTAGGAAAGCAAGGATAAGCAGGAAGAGCAACAACGACGCAACTTCTACGACCAACTGCGTGAGGGCTAAGTCTGGGGCACTAAGCCAAATGAAGTGCACGATCACCATGACGCCCACAACGCTCAAGGTCAAAATCGCAAACAAGCGGTTGGTATGGAAAGCAGCGGTCAAGATGGCTGCTGTGATCAAAGCAACTCCCATGACAACCGTTGGGGTAGGGATAGCGGTCAGGCGAGGGAATTGGAACCACTGCCCTTGTGCCAAAGCAATGGCTATCAATCCGACTGTCCAACCGACAACCCACCATAAGTAGTTCCTCAAGCGCCCCGATTGCAAAAAGTCTGTAAGGATTTCAGCCCCGTGCAACAGCCCCTTTGTGGTGGCATCGTAACCACGATCGCCAGTCCACAAAGGGAGGGTTTGGTGGAAGCGGAAGATGGGTTGGCGCAGGGCAAACACGAGGGCACCCAAAGTTAATGCTGCAGCACTCATCAGAAAAGGAAGCCCAAACCCATGCCACAACTTAACTTTGAGCTCTATGTTGGCTACTGAAAGGGTCGCAGGCTTCAGCAACGGAGCAACGAACACTGACGGTAATAAACCCATAAGCAAGCAAGTCGCCCCCAACACGCAAACGGGCATCAACAGCGTTGGCGGCTGTTTCGTGTCCAAATGGGTTTGGGGCGGCTTGGGCTTGTAAAACACCTCCCACGCAAACCGAACCGAATAAGCCACTGTGAAGACACTGGCAACTGTCAAGAGCAAAGGAACCAGTCCCAGCCCGTGCTCAGCAAAATGCACTGCCGCCTCAAAAGCGGTCTCCTTGCTCAGGTAACCGTTGAGGGGAGGCACACCTGCCGATGCGGCAACCCCGAGGGTTGCAAAAGCGGTCAAGACAGGCATCGCTTTGGCAAGCCCACCTAACCGATCTAACTCACGGGTGTGAGCAGCATGTTCAGCAATCCCTGCTGAAAGGAACAAAGTGGCTTTGAAAGCAGCGTGAGCGAGAAGAACAAAGAGCGCAGCAGCAGCGGCTTCTTCCGTTCCTAAACCCAAGAGAGCCGTCATGAAGCCCAATTGGCTTACTGTGGAGTAAGCCAAGAGGGCTTTCATGTCCCGCTGCACTAATGCCACATAGCCCGCCCAAACCATCGTCGCCAAACCGACACCACCCACCAGCGGTAACCACATAGGGTGGAGATGCAACAGCGAGTGCATCTTCGCCAGCAAGAAGACCCCTGCCTTCACCATCGTCGCGGAGTGCAGATAAGCGGAAACAGGAGTCGGTGCTTCCATTGCATTGGGTAACCAAAAGTGGAAGGGAAACTGAGCCGATTTGGTAAAGGCTCCCAGCAAAATGAGCAAAAGAGCTGGCGTAAACCATACACTGGAACGAACCAAATCCGCACGCTGAACGATGTCACTCCACTTGAACGAACCCGCAACAAGACCTATCATCAACACGCCCGCTAACAACGCCAGTCCGCCCAATGCAGTCACTGCGAGGGCTTGGTAGGCACCATAGCGGGCGCGCTCCCGCTTATACCAGTAGCCGATCAGGAGGAACGAAGAAACGCTGGTCAGTTCCCAAAAGACGCAGAGAGCGATCAAATCGTCTGCAAGGACGACGCCTAACATTGCGCCAGCAAACAGTGAGAGGCTACCGAAGAAACGAGCCGGCGGGTCATCGGAATGGAGGTAACCGTCAGCGTAAACTGCGATGAGAATCCCGATGCCCAACACAAGCACTGTAAAGAGAGCCCCCAGACCGTCCATGCGAAAAGCGAAAGCGATGCCCAAAGAAGGGAGCCAAGGGATAGTCGCTGCGACCGTTCGTCCATGCACCACTTCAGAGACCAACGGAGCCGCTAAAAGCAATGCTAAACCCATTGCCCCCGCCGCGACAGCAGAGTGATACGCACGGCGGGTTGTAAAAGGTGCCATCACCAAAGCAAGCAGTGCGGCAGCAAATGGCAAAAGCACAGTCGCAAACAACAGCCCGCTCACTTTTTCATCATCCCCTAAGAGGCTTTAGCCTATGACAATCGTTATCGGGTGATGTCAGGGCTTCTCCCCTACGGTTATTGCTGACACATACTTGCGCACCCTGAAAACTCTGTAGAGTGCTGGTTTGCCATGCGGCTGGCATAGAAGTTTCGCTACCAAAGTTTAATGCAAGTGGCGATGGTAAGGCAAATTCTACCCGCTGCGCTAAATTTGGGGGAGGATAGTAAGGCATTGCAAGCCTGTTTTAACCTTCCTGTCAAGGTAGGGGATGAGGGATGGACCAACCGCCTTTGTTGGGCAACAAAACAGAAGCCTCCACGCCCTCCCATGAGCCATTAGCTGCTCGGATGCGACCCCAATCGTTGGACGAATTTGTAGGACAAGAACACTTGGTGGGGAAAGACAAACCGTGGCGCATTGCAATTGAACGCGACCGACCCCACTCCGCTATCCTTTGGGGACCGCCGGGAAGCGGCAAAAGCACCTTGGCTTTCTTGCTGGCGAAGCAAACGAAAGCCCACTTTGAGCCATTAAGTGCTGTCACCACCGGCGTTGCTGAGGTCCGCCGAGTCATCGCTGACGCACGCCGTCGGCTCCAAAAGGGACAACGCACTGTTCTCTTCTTGGACGAAGTGCACCGCTTCAACAAAGCCCAACAGGACGCTCTGCTGCACGCTGTTGAAGAGGGGATCATCATCTTCATCGGCGCAACGACCGAAAACCCGTTCTTCTACTTGACCCCACCTTTGCTCTCCCGCTGCCGTCTTTATCGGTTAGAACCTTTGAAGCCAGAACAAATTTTGCTGCTGCTCCAACGAGCGCTGAAGGATGAACGAGGGTTGGGCAAGTTCCATGTCACCGCTGACGAGGAGACATTGTTATTTATCGCCGAACGAAGCGGGGGAGATGCGCGCCGAGCCCTCAACGCTTTGGAAGCTGCCTTCTTGACCGAGCGGGAAAAAGCTCCTGAAGGCAAACCTCTTCGCATCACCCTTGACACCGTTCGCAGCGTGCTCAGCGAGGCACCCCTCGCATACCAACGGACAGGCGATGACCATTACGATGTCGCTTCCGCTTTCATCAAAAGTTTGCGTGGTTCTGATCCTGATGCTGCTGTTTACTGGTTGGCGCGCTTTTTAGCTTCTGGCGAAGATCCCCGATTTATCGCTCGGCGAATGGTCATTGCGGCAGCCGAAGACATCGGCTTGGCAGACCCGATGGCTTTAGTCATCGCTGTGGCTGCTGCCCACGCTGTGGACATTGTGGGAATGCCTGAAGCCCAAATCCCCTTAGCGGAAGCCGCCATCTACTTAGCAACCGCCCCAAAATCCAACAGCGCTTACAAAGCCATTAGCAAAGCGATGGCAGAGATAGAGCAACACGGACCCCAACCCGTCCCCATGCACCTACGCGATTCTTCTTACAAAGGCGCTCAGCGGTTAGGGCACGGTGTCGGCTACCTTTACCCGCACGATTTTCCCGACCATCATGTGCTTCAAGCTTACTTGCCCCCAACGGTGCAAGGGCTCCCTTTTTACGAACCAACGGAGCAAGGCTTTGAGAAAAACATCAAAGCGAGGCTTCAAAACTTAATGGCAAAAACCGAAGCATCAGAAGAAGCACCAGAAAGCAAAAAGCGCTGACACTAAACACACCGTTGCTCAATTCCCGTTGATGTTTTTGCAAAGGTTCCTGGGGACGAGTCCTAACGCTACACCCGCCGTTTGTCGTTAGAAAAAGGACGAGGGTGTATCTCCAACGCACTGAAAGAACATATCGGCGCGTCAGGAGATGAGCCCCCAAAAATCTCACCTCAAGGGCCGATACTTCGCTCACTACCAAGTTGCTGCCGTTGAGTTTCGGGAGTTTTCCCGACAGAAGTGAGTAGCACGATTTTAATATTCGTGCTACAATCCCAGCAGTCAAGTAAGCGTTGAGGGGTGATAGACGATGCGTCGTGGGTTCACGCTGATTGAGTTGTTGGTGGTGATTGCGATTATCGCCGTGTTGGCGGCGATTTTGTTCCCTGTGTTCAGTGCGGCTCGAGAGAAGGCTCGGGCGACGGCTTGTCTGTCTAACTCCCGGCAAATCGGCACAGCGTTGAGCATGTATATGCAAGATTGGGATGAAGGCTTCCCCCTTACGGAGCCGCACGAGTATGGGGGTGGTCATGAGCCAGTAGGTCCAGGTTGGCTCAAAAGTTGCCAGCCCTATGTGCGCAACCAGTTGCTGTTTCGCTGTCCTTCAGACACCAGTCCCTTGTGGAATGACAACGACCCGACCACACGAGTGGCTTCCTATGGCATCAATGGCTACTTTCCGCCTGACCATCCACCTTTTTGGGGATTGCGATTAGCTCAAGTGGCTTATCCTGCCAACGCTATCGTAGTAGCCGAATTAGCCGACGAGGTGGAAGACGACCATTTTGTTCCCGCCGCTTGGGGCAACCCCAATGATCCCCGCACGCCCTACTTTGGTCCGGGTTCGGAAGAGCATGAAGCGGAATGGGACGACGAAAAGGGAGAACCTAAAAGCATCGCCATTCGCCGGCACCAAGGTGGCGCCCACTATGTCTTCGTTGACGGACACGCTAAGTGGTTCCGCTTTGAGCAAACTTGGCAGCAAACCCCGGGATTTCCACCAACAGTCAACTGGTATGACCCGACAGGCGTGTTCGTTCGCCGATGAGTGGCTTCTCTAAAACCACTTGTGGGGGTGGTCGCTTATGCGTCGTGGGTTTACGCTGATTGAATTGCTGGTAGTGATTGCGATTGTCGCTATTCTGGCGGCAATCTTATCTCCTGTGTTTAGTGCGGTGCGAGAAAAGGCACGAGCAACCACTTGCATCAGCAACATGCGGCAGCAGGGGTTGGCGATGCTCCAGTATGTTCAGGACTACGATGGCACCTACATGCCGATGGCTCAATGGAAGTCGCGCCTTGACCCTTACATGCGCAACCGCGACTTGTTCAAGTGTCCTTCCCGCCCCCAGTTGCCTTGGTATTATGGACACGGGATTAACTTGGGGTGCCAACACAGTAGCGTTATCGTGAGAGGCATTCCTGAAGCCAACGAAGCTCTCATTGCCAACCCAGCGCAAAAAATTGCAGTTGTGGAATGGGATCGTTGCAATGCAGGTGCCCCATGCGGTCCGCACGGTCTTTTTCACGGCGGCGCCACTTGCTACTGGTCGGTGTGCCGAATTCACCTAAGGGGTTCTAACTTGCTCTTTGCCGACGGTCATGTCAAGTGGTTGAAGCCAGAGCAATACCACAGCAACACTGAACGAGAAGATGGCAACGGCAACCCTATCCCTGCGGATGCAGTGCCTGTGCCTGAATCTATTTGGCGGTCGTTCTGGGATATTACTTGGGTTGGACCTTAGGGGCGACAGCGATGGAAGAGAAGAAGTCGCTTTGGTCAATGCAAGAAGTGCTCATCGGTGCGTTGTTTGGCGCTGTCGGGGTATTGCTACCTGTGCTGTTCCATGCCGTTGGGCTGGGGCGAGTGTTTTTGCCCATGCATTTGCCTATCTTGGTGGCGGGTTTCTTTGTCTCGCCAATTGTCGCTGCGGCGACAGGTTTCATCACGCCTTGGGCATCTTGTTTCTTGACGGGAATGCCTCCATTGCCTATGGCAGTGCTCATGAGTTTGGAGTTGCCCATTCTCGGTGTCACTGCTTCCCTACTCTATCGCGTGTTAAAGTTGAATGTGTGGTTTAGCACGATTGGAGCAATCGTGTTACGCATCCTTTGGGACATTGCGCTGTTGGCGACGGTGGTCGCACCGCTGTTGCAGTTGCCACCGGGCGCTTTCGGCGTCGCAGCAGTTTTGGCTGGCGCACCGGGCATTGTGCTGCAGTTGGTTGCAACGCCAGCGATTGTCCTTGCCCTAAAGCGAGCCAAAAGTTGGCAGTAGCAAAGCAGTTTCACTTGCGTCGCTTTTGTAGTGTGCCATCAGCAAGCTGTTTTTCGCACAATAGGAGGAGCGAGCGAAAGTGGATGAACGGACTTTAGAGATGGCGGTCTCTTTTCACGGTCACCTTGGTCCCTATCTGGCTTTAGGGCTTCGGATAGGACAACTTGCGATTGACACTTTGCGCGCCCGCAAACACTTTGGCATCCGCGTGATCGTTCACTGCCCACCGCAACCCCCTGCTTCCTGCTTAGTAGACGGTCTGCAGGTAGCGACTGGCGCCACTTATGGCAAGCGCAACATTGAACTGCACCCTTCCGACGGAATCGTTGTCCACTTCTTCAACACTGACACCAACGAACAATTGACCGTGAGAGTGCCTAAAGAAGCGCAACAGCAAATGGTGGCTTGGCTGAAAGAGTTGGGTGAAGACGAGGCATCGAGGCGAACCTTGACAGAAGATGGACTGTTTGAGGTCGTGGCGCCAAATCCCTCTGACTGACGGGGTGGTTTCAGTGCACATTCCTGATGGCTTTTTGAGCACACCTGTTTGGGTGGCGACAGATGTTACTGCCGTTGCGACTGTTGGCTTTGCAGTGCGCAAAGTCCGCGAGGAGTTGGATGAGCGAAAGTTGCCTTTGTTGGGGCTCACGGCGGCTTTCGTATTTGGCGCTCAAACCCTCAACTTCCCTATCCCCGGCGGCACTTCTGGGCATGTGATGGGTGGGGTGCTTACCGCGTTGCTGGTTGGCCCTTACGCAGGTGTTTTGGTCATGAGCGTTGTGCTGATCTTGCAAGCACTCCTTTTCGGTGACGGTGGGGTTTTGGCTTTGGGCGCCAACATTGTCAACATGGCGTTGATCGGCACATGGCTTTGCTACGGCATCTATGGCGTCCTCCGAACCCGCATCAGTGACCTTGTTGCTGCAGGGGTTGCTGCATGGCTCTCCCTCGTTCTGGGGGCTGCTGGTTGTGGTGTGATGTTGGCGCTCTCTGGAACAGCTCCTTTCACCGCTGTGGTGCCACTGATGGTCGTTATTCACGCAGTGATTGGAATTGGCGAAGCGTTGGTGACTGTCGCTGCTGTGAAATTCGTCAAGCAGCTTCGCCCTGAGTGGGTGCACAGGTGATGCCCATGAAACCAAAGGGTTCGTGGTGGCTCGTTGTCCTTGGTATTGCTCTTGTAACTGCTGTTTTACTGCCTTTTGCTTCGCCGCTGCCTGATGGGTTGGAACGGGTAGCGGAAACCCTCGGGTT
>VAPR01000757.1_pt1 | contig 19011 bp, 20 predicted proteins | sample 3380701 | NCBI WGS metagenome assembly VAPR01 (sample SAMN11536904, study PRJNA540576) | hot springs metagenome | isolation source: hot spring wet sediment | place: Spain: Lobios | collected 2014-01 | reverse complement strand
ATCGGGCTGACCTGCCGGGTGGGCCGGGCCGTCTACGGCACGATCACCATTATCCGCGACATCGTTGAGTCGGGCAAGAACATCCTGCTCCTCGGCCGCCCCGGCGTGGGCAAGACGACGATGCTGCGCGAGGTCGCCCGCGTCCTGGCCGACGATTTCAAGAAGCGGGTCATCGTCGTGGACACCTCGAACGAGATCGCCGGCGACGGCGATATTCCTCACCCCGGCATCGGGCGGGCTCGACGGATGCAGGTGCCGACACCGGCCCTCCAGCACCAGGTGATGATCGAGGCGGTCGAGAACCACATGCCCGAGGTCATCATCATCGACGAGATCGGCACCGAACTGGAGGCCCAGGCCGCCCGGACCATCGCCGAGCGCGGGGTACAGCTCATCGGCACCGCCCACGGCAACACCCTGGAGAACCTCATGCTCAACCCGACGCTCTCCGACCTCATCGGCGGGATCCAGAGCGTGACGCTGAGCGACGAGGAGGCCCGCCGCCGGGGCACCCAGAAGTCGATCCTGGAGCGCAAGGCCCCCCCGACCTTCGACGTGGTGGTCGAGATCCAGAGCTGGACCCAGGTGGTGGTCCACCAGAACGTGGCCGAGGTCGTCGACGCGATCCTGCGTGGCCAGCCGATCCCGGCCCAGGTGCGCTGGATCGATGAGGACGGCCAGGTCCACATCGAGCAGACGTCGACCCACTATCCGCTGGTCCGCGAGCGCACCCCCCAGCGGACCATGCGGCCATCGGGGAGCCCGCCTCCGCCGCCCGCGCCGGCCGTCCGCTCGGCCAACGGTCGCCCGACGGCCGCCCCGGCGCCGGAGGAGCGCCTGCTCAAGCGGAAACTGGTCTACCCCTATGGGGTCAACCTGAACCGGCTGGAGCAGGCCATTCGGGAGATGCAACTGCCGGTTGAGATCACCAAAGACGCCCGGCAGGCCGATGCCATCCTGACGCTGAAGAATTATTACAAGAAGAAGCCGCCGGCCCTGCGCGACGCCGAGGCCGCCGGCGTCCCGGTCTACGTCCTCAAGAACGGCAGCGTCCTGCAGATCGAGCAGGCGCTGGCCAGCCTCTACGACCTGGACGTGCTCGACCCGGTGGCCGAGGCGATGCAGGAGGCCGAGGAGGCGATCCAGCGGGTGCTGGAGCGGGCCGAGCCGGTGGAGCTCTCCCCGCAGAACGCCTACATTCGCCGTCTCCAGCACCAGCTGGCCGAGCGGTACAACCTGGCCTCGCGCAGCGAAGGGCGCGAGCCGTTCCGGCGGGTCAAGATCTACCCGTGAGCCCTCCTGACACCCCCGGGCTCTTCCTGGCCCTCGAAGGCATCGAGGGCGCTGGGAAAACCACCCTGGCCCAGCGCCTGAGCGCGGTCTTCCAGCAGGCCGGCCACGCCAGTCTGGTGGTCCGCGAACCGGGGGGCACGCCGCTCGGCGAGCAGATACGGGCCCTGCTTCTGCACCCCGCGGAGCCGCCGCTGGCCCCCCGGACCGAGACCCTGCTCTTCTCGGCCGCCCGGGCCCAGCTGGTCCACGCCGTCCTGCGGCCGGCCCTGGCCGCCGGCCAGGTGGTCATCGCCGACCGCTACGCCGCCTCGACGCTCGCCTATCAGGCGTTCGGGCGCGGGCTGCCGCTGGCCGAGGTCGAGGCGGTCGTCGCCTTCGCCATCGAGGGCCTCTGGCCCGACCTCACCATCCTGCTCGACCTGGACCCCGCGGTCGGCCTGCGCCGGAAGGCGAGGCGCTCGCCCGATCGGTTTGAACAGGAGCCGCTGGCCTTCCACGAGCGCGTCCGCCAGGGCTACCGCTGGCTGGCCGAAGCCTCGCCGGAGCGCTGGCTGGTGCTCGACGCCACCCACCCCCCCGAGACCCTCATCCTGCAGATCCTGACGCTCATCGCCCACCGCTGGCCGCGCTGGGCCGTCCCCACGGCCGTACGCCTCTAGCGAGGAGGGACCGGCGTGAAACTCATCCTGGCCATCGTCCACAGCGACGACGCCCCCGGCCTGCTCGACGCCCTGACCCGGCGCGGCTTCCGCGCCACCCGGATCAACACCGCCGGCGGCTTCCTCAAAGAGAGCAACGCCACCATCCTGCTGGGCGTCGACGACCGGGCGGTTGACGAGGTCCTGGCCACGATCCAGGCCAACTGCCAGACCCGCCGCCAGTACATCAACCCGCTCCCGCCGGTGATGGAGCCGGGCGAGTTCTACCTGCCCTACCCGGTCGAGGTCCAGATCGGCGGGGCCACCATCTTCGTCCTGGAGGTCGAGCGCTTTGAGCGCCTGTAGCCCGTATCACCAACCGCCACCCGGTGTTGTGATCGTTGGCAGCGGCTGGCGCCGGAGGTGCCGATGACCCTGTCCACGGAACCGGACGAGGTGCTGGCCGAACGCGCCAAGCGGGAGAGCGCGGCGTTCGCGGTCCTCTACGAGCGTCACGTCCGCCGCATCTACAACTACATCTATATGCGCACGGGCAGCGTGGCCGAGGCCGAGGACCTGACCGCCCGGACCTTCTTCCAGGCGCTGTATCACCTGGAACGATACGAGGTCCGCAGCGCCCCGTTCGCCGCCTGGCTCTTTCGGATCGCCCATAATCTGGTCGCCAACTGGCACCGCGACACCAGTCGTCACCCGGCCGTCTCGCTGGAGTCGCTGGCCCAGCAGGAGCACCCGCACGACGATCCGGAGGAGGCGGCGCTGAGCGCCGAGGAGAAACGGGAACTGCGGGCGGCCATCGCCCGCCTGCCCGCCGACCGCCAGCTCCTGCTGCTTCTGAAGTTCGGCGAGGAGCGCAGCAACGCCGAGATCGCCCAGATCCTCGGCCGCAGCGAGGGCGCCGTCAAGGCCCTGCTGCACCGGACCCTGGTGAGTCTGCGAGCGATGCTGCAGCCCGACCGCCGGTCCCCGGGCCAGCCCTCGCGGGCCGAGAGCCGGCCGCACCCCGTGGGGGAGGAGTACGGGAAAGGGGAGGACGATGCGTGACGACTTTGCCGCCGATCTCCTGAGCGCCTATCTCGACCACTGGAGCGCCCGCAACGGCCAGCCGATCACCCCGACGCTTCTGCAGGCCGACCTGGCCGAACTGGGCGGGCTTCTGCTCCTGGCTCACCGGCTCAAACGCCTCCTGCGCCCGGTCGAGCCCGCACCCGCCTTCGTCGCCACCCTGAAAGAGAGCCTGCTGGCCGCCGCCGCCGCGCGAACGGGTCGCCGGCCGGCGCTCTGGCGCCGGCCCCCCTTTGTCATCGGCGCCACGCTAGGCTCGCTGGTCTCGGTCGCCGCTGTCCTGATGGTCGTCACCCGCGCCCGCACCGCCTGCCGGTCGGCCGCCTGAGGCCGGCTCCGTTTCGGGCGTTCGGGGCAGGTCGCAGAGGGCGGCCTCCTCTTTGGCCCGCATCTGGCGCTGTTCGGCCGGGGTCTCGTGGTCGTAGCCCAGAAGATGCAGCAGCCCGTGGACGGTGAGATAGGCGATCTCGCGGCGCAGGCTGTGGCCGTACTCCTGGGCCTGGGCCCGAGCCCGGTCCAGCGAGATGACAATGTCCCCCAGATGGACCGGCGCCTCCGGCGGGAGAGGAACCGTCTCCTCAGGCTCCAGCAGCGGGAAGGAGAGCACATCGGTCGGGGCGTCGACGTGGCGGAACTCACGGTTCAGACGCTGGATCTCGGCGTCGTCGGTCAGCACGATGCTGACCTCATAGCGTCCGGTCCGCCCCTCGTTGCGCAGCACGCGCCAGACCAGTTGCCGCAAGAGCGCCGGGTCGACCGCGCTCTCCGCTCCCGGTGGGACGGCGATATCCACTTCGATGTCGAGCCCGTCGGTGGGCGTCTCAGCCATGACTCTCTCCCGAGCGGGCGGAGGCCGGAGGCGCGGCCAGGGCCAGCCTCTCCGGGTACTGCACCCGCGGATGGTACATCCCCTGAAGGATCGTGAAGAAAACCTGGCGGATCGTTTCCAGATCGCGCAGGGTGAGGTCGCACTGGTCGAGTTGCCCCTCGGCCAGGCACTCGCCCACCACCCGCTGGACGATCTGCCGCAGCCGCTCGGGCGAGCGGTCGGGCGCCGCCCGCACCGCTGCCTCGACGCTATCGGCCAGCATCAGGATGGCCGCCTCCTTGCTCTGCGGGGGCGGACCGGGATAGCGAAAGAGCGCCGGGTCCACGTCGGGGCCGATCTCCTGCAGGGCCCGCTGGTAGAAATAGCCGGCGAAGCGGGTCCCATGGTGCTGGGCGATGAGGTCGCGCACCCGGGAGGGCAGGCCGGAGCGCTGGGCCAGCTCCAGTCCGTCGGCGACGTGGGCGATGATCAGCCGGGCGCTCGTGACCGGGTCGAGATGATCGTGAATGTTGCGGCTGTCAAACTGGTTCTCGGCGAAGGCATAGGGACGCAGCAGCTTGCCGATATCGTGGTAGTAGGCCCCGACCCGCGCCAGAAGGGCGTCGGCCCCAACCGCCTCGGCCGCCCGCTCGGCCAGGTTGGCCACCACCAGACTGTGGTGGTAGGTGCCCGGCGCCTCGGTCAGCAAGCGCCGGAAGAGGGGCTGGTTCGGATGAGCCAGTTCCAAAAGACCCAGCGTGGTCGTGATCCCGAAGAGGTGGCCGAGGAGCGCCGCCGCGCCCAGCGTCAGGACCGCCGAGAGCCCGCCGTTGATCAGGGCGAGCAGCCCCAGCAGCGCCAGCCGCTGGAGGTCAGCCTCGCCCGCCAGCAGCTGAAACCCGGCGCTCACCGCCAGGACCGCACCGCCCACCGCCAGGCCGGCCACCAGAAAGGCGTGGAGCCGCTCCACCCGCGCCACGCTCAGGGCCCCGGCCAGCGCCCCGGCCAGGCCGACCAGGACCAGCTCCAGCGATGGCGTCACCACAAAGGCGAAGAGAACTGCGGCCACCACCCCGGCCACCAGCGCCAGCTCCGGCCCCAGGAGGAGCGCCACCAGCATCGGGCAGGCGGCCAGCGGGAAGAGATAGGCGTAGAGGTCGCGGCCGGGCAGGGTCAGCTTGGCCGCCAGCGTCGCCAGCAGCAGCACCACCAGCAGGAGCAGCAGGCGCCGGCTGCTCTCCAGGAGCCGGGGCTGCAGCCGGGCCAGGTAGACCGCCAAAAGCCCCACGAGCACCCCCAGCGGCAGGGCCGTCCCGACCACCGACCGCCACTGCACCTGGGGGTTGCGCAGACCGACCGCCTCCAGCCGCTCCAGGTCGAACGCCCGGACGACGTCGCCGTCGCGCAGAATGGTTTCGCCGCGCTCGATGGTCACCCAGACCGGCGCCACCTTCTCCTGGGCCTCGCGGCGGGCCCGCGCGGTCGCCTCGGCATCCACCGTGTAGTTCGGACGCAGCAGCCGCCGGACCAGGGCCACCGTCAGGGTGGCCGGCCGCTCGGCCAGCGATGGACTGACGAGGGCCGGGATACCCTGCTGGATCTCCTCCAGCTGGCGCTCGCCGATCCGCCCCCGGTAGAGGTGGTCGAGGAGGCGGAGCGTCTCCGCCATCACCGCCTGCCACTCGGGCTCCTCCAGGCGCAGGAGGTCGCTGAGCAGCGTGGTCTCCAGGCCAGCCAGTTCCGGCAGACGCTGGAGAGCCTCGATCCGCTGGGGCAGGGCGAGCGGACTGCGGCGCAGGCTCTCGATCTGGCCGAAGAGCTCGGTGGCACGCTGGCGCTGGCGGTCGCCGACCGTGGCGTCGAAGATCATGATCTCGGGGACGGCCGCAGCGGCCCGGGCTCGTTCGGCCTGCGTGCGCACCTGGCTGATGTAGGTGACGCGGACCGGCGACTTGATATGGTATGGGCTGACGTCCCCTTCGTTGAGGTTATAGCGCCCGGGCAGGAACTGGAAGGTCAGAACGACCAGGAGACCGGCGTACAACCCACCGGTGAAGAACAGCCACCGCAGCCAGCGCAGGACCGAGGCCCGCAGGACTGGCGGCCGCATCCGCCCTGGACGAGACAAGCCCCCGGCTGGTCTGCTCATCGCTCCACCCGGCCACTGCGACGCACCGGCGTCCTCCAGGAGCGCACCGGGGCCGGCCAGCCCGCCGCCACCACGCACCACCCCGCCGCACCGCCGGCGACCTCCTCACCGGCGGGCGGCGTTCTTGAGGGAGTTCTTGATGCTCTTGCGCAGCTTGGCCGCCTTCTTTTTCTTGCGCTTGACGCTCGGCTTCTCGTAGTGCTCGCGCCGGCGCGCCTCGGTGAGAATCCCGTCCTGCTGGACTTTCTTGTTGAACCGCTTCAGCAGACTCTCAAAAGTCTCGTTCTCTCCGAGGACGACGTCCACCCGGCTCCTCCCTGAAAGAATGCACTGCGCTCTAGAGCCCTGAGCACTCGTCCAGGAGGGCGCCCGCCGGAGGCGGGCGCGCCTGACCGCGACGGTCGTTTCGCCTGGAGATTATAGAGAGGCCCGCCGGCCGGTGTCAAGCGTCGCCCGACCGGCTGCGCCCCGCGCCCGGCCTACTGGAACTGCGGCAGGTACTCGCGCTCCAGCGCCAGCAGCTCGTCCAGCACCCGCTCTGCCGCCCGCACGCTGTCCACCACCGGATCGGCCAGAAGGGCCTGGAGGGCGACCTGGCGCGAGCCGGTGAGGGCCGCCTCGACCACCAGCTCCTGGACCGCCAGCTGGGCCTGGATCCAGCCGACCACCGCCGGCGGGAGCTCCCCCATGGCCAGACCGTGGACCCCATCGGCCGTGGCGACGCCGGGCACCTCAACGATGGCCCCCTTCGGCAGGTTGGCGATGTGGCCGTCGTTGGGGAGATTGACCGCGTCGAGATAGCGCGGGGTGTTGGAGAGGATCCCGGCGATGATCGGGAAGGCCAGTTCGCCCGAGGGCCGGATCTCCCGGCGGTCGACCGGTCGCCGGCCCTCGGCGATGGCCACCAGCTCCTGCCAGCGGGCCGCGCGGCGTCGCTCGGCTTCGGCGAAGTCGTAGCCCTCCAGACCGCAGTACTCCCAGGCGAAGGGCAGGTACTCGCCGATGTGATCGTCGCTGGGCGAGGGGTAGAGGCCGATCCGCTCGAAGAGCGCCCGCGAGAGCGGCTGGAACGAGGGGTCGTAGACGGCGTGGCGCTGGCGCAGGAGGGGATAGAGGTCCTCACCGGTCTGGCGGTGGGTCAGCGTCAGCATCCAGGTGAAGTGGTTGATCCCGGCCGCCCGGGGCACGATGAGGTCCGGGTCCAGGCCGGTGATCCGGGCGACGCTGCGGACCCCCATGCCGATCCCATGGCAGAGCCCGACCCAGCGCAGTCGGGTCGCCCGGTGCAGCGCCAGGCAGATCCGGCTGAGGGGATTGGTGAAGTTGATGAGCAGGGCCTGGGGAGCCAGTTCCTCGACATCGCGGCCGATGCTCAGCAGGAGCGGGATGTTCCGCAGGGCGTGGAAGAGCCCGCCCGGACCGCCGTTCTCCCCCAGCACCTGCCGGATCCCGTGCCGGAGCGGGATCTCGAACTCCTGCCGCCAGAGTTCGAAGCGCCGGACCGCCACCGAGACGATCACGAAGTCGGCCCCCGGCAGCGCCGCCCGCCGGTCGGTGGTGGCCTCGATGGTCAGGTCGGCCCCGCAGGCCTCGCTGAGCCGCTCGGCCACCTTCTGAACAACGGCCAGACGGTCGGCATCCAGATCGACCAGCACCAGCCGAGCGCCGCGCACCTCCGGTGTCAGCACCGCGTCGGCCACCATCGGCGGCCCGAACGAGCCACTGGCCGCCCCGATCAGCACAATCTTCGGTGGGCGCATCGTCCACTCCTTTGCCAGGCGATCGCGGGTCAGGAACCCTGCCGCGATCGTAGCACGCCCTTGCCGCCAGAGGAAGAGATCTGCTAAGATGTCACCGGAAACCAGTGGAGGCGGTCAGGATCCCCGGACCGCCTCTTCCGGGTCGGCCTCCGGCCCGATGGAGAGGGTGACACGCGATGGCCAGTCGCTGCGAGATCTGCGGCAAGCGCCCGATGAGCGGCCACAACGTCAGCCACTCCCAGCGCCACACCAAGCGCCGCTTCCGCCCGAACATCCAGTCGGCCCGCATCCCGATCAACGGCCAGTACCGGCGGGTGGACATCTGCACGCGCTGCCTGCGGACGCTGGAGAAAAAGGGGCTGGTCTAAACCGCTCCGACCAGATTGCCCGCCCCGCCCCCGCGGGGCTTTTTTAGTGGGCGACGGGCGGGGGCTCGGTCGCGCGGCCGACGCTCCGGGCCAGAGCCTGCAATCCGGCGGCGATCCCGGCGGGGTGCCGGAAGACCGCCGAGCCCGCCACCAGCACCTCGGCCCCGGCCCGCTGGACCAGCGGCGCCGTCTGCGGGTTGATCCCGCCGTCGACCACGATCTCGGCCTGCAGGCCGCGCCGGTCGCGCCACTCGCGCAGGGCGACGATCTTCTCGACCGTCTCCGGCAGGAACTCCTGCCCCCCCCAGCCCGGATTCACCGTCATCACCAGGACCGCGTCCACCAGCCCGAGCACCACCTCCAGCCAGCCGACCGGCGTGCCGGGGTTCAGCGCCACGCCGGCCCGGCAGCCGAGCCGGCGGATGGTCAGGAGATCGCGATGCAGGTGAGGACAGGCTTCGACGTGAATGAAGATCTGGTCCGCCCCGGCCTGGACGAAGGCGGCGAGGTGGGCGGCCGGGTTCTGGACCATCAGGTGCACGTCCAGCGGCAGCCGGGTCGAGCGCCGGATCGCCTCGACCACCAGCGGGCCGATGGTGATCGTCGGGACAAAGACCCCGTCCATCACATCGACGTGCAGCCGGTCGGCCAGACCGGTGGCCTCGACTGCGGCGATCTGGTCGGCCAGCCGGGCGAAGTCGGCGGAGAGCAGCGAGGGGGCCAGGCGAACGGTCATTGTCGGTGGCGCTCTCACAAAGAGCGGGGGCGCACCGGTCACGGCGGCGCCCCGGCGGTCGTCGGGCCCCATTATAGGGGCGGTGCCACGGCGACGCAACTGGTGGTATGATCTAACCGGGCGCCCCCACCCGAGGAGGCCACATGGCAGCCGATCCCGCCGTTGAGACCGTCCGAACGGTGGCCGAGGCCGCCGCCCGGGCCGGCGGTGCCGTCCTGCGCCATCTCCTCTGCCAGCAACGGTCGGTCGCCTGGAAGACCGACGGCACCGACCGGAGCCTGGTCACCGACGCCGACTACCAGGCCGATGCCGCCATCACCGCCATCATCCGCACCGCCTTCCCCGACCACGCCATTTACTCGGAAGAAGGGGCCGGTTTTCCGGAGAATGCCCATCACCTCTGGGTGATCGACCCGCTCGACGGGACCGAGGAGTACGCCCGCGGGGCGCCGGGAGCCTGTGTGGCGGTCGGCTACACGGTCGCCGGCACTCCACTGGTCGGCGTGGTCTACGACCCCTTTCGGGACGAACTCTTCAGCGCTGTCCGCGGCCAGGGGGCCCGGCTGAACGGCCGGCCGATCCGTGTCTCGGCCACCCGCCAGCTGGCCGACGCCGTGGTGGCCTACACCAGCCCCAACCGGGCCCGGACGGTCGAGCGCTTCGAGACCGCGCGGGCGCTCCTCTGCGCCCTGGTCGACCAGGTCCGGCTGGTGCGGCTGTACGCCGCCTCGGCCCTCGACCTCTGCTGGGTGGCCGCCGGCCGGCTGGACGCCAAGGTGGCGCTGCGGGGGCGCTACTACGACTTCCTGGCCGCCCAGGTGATTCTGGAGGAGGCCGGGGGCCGCTGCACCGACCCCTTCGGGGGGCCGATCACCCCGACCGTCCTGGGGGTGGTGGGGACCAACGGCCATCTGCACGAGGCCGTGCTGGCGCTGGTCCGTCAGTGCACAGCCGGGAGGGAGGACCGCCACTAGACAACGCGGACCGCATCACCCCCACGCAGGACCGGCGCGACCGGAAAGGAGGACACCGACCGTGACCATGGTCGAGCAACTGGCCGCCTTCGTGGTCCGGGCCGACTACGCCGACCTCTCGGCGGCCGCCCGCGAGCAACTCAAAATCCGGGTTCTGGACAGCCTGGGCTGCGCCATCGGCGCGCTGGACGGCGCACCGATCCGGGCCATCCGGGGCTATCTGACCGAGATGGGCGGGGCCCCGCAGAGCACCCTCATCGGCGGCGGACAGACCGCTCCCGACCGGGCTGCCTTCTACAACGGCGCCCTGGTCCGCTACCTCGACTTCAACGATAGCTACCTGGCCCCCGGCGAGACCTGTCACCCCAGCGACAACCTGGGGGCGGTCCTGGCGGCGGCTGAGTACGCCCGGCGGAGCGGCCGCGATCTCCTCACCGCCCTGGCGGTGGCCTACCAGGTCCAGTGCCGCCTGAGCGACGTGGCCCCCGTCCGCCACCGGGGCTTCGACCACACCACCCAGGGCGCTTACGCCGCTGCGGCCGGGGTGGCCAGGGCTCTGGGGCTTCCGCCGGAGCAGACCGCCCACGCCATCGCCATCAGCGGGACCGCCTTCAACGCTCTGCGGGTCACCCGGACCGGCCGCCTGTCGCACTGGAAAGGTCTGGCCTATCCCAACACCGCCTTCGGGGCGACCCACGTGACCCTCCTGGCCAAACACGGGATCACCGGCCCCCTTGAGGTCTTCGAGGGGAAGAAGGGCTTTATGGAGGCCATCGCCGGCCCGTTCACCATCGACTGGTCCCGCGAAGACCTCGAGCGGGTTACCCGGACGATCCTGAAAAAGTACAACGCCGAGATCCACGCGCAGTCGGCCATCGAGGCGGCATTAGAACTCAAACACGAGCACAGCATCCGGCCTGACGAGATCGTCCGCATCGAGGTCGACATCTTCGACGTCGCCTACCATATCATCGGCGGCGGAGAAGAGGGCGAAAAATACACCGTCCAGACCAAGGAGGAGGCCGACCACAGCCTGCCCTACATGATCGCGGTGGCCCTCCTGGACGACCAGGTGATGCCCGAGCAGTACCGTCCGGAGCGCATCGTCGCCCCGGACGTCCAGGGGCTCCTCCGCCGGGTCGTGGTCCGGCCTGCGGCGGAGTACAGCCAGCGCTTCCCCGACGAGATGCCCTGTCGGGTGACCATCGAACTGCGCGACGGGCGTCGGCTGAGCAAGGAAAAGCGCGACTACGAGGGCTTCCACACCCGGCCGATGCCCTGGCCACGGGTGGTCGAGAAGTTCGAGCGCCTGAGCGCCCCGTTCACCGACAGCCGTCTCCGGCAGGCGATCATCGACGCCGTCCGCCACCTGGAGAGCCTCCCCGTGGCCGATCTGGTCGCGCTGCTCGCCCAGGTGCGCGCGCCGGCCTGAACGAGCGGGTGAGCACCAACCCGCGAGATGCCACGCGGAAAGGAGACCACGATGGCGACCATTCCCTCGAGCGAACGAGCCTTCGCTTTCCTCCGGACCAACGCCCGGCCACCCAAGCCGCGCCGCGTTGGGGTGACCGAGATCCGCGGTCCCTACTACACCCCCATGGGCAAGCGCTACCTCCAGGACATTCTGGAGACGATGGGGACCTACATCGACAGCCTGAAGTTCGCCGGCGGGTCGTTCGCCCTGATGCCGCGCCAGGCGGTCAAAGAGATCATCGACCTCTGCCACCAGTACGATGTCCTGGTTTCGACCGGGGGGTTCATCGAGTACGTGCTGACCCAGGGGCCCGAGGCCGTCAGCCGCTACATCGCCGAGTGCCGTGATCTGGGCTTCGACATCATCGAGATCTCCAGCGGCTTCATCACCATCCCGACCGATGACATTCTGCGGCTCATTGAGAAAGTGCAGCAGGCCGGGCTCAAGGCCAAGCCCGAGGTGGGGATCCAGTTCGGGGCGGGTGGGGCCACCGCCGCCGCCGAACTGGCGGCCATCGGCACCCGCGCCCCGGAGTGGGCCATCAACCAGGCCCGGCGCTTCCTTGAGGCCGGCGCCTATATGATCATGGTCGAGTCCGAGGGCATCACCGAGAGCGTGGACGTCTGGCGGACGGACATCCCGCCCAAGTTCGTCGAGGCGCTGGGGCTGGAGCGGGTGATGTTCGAGGCGGCCGACCCGGCGGTCTTCGCCTGGTACATCCAGAACTACGGCCCCGAGATCAACCTGTTCGTCGACCACAGCCAGATCGTCCAGCTGGAGTGCCTGCGCTCGGGCATCTGGGGAACCGCCACCCTCTGGGGCCGGGTCCTGACCTACAAGGGCTGAGCGGCGGCCGGCCGCCTCAGACCCCCACCGGCTGGAGGCCGGTCTGGACTGTGAGCACCAGCCGCTGCCCCTGGCGCAGAACCTCGGCCAGGACCGCGCTCCCGGGGGTGATGCGCCCGAGCACCCGGTGCAGGTCGTCGACCGTGCGCACCGGCTGGCCGGCCAGAGCGATGAGGAGATCGCCGGGCTGCAGCCCGGCCAGCGCGGCCGGTCCGCCGGGCGTCACCTCCAGGACAGCCACACCGGTGGTCTGGGGCAGCCGGTAAAGGTGTACCAGCCGGGGCGGCAGGGGCTGGGTCTGGGCGACGATCCCCAGGAAAGCCCGCTGCACCCGTCCCTCGCGGATGAGCTGTCCGGCCACCCATTTGACCGTGTTGATGGGGATAGCGAAGCAGATCCCCTGGGCGAAGGGGACGATGGCGGTGTTGATGCCGACCACTCGCCCGTGGGAGTCGACCAGCGGCCCACCGGAGTTTCCGGGGTTCAGGGCGGCGTCGGTCTGGATCACCCCCTCGATGGCCCGGCCGGTGCGCGTCCGCAGTGTCCGTCCCAGGGCGCTGACCACGCCAGCCGTGACCGTCGTCTGAAAGCCGTAGGGGTTGCCGATGGCGATGACCAGTTGCCCGACCCGCAGGCGGTCCGAATCGCCCAGGACCGCCGCCGGCAGCCCCTGGGCGGCCACCCGCAGGACCGCCGTATCGGTCTCGGGGTCGGTGCCCACCACGTCGGCTGAAAAAGTGCGTCCGTCGGCCAGCGTCACCTCGACCCGGCTTGTCCCCTGGACCACGTGGCTGTTGGTGACGATATAGCCGTCGGGGGTGATGATGACTCCGGAGCCAGCCCCCTCGGCCTCGAAGGGAACCACTCCCTGGGGCGTCCGGGCCCGCACCGGGCGGCGGATGCGGATGTTCACCACCGCCGGACCGACCCGCTCGACCGCCCGGATCACCGCCTGCGAGTAGGCGTCGAGCGGCTCCTCGGGTTCCCGTCCGGACCCGCCACCGTTCGGGCTGCCCGCCCCGCCGGGCGGTCCCAGAACCTCCTGAAACAGCCAGGCACCATGCTCCATCAGCGACTCCTTCGTGAAGACCCGAGCCCACCTGGGCCCTACGCTAAGAGTAGCATAGGGCGGTTAGAAATCGCTTAGACAGGCGGGCGAGCGCGCGGCTCAGGGGGCCAGGGCCAGGATGACGACCCCCAGGGTGATGAGAGCCGCCCCGAGCAGCCGGAGGCGGCCGGCTGGCTCTCGCAGCAGGACCACCCCCAGGGCGGTGCCGAAGACGATGCCGATCTCGCGGGCCGGGGCCACGTAACTGACGCGGGCGACGGTCATCGCCACCAGCACCAGAAGGTAGGCCAGCGGGGAGAGGACCGCCGCTGCCCCGATGGCCGGCCAGTGCCGGCGCCAGAGGGCGCGGAGGGCCGACCGTCGGCGGAGGGCCACGGGGGCCGCGGCCAGGGCCTGCGCCAGAAAGACCCCATAGTTATAGAGGAGCGGGGAGACAACCCCCACCCCCTGCTTGTCCCAGACCGAGTACCCGGCGATCACCAGGCCGGTCGCCAGAGTGGCCCGGGCGCCCGGCGCTCGCAGGGCGGCCAGGACCTTGGCCGGCCGGACCACGCCGTGGACGACCAGGAGGCCCCCGACAATGGTGGCGATCCCGAGGACGGCCACGGGGCTGACGCTCTCCCCCAGGAACAGCGCGCCCAGGAGAGGGGTGAGCAGAACGCCAGTGCCCCGGGCGACGGGATAGGTGAGGGAGAGATCGCCCTGGGCGTAGGCCCGTCCCAGAAAAGCGAAGTAGAGGGCGTGGAGCAGCATCGTGCCGGCGAGGTAGACCGGCCCCGGCCAGGGCAGTCCCACGGTCACCAGGACCCCCAGACCGAGCGGCAGAAAGAGCAGGCTGGCCAGGGCACAGAACGACCACGAGAAGAGCGCCTTCTCCGGCGTGAGTTTGTAGAGATAGTTCCAGGTGGCGTGAGCGGCGGCCGAGAGGAGAATCAGAACCAGAGCCCCCAGCGGCACGGTCTAGCGCTCCGGTCGGTCAGGCCAGCGTCCCCCCAGACGGCCAGCCAGGACCGGCCGGCCAAGGGCAGCGGTCCCGCCGCCGCCCGTCACCAGGACCGTGCCGAGGGTCAGCCAGAGCCCGAAGGGACCGCTGCCCACGTGGCTGAACGAGATTGGTCCGAAAACAGCCCAGACGTCATCGGCGCCAGCCGTCAGCCACAGCCCGATGAAGAGCGTTGGGAGCCCCGGCCCGGCGATCAAGAGCAGGGCGGCCAGCAACTGACAGACGCCAGAGCCCAGCGAGCGCGGCATGCCTGCGGCCTCCGGTGGGGCGACGAGTTGCGCTGACACCGTCGCCCGTCATCCCAGGGTGAGTCCCAGGACCGTGGTGAGATACTCCCGGCTGCGACGGGCCGCCTCGACGGGTGGGCCACAGGCCTCGTCAAGCTCGGCCATCAGCCAGCCCCGGTAGCCGACCCGCTCCAGAATCGGCAGCAGCGGGCGAAAGTCGCTGGTCCCCTGCCCCAGTGGGGCGTAGCCCTCCGGACTGCGGAGCGGAACGCCACGCTGGCGCAGCTCCGCCCAGGCGGGCGAGAGGTCTCTGAGATGCACGTGGCGCACCCGGTCGGCCCAGCGCTCGATGAGAGCAAGGGGGTCGCCGCCACCCTTGGCCATCTGGCCGGTGTCGGGCGCGAAGCCGACCAGCTGAGGGTCCAGCAGGGCGAGCAGCAGTTCGATCTCCTGGCGCGTCTCGACCACCGTCCCCCAGTGGGGATGCACGGCGGCGATGGCTCCAGCCGCCCGGGCAATCTGGCCCACGCGGTTCATCGTCTCGGCCATCTGTTTGAACGCGTCCAGGCTGGAGGGCAGGGCCTCACGGCGCCGGCCGGGGACCAGCATCAGGACGTTCCCGCCCAGGTCCTGGACCGCCTCGGCCCAGCGCCGGGCCTCACTCAGAAGGGCGGGGGCGGCGGCCGGGTCAGTCCAGTCCCCGCTCTGGAAGAGGCAGGCCATCACCAGACCTGCCTCCGCCAGGCGCCGGCGCAGTTCACCGGGGCGTTCCCGCTCCCACCAGTCATAGACCCGGCCGCCGGTCTCGGTGCCCTGGAAGCCCAGGGCGGCGGTCTCGCGGAGGGCCTCGGCCAGCCGGGCGGGCTCCTGCAGGACGTTCCAGGTCAGGGCCGTGTGGCCGATGCGGACCGTCAGCATCGCGCTCCTTTCCGCCGGATGGCTGTCTTAGGTTAACTCAAGGCCCAGCGTCGTCGCCAGACGCCGAAGAAAGTCGCGGGCGCCGGGAATCGCCTCCGGCGGCAGGTGCTCCCGCACCAGGCCGGGATCGCCGGGCAGGGTCGCCAGGCAGTGCAGGAAGGTCGCGTGATCGAGGCGGTCGTCCGGCGCTCCGGTGACCGTCTCGCCGGGATGGATGATCAGCCGGTCCTCCAGGGCCACCCCTTTGCTGTGGGCGCCGTAAATCTGCCCCTCCAGGACCGCAAACATCTGGCGGATGGCGGCGCCGACGGTCAAAAGCCGGCCCGCCAGGCCCAGTATACGATACTGTGGCCGGGGCCTTAAGAGGGAGATCAGTTTTTAGCCCGCGGGACTTCTGGCTGGCGCGAGACAGCCCGGGTGCCTAATCTCACGCGCCTGGGGCAGCTCGGCCGCGGACGCCCACGCCGACGGAGAGTCTGTTCAGGGACTCAGGGGCTGGAGCTGGCCGCGCAGAGCGCCGGCCGGGAAGTCGGTGGTGTGCACGTTGACATAGAAGCCGGAGGGATTCGCCACCAGCGCCCCCAGAAGAACGCTATCCAGCCCGCTCAGACAGCCGCTGGCCGTGCCGCCCGTCGGTGGGCTCAGCGTCACCCGAATCGGGCCGGCGACCCCAGCCGCCCCCTCGTGGATATGCGCCGCCGTCAGTGTGCTGATCCCGCTCACCATCAGGTCGTAGCACAGGGTGCTCAGCGCACTATCAATGCTAACGGTCGCCCTCCCCTGACCGTCCGGGTCGCCCGGTCCGGGTACCTCGTCCGCCCCGTTCAGAGTGGCCACCAGCCGGGTTCCAGCCGGCGTCGGGCTGGGGGTGACCGAAGGCGTCGCGGTCGGGAGCGGCGTCGGCGACACCGTGGGCGTGGCCGGGGACACGGTCGGACCGGGCGTCGCCGACGCTGTGGGCGTGGCCGAGGGCGGGAGACCCCCGGCCGGATAGCGCAGGGTGGTATCTGTGGTCAACCGTAGCAGATACCCTCGGCCAGGCTCCAGCTGGTCCAGGGTGTTGAAGCGGGGATCGGCTGGCGGCGGTGCGTAGGTCCCGGTCTCGCCCCGCAGCAGGTCGTACTGCCCCGCGAGCGTGGCCAGGACCTCGGCCACCCCCAACTGGGAGACCGCGCTCAGGGCGACCTCGTGGACATCTTTATCGTCGTGCCAGACCGGTGTCGGCGCAGCCGTGGCCGGGAAGCCGTTAATGCGGAAGCGTACGATCTCGCCGTCGCGCATGCCGGGAATGGGCGGGCTGGCCGACGGGTCCTCGCCATAGACCCGCATGTAGCCGTAGATACCAGCGGTGCGGACCACAAATTCCCCAACCTTCTGACCACGCGGACTGAACGCCTCGATAACCGCCCCCACCGGCGCCGACTGGCCGTCCAGCGTGACGGGGCCGAAGTACTGGCTGAAGGCCGGCGTATTCTGGACAAGCCCGCCGAGCACCGGCTCGGGCACCACGTTGAGCGAGAACCAGTTCCAGCCGCTGTGGAACGCGATCGCCTGGATCCGCGTCGGCGTGGCCGGCGGGGTCGGTGTCAGGACGGCGGTCGGGGTGGGCGTCGGCGTCACGGTCGGTGTCGGCGTTGGGGTGATGGCCGTGGCCGGCAGATCGACTGTCGTCCGCAGCGCCTGCCCGTCCGCAAACAGGATGACGAGGGCGAAGAACCCGCCGGCGGCGAGCGTGCCATCATCCGCCAGGTACAATCGGAGGGAACGGCTGTCGGTCATCGGCAGTGTGAGGCTGCCATCCGGGTTGTTCAGGAGCGGCTGGTCGGGACCGGTGCTCACCCCGATGGCCCAGTGCTCGTTGCCGGGAATGGTGTCCCAGCCGCGTCCACCGGCCAGCGGCTCGACCCGCATCCCAACGATGGTCTGGGCGCCAGGCCGCTGGACCTGAACCGCGAGGACAGCGTCGGGGCGCCCATCCGGTGTCAGGCGCTCGCCGCTCCCCACCCGGTCTTCGCCGAAACCGACGGGAGTGGTCGGGGCCTGCCCTTCGGCGACCAGCAGGCCGAGCAGACCATAGGCGCAGAGGACGGTCGTCCCTCCAGTCTCGCTGAGAAAGAGGCGAAGCCGGGCGTAGTAGCGGCCGGTCTGGCTGAACGAATAGCGCAGCAGCGGAGCGAAGCCCGGGCCGCTGTCATCGTCGAAAGCCAGAACCGTCGCGGCATCACCCGCGTAGAGGAACAGCTGAGCGTCGCAGTCAGGGTTGGTGACCGCCAGTTCAACAGTCTGGCCGGCCTGGGCCTCGAAGAAAACCCAATCCTCATCACCGGGCGTGTGGAAGGTCCGGGCCTGCCGGCGGCCGTCGAGTGGCAGGGCCCGGGCGGCACTGGCGCTGTCGTCGGGTTCGTAGACGTCCGGCTGGCCGACCGTCGGTGTCGGGGTCGCCGTCGGCATCGGAGTTGACGTCGGCGTGGGCGCTGCGGAGACCAGCACCCCGCCCAGGCCGTACTGGGGACAGGTGCCACTGGTGGCGTGGTAGTGGCGCACCCGGCCGAAGTACAGCCCGCTCTGGGACACGGTAGATTCGACCAGCGAGTCCACCCGATCGGGCGCCCGGTCGTCATTCTCGACCAGCAGCGTCGTCCCATCGGGCGCGTAGAGACCCAGGACGGTGTCGCAGAGAGGGCTCTCGGTGAAGAGCCGGACCCGGTCCCCCGCATTCAGCCAGAAGGAGACCCAGTCGACATCGCCGGCGGTCAGGCTGTGCGTCTGGAGCGTCCCGTCCAGCGGCAACGGCTTCGACATCGCCGGCCCATTGTCCGGCTCAAAGGAATCGGGAGCGATAGCCAGCGGGGTCGCGGTCGGGGTGGGCGTGGGCATCGTTTGCGCCAGGTGTATGGCGGCCTGGGCGCTCAGCTTGCCAAAGCCCCAGCCGGGGTTCGGGGTGGTCCCGGTGAAAGAATCGCGGGTGGCCGACTCGCGGAGGATCTGGAGCACCTGGTCGGCGGTCAGAGCGGGGTTGCCAGCAGCTGCCGATTTTGTTATCATCCATTTCAGCCATGAAGCTCTCCGACTGGGCGCGTCGGCAGGGAATCAGCTATCTTACCGCCTGGCGGTGGTTCAAGGCGGGCAGGCTCCCCGTTCCCGCCCGGCAGCTCCCCACCGGCACCATCCTGGTCGACGAACCCACCCCGCACGGCCGCACGGTGCTCTATGCCCGCGTCTCGTCCGCCGAGCAGAAGGAGGACCTGGAGCGTCAGGTGCAGCGCCTTCAGGCCTTCGCCCAGGCGCAGGGCTGGACGGACGTCGAGGTGGTGGCCGAGATCGGGTCCGGGCTCAACGGGCAGCGGAAGAAGCTGCTGCGGGTGCTGCGTGACCCGACGGTCTCCCGCATCGTGGTGGAACACCGGGATCGCCTGGCCCGGGTTGGGTTCGAGATGGTCGAGGCCGCCCTGGCCGCGGCCGGCACGCGCGTGGTCGTCGTGGAGGAGGGGGAGGTCACGGCTGACCTGGCGCGGGATCTCCTGGAGATTCTCACCTCTGCCTGCGGGCGGCTGTATGGACGCCGGTCGGCGCGAAACCGGGCCAAGCGGGCGCTGGAGGCGCTGGGATGCAGGTGAAGCAGGCGTTTCGGTTTGAACTGGACCCCACTGCGTCCCAGCGGGTGG
>VAPR01000756.1_pt1 | contig 19023 bp, 13 predicted proteins | sample 3380701 | NCBI WGS metagenome assembly VAPR01 (sample SAMN11536904, study PRJNA540576) | hot springs metagenome | isolation source: hot spring wet sediment | place: Spain: Lobios | collected 2014-01 | reverse complement strand
GGCTCTCAGAGAAATCGCTTTTGCGTTAGCGGAAGCGGGGCAAATTGACCGTGCCGTTGAGGTGGCGGAAAGAATTGAGGTGCCCCCTTTGCGCCTTCGAGCCCTTGCAGCGATTGTGGCGGTGAAGAGGGAGAAGGAAAAGCAGGAGTTTTAAAATAGAGAGAAGGAAAGGCTTGCGGGGCAATCGGTTAAAGCGGCTTCCCCCTGCAAAGGCGCCCGCTGACCCGCAGCGAAAGCGCGGGGAAAGCCCAAGGGGTAACGGGAAGGCTAAACGGGTCGCCGAAAAGCGACCCTTGCGACCTTTCCAACCAACCGCAAGACCACCATGCTCATCACCAATCCAGTTCTTCTTCCATCGCTTCTTCCTCCATCATGTCCATCACTTCTTTCTGCATCCTGTCCAATTCTTCTCGCATCATGTCCATCAGGGCTTCACGCATCGCTTCTTTTTCCATCAGGTCTTTCTCAATCATGCCCATCATTTCTTTCTGCATCATGTCCAATTCCTTCTGCATCATGTCCAATTCTTCCTGCATCCTGTCCAATTCTTCTCGCATCATGTCCGTCAAGGCTTGCCGTTGTTCTTCCAAGATGTATTGCTGGACGAAGTAATGCCAAGACGATTTCAAACACTGCAGGAGAAACAGGATGGAGAGAAGCCACAAAAGACGCCAACGCCACCAACGCCAATAGTCGGTAAACCAGCCCATCGTGGTCATCCCCTTTGGCTAAGGTTCCCCCTTCAAGTTTGTCACTCTTAGCCCAAGGGAAAGCACATAGGGGAGAAGAGCGACCAACGCAACCCAGCCCCTTGGCAAAAATTTCCCGCAAATCTTCCAATACCGCAAGGGTTTTTGGGCACCAAGATTTGGGCTTAGGCGAAGATTACTCACGGAAAAATGTCTGATAATTTCTCTTTGTTGACCTATAGGGTATTGGTCGGCAAGGAAGATAAGCCCGTGTCCCTATGCTCCGCAGCAGTTTAGCTCAGTTGCCACCTTCAAGCGAAATAGAGGTTGTAGTTGTATGTCACTACGATCCCGTTTCCTTCTGCCATCAGAAGCTATCCAGTCTCCATTGTGGGTGTAGTGTAAATGTCCGATCACTTACCCGTTCCTCTTTCAGTGCCCAACCGTTGTCAACCGTCATGTCGCATCGTGACTCGCCACCATTACCGTCCCGTTCGAGTTATTCTGCTGCACCTACAAACCATTGCTATCACTATGCATACTGCGTTGTCCCCACGGCGTCTCCACCCCTTCGTAACCAAACGCAACTGCCCTGCCATCAGGATGTTCAATCCGCCTTAGCCTACCTATAGGTTCGGCTGTAGTTGCTATCGTAGGCAAACTGGGGAGTCAAGTTGAGTGCTCTATAGCCAACGATGACCCTTACTAACTCGCCCTCTTGGTTTCGCTCATAGCGAACTTTGATGTTGTCTTGAGCATTGATGATGTTGAGCATGGATGATGACGCTGAGCTCGTCTCAAGTGAGGGTGAATTGGGGTGTTGGTTGCGTTGGGATGTTTTGATAAATTGCGTTAGGATGTTTTGATAAAGCGACTTGTCTGCTGTTGTTGCAGTTATACTACCAGACAAATCTTTTGAAGGAAAGAGTGTTGAGAGCTCACTCACACCGCAGGGAATCTATTTCCACGAGGATGCCTGTGCCACTGCCAGGGTCAAATCGCAGTTGGGTGATGATACCACGCCACTCAGGAGAAGCCGTTAGGTTTACGCTGATTTCATGCCATTGACCGTCGGTTGGAAGCGGGCATCGGATGCTTTTGCTTTCGGACCACTTTTGGTCGTCTTCTCGCGTCCAGAACAATTGCCCAACAGGTTCTGCCCCTTGGGGAAACTGCAACCGCAACCGAATCCGGAGAGTATGAAACTTTGTAGCGTCTAAGCGCACAGGCGGACTGTGCATGTAGGGGTCGCTGCCCGTAGACCTTGTGCGCAAGATGCCGTCCCGCACCTCAAAGGGGGCTAAGTCGTGAGCAGGCACCCAATCTTCTGGGTCATCTTCTGTTGCAAATTCCCAGACAGGCACCTCCCAAACAACACCAAGACCTGCGTAAAGAATGGGCTGCCCACCGACAATTTGAACGATGGCTGTAGCCCCTTCATGCTGGATTGCTCCAATCCAGAGGTAGCGTCGGGCATCGTAGCGTTGCCAAGCAAGTTGCCCTCCTTGCACCGAGACCGCAGTCGGTTTGGTGATGCTTGCGACTGCTGTCAGCGTTCGCTCAACTCCTTGGGGTGCTCGAAGGACGAAAACCAAAGTGTTTGTCGCTTCTTGCCACTCCGCTTGCTTCACAACGGCTTCACTGGTGATGCGAAATGGGGGTGTCTGCGCTCCCGTTCGCACCGTGACAGTTTCGTAACCCCAATCGTCGTCGTTTGGGTCTTGCAGCAACCACAGATTGCGGACAATCCCGTGCGGTCCGATAACGCCCGGATCGGTCGGCCCGTAGCGATAAGTTAGCGCTACGCTGTCAGGGTAGTTGCCCTCTGGATGATTGACCGATGCTTGGTGTTGGATGCCACAAACGGTGATACCTTCGGCTATCTGCCGCCAGAAGGACGGTTCCAACCAACGGTCAACCTTTGTTGCCTTTTGGGTTTGCCATTGCTCCAGAGCCCTTGCCAGTTTTAGCAGCGCATAGGCGTAGTCCAATCCGTTCCATTGCACGGGTGTGCCAAACCAAGGGGCAGCGGAGAAGAAACTGGTTCCGAAAACGGGGATGGACGCATAGCGCATCATTGTTGGTCGGTCTGGTGGGTTCCAAAGGTAAATGAATGGCAAACCAGTTTTCGCCCAATAGGACGCGCGCCGCAACCAATAATCATCGCCTGTTATGTGCCACGCCTCCAAATAAGCGTGAATTGCGTTGGCTGCCGCCAATACATCGGGGCAATGCAAGGGCACTTCCCAAGTTTGTGCTCCTTCAGGGCGAACAAAGGTTTTGTCAATGAAGCGGATAGCGTTTATGCCCAACTCCGCTGCCTTGGCAGAGCCAAAGATGCGAGCGTAGCGAAGCAAAGCAATAGCGCGCCGTAGCAGAAAAGTGCAGGTGCCAACCGTTGTGTCGCCGTCTTGACCGTAGTCGCTCAGCGGGCGATGGGGTGCAAATTTTCGCAACATCTCCAGTGTCCAACCCTGATCCAAAACGAAACCCCAGGACCCATCGGCCCGCTGCGTTCGGGCGTCTTCAAGAGTGTTGTGTTCTAAAGTTTGCAAGTTCGCTAAGAGCCGACCGTAGCGGGGCGAACGAGCACCTAATTTGCTGCGGCGGAAAGTTTCTTCATCAGGATAGGGGCGTTCGGGCACAGGCGGGAGTGAGAACTTGGCAAAGTATTCGTCGTAAGCATCCAAGATGCCCCCTGTCCCACCGATGATCCAAGCGGTAAGTCGCAGCCCTTCGTCCTCTGTCCCTCGTCCCCTACCCCATCGCAAGGGCGTTTTCGCCCATACAGTGTTTTCTGATACCCATTTAGGCACATTAGGCACCATAAGCGCTAACAGGTGGTTGTCCCGATGCTCCAGGATGTTAGGCACCAAGAAAATGGGTTGCGGACAAAGCCCTGTTTCAGCACCCAAGCCATCGTCACTTGTCCACCGTTGGAGAGCGTCCCAAAGCAAGCCCACAAAAGCCCCTTCATGAGCGATCACCATCATCGGCTGCGTGAGTTTGTAAGGATGAGGAACGATGTGCAGGTGATGGGGTGGGTCACTGTAGCGGGCATCATCTACCGTTTCCTCCTGCGTCAACCAGTAGATGCCAGGGAGCAGCGCCATCGTTTTGCGGGTGCCAAAAGTCTGGTCGCCAACAAACAAAATGGGTCCGTGAACACCCAGCAATTGCTTAACCCGATTAACCTGCAGGTGCCAAGAGACTTTAACGGCGTTGCCGTCGGGTTCCAACCGAACTTCGCCTTGCCAAACCGCACCATCCAACACATCCTGCCATCGCACAGGGAACGCCAGCCCACCGTTAGGCAACTTCTCGGGTTTGGGGGCGAAAACGAACCGAGAAACCGTTTGCCCTCGTTCGTCCAAGTAAGCCACCCGCAATAGTTCAGGCGAAAGCGCCATCCGGCGCCAACCTTTCCCGTTGCGCACTTCTACGGCGAACACACCGTAGCCGAAGGGATTAGAAGGAAACAACAACCGCACTGTTGGAGTCGCTACAATCAGTGTCCCTTTGTCCCGTTCGTTAATCGGGCGACTAACGACAGCAGTTGCGTTGGTATTAAATGGTGTCCGTCCCACCTGAAGTTGCAGCGAGGCGTTAACGAGTGCGGGGGAGCGGCTCTGCACCGTCCAAGCGATTGTTGTCAAGCCTGGTAGGAGGTTTGGTAGTTTGGTTTTTGCTGGTCCTTGAACCAATGTTAAGCCCTTTAGTGATAAGGTCGCTTCCAACCCCTCAATCACTGCATCCCCCTCATTACCGAGCACGAGCCGAAGTTGAGCGGGGAAATTAGCAAACAAAACAGCGTTGGCGAAGTTGAAAGAGCGGAGGCGCAGACGAGCGTAGCAAGTGTGGGAGACGGTTTCTTCCGTTTGAGGCGAGGCTTCCCATCGAGCAGCAAACTTGGTGCCGATGCGCCGCACCCCTTTGACCCACCAACGGAGAGTTGCGATCTCTTTGGGCATGATTTGTTTAGGTGGGTTTACAAGTTCACTCTCAAACTTGGTTGGAACCAAGAGCGTGGCGTTGATAGGGGCAGGAGCATCGCCCGTGTTTTCCAAGTGCAGCACAAAATAGCCTTCTTCGCCCGGCTTTGCTCCTTCTTCGAAGCGAATCCTGTCAAGCCGCAAGTGCCACCCTGCTCTGTCCACGAAGCGGATATCGTCAAACACAACAGCAGCGGGAGCAGGTTGTCCTCCCTCGTTGATCCGCAACCCCACCTGCACCGATCGGACTTCGGGTTTATCGGAGAAGTCAAACGCCAAGATCCCTGTGTGCCACTTGTTGTCGCCGGCAAATTGGGGCGGGATAATGTAAGTCACCCGCGAGGCACCGCCTTCTATGTTGTCTGCTCTCATTGGGATCGCGTAGACTCGGATATTGTCTGTTGTTGCTTTTAGCACCTTGTAGCGGAAAATCAGCGCGCCTTTTTTGACGGGCAGGAGAGCGCCGAGATCGGGCACTACCTCCCCTGGTTTGCCTGTTCGATAGGTGCGGTTAAGCCCCACCGTGGTTGTGGTGCGGGCTTCCATGTAAAGAGCAAGACGCCCTTCTGCGGCATCGGTCGTTATCCGAACAACGGCATTGTGCGGTTCCGTTGCAAACCACACCCAATCAACAGGAAATTGGTTAGCCCCCAATCGCTCAAACCCGCCGTTGGTGAGTTCAACTTTGGTCTCTTGCCCTACGCTAAAAGACACCAACGCCAAAGCGATCCACAGTCCGACCACTCGCATAGCCAATCCCCCTCCTCTCACCCCTAATTTTGGCGGGAACCACGATAAAAAACAGGTGCTTCAGCACTTCAACTGAAGCACCTGCATAGCTCCTTTATTGCTTTTGAGTATTTGCTTGGTTTGACGAACCTATGTTACGGCGCTACGCGGCGATCCCACATGGAGAACGCCAAAGTGCCATCAGGGTTGATTCGGTAGGTCTGGTCGAAGGGCAATTTATAGCCTTTGGCGTGTCCGTCGGCGAAGATCATCGTGACGAAGCCCATGTGGTATTCGTGCTCTCCTCGGAACCCGGCAGCATTTGTGGGGGCGAGGCAGTAGACAGTGCCGCCAACCGTAATGCGGGCGAAGTCGCCACCGCGAGAGTGGGCACCCCATGGGTCGCAGATGCTACGCCCCCAGTTCCGGTCCCCTTCCCATCGCTCATAGATGCTAATAGTGCCGGCGGGCTTGGGAATTTCAGCCAACGATGCTCCCCAGTTGGCGTTCATACTCCCTGACGCAGTCGCTCCATCAGATCCCTCATGTCCTCCGTGTGTGACCTGACTACGCTTAGTAGCGGCGCCAGGAATTGGGCACCAAGGGTCACCGTGTCCCGCCGTAGAATTGGGGCGTGGGTCTGAAGGGCAGGCAAACAACTGGTGGTTCTTCGTGTAGACTTGCAGGTTTGCACTCCAAGGCAACATAACGCCAATCCCAGCAACATTGAAGCGGGAAGGAGGGAACCGTTCGTCATAATCCTGCGCATACTGCTGAAGCGCCAAGCCAATTTGGCGGTTGCTGCTGACACAGTGAGATTGCCGCGCTTTTTCACGGGCTTGGCTAAAGACAGGGAACAGGATGGCTGCCAGGATCGCAATGATCGCGATCACCACCAACAACTCAATCAAGGTGAACCCGCCTTCGTGTGCTTTACAACAACCTCGCCTTTCCAAGCGTCTCATCAGAACTCGCCTCCTTTTGAAGTTTGTGCAAACTGTCCGTCGTGGTTATTATTATAATCACACTCAAAGGGGGTGTCAATAAAAACAGTCACCTGTGATCGCTCAAACTTCGTCAGTTGACTGTGAAGGCAACCGCAGGAAACTGGTAGGCATCTCTCTTAAGGCGCCCAAAATCTTTTTAGAGGGTGAACCTCTTGGTGGGGAGCCGAACTGTTCGTTCTCTTTTTTCGGCTTGTTAACGGCAAGGCTCACAGGTTTTGCTCTGAGCTACCAACTTTTGAACAGTCAGATCACCCAGGTGTTCTTACACCCACTGCGCTACACTTGCGGGTGGAGGTGAGGCTGATGCGTGCCATTTTGTATTCGGATTGGGAGCGGTTGGAGTTAGTAGAAGTGCCCGATCCAGAACCGATATCGGGTGAAGTGCTCATTCGCGTTGGGCATGTGGGGATTTGTGGGTCGGAGTTGGAGTGCGTGGTTCAACGCCATCCTCGTCGCCAACCCCCTCTCATCATGGGGCACGAGTTTGCTGGCACCATTGCGGCGATAGGGGAAGGAGTAACGGGACTGACCATTGGTCAGTCAGTGGTGGTTAACCCTGTTGTCGCTTGTCGGCGTTGTCGTTGGTGTCAACAAGGGCGCCCTAACTTGTGTCAACGGCGCCAATTGCTCAGCATGAACCGACCCGGCGCCTACGCAGAATATGTCACTGCTCCCGCTGAAAACTGCTACCCTTTGCCTGAAGGCGTGAGCACGAAAGAAGGGGCTGTTGTGGAACCTGTTGCCAACGCCGTTCATGCGGTGCGGCTGGCAAGAACCGTTTTACCAGAACGGGTTATTGTGTTCGGCGCTGGTCCAATCGGTATTGTTTGCGCCCAAGTAGCAAGGGCGATGGGTGCTACTTTCATCGCTATCGTGGAAATTGTTCCCGAACGATTAGCCATTGCCCACTCCTTTGCTGATGCCCTCATCAATCCGAAGGAAGAAGATGTGGTGGCGAAAGCGAAAGCCTTAACTGATGGACTGGGTTTTGACTTGTCGTTGGACGCTGTTGGGCGCTCCATCACTCGCCGCCTCGCTGTGGAAACGGTGCATCCGATGGGCGCTGTGGTTTGGGTAGGGCTTCATGAAGATGACACTTCCGTGCCTGGCATGAATGTCATCTACGGTGAAAAAGTCATTTACGGCAGCAGCGCTTACACCGACGCAGATTTTGCGACGGCTTTGCAACTCGTCGCATCGGGAAAGATAGAAGTTCACTCGTGGGTTCAAGAGTTCCCTTTAGATCAGGGCGTGGAGGTCTTTTGGAAATTGGCGCGGGGTGAAGCCCCCCACATCACCAAAGCGTTGCTTCACCCATGAACCATCAACGCTTCAAACGGCTTCGCAAGAAACGCAGCAGTGAAAGAAGCGAACGCGCTAATCGTTGCAAAAAGAAAGCAAACCGAACCAATAACGCTGCTATCAGACCGTGATGTTTTCGGAAGTAGCGGATAGCGCTGTCTTGTTGAGCTTGTTGAGCTAATTTAGGAACTCGGCGCACTGAAGCGCCCCAAAGGTGTTTCACTTTTGCGTCGGGCAGATACATCACTTTCCAACCTGCTGCCTTGACCCGACGGCACAAATCCAACTCCTCAAAAAACAGGAAAAAGCCTTCGTCCATACCGCCCACTTGATCAAACGCGGTGCGACGAATAGCGAGAGCGGCTCCAGAAACTTCGTCCACTTGTTCAGGGTGCGAAAAATTTCTCCCTGCCAACCATCGCCGTTCCATCCAACGGTGTCCTCCCAATACTGCAAGTAAAAACTCCCAAACTTTTGGGAAGTGGCGCCCTGAGGGTTGCAAGGTGTTATCAGGATGCAGCAGTTGCAGCCCAACGACCCCAACCTTATGGGCTTTTTCACTTTGAGCAAATTGGTGAAGTGCTGAAAACGCCTTTTCGTCCACTTGGGTGTCTGGATTGAGCAGCAGCAGCCACTCGCCCTGCGCTAACTGAGCCGCTCGGTTGACACCTGCTGCAAACCCTTGGTTGGTTGGGTTGACGATGAGTTTTGCCCACCCCAATTGCTTCACCACTTCAACAGTGGCGTCAGAAGAAGCGTTGTCCACCACGATGGCTTCCCATCCTGCTCCTGTTGCTGTGCGCAGGTGTTCGCCAGCTCGCCAAACGCTTTCCAAGCACTCACGGATAAACCCTTGAGCGTTATAGGTCACCACCAAGACAGAGAGGAACGGGCGCATAGGTGAGCACTCCTCTGATCGGTAGGTGCTCGCAGATGACATCGGTAGCCACTGTTGAAGCCAGCAGCACGGTTATTGAAACACCAACAAACCTTGAATAAAGGAGCGAGCGCTTTTCAATGACCTTTCAAGTGATAAGGCACAGGTCGTTCCGTGTGGACGGAAGTGCCTTTCGCTGGATGGTGCTGCACTTCCACCCAACCGCCGGCAGCGGTGCGAAGGCGGAAGTGCACAGGCACAGACAAGTCCCAAGCAGGGAGAACCCGCAAACCCGCAGGTGTCTCTTGCAACAGCATCTCTTGGAGTGCGATGGCGATAGCACCTAAGGTGTCCAAATAGGGGGCATCGGGCAAATCGGGATGCTGCGGGTGATGTCTTCCCGGCGACCAGCACAAACCCGATGGGAAGCGTTGTCCGTGCCGTCGGTGCTCTTTGATGAGGGCAACGGCTTCTTCCGTCAACCCCAACCGAGCTGCCCAAATAGCAGTCTGCGACCAGCCCCAGTGGGGCTGGGGGTGCAAGCGAGCGCGAAAAGTGTTGATTGCTACAGGCAACTCCGGACGATCCAAGCCGAACAGGTCAAAAGGAAACACAGCATACAGTTCGGGATCTTCAAAATTGTGCTTTTGCGGGTCTTTTAATTCGGCGAAAGGGGCTAACAACTCTTGGGTAGGCTCCATCCCAACAAAACGACCGTTTTGGAGCCTAATGCGCCCTCTGGGAAGGGGTGGCAGGATCGCGTGCAATTGCTGCCACTGTTGGAGCAGCCGGGGATCCCAACCTCGTGCCTTTGCCATTTGCACCATTGCGGGCACCACAGCTTGTAGCCCTGCAACTTGATCAGCTGGGTTGACTGCATCCCACCAAGTTTCCAACGATTGTGCTGGTTCCAACCGCAACTTGCCACTCGGGTCACGAGGGAAGTGCTCAAGGAAAAACTGAAGGACGGCTTCAGCGAGAGGGCGCAAAGTAGTGTCAGCGAAAGCGTCATCCCTTGTGTGCTCGTAAAAGTGAAGCATCATCCAAAGCAACTCCAAACTGCCCGTATAGTGCCACCGGATGTAGGGATTGAAGGTGTAAGGGAGGCGAACTTCCCAACCACGAGGGATTACATCGTCCATTCGGAAAGCGCCGAAAAAGTGCATCGTTTCAGGGAAAATAGCACCACCGTGTCCAAACCACTTTCGGATGCGTTCTTGTTGGAAAGGCAAAGCGTTGGTGTAAAGGCGGAAGAAAGCGCGCAACAACTCGTCGTCGCCGGTTTTCAGACAACCCCAAAACATCAGACGCATGTTCTGCCACCAAAAGGGTCCACCCCAACTGCGCAAGTCGCGATTGTAAAGGTAGTTGCCACCATTGAACTTACCAACCATGCGGTCGCTGGTGCAACCTGCAAGGTAGAAACGCCAAAGGTGCCATGTGGCTTCCAGTGCCTGCCATTCGGGATCGTTGCTCTCAATCCGCAAAAAAGTGTTTTGCCAAAATTGCTGCCAACCTTGTTGGTGAGCAACATCCAAAACAGCATCGCCTCGCTGCTGAGCAGTGCGCAAAACTGCCCAAGCGTAATTTGCTAACTCCTCTTTCGTGCCTCGTCCGATGAAAACTGCCAGCATCAGCCGACGGTGCCTTGCAGAAGGGAAGTGCCAACGGGCTGTGTTATTTGCCGTTTGCTGCGCAACCGCACCCGCTGTTGCCAAACAAACTGCTGTGCCCCAATGCAACCAAGGGTCTGGATGCTGCTCTGCCCAATGAGCCATCAGCTGTGTAGCGCAAAGGTCTTTGAATTGTGAACTTTCGTTTCGCTCCACCAGACATGCGACAGAGCTGTTAGGCAACGGTATTGGTTGCCATTCGCCCCGCCAAGTTTCTAACCAAACGGTCACTGGCTGCGGTTGGGGACGCCGATCGGAGAGGTCAGCGATCACCACATCCGCATCCCGTTGCACTCGCAGGACAACGCTAATGCCTTCGCTGCCACCTGCGTGGAAGACCAATTCCCCACGACGCAGATCCATCCAAGCAGCGAAAGGGCGAAGGGTTTGAAAAGGTTTGCCACCGAAGTCAATGTGCCAGCGACAAATCCCGGGCAAATCTCCTTCTTCGTTCCAATTGTCTGTTGCGTTGACTTGCACAACCAGTTCGTCAGGCAGGAAAGCGGTGATACCAAGGTGACCGTTGCCCATAGCGAGGAATTGCCAGTCTTCTGTTGGTGGCACATCCCAAACGAGGCGTAAGTCATCAGCTCCTGTCCATCGGGCTAACCTTTTGGGCATCCCAACCCCCTCCGCCGAAAGGAAGAACAAAACGAACAACAGCAATCCTGTCAAGCCTTTAGGCATTGGTAGTCACCTTTTGTGAAGGTGTTAGCGAAGGACAAAAACACCGCCTCCAAGCGGAGGCAAAGTTGCCCAGACAACGCTTTCGCGAACCGTTGCGCTGCTGTCGCCCATAAGTCGTTGAACCTGCCGCACTTCCCGACCAAGGAGCCAGCGAGCGAAAATGGGGACACGAACGGGAGTATAGCCAGCGTTGACAACGAGGAGGAGGTTTTTGCCCCCTGTTTGCCAAAGGGCATAGTGGACATTTCGTTCCCGACCGACAGCGAGTTCTACCGCATCGTCGGCGGTCAACAACGGTTCCAAGCGTCGCACCTCTTCAGCGATGCGAGGCATCGCTGCCCAAAATGCCTTTGCCATCGGCTTGTAGATGAACCAGTAGATAAGTCGCCCACCCGTGAGAAGAGTAAGCCAAGTATGGGCTCGCGCTTCCTCAGGAGTTGGCTCTCGCACCGCATCATCGTAGCCATACATTTGCTGCCAGAAGGCAACCGGTTTGCTTAGGGGGCGGCAATCACGGTTCATCCGCCATAAGTAGTCGGCAACTCTTGCCATCGGGTTTTCCACACGCCCAAAGGGGTAGTGATCAAGGGAGCCGAAGTCACTGGCGCTAAGAGACCCGTAGCCTCCTTTTCCATCCGTCCACGAATACCAATTGAGTTGGGAAGGGCGATAGGGGTCGGCTTCTTTAGCGGCTTGGTAGACCGAGAGTAATTCCTCTTCCTTTCGCCCACCCCTTTCCCACCATCCTTCGGGTTCGTCCAATAGATACCAAACCGCAACAGCAGGGTGATCACGCAAGGCTGCGATGGTCTTGACAATTGCTTCAGCAATCTCTTGAGCCGTTTTCCCCTCAGGACGCAGCCAAACTACAGCCCACAACCCTCGCCGATACATTTCGTCTAAAAACTGCCGAGTTGCCGACCAGGTTTGGGGATCAGTGTTCACCATTGGGATAACAGCGTTGAAGCCATGAGCCTGGATGTCTTCCAACCACCATGTTTCTGGGTTAGCATGGATGCCTTGGGCAAAGAGGATGATGGGGCGACCGTTAATGACCAAATGGCGGCGCACACGGTCAATTTGCACGACCGTTTGGGGTGTCTCGGGTTGTGGCAGTTTCACTAAGGTGTCTGAAACTGTTACTACACCTTCGCCTCGTTCGTTAACAGCCTCCACGGTGAGGGGGTGATTGCCAATGGGAATTTGGTCAAGGGCAAAAGAAAGAAACTTGCGCTCCCCGGGTTTCAAGGTTGGGTTGCCTATTGGCGGGAGCACCGTTTCGTCGATGCGACAGCGCACGGTCAACGGCTCAGTTAAGTGGTTTTTGCACCACAATCGGAGCGTCGCTTCGGAAGTGTAGAAGTTGAATTGCACTTTGGCTTGGAAAGATTGCGAGGCAGTAGCAAGAAACACATCGTCCCGATAGAGGGGTGTGTAGTCTGAAGCCGTCTCCCCTACTTCCAACTGTGGTGCTGCCACCCAAACTGTTCCCGCTTGAGTGAAAGAAAGGCTGACGATGAGACGCCCTTGTGCCCAGTGTCCTTGCCTTGGCGTTGCGGTGAAGACAAATCGTTGCCATTGAGTGGAAACGGAGACTGTCGTGCTTTGATCGTAACCGATGCTCAAGGTCACAGGGAAGTTGTCTCGCTCGGCGCGCAAGTAAACGGAAAAGGTGTAAGGCTTACCTGAAGGCAAAGTGTAGGCGAAAGACTGCAACCGAAACCGAGTGCCCTGCTGAGGATTAAAAAGGCGGAGGGCACGAGTGCCGGGGATGGGAGAACTATCTTCCAAGGAGAGGCAACCGTTCCAAGCTCGAATGCGTTCGGGAATCCCCGTGCCCCACCAATCAGGCACCTCTCCGTTAGTCGCAAACCAAAAATGGGAGTTGCGGAGCAAATTGCTGGGGGGAGTGTTTGGTTGGGCGCCTGCTCCTGTTACCAAAGCAAAAACCAACCAACTCACCCACCCAAGGGATTGTCGCAGCATCTTTGTCCACTTTTCACCCCTCTGCTGACTCTGCGAAAGGAGCGAACGGTGCGTGGGACAGGGAGATCGAACTAAGGCTATCTTTAGAACCGGAAGTTGATGGTGAGGACAAACCCGTTGGTCTCCCGCATACTTCCCGTGTGGTAGCGCAGTTGCAGTTCGGTGCGTGGGTTGACTGAGTAAGCGACACCTATGGTTCCTCCCAAGCGTGTGCGGTAATCGGAATCTCCACCCCGCTCTATTTTCGCATAGACCAAACCAATCCCTGCCAACAGGTCCAACCGAGGGGCATAGTTTTGGCGCTGGTTAAGGAACAAGGCGAAGTGGGAGAACTTGTAGTCCACATTCCTATGGGTGCCAGAACCTTCCGTGTAGTCCAAACTTATCAAACCGATGTTGCGGAAGAGGCGTTCTACGCCCACATACACCCAGAACTTATCGGTCTGATCACGGACACCGCCAGAGGTAGGATAGAGGACACCCAGACGCAGTGCCCAACCCTTTTGGGCATCTTCTTGGGCTACTGCAGGTAGCACCATTGCAGCCACCATCACAACCAAAACTAACATCCGTCGCCACATAGTCTCAACCCCCTCGTTGCAAAAATTGCACGGCTTTCCGCAACCGTCCCACGCACCGTTCCTTGCCCAAAACAGCCATTAGGTGAAACAGGCTTGGACCTTCCATCCGCCCTGTCAAGGCAGCGCGGGTGGGGTGAATTACTTCAGCCGCTTTCACCCCAACTTCAGCAGCAAAGGTTCGCACTGTTGCTTCCACCTGTTCCACCGAGAATTCCGTCAACCCTTCTAACCGGTTAGACAACTCCCACAACAAGTTGGCGACGCCGTCTTTTCGTAATCGGGCAAGGGCTTTTTCGTCGTAGCTGTCGGGCTCACGGTAGAAAAAGTCGGCTAACTCCACCGCTTCCTTCAGGGTGCGCATCCGTTCCTGCACCAACGGGGTGACCTGCAAAAGGTAATCCCACTCGTCCTCCTCAGGTGGTTGATGCACCCATCCTTGTTCGGCAAGGTAAGGCACCAACAAGCGAGCCAACTCTTCAGGTGCTTTTTGACGGATGTAGTGCCCATTCATCCACAGGAGTTTCTCTAAATCAAAAATCGCCCCAGAAGGTTTCACTTCCGACAGCTCAAACTCGGCAATCAATTGCTCTCGGGTCTTGATTTCCTGCTGATCGCGGGGATACCAGCCGAGCAACGCTAAGAAGTTGACCATCGCCTCGGGCAAAATACCCATTCGCCGATATTCGTTCAAAGAGACCGCACCGTGCCGCTTGCTCAATTTGCTTCGGTCCGGTCCCAGCAGCAAGGGTAGGTGAGCAAACTGAGGAGGTTCATAGCCCAAGGCTTGGTAAAGATGCAACTGGCGTGGGGTGTTGGAAATATGGTCTTCGCCTCGGATAACATGGGTGATACCCATGGCATGGTCGTCCACCACACAGGCGAAGTTGTAAGTAGGAAAGCCATCGCTTTTGAGAATGATGAAATCGTCCAACTCCCGATTGGCGAAGCGGATTTCGCCTCGGATCAAGTCGTGGAACACGACTTCGCCTTCTAAGGGCATCGCAAAGCGGAGAACGTAAGGGCGCCCCTCTGCCATCAACCGCTCGCGTTCTTTTAGGGATAAGCGTCGGCACCGTCGGTCATACTTGGGCGCCATCCCCTTCGCTAACATAGCTTGTCGGCGCTCTTCCAACTCTTCTGGAGAGCAAAAACAGGGGTAGGCATTACCTGTTTCCAACAACCGTTGCGCCTCTCGCTGATACACTGCCAGTCGCTGGGACTGGTAAACAGCCTCCCCGTCCCAGTTTAATCCCAGCCATTGGAGCCCTTCTAAGATGTCTTGCTCAAACTCGGGCTTGCTCCGTTCTCGGTCGGTGTCTTCAATGCGGAGCATAAACTTACCATTGTGCTTGCGAGCAAATAGCCAGTTAAACAGAGCCGTTCGGGCAGTGCCCACATGCAAGTAGCCTGTTGGTGATGGTGCGATGCGAACCCGAACTTCTCCCACAACCAGTCACCTCATCCATGAGGGCTTCTCATTTTGCAAGGGCGAAAGGATCATCCCCCAATTCTGTCACAGGCAAACCTTTCGAACACCAAAGGGGGTAGCGACTTTTTGAATGATCATTGAAGCATCCGTTCTGCCAAAGGGCGAGGAACCACGAGGCAGTTCACCAACCCAGTAAGGCAAGCAACCCGCAAAGCAATTGCGTGCTCGTCCAAATCTTGAGTCCGAGCGTTGAGAGCGACAACGGGTTTACCCCTGTGAGTTAGTTCCCGCAAAGCGTCTATAGGGACCGATTTGGTCTCCCCTTTAATGAGGGGTTGCCCTTGAGCATCGAAGAACTGGTTTAGCAAGTAGCCCACTGGTTCACCTTCAACGGAAGCGTAGCGTAACCCTGCTGACTCAAGGAAGGGCAAATCCCCTTGGTAAGGGGCTCGGATGGTCAAAAAGGCTCCGTCTGATGAGGAGAGGGAAAGTTGAGGTCGGTAATGATAACAGCGCACCCTGACCTTGGAGGGGGTGGAACCACAGCGCAAGGCAATGGAGTTGATAATCGGCTGCACTCCAATCCCTTGAACTAAGGTGAGGATGGGACTTTCTGCTAATCCCCAGAATTCTAACTTTTGCAAATGTGGGAAGTGACGCAGGGTTCTGGGCAAGTCCAAACACTCCACCATAGCTCGGATTTCGTAGCCAGACCCTAAGCTGATGGTTGCTTGCGTCCTCCCTTGCAATAAGTCGCAGAAGAGTTGGGCAGCAGCGAATCCAACTTGCACGATTTGCTCCATCTCGTCAGTGAAAGAAGGAACTATCCGAGCATCCAGGAGGCGGTAGCGACGCACCAGAGCTACTTCCAAAGCCAATTCTGGAGAGGGAACACGGACAAAGAAGGACACAATTGGAGGGTTCTCCCCTACCCCTTCCTCAGCCTCTTTCAGCCAACGCTGCACTTTTTTGCGAGGCACTTTAAGGCGGTTAGCGATTTGCATCTTGCTTTTACAAGGCGGGATGACACCGTAGCGCAAGTGGGCTGCTAAGAAGCGATGCTTCTCTTCCCACCACTCCGCTCGCCCTGGCACATCTGCAAGGCGGAAGGTGTTATTAGAAGTTAACCGCAGCAACTCAATGGCGCAAGACTCATCCGTGACGAGGCAGTTGAACAAAGCCCCTCCCAGACGACAAGCCCGATATGCCGCAAGAATAGCAGCCGCCTTTCCTTGCCCACCAGCGATAGCAACGACAGGACGACCGCTGTTTACATTCTCTTGCAGGGTTCTGAGAGGCACTGTTTCAAAATCGGCTTGCCCGAGGAGCTGCTTGAGCGGGACAATCCCATCGGGGGTCAGGAGGTGAAACAAAACTTCTGCTACTGCGCCTATCTTCTGGGTTCTGTCGAGGTCAACGAGGAACTCATCAGAGTAGTCAAGCCAAGCGTTTTCGCTGAGGGAACCAATTCCCACGAAGATCCAGTCCAGCTCTGACCTTTTCGCTCGGTTAGGGTTGGGGATCCCTTCAAAATTGCGGACAACGCTGTTGTTTGACGAACGCCAACGACATTCCACAATTGCTTCCCCGATGGCCTTCTCCGCATCAGCAATGAACACGAAGGGGGCGTGAAAGCGGGAGAGGGCATAGAGAGTTAGGCGCTTTGCTTGGGTATAGCGAGGGAGGGCTTTAGCAAAAGCGAAGATGGCTCTTCCCCCTCCCAACCCAATGCATTGCCCCTCTCTAAACCGAGGTGCAAAAACTCTGGCTGCCACCGTTCCCAAATAAGCGCTGAGAAGCACAGGATCTTCAGGGACCAAAGAAGGGATGACCAATACCTCTCTCAAGCCGGGTAAAGCATTTTGAACGGCTTTCCCTAAAGCCTTGTCTATCGGTGGCGAGATGATCACTTCTCGCAAGGCATCGCATCGCTCATCCCGCAAGGTGCGGCGGACAAAGTGACGAAGTTGGTAGAGGGTTCGGTTACGGTAAGGAAGAAATTGACGCAAAGCATCCAAAAGGCTGCGAGGCACTACGCTCGTATGGGGTGGCAACTCGTGATATTTGACCCAAAGCACCCGAAATAAGTCCCGAACCGTCACCGCATCAAAGGAAAAGCGCAAGGTTTGAGCGGTAAGCCTGTCCACCCCTAAGGTTGTGATTGTCTCTAAGGCTTGTGTAGGGTTGCGCATAGCCCTTCACCTCATGTGACATCGGGGTGGGAAGCAAGGGACAAAAAGGCATCCCTTTGCCTCAATGGGACAAAGCTCAAAACTCGCTCTTTACACCCCACCGCAGTGCTTTTATACATGCTAACAAGAATGCCCTAAAAGGGCAAGATGCAAACAACCTTCAAAGGAGGGGTCAAGATGGTGAAGGGCTACATGGGTGTTCACTTCAAAGTTGCAAGGCGAGGGTTTACCCTCATCGAGTTGTTGGTCGTGATCGCGATTATCGCGATCTTGGCTGCCATTTTGTTCCCCGTGTTTAGCCAAGCCCGCGAGAAGGCAAGGCAAACTCAGTGTTTGTCCAACATCCGAAACATTGGGCTGGCAGGGGCGCAATACATCCAAGACTATGACGAGGTTTTCTTCCAGTCGCAGTATGGGGGTGGTGGTGCCGGCTACCAAGTTTCTTGGATGGGGATGCTTTGGCCTTACATTCGGGCAGGTCGGCAATATGTGGGGACAGGGTTCGCTACAACCAGTGGTGGAATCTTCCATTGTCCCTCCCACCCGGGTGGCTATCCACCAGACGGCAATGACACTCATTACATTGTCCATCGCTTCCTGTTTGTTGACAACTGGGGACAATCTCCCTCAAGTGCGCGCCGAAGTCCCAGCTTGGCGATCATTGACAAACCCGCTGAGAAGATCACCATCGTAGAGACGGGACGCAACAACCGCACTTGGGGCGCATGGGTCTACTTCTGCCCTCATCAATCCCGGTGGACAGGATCAGTGTTGCCTATTCAGAACGACCAACCTGCTCGTGATGGTTGCGAACTGGCAATTGATCCTACTTTGGAGCGGGACTGCGATTACGAGACTGTAGACAATAGCGCACCTTCCTGGGGCCGCTGTGCCATGATGCCTCGCTTCCGCCACAACCGTATGTGCAATGTCGTGTTCGTGGACGGTCACACCAAACCGATGGCACGAGGGACGATTTTCTGGTATCGCAACATCTGGGTGCCCACAGGGGGAATCACAGGCTACTGCACGACCCCTTACTGATGCCTTGGTGGAGTTTTGGGGGTGCCCCAACAAAGGGCACCCCCACAACAGGTTCCAACAAAAGGTCAAGGGGGAATGAAGCGATGGAGCAACGCAAAACATGGATGGTTGTTGTTAGCGTCCTGATCATCATCGTAGCGGGGTTGCTCATCTTCTCCCATGTTCGTCGGAGTCGGGAAGGCTATATCAAAGAAGCGTCTGTAGAAGCCGTCCAGCGGGAGATTCAGCGCATCCAACAAGACCCTAATATCCCCGGGCACGTGAAGCAGCAGCTGATCCGCCAGCTGCAGACGGAATTGCATCGCGCCCAAACAAAGCAGTCACAACAAGCCCCAACGAACCCTTAGGGGAGTCGCTGCGCCACCTCGCACAGGGCTTGGACGCGGTAGAAGGGATCGGGGAGGGAGCGCGCTAACTCCAGCGCACGGGAAATATCGGTCGCCGCTACCGCAATCGCAATGTCCGCCAAAGCCGAGGAGCGTTCCTCAGGGTCACGGATTTGGTTGGCGATTTCTACAGCAGTTTGAGGGTCCCGTTGAGCAACGAGGGCAGCAATATCTCCAAGTGTCCAATCCCGCCAATCAGCATCTTGGATTTGTTCTGCCCATGCCAGCGCTTGTGCCACATCCAATTGTGCTGCTACACTGGCTATGCTTCGCCATGCCGAGGCTTGCCGGTCGGGGTCAGGTTCTTTTTGAGCAAGGGTGGCTCCTTGTTGGAGGAGCGCTTTTGCCCTCTGGGGATCTTGGACAACTAACCTTTGGGCAATAAGGCTTAGGGCAACGGCTCGGCGTTCTCGGAAGGGTTGAGCATTTGCCAGTTCCAAAGCACGCTC